>OHEU01000387.1_pt1 | contig 27421 bp, 19 predicted proteins | sample 1567341 | NCBI WGS metagenome assembly OHEU01 (sample SAMEA3879524, study PRJEB24766) | human gut metagenome | biome: human-associated habitat; feature: feces | place: USA | collected 1985/1987 | reverse complement strand
TAACTTCGGGCGAAGCCCAAACTTCTTTTAACTTCTATTTTGACACACCCTCTAAGAATATTGTTATTTGTGTTGCAGTCGTGCAATGGTTTTGGTGGCCTCGTTGCGCACAGCCTCGTCGTAACGGGTGTCGGCGGCTATGGCCTTGGCGGCCTCAATCATACGCGGAACCATAATCGAGTAGTTGTGCCAGCCGAAAGCCTCAAGCAAGGCTTTCTGCGAGTCGGCATCGGCCTTCGGCAGATAGTCGATGAGCATGGGTATGAGTCCGTGTGCCATGAAGTTGCGGCACTGGCGTATGTACATGATGCGTTTCTTGGCCGTGGTCGAGGGATTGACAATTAGCTCTGTGTCCTTCGTCCATTTGTCGGCGCTGCGCTCAATGGTGCGGCGTATCTTTGTGCGCACACTATCCTTCTGCATGTAGCACACGGTAGGCGAGTTGAACTGTCGGTCAAACTCGGCCAGCAACTTGTCTTTGGGGAACACGCTAAGGTCGGCTATGGCGTTGAAGTTGCAGCGGTCTGACGTGTTGTTGCTAATGCACACCTTTATTAGTGCTGGGATGAGGCGCTCGTCGCCGCTCTTACCGATGAGGCGCAGAGCCTGACGCTGCACCAGTTCATGGCTGTCTTGCGAAGCCTCTTTCAGCACTTCGATGAAATTGTCATCGCCCATGAGTGCAATTTTTTCAAGAGCCTGAAGGCGCACCGTGGCGTATGGTGACGATTCGTAGATGGAACGCAACTTGGCCGACGAGATGAGGTTGTGGCGGAACAGATGCTCGATAGCCAGAGCTTGGATGTCGGGGTGGTCGTTGTTGAGCAGCTTTTTCCACACCGATGGTTTGTCCTCGTTAATCATGTGGTCGAGGTTGAGCGTCTTGCCGTTGGTTGGGGCAAAGCGGAAGGTGGGGTCGCCGATGACGTGCGACTCCAAGTAGGTACTGTATCGCGCTATATCGCCCACGCAACCACCGTTGCTCAATAGTCCGAGTAGGCGATCGCTCCACTTGTCTTGTAGCACGTTCACCGTGTTGGCAATGCACACAACGGTGCGTCCTGGCTGGAACAGATACTCGTTGGCAATGCAATCGTCTTGATGGAACGAGCCGCAGAAACAGGCATCAATGACCACCACTGGCACGTTGGGACGGAAGCCGTAGCCCTTGAAATCTTCTAAATGCAGGTCTGAGGCAGCCTCGTCAAGCGAGTCTTGCTTCGTGAGCTTCGGGTCGAGCGCATTGGCCAGCCACGACTGTGGCAGGTCAAACTTCTTCTCAAGGGCTACGCGCAGCGAGTCGGCGTTCTTGCCGCGCTGCTTGGCCTCGTAAATATGCTCGCGGCAGTAGCGTGTAATGAAGTCTTTGGCGCCACGCACCGTCTGCGGTTTCACAAGGGTGTTAAGATACTGTGTGTCCCAGTAACCGTGGTGGTGTAGCACGGCCAGGTCGAGGTCGGTGCGCATAAGCTCGTCCATGAGCATGGTTTTTACGGGGTTATGGTCGCTGTGGTCAAGATAGCCTATGCGGTTGACGCGTCCTCTCAGCTCGGGAAAATGTTCAAGATAAGACCCTTTCTCGTCAATGCGAGCCACCTTCGACTCGCTTATGTAGCCGTGTCCGCTGAAATAGAACATCTGCTGTAGGCTGCGTTGACGGCGTTTTTCCTCAACCAGTTTGCTGAGGTAGGCACGCAGCTTTTCATAGCGCGATGTACCTCCGGCATCGGTGGGTCGTATGCGTCCACTGAAGATGGTTGGCTGTAGGTTTTGTCGACTGTCGGCCCTGAGCGAGTAGTAGAAGTAAGGCTTCGTCTCATCCTTACCCAGCGAATGAAACTTCAGTCCAAAGTCATCATAATATCGGTCGCTGGGCACCGACGACTCGCGACGGTCACGCCGCTGGTCCATCTTGAAAGCACTGGTCATGTGCTGGGCGTCGCGCACCATGGCCACGGGTATGTCGCCCACAAATACTGCCCCTATCACGGGGTCTTGTTTCTGCGAGTGCATGCGGATGAGTGTGGCGCGAATGCTGTCGGGCACCTGCCAGCGGTCAATCACTATGTAGGGCTTCATGCCGTGCAGCTGTTCCACTGCTGAGGCATAGGCTTCTACCTGTGTCTTTGCTTCATTGTAACTTTGGCGGTCAATGACGATGGCAAAGCCGTCGCGTGCCTGTACCGACACATACGAGGCAGCAACCATAAACGCCAAGAATATTTTTTTACAGTTCATAAATCAATAATTAAATTTCAAAAATCAAAAATTTAATTTCAAAAATACTAATTCGTAATTCGTAATGCGCATCGTCTCGCCTCATCCCTTACATCTTGTGGTAACGACTGGTCAGCTGTCATCTTGTGTGCTACTTCAAGGCAAACATCAGAGGTATAGGCCAAACGGTGCCATCCCATCACGTTGAGGAGAGCCTTGCGCACCTCGTTGTCGGTGCAGCGTAGGGTGTAATCGGCCACCTTCGGGAGAAGATAAGCCGGACAGTAGATGCGCATATACCCAGCCTGTCGCAAGGCATGTTTATGATCAAGGCTGTCGTTGAGCAAACTCATTATGTCGCTGTCCCAGCGTGCCCCCATCTTTTCTACCTGGCCGCGCACCGCGGTGCAGAACGAGTCGGCCTTCACAAGTCGTCCTTCCATCTGTGCCAGGCAGCTGTCCACCGCCTTGGCAAGCAGCTGTTTGTTAAAGAACTGAATGGCTTGGTCGGCATTAAAGGCTACGCGCTTCGACAAATTGGTGCGCGTGAGCAGCCGGGCAAAGGCAGGAACCAGGCGCTCGCTGCCGCGCTTGGCCATCACGTTTACGGCAAACCGTTGCAGCATCTCGTAGTTGTCGTCAAGGGCTGTTGTAATGGCATCGTCGAGAATGTTTGAGCGGCGGTCGGTGAGCATGGTGAAAGCTTGTAGGCGCACCATGGCCAAAGGCGACGTGCGTAGCGTATGTAGAAGTGCCTTGTCTGAGTAGCGCGAGGCGTGTTCAAGCATGTCTTTACACAAAAGGTCAGCAGAACCTTTGCATGGCGGCGTAGGCAGAAAGGCAAATGTAGGGTCGCCGATAACGTGCGACTCAAGGTAGGCCGTGTGCTGGTTTATGTAACCAATGCTAACGCCACAGGCCAGCAAACCGAGGTAGCGGTCGTACCACTTATCCTGAATGATGTTAACACTTCCGGCCAGTGTGGCCACCGTCTTTCCATCGCGAAAGATGTATTCGTTGGCAATGCAGTCGTCGCGGTGAAACGATCCGTTGAAACAGGCATCAAACACCACACAACGGGCGTTTGGACGGAAGTTATACTTGTTTATCTCGTTCAGTGTTAGGTTATCGTTAGTGCGCATGTTTAGATACTGCGTGTCCCAGTCGCCGTGGTGGTGTAGCATGGCCAAACTAAGGTCTGGGCGCATCATTTCGTTCATCATGCTGAAACGTATGGGCGTGGCATCGTCATAGTCCATATAACTAAAGGCTCCAGGTGTGGCGGCCAGCTGTGGAAAATGCTCCATCAGTCCACGAAACTCGTCGATGTGGGCTGGCTTCGATTCAGATATGCTACCGTCGCCCGTGAACACGAATACTGAGCTAAAAGGCTCTGGATTTAGTTTGGCAGCCGTGGCCTTGCGTAGGTAGGCACGCAACTTGTCGTAGCGTGAAGTGCCCCCGGCGTCGGTGGGGCGTATGCGTCCGCTGAAGATGTCGGGCGAAAGCCTTTGCGCCCCTTCGGCAGAGAGCGAGTAATAATAGTATGGCAGTGTGTCGTCTTTTCCGAGAGGGCGGAACCGCAAACTGAAATCGTCGTAGAACCTGTCGCTCGGCACTGACGACTCGCGGCGGTCGCGCGACTGGTCCATCTTGAAGGCCGATGTGAGATACTGCGCGTCGCGCACCATAGGCACTGGGATGTCACCCACAAGCACAGCACCCACGATGGCATCGTGTTTTTGTGTGTGCAACGCCATCAGTCGTGCGCGAATGCTGTCGGGCACCTGCCAACGGTCAACAATGACATACACTTTGTAGCCTTGCTTCTGTTCAAGTGCTTTCACATATCCGTCAAGCTCGGCACGTGCCTTGTCGTAGCTAACGACATCAACCACCACCGCCACGCCATCTCTTGCAGTTGCGCACAGGGCAGTGGACAAGAAAATCAAACCAAGGCAACACGATTTAAATAAATTTTTAACCGACATTGTTGTTATTAAATGTTATGAATAATTGTTTGTAGAAGGTGTATGAACACTCTCCTTAAAAGTTAACATACACACCGAACTCTCCCTGTGTGAGCGATGTCGACTTGAAGTCGGCAAAGTATTGTGCGTCATCCTCATAAAGCGTAGAGTTGACCTTGCAGAACAGTCCGAGGCGTACGGCTTTGGCTACAGGAAAATTGTAGTCGGCAAACCCGCCGAGGCAAACCCACTTGGCCGAGGCCCACTCAAATTGGCGCGTTACATACACTGCAGTGATGTCGTCGTTGCCCGAGACGTTCGTGCCCGTGGCAAACTGACGGTCTTTCACCGGCATGACGTATCCTGCATTGAGCTGTGCGTTGAACTGACCTTTGCCAAGGGTGAAGTGCTTACCAACAGTGAGGTTGAGCGAGAGGTTGGTCCACTGTTGCTTCTGCAGTCCGTTGTCGTTGTAGTGCTTTAGGGTGGTGTTGGCGAGCGTGGCGAGCAACGAGGCGTAGAAGTCGGGCTGTCTGTCAGCGAGGCGGTCGAAGCGATACTCGGCAGTTACGGCCATGTCTTGCTGTTTCTGGATGCGCGTCTTGCTCAGCACCTCATAATAAGAAATATTGCCATGCTCAGTGTCGGTTAGCTTCTTCTGATCGTACCAGTCAGAGTTTCCAGTGCCCAATTCTGCACCTACAATTATATTGTGCAGCACATGCTCGTTGTAGGAGCACATGAAGCGGTCTTTGAGGGCGAAATGGGTAAAATGGTAGTCGCCACCCTTGAATGTGTAAGACGACCCACCATCAGTTGCTTTCTCGTTGCCAGCAGATGCCGACAGTATCACTACATTTTGAAAAGGCGAGCCAGAAGGCTTGAACGTGGCCGACAGTTCACCCGTATAGGTGGTGCCTTTGTAGTCGCGTTGGTAGCCAGCGTCCTCGCCGCTGGAACGGCGGAAGTAGTCGCCCATACCCTTCATGAGAAAATAGCGGTGGTTGATGAGCGGATTGACAATAGTGTAGGACAGGTTGCTGCTGAACAGCTCAATGCGTGCCGCCAGCCCGAGTGTCCACGCCGTGGTGAGCATGGCGTCGGCACCTACCGTGATGTTGAAACGCGACGTGTTGGTTTTGGGGCGTGGGTCGGTCTGGTCACTGAGGCTTCCAACAGTCAGTCCGGCTCCTATACCACCTTTTATCTTAGGGTTGAAACGGTAAGAGAGTGCTGCGCCCATGGCGAAGGTTTCAATGTTGCCATCGCTGGTCACCGAGTCGGCGAGCACAAATGGGTTGTTTGGGTTGAGAAAAAGTGTTGAGTTCCATTCCTGATTTTTATAGCTCGTGTTTTTGTAGTGTAGAAAGCCCGACACGTCAACACGCTCAAAGTGTTTCAGTCCGCCGAGCTGCACGTTGAGGTTGTTTACATTGTCTGGTGCGCCTGCGTTGTTGAAATCGCCGCGCGTGAGGTTGTAGAACACGAGAGCCTCGCCTGTGGTCTGCTGGCTGTTGTAGGCAAGGCGCGTGGGGTTGAAGCTATGATAACGGATGTTATAAAGCTCGTTCACAGCACCATCATGCCACAAATTAGCGGCATTGGCAAACTCGGTTTGAGCCTTGGCCTGTTGTGCCGCGAGGGCCGTGGCAAGGCATAACAGCAAGTATCTATTCATTTGTTATAAACTTGACGAGTTGATGAGTTGATAAGTTGGCGGGTCCTTTCTAATGTAAGAACCCGCCAATCAAACCACTTTTCTACGAACTAAATTACTTGTCTACTTCTGTGGGCTTTACGCCTGGAGTGAGGGGCTGGTTGTTAAGAAAATCGTTTGACGAGTTGTTGGTGTCCTGATAGTAGGCACGTCCGTTTACAATCTTCGTAACTTTTCTTCTCACACATTTTCCTGCCCATGCGGTTGAGGCGAGCACACCCTGTGCATCGTCCTTTGGAAGGAATGTGGCATAATTGTTCTCGTTGCTAGAATTCCAAATGTCAACAGCATCAAGCACATATTTGCTTGGGATCATCAGATACTGCATTGTTGATGTAGAACCTGGTGTGGTCATCAAATTGTTGGCATCGGCGGCATAAGACTCGGGACTCATGCCATCGGGCAATTTGGCTAAAATGTAAGCACGTCCGAAGAAGCCAAGACCGAAAGCCTTCATGTATTGATTGCTCTGGAAAATAACGGATAGCGTGCGGTCGATGTAAGAGGGATCGCCTGAATTGGTAATCTGAATCTCCCAGTCGGCTTTCGATAGGTCAGGGCAGTTGTTGCCTGCATTAGCAAGCTTACTGTGGTTGGCAGCATCATTGGCCACCACCACACTCTCGCCAGGCTGCAAAGGATATTCTTTGCCACCACTTACGCCAGGGAAGGCTACCACTGTGCCCTGTCCGCACTCATAACGATCGGTGATGCCTGCTGCCTGCCATGCGTTTGCCTTTGTTTGGTTGCCTGTAGGAGCCGACAAAATGAGTCCGTCAAGATACTGCACATCGTCAGAGTTGTTGACAATCTCAAAATAAGAGTCTTTCACATATCCAGCAACACCACCAGTGGTGTAGAGAGCCTTGAATACAAGCGGTGATTGGTATATGGTTTGAAGGGCCAGTGTCACGGCCTGATCGGCATAAACGTCTGCGCTACCTGTGGCTACAACATGAGCAGTTGCATCGTCTTTAATCTTGCCACTCACAGAGAATGTGTACTGTCCTTGCGCCAGCGTTATCTTCTCGGCAGTGGTAGTGTTCAGGCTGATGGTGTCGCTCACGGTGCCTTTGGTTGTTACTAACTTCAGGTCCTGTACCGATGCGGCATCTACGCCCTCTGGGAAAGTGAGGTTCACGGTTACTTCATATGATTTCACTCCAGGCTCATCATTGTCAGAACATGATACAAATGGCACCATGGCCACAATGGCAAGCAGTGCCCCAAGGGTCTTTAAAAATGTTTTTTTCATAATCAAAATAATATTTTAAAATACTAATTATTAAATCCTTATTATTTAATTCTATATTATGGCGAAACGTAAATAACTTAAAAATCAAAGCTTAATCTTTAGTTCTGCACCGAAATACATGTCAGGATAGAGCTGACGTTTGGCGAGGGTGTGCTTGTTGGTGTGCCACTTGCGCGTGTTAGTGAAATTGTTGGCCGTGAATGACAGCTCGGCTATTTTCCCTATCTCTTTCGTGAAGCGGAAGTTGAGTAAGGCCCACGGTTTCACCACATCCTTCTCAAAGGCATAGGTCTGGTAGCGTTGAAGCATCAGCCCGAGTGTAGCGTCATTGGCCATTTGCGGTTGCCATAGGGTGTATTGACCCTTGCGGTCGTAATAGCCTATTGGGTCAACGGCCAGATAGTCGCGGCCCTGATAGTTGACGGTGCGCGTGCGCTCCTTGCCCGCGTTGTCATTGTAGACCATACGCTCGCCATCGTACCAAACCACCTGTACCGATGTGGTAAAAATCATCCTCACAGCAGGAATATGGGTGATGAAGCGGAACGTGGTGTTTACGCGGTCTTTCACCGTGCCGTAGCCCGACGGCATTACGGCCACATAGTCGTAGTTGCGGTTGATGTAGTTGAGCGATGTCTGCTCTTCGGTGCGCGACACATGAAACCATGCGCCGTTTATGTTTAACGAGGTGCGCAGTGGCTTGAACGTACCGAGGTCGAGACCGTACTCAATGCCGTGCTTCAGTGAGCGCGAGTTGTTAGAGGGGCGGCCCCATGTGTACATATCGGTCATTGAGGTTTTTGTGGCCGTGGCCTTCACGTTATTATAGATGTACGACACATCGCCAGTAGCAGCGTTATATACTGGGTCGGTTGCCGTGGCTGGAACGTTGTACTTTATGTAGTTGGCCCAGTATAGCTGTGACGAAAATCCGAACTCATGGGTGTGGCGTTCGTTGAAGTAGGTTACGAAACCGCTCACCTGCCCAAGACGAAACGACAGGCCAACCTCCCACTTGCGTGAGTGGGCTGGACGTAGGTCAGGGTTCGTAGTGTTGTTAATCACATCGGTAGATACTAAGGCCAAACGGTCTTTTGCTGCATCACCGTACTTGGCAAGGCTCACGTTGTCGTAATAAACGTTGTCGGGATAGAGGTAGAGTAGCGTGGGCATCTTGTTGCTCAGACCGAAGCCTCCTGTTATCGACAAATCGTCGAATAAACTGTTATTGTGCTTGTTGAGCAAGTTAATTGAAGCGTTCACACGCGGTTCGGCCACAAACATGCCACTGTTGCCACCGCTCTTGTCGGCGTTGAGGAAGAGATTGCTCACGCGCACTCCTGCCTCAACATCGGTGCGTGTGGTGCCGAGAGCCAGTGACAGCTTGTCGCTGAAGAAGCCTGAGAGGGTGTGCAGTGCAGGAATGTTCTTGAAAGCACGCGGACGCAATGTTTGCGCTCCCATGGCTTGTGGAGGGTTGGCCATGTCGAAGGTCAGTCCGTCGCCCTTGTTGGCATCGTAGGTGTATTCGGCTCCGAGCTTGAACGTGGTGTGGTTGTTGCTACCAATACTTACATACTTATTGGCCACAAGCTGTGCGTAGACATTGATAGGAAGACCAGCGATGCGGTACTCAGAGTGGTAGCTCTTGTTCTTGAACATGGCTTCGTGGATGCCAGCCTCGCGCACATCGGTAATTACGCCATCGGGGTTGGAAATGAGGTCATAGTGCTCATCGCTACTCTTAGATACCTGAGCTGACAGGTTATAGTCAACGCGTGTAATAAAACGCTCACTCGAGCTCCAGCTACCGTTGGCCGATAGGCGCGCGCCTATGTTTTTGTTCTTATAGTGCAAATCTTGCTCTTGATATTGGGCATCTTGCTTGCGGTTGTTAATGTTAGAGTAGAGCGAGCCTTTGAGGTTGAACGACAATCCGCCCCAGCGGTTGCTGTAACCTGCCGTTGCTGTGATGCGGTCGTAGCCGAGATAGTGGCGGCGCGTGTCGCCCCACGACTGTGACCAGTCTACGCTGAAGTTAATGGCTCCACCGCCCTTTAGCGCGAAGCCCTTTCCTGCAAACACCAGTTTAGAAAATGGGTCAGCTTGCACCTTAACCTCCCACGGTGTGCGACCCGACTTGGTCTTCACTACTACCAAACCCGATGTGAGGTTACCGTACTCTACTCCTGGAATGCCGCGCACTACTTGCACCGACTCAATGTTGCCAGCGCTCACTGTGCGCAGGTCGGCACCTTGTCCTGCGGTCGTTTGATCGTTCATACCGTCGCCCTGTGCACCCGAGTTTGAGCCGTAGCGTGTGGGGGAGAGAGCCTGAAGGTTGGCGTTGTTGCTTAAGGGCGTGCCGTCAACCACCACTCCCGTGCCGAGGGCGTTGTTCTTGTCATCATCGTCAATCTCGCGTATATGGGCCTGTGACAACTTGTTGAGGTTAGGGTTCTCTGTCAAGTTGCCTGGCACAAGCTGAAGAATGTCGCTCACACTCTTAGGTTGGATGTGGCGTATGGCGTCCTCGCCAACAACCGACTTCGACCCCATCTGCACCTGTTTGGCCGTCACTACCACGTCGTTGAGTTGCAGACCCAGCTCGTTGAGTGTAACGTTCACGGTGCAATCGGCATTAACGGTAAGGGTGCCTGTGACCGTTTGGTAGCCCACGAACGTCACCTTGTAGGTGTAGGTGCCCTTGGGTACGTTGTTGAGCGCGAAGCGTCCGCCCGTCACGGTGCTGGTTACGAGGTCGTTGTTGAGGCTCACGGTAGCAAGCTCCACGGCCTTGCCGTTGTTGTCATTCACCGTTCCCGACACCTTGTATGTCTGTGTCTGCGCGTTGGCTGATGTGGCGAGAATTATGACGAACGATGTTGTTATTGTTTTGAAATTAAATGCCATATATTTTTGTGCTTTTCTCTGTTGTATCTTTTCTTTTTCCTATCTCAACTTTATCCTTTTCAATTGTCGCTATTATTATCGAATTAGATTTTGCAAATTTACACATCAAATGCCTTTATCACAATACCTAAAAGTTGGTAAATTGTATCGCCAAAATGGGGTAGCTGATATAACATATTTGTGGTATGCGTATGGCTTGCAAGTTGCTGGTGCAAAGGTAGGGCTCGTATGTTACTATAAAACTACAGCCCTTATACTGTTATGCAACAATTATGCTTTGTTTTTGTTTCATTCAACAATAATGCTTACCTTTGTATGGCCTTGAGGAAAAGGTGCCAGGGAAAGATAACTTCAGAAACGTAAAAACAAGATGAAACAAACTAACGATTGTATGACGGAACGGCTGTGGAACGCCGAATATATAAAGGTGATGACCACCAACTTTCTGCTCTATTTTGCCTTTTATCTGCTCACACCACTGCTGCCGCTATATCTTAGCGAGCAGTTTGGCGCTACAAAAGATACGATAGGCATTGTGCTGAGCGGATATACTGTGGCGGCGCTGTTGGTGCGCCCCTTTTGCGGATATGTGGTAGACAGCTTTTCGCGCAAACGAGTGCTGATGTGTTGTCTCACCGCCTTCTTTATCTGCTTTGCGGGCTATATTGCTGCGGGCACTATCCTGATGTTTGCCATTTGTCGCACGCTGCATGGCGCCCCCTTTGGGGCTGTAACCGTGGCCAACAGCACCTGCGCCATTGATGTGTTGCCCGCCTCGCGCCGTAATGAAGGCATAGGGCTGTATGGCTTGAGTAACAATTTTGCTATGGCCATAGCACCATCGGTGGGCATCTGGCTGCACGATGCTATGAATAGTTATGAGGCGCTGTTCTGGATAGCCCTTGTTGTGGCAGGTAGTGCCGTAGCCATTGCTGGCACGCTGACGTTGCCCGAAAAGGCTATTATTAAAAATAAAGACAAGCTGTCGCTCGACCGTTTCTTCCTTACCCGCGCTTGGCTGCTGGCTATCAACATTGCTATGTTTGGCTTTTGCTGGGGTGTGCTGAGCAATTATCTTGCCATCTACAGCAAAGAAACCCTTGGCATAACGGGCGGCACGGGCACCTATTTTGCCATCTTGTCGTGTGGCTTGTTTCTCTCGCGTTTGCAAGGGCGCAAGGCGTTGCGCGATGGTCGCCTTACGCAAAATGCTATGGAGGGTATGTGCCTATCGTTGGTAGGCTTCGTCTTGTTTGTAGCTGTGCCACATCCTGTGACCTACTATCTGTCGGCGGGCCTCATTGGCTTGGGCAACGGACATCTCTATCCCGCCTTTCTAAATATGTTTGTGGCTGTGGCCCGACACGACCAGCGCGGCACCGCCAATTCGAGCATCCTTACTGGCTGGGATTTGGGCTTCGGTATAGGCTGCTTGTTAGGAGGCGTAGTGGCTGAACACTGGGGCTATGGTGCTGCCTTCTGGATGGTGGCGCTTGAAAATGCCTGTGGCGTATTGCTATTCTTCATGGCGGGTAGGCAGTTCTTCTTGGCTCGTAAGCGAGTAGACAATTAAACAAATAGACGAGTTTTTGTTTCAGCAAAAACTCGTCTTGTTATTCGCTATCAGCATGCTAATGGCATGCAAACTTTACATTCAATTTATTTCACCATTACCTTCAGCGTCTTTCCATCGGCTTTCAGCAGATAGAGGCCAGCAGCGGGAGCCGTTACGGCATCTTTCGCCTTTGTTACCAGTTGGCCTGCGGTATCGTATAACGCCAACTGTGTGCCGTTGAGGCTGAAGGTGCGCCCGTTTACTTGCACCTTGGCTGCCACGTCGGCCAACAGGTCATCAACGGCCGACAGCGTTACATCGCCATAATGATAAGTGTAGGTGATAACGCTTTCGAAGGATGGGCGCTTGGTCTCTTTTACCAGTTTCAGCACGCGGCCATCGGTATCGTAGGTGTAGGTTTGGTTGTTAATATATTCGTCGCTACCTATGCTCATGGTGCTACGATAAGATAGCAGTTGGCCAGCCACATTACGCACATACACCGTCTTCATTTCGCCTTCATCGCTTATGCAGAAATAATTGCAAGTGAGGCCATCGTCAGATACGTCGTAGCCCTCTTTTGTCATCAGCCAGCAGTCGTTATCGTTGTCCCACTCAAAGTTAATGTTCATTTTAGAGTACATATCGCTACACACGGTTTGAGCCTCATTCTTTCCGTAACGGTAGGGGTCGTAGCTGTCAATGAAAGCGTCTGGCTCGATGAGAGTAAACTCTTGCGTAGTGGTTCTAATCGTATTGTTGCCGTATGTGCCTACCCATTTAGCTTTGTCTTTGTCCCAATTGTAGTAACGTCGCCATCGCACAGAACCCTCATAACCTGTCTCCCATTTTCTAAGAGGCTGAATGGTGCCATCGGTGCCATTGGTGTATATTGAGAACACTTCAATGTCGCCTTCATAATGTCCTTCAGAGAACGCTTTTACCTTGTCTTGCTTCCACCCCGTGGCCTCGTAGCTATATTCGGTTAGGCTGTGTGTCGCGAGGTCGTACACCAGCTTTTTTTGTGGCACGCTGAAGGTGGCATCGCTATAATAGATAATTTCTCGGCCCTGGTTGTTCTTGTTTACTTGATAAAACTGAATGGCCTTTTGCAAGCTCTCGTCATACTTGTTGTCGTAGGTGTAATATACGCATTTTACGTTACTATCGTTTACGTAGGTATAGCTGTATCTATTTTTATGTGCGCTGCTTATGATAGAGCCATCGCTCGATATCGTTTTTTCTTGTATATCGATGATGCGTCCATAGGTATCGGTGGTGACAGCATACATATCTGTATTTGAGGATTCGTGTAAATAAGCAAAACTTTGCTGACCACTTGCCACCCATGTGTCGCCACTCTTTATCATCACCTTTGCTGGGATGTTAGCTTGATAAAGGGTTTCGTCTGGTTCGTTCACAATCAGTCTTAGCTCTTTCTTTAGGGTGCCATCGGCGTTATATTGCGTTACGTATACGGCATGGTCTTTATAGTCTTGCAAGCCTTCGCATCGGTTGTCTCTTACGGTGTAGCTGCGGTCGCCGTAAAATAGCACATGGCCTTGTTTAATGCCCTCGTTGTTATAATAAGAATATTGAGTGATGCCGTTACGAGTTTTCTTTACAATGTTATTGCTTTGCCACTCATAGGTGGTAGTGGTTTTTATGTTGCCCGTTTTTACATCATACTCGTATATGTAGCGGTTGCCGTTGGCTTGTGTCCAGACCACATTGGTGTACATATTCAGCGACTTCTTCGTCCAGCTTCTGGGTGTTGTAGATGTCACTGCCTCACCATCTACCAGCGTTATATCGTATGCCTTCTCGGTCACCATGTTTGTAGCTGTATCAAAGGCATAGTCGTAAGCATATCCGTAAACCCTATCCAAGGCACCATCCTTATAAGTATATTTTACATTTTCGGCCACTAAGGTTAGGTTGTCAGTCAGTGTTATATATGTTGTCTTTGCCTCTTGTTGCACTTCGGTGCCTTTGGCATTGGTATACTGGCGAGAGATGAAGGTGTTGGTCGCATTGTCAACCTCTATTTCAGTTCTTTGGATGCCTTGCTGCTCTTGGCTCCATTCGTTTGTCTTAAACGATTGTAGGGCTTCAAACCACAGTTTTTGCTTAATGCTGCTCACCTCATTCTCGGCCGTATAAGATATGTGCTGGCTGCAATAACCTGCTGTGCCATGGTTATATTTAAAGTTGTTCAGCGTCTTCAGTACCAGGCTGCTGGCATTGTTGGGGTCTTGGGGCTCAAATATTTTCTCTTCTACCAGTCGGTTTTCTTCGTCATACAGGCGCGTGGTTTGTTCGGTTAGGGTACGTGTCTTGCCCTCGGGTGCCATGTAGATGGTGCGCTTGGTCCAGCAGCCTTTGTCGTTCACATCAAATTCATACTCGTAGCGCGTCTTACCTCTCATGGCCACTTTGGGCAAGCCGTTAGCATCGTACGTATAGGTATAGGTGTCGTGTTCTACCTGGTTGCTCGTCTTGTTGTCATACGTATAGTCGCATGATAGCAGTCGGGTGGCGTTGCCCTTAGTTTCTTGTGCCGATACTTGCACAGTAAGGGCCATACACATAGAAAGAAAGAGTAGATGTTTTTTCATATTAATTCTTTTTTTTTGTTAATATTGGCTTGGTTTTGTTGTTGTTTATTCTTCATTATTATTGTTTTACGCAAATATACCACTATTTTTTTAATGGTGCAAGTGTTTAGGGTGGATAAAAAGAACGTGATGGCCTATAGATACAGAAAAAGCCCGCTATCGGTGTATAACAATCGATAGCGGGCTTTGCTTTAAAACTTTTATTTATGTGGCATTATGCTTCACCCTTTGTGGTGCCGTCGCCGAAGGGAGCGATGGTGCGGCTACCTTCGGGCTGAGCCTGCTCCTTGGGTTGAGGCATGGTGATGGTGCCAAATGTCTTCTCATAGTTTACGATGTTCTCCTGCAAGGCAAACAGCAAGCTCTTAGCGTGCTCGGGAGCCATGATGATGCGGTTGCGCACGGTGGGGCGCTGCATACCGGGGAGGATAGAAGCGAAATCGACAACAAACTCAGAGGGAGAGTGTGTGATAAGTGCGAGGTTTGAATATACACCTGCTACTGCTTCGGGCATGATGTCAAGGGTGTTCTGGGGTTGTTCTTGCGGTTTTTGATTTTCCATTTTTGTTATTATTTTAATTATTTAGATATTGTGATATTCGATTTGGTTATTGCAAAGATAGCATATATTCTGCAAACAGCCAAAGAAAATAACAGGAAATTACGGCCCTTTAAGCGTATGTGTTTGTAACTTGCTATGCCATTGTTCATTACTTTTCTGCGCGTTTAAACTGATAGAAGCCCACCTCGTGTTTTTCTTCTACGGCGCGTGGTATCTGCCATACCTTTTGCAGCTGATAGCCTTTGCCACAGGTAGAAAGAAATTGGTCTTTGTCGTCTTCGGGCAGCATTACTACACCTTTTTCGGGCAGCACCTTGTCAAACTGCTGTATGCGATCGCCCAGGTAGAAGTTGAGACTGAAGAAGTGTAGCATGGGCGCGCTCATATAGCTGTATAGGTGCTGCATGTCGAAGCGCTCTTCTATCTCGGGCGCCAGGGCTTTGTCGGCCTTGGTGTTCAGCACGGCGGGCTGAAACACATTGTCGAGCGAGAGGAAGATGCACACCACCAGCGACAGCATGAAGTCGATGGCGCGGTTCGACTGGTATCGGCCACTCTTGGGCCACAGATGTCTGACGGCCAGCACGCCCACGATGCCTGGCAACCACGACAGGAACATGGTGCGTGGTGTGAGGGCAATGTTTTCAAGGGCATGTAGCATGGCAATGTTGCTGGCGGCATGTTTGCCATGGAAGATGGTGTCGGGCACGCATTGCCACTTCAGCACCACAAAGGCCAGGGTGAGGATGATGCCTATGGCGGCCATTATCCATACAAACGCTTTCAGCACCACATCTTTCTTATTGCTCATCAACCACACGATATATTGTGCCATGAGCATGGCCATGAAGGGGTAGCAGGGCAGCAGATATACGCTGCGCTTGCTCTTGGGTATGCAGTAGAAGAACAGGATGAGGCCGAAACTGAGCCATGTAAACATTTGTAGGCTGTCGGCCTTGCGTATGCTCTGCACCAGGCGTGTCTTGCTAAACTGTTTCCAGGGCAGGACAAAGAGCGAGCATAGCAACATAAGGGTGTAGGGTAGCCATCCTGTGATAAGGGTGATGAAGTTGTACCAGAAGGGGTTTTCGTGCGACTCGTACGACATCTTGCCCAGCAGTCGGTCAACGTTTTCTTCTTTCACCAGTCGTAAGAACTCGTCGCCACCTTGTTGCCAAGCGGCATAATACCACAACAGGGGTAGCAACATGGCACAGAGGGCGCTGAGCGCCATACGCCAAAAGGCCGACCACACGTTTTCGCGCTGCGTGAGCATGAACACTCCCATAACGAAGCAGGGCAGCAAGATGCCCACAGGACCCTTGGTTAAGGCGGCACCGCTCATACACAAAATGGCACCCCAGGGTAGGGCGTGCTTGCCGCGCTCCCACCAGGCATACATCAGATAGAGGGCGCCCACCATGAAGGCGGTGTTTACCATGTCTACACGGCAGTTGGTGCCTGCGCGGTGCACCTCAAAGGCGGTAAGGGTGAGCACGGTGGCTATCAGCGCCAGGCCCACGCCACGCCGACGGGCAAAGAACTTAAATCCGCCCACGGCCATGAGCACCAAGGTGATGGCCGACGGTAGGCGCGATGTAAACTCGCTGACGTAGCCTTGCAGCAACGAGCACAATGCTATGCACCAATGAAAGAAGGGTGGCTTGTAGGGTATGTCGCCACCGTTGTTGATGGGCAATATCCAGTTGCCATGCTCGAGCATGGTGTAGGCCACGATGGCCTCGCGGGGTTCGCCTTTGCTATAAAAGTCGGCCAGCCCCAGCGCTGGCATGGTGAGCACAAGGGCCAGTACGGCCACTATCCATAATGCTTTGTTATATTCTATTTTCATAAATAAAAGGTGGTGGAGCCGAGGCTCCTGTGTTGTTTCTGCTTCAAAATTACAAATAATTATCTGTTTCTGAGGCGTTGGGTTGTATATTTATTTCTATTTTTATACTTTTGTAGGTCGGTTGACGGTTTCTTGGTAGGCAACCGGCCAAGGTGGCATGGACCGAAACAAGAACGAAGATAGAAGAAAAAATGAAACGAATATTTAAAGCTCTGGGTTATGTGCTGGCTGTTCATGTGTTAGCACTCTTGGTGATGACGCTCTATCGTCTCACCCAATACATTGCGCTGCATGGCATGATTGTGCAGAAGTCGGCATCGTCGGTCACCGCCTTTGTGAAAGGCGTGTGGTTTGACAATGTGATAGCTTGTTATATCTCGGTGCTGCCCGTAGTGGTAGTGTTGGCCACCACCACTTTTGGTGTGTGCCGGCGCTGGCTGTTGTGTGCCATCACCGTGTGGTATAGCGTGCTGTTTGGTATAGCCTTCATTCCGTCGGCTGCCAATATTCCTTATTTTCAATACTTTTTTAAGAACATCAACTCAAGCATCTTCGGATGGTTTGGTTATGTAGGCACCACGGCGGGTATGCTGGTGCAAGAGTCGTCGTATTGGCTTTACATTGCCATGTATTTTGTGCTCACCACTCTCTTTGTTCTTGCACTGGTGTGGCTGATGCGTCGTATGACGTCCACGCTGTGCGAGAAGGGTATGCCGCAATGGCCTACGGCAACGGGTGGCGTAGCCTTGGCCCTGATAATGGGTGGAGCTTGTGTGTTTGGCATACGTGGCCGTATGGGCTATAACCCCATCAAGGTGAGCCAAGCTTACTATTGTGAGGATGCCTTCTTGAACCAACTGGGCATTAACCCCGCCTTCAACTTATTAACCAGTGTGCTCGACGATATGCGTAAGGAGAACCGTGAACTGCACCTTATGCCTTATGCCGAGGCTATCAACAACACACGGGGCTGGCTGGGCATTGAGGGAAAGGTAGATAGCACCTGTGTGCTGCGCCGCGAGGTGAAGGCCGACACGGTGGTTACCACCCCACGCAATGTGGTGATTATCTTGATGGAGAGCCTGTCGGCCAACCTGATGGGCACCTTTGGTAACAAGCAACACCTCACGCCAACACTCGACTCGCTTTATCATCACTCGCTGGCCTTTACACGCTTTTATAGTGCAGGCATACATACCAACCATGGTATGACGGCTACACTTTATTCGTTTCCTGCTCTTATGTTCCGCAACTTGATGAAGGGCACGGTTACGCCTCACCGCAGTGGTATTGCCACGGTGTTGAAGACGAAGGGCTATGATAATATGTTCTTCATGACCCACGAGGCGCAATATGATAACATGAAGGCTTTCTTTGCCACAAATGGTTACGATGATATTTATGCACAAGAAAACTATCCTAAGAACGAGGTGGTAAACTCGTTTGGCGTGAGCGACCTCTTCTTGTTTGGTTACGCCCTCAATGCCATTAACCGTAAGGCAGCTACAAACAAACCGTTTATGGCTACCATCCTCACGGTAAGCAATCATCCGCCTTACATCATACCGTCGTGGTTTAAGCCGAAGAGTAAGGAGAAAGAACAACAGATAGTGGAATATTCCGACTGGTGTGTGGGCGACTTCTTGAAACGTGCAGCCAAAGAGCCATGGTATAAGAACACGCTGTTTGTTATTCAGGCCGACCATGGAAAAATTGTGGGTGGCGCTGAGGGCGAACTGCCACAATCGTTGAACCATATACCGCTCATCATGTTTGGTCCTGGGGTGCCGCAGATGCAGTATGATGGCCTGGGTATGCAGGTAGATGTAATGCCTACGCTGCTGAGTCTGATGGGTGCCAGCTATACATATGAAGGTTTTGGTGTTGACCTGTTGCACACACGTAGGCCCATGGTATTCTATTCGGCCGACAACCAGATTGTGGCGCGCGATGATAAACGTTGCTTCATCTATAATCCTTCAATGGATAAGAGTTTCTGCTATGATGTGGCCGAAGATGGGTCGTTGCACGAGAATAAAAACGAAAAGGCGTTTGCTGACCTACGCCGCTATGTGTTCTCTAATATTCAGACGGCCGAATATATTGAGCGACATAGGAAGTGAGCAAACTAAATGGTTATAACCATTCAACAACAAAAGGACAATATAAACAACGTTGGTTTCTTACTCAAAAAAGTAAAAACTGTTGTTTATATTGTCCTTTAATTGTTTAAGGTTGTCTCGTGTTGTTCAACGTTGTTGCATTACAATGTAGAAAATGTATGCAATGTTCACAATGTATACAACCTCTGTATTGCGTGTTGCGACACAGCGTGTCGGTTTACTTCTTTCTCTTTCGTTTGAGATACTCGCGGTAAGGGGTGTGAAGGTCGAGATAGCGGAAGTTTTGAGGCGGAAGCTGCTTCGGCATCTTCATATAGTCGCCATAGCAGTAGCGCAGATATTCGTCGGGCTTCTGCACACCCATCAGCGTATGTCCCTCAAACTGCACTGGAGTGGGGGTGCCATACACGTCTTTGGGCAGGATGCCACGCTCGGGCTTATTATCGTGATCGGCCACTAAGGGCGAGGCATCGTAGTTGAACTCGCGCTGCACATCGTTCATGCGGCGGTGAGCCTTGTCTTGCGATATAACCTTGTGCATAAACTTGGCGAAGAGCCAACGCAGACCGTAGCCATGCTTCTTGGGGTCGATGGTTGAATAATAGAGTATCTTTTTAGCGATGGCGTAGCGACGGTAGTGTTTGCGACGCTCTTCCTCGTTAACAGTCATGCCATCAAGCGGAAACACATCGACGGGCAGACCGCCTACGAAGTTGAATTTGCGACGTAAGATATAGGTGGTTTCTTTATCTTGTATGCGTGCAAACTGGTAGGGGTACATGGGGTCTTGCAAGCCGCTCACCAACTCATAGCGCTCGGGCAGCCACTCGTTGGCGTGTTTTACAAACTCGTTATAGTCTTCACGGGGCAAGGCCACATCGGCATCGTCGTCCCAAGGCACAAATCCTTTGTGCCGCACGGCGCCTAACATGGTACCAGCAATGAGATAATAGCATAGGTTGTGCTCGCGGCACACCTTGTCGATGGCGAGCAACATGTCGAGAATGTATTTTTGTAGCTCTCGTGTTTGCTCGTCGCTAATACGTTTTTCCTGTATGTTTTTCTTTGCCATAATGTTTTGGAAATCCTTATAATCAATGCAATAGGATAAATGTATTCTTGTTTTGTCTCTTTATTATTTCTTTCTTTCTTTTCTGTCTCTGTCTTCTTCCTATCTTCTGTTTTACCTTTTCTGTTTCTATCGAGTTTTTCACTTTTCACCGTTCTTTTAGATAATTGTCATGTCGCGCTGGGCATAAAAGTCTTCTATTATCTGTGTGATGCTGTGTGAAATGTCGTCAGACACGTAGGTAAAATTGCTGCCTGTGCTGATGGCTTTGAAGAAGGTGAGCAACTCGTAGCGCAAGCCCTCGCCATCAAGCTGGTAGAAGTAGCGCTTGTTATTTTGTGGGTTTTCGTAGCGCACCTCAAAATATTCGGTCTTCCACCAGGGAGCAGGCACATAAATGTAGCCCTTGGTGCCCGATATCACCAATTCGCCTTCCGACTTAACGCCTTGACCTACCTTTAGCGAGGCCACAGCATGCGGATACACAAACGCTATCTTTGTAAATGCATCGTAACGATGTTTGTCGTCGGCAAAGCGGGTAAGGATGTCTTTGCGCAGATAGTTGGTGCCCAGCATCTGGAAGATGGGTAGCAAAGCAGTGGGGCCCCAGGCGCAGATGCTGTTCCACTCGTACAGGCTGCGGCTTGAGTCTTGTGTGGGGTCGAAGTCGAGCAATGAGGTGCAAGTGGCATCTACGCTCACAATGTCGCCCACAATACCGCCCTTAACCAGCAAGCGTAGGCGGTGGTAAGCCATCGAGTAGGCTGTCTTTATGCTATCCATTAGCACCAGTTTGCGCTCTGTGGCCAGCTGTTTCAACTCATCCCATTGTTTACCGTCGAGAGTGACGGGCGACTCGCACAGCACGTGCTTGCCACATTCGAGCGCTTGCTTTATCTGTGCATAATGGCACTCGGGCGCCGATATGATGTAGATGGCATCTGATGCGTCGAGCAATGCTTGAAAGGATGCCGTTTGGCGTTCTTTCTTTTGCAGCGATTCAGATAGATATTTGCCGTTAATGGTATATACCTGTGCGGCTTCCAGTCCGTTTACAAATTGGCTTTCGCGTTCAATCTTATTCAGTATGGGCGACTCGCCTACCAATCCTAAGCGCACGGGCTTTTGCTCGCTGCGTATCTCGGTGCTCGACACGCCACCTGTGCGTTCAAGGTACACCACCTGACAGTAAGCTTTGAGGTAGTCGAACTTTCCGCGCCAGTCGCTTCCCACGGTGAAGATATCTACATCAAGGCGTTTGATGTCGTCAATCTTCTGACCCTCATATTCTTCGATGATAATTTCGTCAGCCAGGCCTGTGGCGCGCACGGCCTCTACACGCTCCATGAGCGATTGCTGCACGTTAATCTTTCCACGCTCGCGGTCGAATGTGTCGGAGGTGACGCCCACGATGAGGTAGTCGCCCAGTGCCTTTGCACGTTTCAATAATCGAATGTGGCCGTAGTGCAATAGGTCGTATGTTCCGTAGGTGATGACTTTTATCATGCTTGATATTGATTTTTATCGTTCGCTGTCAGTATGTGTGAGTGTGTGTGATGTCTTAAAGAAACCCTTTCTCGTGAAGGTCGGTGAGGGCTGCTACCAATGTGGTGTTGTCGGCGGGGGTGAGGGCTCCGAGATGTCCCACGCGGAACACCTTATCGGCCATGTCGCCACCGTTGGGGCAAACCCAAATGTTGTATTCGTCTTTCAGCTTGAGGAAGATGTCGTAGGCCGACACGTTATGCGGATGCAGTGGGGTAACGGCATTGCTGAGCGACTGTGACACGATGGTGAGAGGCAATGCTTTAATCTTTTCGCGGAAGTCGGCAGCCAGGGCAGCTATGCGTTGGTTCTCGCTCTCTACGCCACCAGCGGCTTCAATTTCTTTCAGTCGAGCATAGATTTGTCGTAAAATGCCCACAGCAGGGGTGAAGGGCGTTTGTCCGCGCTCGCCATTCTTCAGGGCGTCTTTCAGGTTGAAATACATGCTTTTTACCTCGCGGCTGCACACGCGTTCAACGGCCTGAGGTGCCAAGACGATGATAGAGATGCCCGGAGGGCAGGCCAATGCCTTTTGCGAACCTGTGATCATAACATCAACGCCTAAGGCTTGCATGTTGAAGGGGTCGGCAAGGAACGAACTGATGCTGTCTACCACCAAGAAGATGTTGTTGCGATGGCAGAACTGGCTGATGAGATTGATGTCGTAGAGTACGCCCGTAGAGGTCTCGTCGAGGTTGACAAGGAAGCCTGTGTAGCCTTGACCCTCGTAGGGTGCAAGGTGTTCAGCGGTGAGCTTGTGGCCCATTTCAAGAACTATCTCAGTGTGAGGTATGTCGTGTATTTCGCACAACTGTACGAAACGATGACCAAAGCTGCCTCCGTTTACCACCAATACTTTGTCGGCGGGGGTAAACACGTTCATCACAGTGGCCTCCATAGATGCTGTGCCCGAGCCCGTGATAAATACCACGCGCGAGCCTTCAGGAGCTTTGGTAAACTGTGTCATCAAAGCCTCATTTTCTTTCATTGTAGCCGAAAACTCGGCAGTTCTGAAATAAGGAACCTGTTCGGCGCCAATGGCACAAATCGCCTCGCTCGACATAACAGGTCCTACTGTAAAATTAAGCATATCTTTCCTTTTACTTTATCTTTAAACGATGGAGTATCGTTTTTCTTGTATGGTTTTACCTTTTATCTTTTGCGCACCTTTCCGAATGTCTTGATGCTGGTATATTTGCGCCACAGGTTTAGGCGACGCTTGGCGGGCACACCGTGCCGACGGATATAGTCGGCGGCAGCGCTCAGCATGCGTTCGCACACGTGGCCATCAAGATAGGGGTCATAATTATCTACAATCCACTGTCGGCGAGCAATGGCCTCGGGGTCGGTGAGGGCATGGTCGTAGGCTCGGAGTAGCGTTTCGGGGGTGGCAATGTCTTCCCAATATATTTCTTTTGACAGGGTGCCAATGGTGATGACGGGTCGTGAAAGCAACAAAAACTCGTAGATGGTTGACGAGGTGTCGCTGATAAGCACGTCGCTCATCAATTGATATTTGGTTACGTTTTCGCCTTTGTCAATGTATATGATGTCGTCGTGGTTCTCGGCCCAGGCCTTATATTCGTCGGCCCACTCTTGGCGGGTGAGAGGGTGAAACTTCATTAATATGAGGGCGTTGCGCTCGTGTGCCAAGCGCTCGAGCTGCTCTTTCATATCGGGTAAGGGCAGCGAGGTGAGCTTGGGCGAGAAGGTGGGGGCATAGAGAATGATGGTTTGTTTGCCACTCTTCTTGAGCAGAGCCTGCTTTTCATCATCGTAACGGTGCAGGTTTTTCTTTATCCAGTCTTGCTTGGGCCATCCTGTTTCTACCACTTCAAAGTCGCCATACTTTTGGGCCAATGCCTTAAAGTGTGAGGTGAAGTAGGGGCCTTGTGTGAAGTAGGTGTCGAAGTAGCGACGTATAATCCAGTGGTCTTTCTTCTCGGCAGCATAGCCATGAAACACCTGTATCTTCACGCCTGGCAGATAATAGGGCACGATGTTGCCTGGTACGAAGATGGCTTCTGGACTGAAGTCGTATGCCTCTTGTATCGACTTTGTCCAGCGCACCTTGTCAGCATAGGCAAAGGCATCAATTTTCTTTTCATGAATGTACCATAACACCTCGTGTGGCAGATGGTTGTCTGTCACATACTCCTGTATAGGGTTGAGGATGTCGATGGCATATTTGTTTTCACAAAACAGCAATATTTTCATAGCGTGTCGTTGTGTGTGTATTGTTTTCTTGGTTATAGTTCAAGTTTAAACTTGATGGTGTGCTTCTTGCCGTAGCGACGCCAGAAGCGGGCGCGCTGGTTCATTACATATTGCACGGCCGATGCTACATCGTAGCCGCGTGCCTGAGCATAGCTTTCGGTGATGATGCGGATGAAGGCTTTTGGTCCCCATAGGCGGCACAGACTGCTGAGGCCTACTTCTTTACTGACAGGCCCGAAGGCCATACGGTTGATGTCGACCAGCATGAAGTGATAGCCTTCAGTATCGTGCATCCACAAGATGTTGCCAGGGGTGAAGTCTTTGTGCAGCACTTCTTGCTCATGCAGGTGGGCGGCAAAGCGTCCTAAAGCTTCAGCCAGCGCCTCATATTCGCCCTCTTTCGCATCGCCCATGGCGTATAGGGTGTGAGAGTAGGGGCTTTGCACGGTGATGAGGTAACTGTAGCCCAGCAATCCGAGGCTGTTGCGCTCTTCTACCAATGCAATGGCGTCGGGGGTGCCGATGCCTTTATCCCTGAGAATGGCAGGGAAACGGAAGGCGCGACTGCCTTTCGACTCGCGCAGCCCCCACGAGTAGATGAGGCGGTTGGGGCCTGCTGGCTGATGGTAACGTTTCACGTTTACCAGTGTGCCATCGGGGGCTGTAATGGTTTTGATGAGGTTGCGCCCACGGTATATGACGTCGCCTTCTTTCTCGAATATTTGCGGCATGCTGGCGGCAAATGTTTCGAGATGTGCGTATTGTGGGGCTATCTTTGTCTTAATATACATTCTTTTGTCGATAGGTTTGGGGCAGTGTTATGTGCTCATTTGAGCGTTGGTGGGGGCTAAGCGCGCTCTACAACCTTTCCGTTTATTACCTGAAAGCGGCGATCAAACTCTTCCTTTGTGCGTTTCCAGCGGTTGTGGCTCCATAGGTAAAAGGCGGGCTCTTGCCTGATGGTTTCTTCTAACAAACAGAAGAAACGACGTGTGATATCGTCGGCCGGAAGGGTGTTGGGCTCACGTGTGATGAGTTTGTAGGTGGCCGTATAGTAGCCACGTTTGGGTCGGCTCATCTCAACATAGAACACTGCGTTATTCATCTTTCGCATAATGCGTTCGCCACCTGTAAACACGGGCGTATATTCGTGATTGAGGAATGGCAGCCACAGGTGAATATTGGTCCACTTCGGTCCCTGGTCGCTAATGTATCCGCATATATTGCGCACACCTTCTCTCTTTTTCGTAACAACATAGCGCAAGATGTCTTTCTTGGGAATGACGTGGCTGTTTTGTTCGTGCGACCGTAGCTTGCGGAACAGATAATCGAATGTTTTGTTGCGTAGGGGGTGATAGATGAGGCCTATTTCGCGCTCAGAAGGCAGGTTCATGCCCACGCATGATAGCCATTCCCAGTTGCAGTAGTGCCCCAAAATGGCGGCCACATCTTGCCCTTCTTGAAAACACTGCTCTACCTCTTCGCTATTGATGATGGTAAAGCGACGACGTAGCTCCTTATCGCTGATGCTAAGCAGCTTTATGGCTTCAAGAAAATAATCGCTGAACCAGTGATAAAACTTTCGCTCAATGGTCTTGATGTCGTCAATACTTTTCTCGGGAAATGCGGTGACGAGGTTCTTGCGCACCACGCCTCTTCTATACCTTATTATATAATATAGCAACACGTAGCCGATATCTGCCATACCGTAGAGTATGCGGAATGGTAGTAGTGATAGGGTATAAAATAGCACGTATACTATTTGGGTCATTGCCTTTCCTGTTTTCTTTTATTTTTGACTTTACTATTTCTTTTGCTTTGCATCGGCACTTTTGGGCTTGATGTGCGCCATGCATACACTGTCTTGCAAAGTTACAAATAATAACTGAATTGCCTTGCTACATATTACGAAATTTTTACATCTTGCCCTAAACTGGTAAAAATGAGTGTAGAAATGTAGCGAAAGTAAAAGAAAAAATTATTACTACGCGTTTATAAACAGCTGAGCCCTTCTTGTTTCGTGTCTTTGGATGAAGTGCGTGCGCTTTCGACCGTTTTATCGGTTAAGGTTGATTTGAAAATAGTGCTTCTCTTGTGTTGAAAGGTGGCTTGCCATAATTGCATAAATATGCAATAGGGAGAGTGCGTTGTGAAAGGCATCAAATTACGGTCTGAAAGCCTTGTTTTCAGGTCGTGAAACCAAGGGTTTTACAGCCTAAAACCCATGCTTTCACGACCTGAAACCCATGCTTTCTCATTTGAAAGGTATCAAGAATGAAAACTGTAAGTAAAATATTTCTTATTGCTTATAGATTGTAAGTAAATTAGTGATTATTAAGTAAACAAATGTAAAAACCTAAAAGTGAATAAATATACAGTTTTTGTCTTATTCTGCATAAATATACAAAAAGGCGATGGGGTAGGGCCGCGCTGCTTTAATTCAATTTGGTTGTAATTGATGTTGTATTTGTACTATAATTGTGTTTATTTATTTATAGGCCGTTTTGCTCTGTAAATGTTTTGACTTCTTTTAAAGTGTTAACGATAGTTATTTATATTTAAAATCTTACTTCGTCTGTAAATTTGTATAGCGTGTTATTATGATATTAGAAAAAATGTTCGTACCTTTGCAGCCCGAAACGGCATGGTATTTCCATGACCAATTGGATAAGAAAATACACATAAATATATAATTAAAATAATTTCAATTATGCCTACTATTTCACAGTTAGTAAGAAAAGGCAGAAAGGTGCTCGTAGACAAGAGCAAGTCACCAGCTTTGGATTCATGTCCTCAGCGTCGTGGTGTTTGCGTTCGTGTTTACACTACCACACCTAAGAAGCCTAACTCGGCAATGCGTAAAGTTGCCCGTGTTCGTTTGACAAACCAGAAAGAGGTGAACTCTTACATCCCTGGAGAAGGACACAACTTGCAGGAACACTCAATCGTATTGGTTCGTGGTGGTCGTGTAAAAGACCTTCCTGGTGTACGTTATCACATCGTTCGTGGTACTCTTGATACCGCAGGTGTTGCAAACCGCACACAGCGCCGTTCTAAGTATGGTGCAAAACGTCCGAAAGCCGCTAAGAAGTAATAATCGGAGAAGATTAATACTAGGACGATAAAAACAAGTTTATTTTAGTTTTGCTGGAAGCGTTAAATCAGGTTGAGTAAATGCTCAAGAGTGAGCGTTGAAGAAACAAGTTACAGCCCCATGCAGAATTTAATTTTTTAAGTAAAAATGAGAAAAGCAAAACCCAAGAAGCGCGTGATCTTACCCGATCCCGTCTTCAACGACCAGAAAGTGTCGAAATTTGTAAATCACTTGATGTATGATGGTAAGAAAAATACCTCATACGAAATTTTCTATAACGCTCTTGATACCGTAAAGGCCAAGATGGAAAAAGAAGAGAAGCCCGCTCTTGAAATTTGGAAGCAGGCCCTCGACAACATCACTCCCCAGGTGGAGGTGAAGAGCCGTCGTATCGGTGGTGCTACTTTCCAGGTACCTACTGAAATTCGCCCCGAGCGCAAAGAGAGTATCTCAATGAAGAATCTTATTCTGTTCGCACGTAAGCGTAGTGGTAAGAGCATGGCCGACAAGCTCGCTGCTGAGATTATGGACGCCTACAACAACCAGGGTGGTGCCTTCAAGCGTAAGGAAGATATGCACCGCATGGCCGAGGCTAACCGTGCATTCGCTCACTTCAGATTCTAATTTTATAATATAAGATAAGAAAATGGCAAACCGCGATTTACATTTGACTCGTAATATCGGTATTATGGCTCACATTGATGCCGGTAAGAC
>OHEU01000377.1_pt1 | contig 27774 bp, 20 predicted proteins | sample 1567341 | NCBI WGS metagenome assembly OHEU01 (sample SAMEA3879524, study PRJEB24766) | human gut metagenome | biome: human-associated habitat; feature: feces | place: USA | collected 1985/1987 | reverse complement strand
CCTGTCGATCTACACCCTGCTTAACGACGGAAGCGACAAGTTCGCCAACGGAGAGTCAAGGCTTCAGCAGAGGATGCTCGCCGACTTCGTGCAGACAGGGATCGTGGACGATGTTCGCAAGACCTTCAACGCGGACTGGAGCAGAAGAGGGCTTTGGGACCGTTCCTACAGCGAATCCCGCACGCCGACAGTCCCTGCGATGCTTCTGGAACTTCTTTCCCACCAGAACTTCGCCGACATGAAGTTCGGACTCGATCCTACGTTCCGTTTCACGGTCAGCAGAGCCATCTACAAAGGCATGCTGAAGTACCTCAGCGCCCGCTACGGCTGCGCCTACGCCGTACAGCCTCTGCCTGTCAACTCATTCGCCACAGCTTTCACGGACACTCCCGAAACATGTTCCAACGTCACCGTAAGGCTCAGCTGGAAGGCCACGGCTGACACCCTGGAGGCGACCGCCGCACCGAAGGGCTACATCCTCCAGACAAGGATCGACGACGGCGTGTTCGACCAGGGCAGGATCCTGGAGGAGTTCAAAACCACAGGAGACGTGATCTCCACAACACTCTCCATAGCCCCCGGTCACATCTACAGCTACAGGATTGTGGCCTACAACGACGGAGGCAAGAGTTTCCCGTCCGAGACGCTCAGCGTGGGGGTTCCCGGACACGGCAGCGGCAAGAGCGTCCTCGTGGTCAACAACTTCACAAGAGTCTCCGCCCCTGCGTGGTTCGACACTCCTGAATATGCCGGATTCAACGCCGACATCGACGCAGGTGTGCCTTACGTCAGAGAAATCAATTTCATCGGCCCGCAGTACCAGTTCCGCCGCTCGCTGCCTTGGCTGGACGATGACAATCCGGGATTCGGCGCATGCTGGACCGACGAGGCCGGCAAGGTCTTCGCCGGCAACACCTTCGACTACTGCGGAATCCACGGAAAGGCGCTTATGGACGCCGGCTACGCGTTCCACTCGGCAAGCGTGTCGGCTTTCTCGGCAGATGACACTATGGCGGACTCCGACCTCGCGCTGGACATCATCTGCGGCAAGCAGATCACCACGGTCGTGGGGACGGGCAAGGTGGCCGACAGATTCTCGGTCTTCCCGCTCGGACTTCAGAAAGCCGTCACGCGCTTCACCGCCAACGGTGGCAATGTGCTGGTCTCCGGTGCGAACATCGGCACGGATGTCTGGGACGGGATCTACCCGATCAGAATAGACAGCACCTACAGGGCCACGACCAAAGCCTTTGTGGAGAAGACGCTGGGCTACAAGTGGATGACGAACTTCGCCAGCCGCCACGCCACGGTTGCCGCCAAGAGCAACGGACTCCTTAAGTTGAATGCTGATCAAATCTCCTTCCACAAGGATCGCAATCCACTGATCTACAATGTGGAGACCCCTGACGGCATCGTCCCTGCCAGCGACCGCGCGCAATCATTCATGCGCTACACGGACACAAACATCTCTGCCGGCACCTGCTACGAGGGCAACGGCTACAGAACCGTCTGCATCGGCTTCCCGATAGAGGTCATCAAAGACCGCGGACAGATGGGAACACTAATTGATGACATAATGAAATTTCTTGACAAATAACCAGTTATGACTCCAAGAGAATCCGAAATCATTGAACTTCTTCACAAGGAAGTCAAGCCGGCATTAGGATGCACGGAACCGATCGCGGTCGCTCTGGCAGCCGCGAGAACCATGGAAACGCTCAAAAGCAAGGCCAGGACGGTCGCTGACTATGAGATCAGTGTCGAGGTCAGCGGCAACATCCTCAAGAACGGAATGGGGGTGGGAATCCCGGGGACAGGCATGGTGGGTCTCCACATCGCCGCCGCCCTTGGCGCGGTCTGCGGGAACAGTTCCTATGGCCTGGAAGTGCTGAAAGACCTGACAGAGGAGGATGTCAACTCCGCCAAAGCCCTTGTCAAGGACGGCAAGGTGAAGATCAAGGTCGCCGACAGTCCCAAAATCCTCTATGTCAAGGTGACGGTGACTACTCCGGAACACAACGCCTGGACGGTGATCGAGGATGACCACGACAGGATTGTCGAAACAGGAATTGACGGCTCCGCCTCGGACTTCAGGAAGGGAGGGAGCGGCAAGTCCTCTCCGGTCAAAGGGGCATTGGACTACAACCTGACGGTTAAGGAAATATACTCATTCGCCCTCGGAGCCGCCTTCGAGGACATCCGTTTCATCCTGGAAGACAGGGACTTGAACCTCGCGCTCGCGAAGGAAGGCCTGAAAGGCAAGTACGGCCTTGAGGTCGGCAAGTCCATCAGGGAGAACCAGCAGGAGGTCTTCGGCGATGATTTCCTGAGCTTCGCGATGGGCTTGACAGCCGCCGCGTCCGACGCCAGGATGGCAGGGTGCAAGCTCCCGGCGATGAGCAATTCAGGCAGCGGCAACCAGGGCATCACGGTCAGCATGCCGGTGATAGCATACGCCCTGAAGTACGACGTTGATGATGAGAAACTGGCCAGGGCATTGATCCTGAGCAACCTTGTGGCCATCCACATCAAAGGCTATCTCGGCAAGCTTTCGGCCCTGTGCGGATGCGTGATTGCTTCGACCGGATCAGCCTGCGGAATCGTGTTCCTCCGCGGAGGAAGCTACGACCAAGTCTGCTCGGCGATCAAGAATATGATCGGCAACATCACCGGTATGGTCTGTGACGGTGCCAAGGTCGGATGTGCGATGAAAGTGGCCTCCGGAGTGGCCTGCGCCGTCCAGTCCTGCGTCCTCGCCCTCAGAGGAATCTGCATCAAGGAGACCGACGGCATCATCGACAAGGACATCGAGAAGACTATCCGGAATCTCGGCAGGATCGGCTCCGCCGGAATGCAGTCAACCGATCACCTCATCCAGCAGATAATGCTCTGCAAAGACTAGTTTAAGAATAAATCAAGCAGCGGGGCTACGTATTACCGAATCCCGCCGCCCGAAAACCTTGCATCAATCTTCAGAAAATATTTTCCTAATATTCACTCACAGATCGGCTTGTCCGGTAAAAGCTCTACATACCGGACAAGTTGCCCGAATCGTGCACTTCGTCCGGCAAAACCACTATTCCACCGGATGAGCTGAACGAATATTGAAATGTGAATATTAGAAACTATCCTTTTTCATTTCCTGCTCTCTTAATTTATTATATAGCCATCGTCCTATAACATCTGTTGAGAACGTTTTTTCGTGAACTATAGGGATTGTTGAAAGTCGAACCTTCTGGACACCATATTCAAAAAATGGTATCTGATATTTCTCAATTCTAAATTGAGCCATAACCTTCAATTCCGTAACGGGAACAACTAAATTATTAAGAACGACACCGATACTTTCGCTCTGAGAAGATAAGGATGTCCCAGACAAATCTAGAATATCGCCATTAAAATTCTTCAGTTTCATAATTGGATTATCCGCAAAAATTAATCTATCTGAGGTGACAGTTGCAATAATGAATAATTCTTCATTTTGTCGGATAACAGAATAATTCACACTACATCCTTCCGCAGCCAATGGCCGATGTGAATATCCAACTTTTGAAGCACTTGAGCAAGATACCGCGATGAAAGTTAATGCACTTAATACTGCTAATAATATTTTTCTCATAGTAAAATGATTAACAAATCTATATCATAAGGTAATATAACAGAACTTACTTCAACTAATCCCATTTAGCATTTCAGCAAAAAAATACTATATGTCATATTCTTTCGGACGTATTCTCTCCACTTTAGTTATAGAAACATCAGACATTGATATTGATTCACGAACATCTTTCATTAATTTAGCATCTATTCTATAATAATTGCAGCCTAAAGCGAATCTGGGCTCGGGACTTCTTGGTGTAGATAATTTCTTATACAATTTACATATAAAGTCTCCTGTCAAATAGTTATGTGCCATATACTTTATCATTCGGATGCATAAAGAAAAATATTTCTGTTTTTTAAGACGAATTTTCTGTTTCTTTTCAATTTTTACGTTTAGTGTGCCGATATTGCAGACGTGCCTCTGAACGGTTCGGAGACGAATGTATTTAACTTCAACATATCAAACTATGAAAGATTCAGACAAACTATGCGTTGTTAATGACACGGCTGCTGAGACAACAATTGTTGATGGCAGCAAGGGAAGCGGCACTGACTTAAGCGCCGAGGAGATGTTCAGGATGAGGTACGTCCTTTGTCGTGAGCTGATGGAAGAAAAAGATCGGTACAGGAACCTTCCAGAGGTGGAGAAGGATGCGATCGCACAGCGGCTCTCACAATCACAATATCTCAATCTAACCAGTGATTGGGCTTTCAAACACCTGTTCTACAATCACAAAGATCTGTTGGTTCTGCTGCTTAATGACATTCTTGACGAGACTATAACCAACGTTGAGTTTCGCGAGTCTGAGCTAACGAAAGTGTTTGAGAACGACAAGACTGTTGTATTCGATCTGTGGTGCAGGACAAGCGATGGCAGAGAACTGATTGTTGAAATGCAGAAGACATATAGAAAGGATCAGCGGGATCGTCTGTTCTACTATGGGGCTTCATTGATCCGCAATCAGTTGAAATCAGGGGGTAAGACGTATCACGTTAACCCGGTCAAGATCATTTGCATAATGAACTATGAGGAACCTCATACAACGGTACCGGATGGCAAGATCATATTCCAATATCGCACAACAGAAGTTGAGACCGGAGAATTATATGGGAATCAAATGTCAATCTATTTCTTTGAACTTCCAAGAGTTATGCGACTTACGAAAAATTTTGAAAGTCCGGTGGCAGGATGGTGCGGAATATTCAGAAATATAACTAACTTTGTCACATTGAGAAACGGAGACTACGGTCATTTCCAACGAGTTGTGGAGGCGATGACTATCCGCTCACTCAGCGAACAGGAAATTAAAGAATATTTCAGCGATATGATGACTCTTGAAGATATGGAGCCTTACATCGAAGGCGGACACGAACTTGGCTACCGTAAAGGTCTGGCCGAAGGGCTTGAGAAAGGCGAGAAAGAAAAAGTCGCATTTATCAAAGGTTTGCATAAGGCCGGAGTTTCAGCGGAAGTCATCGCATCCGCCGCCGGACAGAGTATTGAATATATTCAGAAAATACTTGAAGTAAGCGAGTAACGGATATACCAATACGTGTCACAATAAAAACCTTTGGGATAACAGAATATGTATTCTGTGCCCAAAGGTTTTATTCTATCTTTCTTTCACCCCTTTCAAGGATCAGATGAAGGAGTGAATACTTTAGTTGACCACTATCTCGTCGATGAAGATGAAGGCGTGGTTGCGGTTCTTGGTCACGTCGTCGCGGACGGCTTTGTACTTGATGTAGCGGGCCTTGGCGGTGACGGTAGTGCCTAAGGTGTGCAGGAGAGCGCAGGAATCGTTGTCCGGGATCTCCAACAGGCAGACGACAGGATCGCTGAAATTAACGCCGTCCTCCGAGAATGAGACCTCGGTCCTTACCGGGAATCCGACCTCGGCGGAAGTGTGCGAAAGGAACGTGGCCCCTACATAATGAATATCCTTGACCGCTCCGAGGTCTATCGTGACATCGACATCACAAAGGAAGCCTTGCCAACGGTTGTCCTTGTAGAACCAGCCGCCAAGGTTCCCGTCCACAAGGGCGTTGTCACCTCCGGCGGGATAGCCGGCGGAATATTTCCGGCCATTGTAGGTGATCCTCGCTCCGGCGGCAAGATGCTCAAGCGGAACCAGGGACTCCGGCCTCGGACCGATCTCGTTCCTCAAATCAAATGCGTTGTAACCTTTTGAGCGAAGGCTCTCCGCAAGCCTCACGGCATTCTCCCTGAAACGAGGATAGTCCTTGCTTCCGGCCGGACTCCAGCCGATCTCCGCGATGGCGAACGCACGGGGATACAGCAGGTACTCCATATACTCCCCTGTCGGAACGAACTCAGACCAGAGATTGGCCTGAAGACCGAGAAGATGCCTGACATATTCATCAGCTATTCCATCGGTCGGCTCGAACGAATAGACCTGCTCCAAAGGACGGTAGCCGCTGAACGACTTTGGCTGGGAGAACGGAGCGTCCTGGCTGGAATCGAAGTAGCAGTAGTCTCCCGGAGACATAATCACATCGTGGCCCATACTTGCCGCCGTTATGCCTCCTTGCGTGCCTCTCCAGGACATCACGGTCGCACCTTCGGCCAACTCGCCCTCAAGCACCTCGTCCCAGCCGATGATCCTGCGGCCGTGGTCATTGAGGAACTTCTGGACGCGCGCGGTCACATAGCTCTGAAGGAACTGCTCGGCGGAGTGTTGACCATCCGCCTTGATGCCCAGCTGCTTGATCCTGGCCTGGCAGGCAGGACACTTCTCCCACTCGGTCTTCGGACACTCGTCGCCGCCGATGTGGATATATTCAGAAGGGAAGATGTCCATCAGTTCGGTGAACACATCCTCAAGGAACGAGAACATCGCTTCCTTTCCAGGGCAAAGCACCTGCTCTGAGACACCCCATCTTGTCCAGACCTCGTAAGGACCGCCGGTGCAGCCGAGCTCAGGATAAGCGGCCAGCACGCCCATCATGTGGCCTGGAAGGTCGATCTCCGGGATGACAGTGATGCCGAGTCCCGCGGCATAGGCGACGATGTCTTTCATCTGATCCTGAGTGTAGTAGCCGCCGTAGCGGATGCCGTCGTTGCTGCCCCAGTCCTTCTTGATGACGGTGCCGTTCCTGAACGCGCCGATCTCGGTGAGCTTCGGGTACTTCTTGATCTCTACCCTCCAGCCCTGGTCATCGGTAAGATGCCAGTGGAAGCGGTTGAGCTTGTAGACGGCCATGATGTCCAGATACCTCTTAACCTCCTCGACAGAGAAGAAATGCCTGGAGCAGTCAAGATGCATTCCCCTGTAGGCGAAGCGCGGCTTGTCCTTGATTTCCACGCAAGGGAAGAGGAACTTCTCGGCAGGATCAGGCTCGCTGCCGAACACCTTGACACTCGTGAGCTGCTTAAGGGTCTGAACGGCATAGAGGAAACCGTTGAACGAGGAGGCTTTGACCACGCAGCCACGCTTGTTGATGGAGATTGAATATTCCTCATCGGCGAGCGAGGAGTCCTTGAGGAACAGGAAGCCCTTTACGGAAGAGGCACTCTTCTCCAGACCGACAGATGTAGCGAAAGAACAGATCCGTCCGCTGACGAACGTGATCTTGTCGGCAAACTCCTTGATGACGGTCTGAGACTGAGGGTCGATGGCCTGGTCGCAGTTGACATTGGCGCCGGCACCCTTGAAAAAGCCCTTCTCCACCTTTACGCTTTGAGGATAAGGGATGACATTGATCGTTGTTTCCGCGTCTTTGGCCTTCAAGCTACAGGAGGCGAAAAGAAGCGAGAGAGCGATGATGTTGATGAATTTTCTCATAATTGAATATGTTAACGTTATTATTATGTTCCAACAAGGGCTAAAGATACGAAAATCTTTCGGTTATCAGTATAAAAGCAATCCAAGGACGCCGCCGGCGACAATAATTTTGATCGGTCCGACCTTGAAGACCATCGAGGCCACTACCGCAGCGGCGAAAAGTCCCCAGCTGATCAGATCCGGAAAGTTCTCCCTGACAATGCTGATCCGCGGCACGGCTCCGTTCCAGGTAACGGTGAACATCAGGATCAAAGCCGCCGCTCCGATGAGTCCCACGACGGCCGGCCTCAGGCTGCCCAGGACACCCGCGAAGACACGGCTGTTCTTGAACTTGGTGTAGAACTTGACGATGGCCAAGACGATGATGAAAGATGGCAGGATCACGGCGAAAGTCGCCGACAGGGATCCCAGAATGCCGGCGAGATGGCTCGCTCCGGCCTGATGCAGAACCTCATAGCCGACATAGGTGGCGCAGTTGATCCCGACGGGGCCGGGAGTCATCTGGGAGATGGCCACGATGTCGGTGAACGCGCTTTCGGACAGCCAGCCGTGCGCCACGACGACCTGCGTCTGTATGAAGGACAGCATGGCGTAGCCTCCGCCGAAGGTGAAGAGACCGATGACGAAGAAAACCCCGAAAAGCTGAAGAATCAGTGTCACCTCAGTCATTCCGCACCTCCTTTTTGTCCCTGATGACAGCGATGCCGGCGGAAACCACAATCAGCACCAACAGTATGTAGACCGGTGAAAAGCTCAGGAAGGCGACCAGGAACAGCGTCACCGCCGAAATCGCCCAAGCCCACCAGGTCTTGTTGTTCTTCCTGGCCATATTGATCATCGGCACGGCGATCAGCGACACGACCACAGGACGGATGCCTTTGAATATGCGTTCGACCACGGGATTGTCCCTGAAATTTGTGAACACCATGGCTATCAGCAGGATGGCGACAAAGGACGGGATCACCGAGCCAAGTGTGGCGACCACGCTCCCCTTCACGCCACGGAGTTTGTGGCCGACGAATATGGACATGTTCACCGCCAGCACTCCTGGTGCGGACTGCGCCATCGCGATGATGTCCGGCAGTTCCTCGTCCGACATCCAGTCCCTTTTAATCATCTCGTCCCTGATCAGAGGTATCATGGCGTAGCCTCCTCCGATGGTGAACGCCCCGATCTTGGCGAAGACCGTGAAGATCTGCCAAAGGGAGACTTCCTCCTTGGAGGCATTCAGTGTTTCTTCTGACATATTCATTGATTATAATTAACCATAGCGGCCACGACTTCGCGCGATGTTCTGCCGTCCGGGCCGTGGGAGGAGGAGTGAAACTCCTTGCACCCGGTTGATGCCTCAAGCCGGGCGATGTTCCCCGGCCTTACTCCCGAGCCGGCAAGAATGATGATCCTGCCGCCAGCCTTGATGTTCAATTCCCTGAGGGTACGCTCACCATCGTTGACATTGCCCGCATGTCCCGCCGTGAGGAGCCTGTCGCAGCCAAGTGAGATGATGTCCTCCAGCGCCCTGAACGGCTCGGCGCACTCGTCGAACGCCCTGTGGAAGGTGACGCGCAACCTTTGCGCCTCGGCCATCAGCCTTCCGACCGCCTCTGTGTCAACGCTCCCGTCCGCCCTCAAGGCACCGACAACCACGCCGTTCACGCCAAGTTCGCGGCACATTCTCACGGATCCGATCATGGCTTCGATCTCATCCTCGTCATAGACGAAGTCTCCCCCGCGCGCCCTGATCAGCACATTCACGGGGATATTCACACGCCTCAGCGTCTCCTCGATGTTGCCTCTGCCCGGAGTGACTCCCCCGCACGGCAGATCCTCGCAGAGCTCCACCCTGCCGGCCCCGCCCGTCATGGCCTCGACCGCCTCCGCCGCATCGGTGCAGCAACACTCCAAAAACCGTTTGTTTTCCATGCCGCAAAGTTAGTAACCTTCAAAAAAAAACACAAGAAAAGGCTGACCAAACGGCCAGCCTTCACTATCTTTAAGACCGATGATTAGTCGCTGAGAGAGAATCTCTTGAATGCAACGACCTTAGCCTCAGGATCAACAGACTTGATGTGCTCGGCTACAGTCTTCTTGTCATCGGACTGAACGAACTCCTGCTCCTCAAGGGTAGACTCCTTGAAGAACTTCTGGATACGTCCGTTGGCGATGTTCTGGATCATCTGCTCAGGGAGAGACGCGGCCTTCTCGGCAGAGACGGTCTTGATGATCTCACGGGCCTGCTCAGCCTGCTCTGGAGTGATCCAACCCTTGGCGGTGTTGGACTCGATGTGATCCTCGCTGTCAACATGGGCAGGATTGATGCCGACCTTCTTGAGAGCGGCCTCGACAGCCTTCTGAACCATCTCGTCCTTGGTCTTCTGGATCGCAAGCTCGCGCTCCCTCTCAACCACCTCAGCAGGGCAGTCCGCAGCTGAGACAGAAACCGGATTCATGGCGGTCACCTGCTGTGCGACGGCCTTGCCGAGCTCCGCAGGAATCTCCTTGTTGAAAGCCACGATGGCGCCGAGCTTACCGTTGAAGTGAACATAGTCACCGATGAACGGAGCCTCAAGAGCGGCATAGTAGGCGAGAACGTGCTTCTCACCGGTCTTGCCGGTCTGGGCGGAGATCTCCTCCTCGACAGTGTGACCGTTGGAGCACTTGCTTGCGGCGAGAGCCTTGAAGTCTGGTGTGGCGGAAACGAAGTCAGTCTCGCAACCGAGGCATACGATGATGCCCTTGTCCCCCTTGATGCGGACAAGAACCGCACCCTCGGAAGTCTCACGGTCGGCACGCTTCGCAGCGACGAGCTTACCCTTCTCACGGATGATGTTGACAGCCTTCTCGAAATCACCCTCAGCCTCGGTGAGAGCGTTCTTGCAGTCCATCATACCAGCGGAGGTCATCTTGCGTAATTTCATTACGTCTTGTGCTGTAATTGCCATAACTCGTTGTCCTTTAAATTATTCAGCTTTTGTTTCCTCGGCCTTTGGAGCCTCGGCGGCCTCTGCGGCCGGCGTGGCCTCAGCCTCTACATCAACCGGCTTCGCGTTCTTGCGGGCGCGGAGCTTCTTGCCTGTAGGGTTGGCGAGAGCATCGCCTTCGGCGGCCTCGTCACTGGCTTCCTTCTCTTTCTCAAGCTTTCTCTCGTTGAGGCCTTCCTGAATAGCTCCACAAAGAACATTGAGGATGGTCTCGATCGACTTCGTAGCGTCGTCGTTAGCCGGTATCACATAATCAATCGGGGTAGGATCGCAACAAGTGTCAACCAATGCGAATACCGGGATGTTGAGGCGGTTGGCCTCCTTGACGGCGTTGGCTTCCTTCTGGATGTCAACTACGAAGAGCGCTGACGGGAGACGGCTCATGTCCTTGATGGAACCAAGGTTCTTCTCCAGTTTCTCTCTCTGACGGTCAATCTGCAGACGCTCTCTCTTGGCGAGCTTCTCGAATGTGCCGTCCTCCTTCATCTTGTCGATGGTGTTCATCTTCTTGATAGCCTTGCGGATGGTAGGGAAGTTGGTAAGCATACCACCAGCCCAGCGCTCGGTTATCGATGGCATATTGACTGCCGTTGCCTTCTCTGCAACGATCTCCTTGGCCTGTTTCTTAGTGGCCACAAAGAGAATCTTGCGACCTGAACGCGCAAGCTCTTTCATTGCATCAGCAGCCTCGTCTATCTTGACGATGGTCTTGTGCAGGTCGATGATGTGGATTCCGTTCTTCTGGTCGAAGATGTACGGAGCCATCTTAGGGTTCCACTTCCTGGCCAGGTGGCCGAAGTGTACGCCTGCATCAAGAAGTTCTTGGAAATTTGTGCGTGGCATTTTAATTCTTGTTTTTTGTTTAAACTTTCCTCCGGATCTTTTGCCAATGATCAGAAGGCTCTTTTCTTCAATCTCCGAGCAGTGGTCCTGGACCAATCTCTGAGATTTTCCGCAGTCACGGCAATCCCCGGTAGTGTTCCCCGGATTCTCATCCGGCGAAAAGTCCGCGGAATTTGAAGCACCGGACTGTGCTTTTTTCATAAATCAGCTTATGCAGCCTTACAATCCAGACAAGACTAACGCTTGCTGAACTGGAAGCGTGCACGTGCGCCAGGCTGACCAGGTTTCTTCCTCTCGACCTCGCGGGAGTCACGTGTCAGGAAGCCCTCAGCCTTCAGAGCCGCGCGGTAAGCCTCTCTATCCAGATCGCTAAGAGCGCGGGATATTCCGAGTCTGATCGCTTCGGCCTGGCCTTTGGTGCCGCCTCCGACAACGTTAACCTTTACGTCAAACTGACCTTCTGTCTTCGTAACGGCGAAAGGCTGGTTCACGATGTAACGGAGAGCGTCAGTCTTGAAGTACTCCTCAACACTGCGGCCGTTGATTGTGACATTGCCTTGTCCAGCTGCGAGATAAACACGAGCTACGGCTGATTTACGTCTTCCAAGGGCGTTTTTCTGTTCCATTTGCTCTGTTAGATTTCGTTCAACTTAATTTCTCTAGGGTTCTGCGCCTGGTGAGGATGCTCAGGGCCTGCATACACATGCAGATTGCCGATGATCTTGTCACCAAGACGGGTCTTAGGGAGCATACCCTTTACCGCTCTCCTAACGAGTTCAGCAGGTCTCTTCGCGAGGATCTCCCTCGGAGTCGTGAAGCGCTGTCCGCCCGGATAACCGGTGTAGCGAACATAAACACGATCAGTCATCTTGTCACCTTTGAGGATAACCTTCTCGGCGTTGATGACGATGACGTTGTCACCGCAGTCAACGTGAGGGGTGAATCCAGGCTTGTTCTTGCCACGGAGGACAAGAGCAACCCTTGAGGCAAGACGTCCGAGTGCCAGATCCGTGGCATCGATGACAACCCACTCTTTCTGTACAGTAGCCTTGTTCAAGGAGACTGTTTTGTAGCTAAGTGTGTCCACTGTCTTGATCTTTAATGGTTTAACATAAAATATTGCGATCCCTACACAACATAGGGACCGCAAATATAGGCATTTTTTCCGTAATATTCAAACTTAGTGTTCTAGATTTTCCGCAACCACGCACGCCACAAAGCCAGTCCTGCCGCTGAATATGCCGAAGCGCCCGGCGCCGTGGAGACAAAATGGCTAGTACCCGGGGGTGAATCTGCGGAGGGCGGTCATCAGCGTGTCCTCAAAGACCGATTTCTCGTGATCGGAAAGGAAGCCGACCTCGATGGGAACCTGGAAAAGGCGGACTTTCAGCGCATCAGGGATCCTCCTGTAGTCCACAATCCGTTGGCAGTCCTTCTCCGTGGTGGCCACAACGGCGGTCGGATGCTCCTTGACGGCGGCCATTATGTTCCTGATGTCGAAACGGTTGTAGTTGTGATGATCCATGAAGTTGAACCGCTTGACGATCTTGTGCTCGTCACTGAGGTACATCCTAAGCGGTGTGTCGTTCGCTATTCCCGAGAAAAGGATAAGTTTCTGGGAGTAGGCGTACCTCGGATCGCCCTCCTCGAAGATCGGCTGCATGGAGTTGTACCACGTCGTCGTGAACAGAAGCGTCTTGACGGCACCTTTCCTGTCGGTACCCGTGCAGGTTTTCAGGTCATAGTCCTTGAGGCCGAACGACTCCGCCCACTGGATCTTCTGCCCGTCCTCAAGATAGGCCGGACACTTCGACACGATGATGATGTCGGCGTAGTGAAGCCTCTGGGGCAGATCCCTGAGCCTTCCGAAAGGAAGGAGCTGATCCTTGTAGGTCGGGCGGTTGTAGTCCACCAGAACGATGTTGAAGTACGCCCGTAGCGTCCTGTACTGGAACGCGTCGTCCAGAACGATCAGATCCGCCGGCGGGATCGACGAGCCGGAACATTTGCGGGCCCGCCTTTCGGTCTTCAGCTTCTCCGGATGGCAGAGAATGTCGCATCCCTTGATCCTCTGACGATCCACGGCCACGGTGATGCCGGGAAACTTTCTCTTTATCTGGAGAGGTTCGTCGCCATATTCCTTGACCTTCCCGTCCTTCTCGACCAGCTGGACGCCGCCGCTGTTGCGCTTGTGTCCCCTCGACAGGACAGCGATGTTGCGGAACGCCCAGTCGTCGCTCCGCAGCAGGGTGCGCAGGATCATCTCGGTGTGCGGAGTCTTGCCTGTGCCGCCCGCCGTGATGTTGCCGACGCAGATGGTCGGTACCTCACAGGTGCCGACTTTGAAGATGCCGTGGTCGTAGCAAGCGTGCCTCAGCTTCAGCGTCAAATAATATGGTGCAAGAAGAATCTTGTCAAGCATAGACTGCAAAGATACAAAAAATCATAAGCCATAGACGCTGTTTGTCTCTGAAATTTCAGTGTTTCCCCATTTTTCGGCGATATATTCCAAAATTCTGAACACTTCCGCAGGGTCATTCTCCGTCACGAGCCGCATTCTGGTCTCCTTGAAGTCGGGCAGTCCTTTGAAATAGCAGGACAGGTGGCGGCGCATCTCGTACACCCCCGTCGGCACCCCTTTGAGGTCCAGCGAGAGCCGCATCTGCCTTTTCGCAAGCTCGACCCGCTCCCGCACCCCAAGAGGCGGAAGTTCCTCCCCTGTCGCAAGGAAGTGCTTGATTTCCTTGAATATCCAAGGATGGCCGAAGGACGCTCTGGCCACCATTATCCCGTCCACGCCGTAGCGGTCGAACGCCTCCTTCGCCTTCCGGGGCGAGTTGATGTCGCCGTTACCTATTATAGGAATATGCATCCTCGGGTTCCGCTTGACCTCCCCGATGAGTGTCCAGTCGGCCTCGCCCTTGTACATCTGGCAGCGCGTCCGACCATGGATCGTGAGTGCCTTGATGCCCGTGTCCTGAAGCCTCTCGGCCAGTTCCACGATGATCTTGCTGCCCTCGTCCCAGCCGAGACGGGTCTTGACCGTGACCGGCTTGCCGACAGCCTCGACGATCCGCCTGGTGATCATCACCATCTTGTCCGGATCCTTCATCATCCCGGAACCCGCCCCTCTGCCGGCGATCTTGCTGACAGGGCAGCCGAAGTTGATGTCGATCAAGTCACAGCCGTGTCCGCCGACAATCTCTTCCGCATGGTCTGCCATTCTGGCGGCCTCAACCATCGCGTCCGGATCGCTTCCGTAGATCTGGATCCCGACCGGGGCCTCGCTTTCCGAGGTCTTGAGCTTGGCGTAGGCCTTCCTGGCATCCCGGATCAGCCCCTCCGCCGGAATGAACTCTGTGTAGGTCATGTCCGCTCCCTGCTCCCTGCATATTCCTCTGAATGAGGCGTCTGTCACATCCTCCATCGGAGCCAGAAGCACCGGCATCGCGCCGAGATCTATGTCGCCAATTGTCATAATGTCGTTATTCTTTGCCGTTCCTGCCGTTTGGCATTTTACTTGCGTGCATCATAATGATGTGCAAAAATACTGTTTTTGCGCGATATTTTAAAAATGAACAGATTGCCTCGAAAGGGGCAAGTTATTTTTTGAAGAACACTTAGTGTTACTATTATTATGAAAGAGATAAAGACTATCGGAGTCCTTACGTCCGGAGGCGACGCTCCCGGAATGAACGCGGCCATCAGGGCCGTGACCCGCTCCGCCATCTACAACGGATGGAAGGTTTTCGGGATCTATCGTGGCTATGAGGGACTCATCCACGGTGACTTCAAGGAACTTACCACTGAAAGTGTCAGCAACACGATCCAGAGGGGAGGCACAATCCTGAAGACCGCCCGCAGCGAGGAGTTCATGACCGCCGAGGGACGCAAGAAATCCTACGACAACCTCGTGGAGTACGGTGTGGACGCCCTTATCGTCATCGGCGGCAACGGATCCCTTGCCGGAGCGCAGGACTTCGCCCGTGAATATGACATCCCTGTCATCGGCCTCCCTGGAACCATCGACAACGACCTCTACGGCACGGATTCCACTATCGGCTACGACACGGCGCTGAACACGATCGTGGAGTGCGTTGACAAGATAAGGGACACGGCGACTTCCCACGACCGCATATTCTTTGTCGAGGTGATGGGGCGTGACGCCGGTTTCCTCGCTCAGAACTCCGCCATCGCCGCAGGTGCCGAGGCCGCCATCATCCCTGAGGACCAGACCGACATCGACCAGCTTGAGAAGTTCATCAGCCATGGCTGCCGAAAGAGCAAGAACAGCTCCATCGTGCTCGTCTCCGAAAGCCCGAAGGACGGCGGCGCGATGCACTACGCCGAAAGAGTAAGACAGGAATATCCCGAATATGACGTCCGTGTCACCATCCTTGGCCATCTCCAGCGCGGCGGCTGCCCATCCGCCTACGACCGTATCCTGGCCAGCCGTCTGGGCTACGCCAGCATAGAGGCCCTGCAGGAAGGCCAGCGCAACATCATGGTCGGCATCTCCAACAACGAGATCGTCTACGTTCCGATCGGCAAAGCCATAAAGTTGGACAAGCCAATCGACAAGGAACTCATCAACGTCCTGGCCGTCCTGTCCATCTGATGCCGGCGGCACATGACTGACGGGAAAAGACAATCAAGTATCAAGTTATCGCTTTAAGGATTTCTTAGCGACGTGGGACGCCGCGGTACTCGGACGGGGTCATGCCGAAGGCTTTCTTGAAGGCGTGATGGAAGCTGGTGACGTGGGTGAAGCCGCAACGGATGGAGATCTCCTCGATCGTGAGGGTGGAGTCAGTGGAGAGCAGATCCCCGGCCAGGCGCATTCTAAGATCCATGATGTAGGCTGTCGGTGACATGCCTTTCAGAGCCAGAAGCTTACGGCGCAGCTGCCAAGGGCTTACGCAAAGGCTGTCCGCCAACGTCCCCGCGGACAGATCCTGCTTTTCAAGAAGCTCGCGGGATTGCTGTTCAACCTTGTCCAGAAAAACCTTCTCCGCATCCTGACGAATCCTGCCGCTGTCAAGCAGACCGAGCTCCGCGTCGGCCAGTGAGATCTCATTGTCCTCGTCCTGCAAGCCATGCGGGGTCTCCGTCACATTCTGATCCTGCGCCACCTGCGTCCCTAACGAACCTTGTGAACCTGATCCCTGCGCGGAACCAGTTAGCCTGCGCCTTATGCAGTCGTTCCTGTCCAGCAGCCTGTCCACAATGGCGGTCAGCTCCTCGCTGCTGAAAGGCTTGGTGAGGTAGGCGTCGGCACCTGCCTCAAGGCCTTTGACACGATCCTCCTCGGAAACCTTCGCCGTCACCACTATTACAGGAATATGATCGGTCACCTCATTGGCGCGGATCCGGCGGCAGACCTCAAGACCGTCCATCACAGGCATCATCAAGTCCGTGATGATGATGTCCGGCACCAAAGTCAAAGCCTTGTCCAGACCCTCCTTCCCGTTGTGGGCATAGTAGACGGCATAGTCAGAGTTGAAATGCGAGCCGATGTAGGCGGCGATGTCCGGATTGTCCTCGATGACCAGCAGGGATGTCCGTTTGTCTTCAGCATCGCTGTCGGCCAGGTTCACCGCGGCCTCAGGCAGTACGGGAGCGCAAACCCGCACGTCATCAAAGGTTTCGCTACCGTTGTCCAAACCGGCGTCAGCCACGGAGCAGTGTCCATTGATGATCGGTACGCTGAGATGGAACGTGGTTCCCTTCCCGACGGCGCTTTCCACGGTGATCCGGCCTTTAAGGTTGTCGATGATCTGCTTGACCAAGGCCAGTCCCACTCCAGTGCCGATGCTCGCGGAATCACCCTCTCCCTGGAAGAACGGCTCGAAGACCTTTGCAGCCGTCTCATTGTCCATCCCGACACCGGTGTCCGACACGTCGAGCATGAGCAGGTCATCCTCTCGCCAGACACGGACATCCACCTTGCCGCCCTCGGGAGTGAACTTGAATGAATTGGAAAGCAGGTTGTTCAGCACTTTGTCCACATAGTCCGGCACGTAATCCATCACCACGGCCTCACGAGCCTCGAAGCTCAACCCGACACCACGGTCGCCGGCATAGCTATGGTACATCATGGTGACAATCCTCATCCTGGCTGTGACATCCCCGTGTCTCCAGTCCGGATCACCGATGGCGGATCTGATCTTGGAGATGTCCAGCAGCTGGTTGACAAGCAGGAGAAGCCCGTTCCCCATCCTCTCAATCGTCCCGGACTTCTCCCTCGCATCCTCAGGCAATCCGCTGTCGTCACGCATTCTACGGCTCAGCCCGAGGATCATGGTAAGCGGAGTCCTGAACTCGTGCGTGATGTTGGTGAAGAATGTCTCACGGAGTTCGGCCATCTTCTTGAGCATCCGCTGGCTTCTGACCCTCAACCGCTGCGCGTAGAGCAGCATCGCTATCATCAGCAGCAGGACGACAACCACTATTCCAAAGAAGAAGTACGCCGCGCTCCTCTTCGCGCGCTCCTGCCTGAGCATCAGATCGGCCTTTTCCGTCTCCCTCGCCCGGAGCCCCCTTTCGAGGTTCTGGCTGATGTTCTGGATCCGGTTGATCTTCTCCATGTTCATTAGGCTGTCCCGCCGCGCGTCAGCCGCCTCCAGACAGTAAAGGGCGTTACGGTAGTCCCCTTCCTTTTTATGGAGCCGGTAGTACAAGGTGTAGATCTCAGCGAGATGTTCGTTTGACTTGATGCGTTCCGCTCTCCTGCACGCCCTTTCAAGATAGTTCGCGGCCTTGGCCGTGTTCCCGGTCGCGACACTCAGTCCGGCAAGCGAGATCAGCGAGTTCAGGGCATGCCAGCTGTCTCTGGACTCCCGCATCAGACTGTAGGCGGCCTCATATTCCTCGGCTGCGTCGGCATATTCGCCAGCCCTCTCGTGGAGTGAGCCGAAGTAGGTGTGGCAGAGCGAGATACCCAAGGTGTTCCCCGCCTCCTCGTTCATCGCCATTGACTTCCGGTAGTACACCCACGCCGAGTCCGTCTGCCTCCTGCTCTCGAAGATCGAGCCGATGTTGGCGTAGTTGATCGCCTGCCCCACAGTGCTGTGCAGTCTCCGTTCACCGTCAAGCGCGAGGCGGAAGACGCTGTCGGCAAGATCAAGGTTGCCGATGGTCAGGTAGATGTTCCCGATGCCGTTGAGCGAGACAACCCTGTTCTTCCTCGCAGTGAAGGATGTGTCCGAACACTCATCGCTAAGGATCGCGGCACGGTAGTGATAGTCCTGAGCCGCGTCAAGCACTCCCATCCTCCTGTAGTCCGTGCCGATGTTGTTCAGCGCCTGCACCCACTCCAGTGTGTCGTCCAACGCCTCGGCCTGCAGCAGGCTCTCCATGTGGGCGTCCAAGGCTTCCTCAAAGCGGCTCTCGTTACGGAGAGCCTTGCCCAGCTCCCTCAGGGCGACGACGCTTCCGAGCCTGTTGCCCTTCCGTTCCATCCTCTTCTGAAGCGCGGCGAGCGAGTCAGTACCATGAACGGCGCGGACGGCAACCTCCACCGCCTTGCGGTCGGCCTGCGAGAATGTCGCCGTCTTCCTCCCGCAGGACGGGAGAAGCAGCATTGCGAGGGAAAGTGTCGTTACTATAAACTTTGTTAAGTGCGGCATGTGGTATCCGATGCTTGATTGTTCGGTACAATATGCGAAATCTTTTCCGATCTGACAAAAAAACCTTCCGTTCCGCCCGTATTTCCTACCTCTCCGTTCCTGCTTCCGCCTCCCAGACCCCCGAGCCATCCCCGAAGCATCAAATGTATGATTGGAACAGTCGGATGTCAAATCAGAGCAGTCCAGAGCCGCAAAATGTCCGAACAGCACAATAAAATGTCCGAACAGCACAATTCAAAATACCAGGTGACTTCGTACCTTTGCAATGAGGGGATTAACGATCTTTCCCACTTTCAAACCACGTCATATAATCCGACTCAATACAAACCTTACCTACCTTATACGTTGATTCCGGTCTGAGGTCAAACCTCAGACCGGAATCATTTTAAGAACGAGCCATCTTTGCGGAGAGTGAGGATCCAATCGTGGCTGGAACAGATGTGACGGGAACCTGGTTAGCGGACGATGATGCCGAGCTTCTCAAGGAGGGCCTCCGGGGCGGGATCATGTCCACGGAAGCGGCGGTAGAGGATCGCCTCGTCTTCGGTGCAGCCTCTTGAGAGGATGTTGTCACGGAAGGAAGCGGCGACTTCGGCACTGAATATCCCTTTCTCCTTGAAGAGGCTGAAAGCGTCGGCCTCAAGGACTTCCGACCATTTGTAGGAATAGTAGCCGGCACTGTAGCCACCTGAGAATATGTGGCTGAACGAGGTGGAGATGCAGGCCTCAGGGATGGACGGAACTACGTTCGTGGCCTTAAGAGCCTCTTTCTCAAAGGCGATCGTACCCAAATCCTGCATGGTTTTCAAGTCGCGGAGTCCGTGGCGCGCCGGACTGGCCGAAGCGCCGTCCGATCCTGGCATGGAAGTCAGCGTGTGCCATGCCATGTCCAGAATGCCGAACTGAAGCTGGCGCACCTGCGCATAGGCGGCATGGTAGTTCTTCGCGGCCACAATCTTCCTGACCAGAGAGTCCGGAAGCGTCTCGGCGGTCTCGTAGTGACGGGCGAAAGTGTCCAGGAACTCCGGCTCGAAGGCCCAGTTCTCCATGATCTGCGACGGCAACTCCACGAAGTCGCGGGAAACGTTCGTACCGGTGAGTGAGGAATATCTCCCCTCCGCGAGAATGCCGTGCAGGCTGTGACCGAACTCGTGGAGCAGGGTCGTCAACTCATCGTGAGTGATCAGCGAAGGCTTTCCGGCTGCCGGTTTCGTGAAATTGGTCACAAGGCTGATGAACGGACGTTTCTCCACACCGCCCACGATGCTCTGGCCACGGAACTCGGTCATCCAAGCTCCTCCCCTCTTGCTCGGGCGCGGGAAGAAGTCAGCATAGAACAAGGCCTTATGGTTGCCCTCGGAATCCTTCACGTCATAGACCTTCACATCCGGATGGTAGACCGGGATGTCCGTCCTCTCCTCGAACACAAGGCCGTACAGCCTGCCCGCAAGACCGAAGGCCGCATCGATGCAGCTCTCAAGACGGAAATACGGCTTCAGCTGCTCATCGCTGATGGAATAGCGGGCATCCTTGAGCTTCTCCGACCAGAAACCAAAGTCCCACGGCTGGATCACGGAATCCTCGAAACCATTCGCACGGGCATATTCATAAAGTTCCTTGACCTCGGCCTTTGCGGCAGGGAGCGATGGTTCCAACAGCTTCTGTATAAACTCATTGACGGTCTGCGGGGTCTTTGCCATGCGCTCCTCAAGGGCGTAGTCGGCGTAGGTAGCGTAGCCGAGGACATTCGCTATCCTCAAGCGCAGCTCCGCTATCTGACGGCAGAGCTCGATGTTGCTGTTATCCCCTTCCGTGGCCCTTGTGTTGTAGGCCATCCACATTTTCTGACGAAGATCGCGGCGGGTGCTGTACTTCATGAACGCCCCGTAGCTCGGCGCGGACAGGTCGAAAGCCCATCCATCCATGTTCTTCGACTTCGCAGTCTCGACGGCGGCCTCCCGCACGAACTCCGGAAGACCCTCAAGATCAGCCTCCTCGGTAAGATTCAGCGTGAACGCGTTGGTCGCGGCAAGCACATTCTTGCCGTACTGGAGCGTCAGCAGCGAAAGTTCCTCGCTCAGCTTGCTGTAGGTGGCCTTGTCCTCCGCTCCGAGGTTGGCTCCGCCACGGACAAAGGACTTCCAGGTCTTGTCCAAGAGCGTGGCCTGATCCTGCTCAAGCGCCACACCGCTCTCATGCACCGCCTTGACGCGGGCGAAAAGCGGCTCGTTCAGCGAGACGTACATTGAATATTCCGTCATCATCGGAGAGACCTTCTCCGCGATGTCCTGCATCCGCTCGTTGGTATCAGCCTCCAGGAGGTTGTAGAATATGCCGGCCACATCATCAAGGCGGCTCCCGGCCTCGTCAAGCGCGACGACCGTGTTCTCGAACGTCGGAGCGTCCGGATTGTTCACGATGGCGTCGATCTCAGCCTTCGCCTCGGCGATGGCCTGCTCGAAGGCGGGCAGATAATGCTCCGTGCGGATCTTGTCGAACCGGGGTGCGCCGTACGGCAGCGTGGAGTCTGTAAGCAATGGATTCATGTTGTTGTCACAGGATGAAAGCAGGCACAGGATCCCTCCCGTTGCCGCAAGTAATTTTGTTATGGATTTCATCAATAATACTTTAGAAACGATAGCCAAGTCCGAATGTCATCGAGTTGCCGATCACGTCGTTGCCCGTAAGGTAGGCGAAGTCAAGGCTCACACCGAAGAATCTTACCCCGAGTCCGACAGTGGCGAAGGACGGAAGCACCGCCTCCTTGGTGCCGAAGTGGTAGCCCGCCCGGGCAAACAGCATATTCTTGAATGAATATTGCGCGCCGGCTGCCGCGGTCACGTTCCCGCTGAAGAGGCAATCCACGTCAACTGCGAGCCTGAGTCCGTGAGAATCAGAGAATTGCCTAGCCCAGTCCGCGCCAATCGTGGCCGATGCCGGCAAACTGAATGAATCCCCCGAATCCGACTTCACGGAAGAACCGATGGAAGACACTCCGGCGGTGATGTTCAGATCCGAGAGCCTGTAGGTAAGAAAGAAATCCGCGGCGATGGCCGAGTAGGAATTGTCGTCGGAAAGCTTCTGTGAGGCGTAACGCACGTTCGCGCCGGCTGACAGATTGTCCAGAATCCGTAGCCCGACTCCCCCGTTCACGATCATGTCGTTCGGCGAGAATGTCCCTTTCGGATTGCCTGATGCGTCAGCCGTCGTGTACTCCTCCCCCATCTGGTAGGCTCCTCCGACCGCGAATCCGAAACGCCCCGCCTTGAAAGCGGCTCCGAAATTCATGTTGGAGGTCTTCACCCCGTCCGGCGCCCAGTTCTGATAGGAGAACCCTGTCGAGAACCTGTTTCCCGAAAGCGGAATGACAGAAGAGTTCCGGAATGAGGAATATGCCGTCTCAGACCCTGAGGCCACCCCCGCGAAGCCCATGGAGGCCGACACCGGATCACGTACGGTCCTCACGAAAGGAAGAGCGTAGTCACCGGCGGAAGCGGTACCACACACCATCACAAAAGTCAGGGAGGCAATGAATATGTTCCTGAGGCCCGTTGCAACTTTTCTCATATTAACACACTGATTATAAAACTCTACTTCTTGACAATGGTACATCTATGCTCTTTCGTTCCGACCTTGAAGACCGCCGTGTACCTCCCCGGGGCGCAGGCCGACATGTCGACCTTGGCAGGGCTGAACGCGCTGGCCTTGAGATCCCCTTCGAACACCGTTTTTCCGGTAATGGAGGTGATCTTGATGTGGACATCCTCGACATCCTTGCCGGTGGCAAGATTCAGGACATCGGTAACGGGATTAGGATAGGCGACATATTCGATAGAAGCCTCTCTGGCGAGGATCCTGAACTCTGCCGTGGCAGTCGCCTTCCTTGCGTCCGCCGCCGTGACTGTGACGGTCGCCGCTCCGTATTTAAGCACGGTTCCGATAATTCTGTTCCCGTTACGGTTCATGTGGACAACCGATGGATTGCTGACCGTGAAACTGTAGGTCAGATCCTCGCCGTCAGGGTCAGTGAAGTAGTCCGAAGCGTTCAACGAGAACTCTGTTCCGACTGCGGAGGCGAACACATCCTCCAAGTCCTTGATTCTCCGAGGCGGGGTGTTCTCAAGGATTATGTAGCTGATTGACTTCGACGCGACGGCTCCGTACTTGTCAGTAGCGCTTATCTCTCCGGAATACTCTCCCGGCTCCGCCTCCGGCGCCTTGATCGTGACGGTCATCTTTCCATCCAGAGTCCGCGCGAACGAGTCGGCGGCGGAGCCTGGCTTGTAGGCGACAGTGAAATCGTGGCCGTCCGGATCGTGGATGGACACATCTATCTTCGCTGTCTCATGTGCTTTGAGAGTCATCACGCTCCCGCTGCCAAGTTCGATGACCGGAGGATTGTTCCTGCCGGTGACGAAAGAGAGCACATCGCTGGCCTCTCCGTAAGACCTGGCGTAGGAGTACCCCACAACCTTCACATAATAGGTGGTGCTGAAATCCAGATCGGAGATGTCCACCGAGACGGCCTCTCCAACTGTGCCGTCGATGGTGACAACAGTCTGTAAGACTCCGGTAAGCTTACCGTTCGCAGGATCGGCGGATTCCACCAAGGCCTTGTCCTTGCCTGTCAACACGGAGTAGCCGAAGGCCGGATGTCCGTCAGCATCGCCGGTTACCGACCAAGTCAAACTCACTTCGTTTGACAAGACAGAGGCTTTCAGATCCTTAACCATCTCCGGCACGAAATCACCACCATAGGCCAAGGCACCCATGGCATCGACGAGACCGCCGATGCTAGAAGGGACCAGTTCCTTTCTCTTTGTGGACAAAAGTCTCTCCTTCAGTTCGTCACAGGTGAAATCCGGACCACCCAGACAGGAGACCAGCAGGGCCGCCACGCCAGAGACGTGAGGACACGCCATAGATGTTCCGGAAAGATTGCCGTACTTACCGCCCGGAAATGTGCTGTAGACCGAAGACCCTGGAGCGGCGATGTCGATGAAATCACCATAGTTTGAATACCATGCCTTCGCACCGCTGCTTTCTATGGCAGCCACAGCGACAACCGGCTCGTAATTGGCCGGAACACCATTCGCGATGTTCTCGTTACCTGCGGCAAAGACCACAAGTCCGCCCTTCATAGGAGAGTCGGGCAACTGGTTCCCGTTATTGTCGCAGCCGGCATATTTGATGAAATAGTCGATGGCCACTCTGTCCGAGGTGTTAACCTTGCCAGCCAAGGCTTTGGCAAGCTCGGAGGAGTTCAGCTTTCCGTCGCCGTTCATGTCGTAACTGTAGGCCCAGCTGTTCTGACAGATAACCGCCCCATGATCCGCGGCCCATTTGATGGCGGTGGGAACACTCCCGTTCAACGTCTCCGTCTTGCCGTTGGTGACGACATCCCGCAGGATTTCACAAGACATGATCGTCACTCCCTTCTCTCCTTTGGCAGCATCGCCCCCGGCCACGCCACAACATCCGATGCCGTTGTTGTTGACCGCCGCGATAGTCCCGGCCACGTGCGTGCCGTGGGAGCCGGGCACCACCGTGTTATTGTAATTGATGGCGCTATAATGCAAGGATCCACAGTTGGCGGCCAGATCCGGATGGGTGATGTCCACTCCCTGGTCCACGACAGCCACAACGACCTTCGGATCCCCGACAGTGTAGTTGTTCCAGACCGGGACCACATTGATGTCGTAGCCGGCATGCACGGTGTTGAGGTAGCCCCATTGCTTTGAATAGTCGGGGTCATCGAATCCCGCCACCCCGACCTTGCGGCGGCTTTCCAGAAACTCCACCCCCGGGACCGAACCAAGCTCGGACGCCGCCCTCGTCTGAGGAACATCCGTCCCGTAGCTCACCACGTACCATTTGTGAAGACCCTCGCGCCGGGTCCGTTCCTCGAATTCACCGGCATCAGGAAACAGCCTTCTGATGGATGTGATGCCTATCTCATCAAGAGCCTGGTTCAGTCCCATCGAACGCGTGACGACCTTGCCTTGAGCCAGGTCGGCCTCAATCAATGAAATCATGTCATCGCTGAATCTTACGACGGCCTCTCCACGGACTATCGAGTGATCTACCGCGACCTCGGTCTCTTTCACCTTCTCATCATCACCAGCCTCCTCGACCTCCACCTTTGAGCAGGCAACCGCGAGCGCAAGCGCCATCAGCGGCAGATAAAATCTCTTGAAGTTCATAAATCAATCATCGGCAGAACCTCTGCCACATGAAACATAAGGATTACTTGGAAATCAACGAGTTTTCCACAACATCGGAGGGGATTGACGCTTTCTTGTAGGTATCAACCTCTCCGGAAGCGGAGGTGAGGGTCATCTGTGAATCGGAGGAGGAGAGTTCCACTTCATAGGACGATCCCCACAGCTTGCCGTCGGAATACTTTCCGGAAAGTGTGGCGCCGTCCAGAACATAGGTACCGGAATATTTGTAATATCTTCCCGCCCCTATCTTCTGGTACATCGTGAATGACCTGTCACTCGCGAACAAGATGTACACGTCCACGGTCTGACCGCCCAAGGTGGCGGACTTGGTCTGAATACTCACAAGATTCCATTCCCCCGTGATGTCAAGGGGCTTCTCATCCTTGCCTCCACCACAGGCCGCCAGCGTCGCCAAAGCGGCCAGCGCAATAAAAACATTCTTCAATCTGATCATAACCAACCTCCATTCTCACTCTTGAAAGGTCTGACGACAACGGACACAGTCTGAGACATCTCCATCCCGCCGATGGCGTCATCCCCACCGACTGCCTCGCCTCCGCCTACAGCGGTTATCTTGAATTTTGCCGCTCCGCACTTGGTCGGATGGATGAACAGGCGACCGTACTTGATGTAAGGTTCCTTTGTCATGCCTATCGCCTCCGCGTCAGCCTTCGAGTACTCCACCTTCTGGTAGGTGAGATTGACGGACGCTGTCCCGAAAGCTCCGGAAAGGTCAAGCCACTGCTCCTCCCCGGCCTCAGCCGTGAGGCAAGGCGTACCCTCGATCTTCATCATAAGCCGCCAGGCGTCAATTGATCCTGTGCCCATCTGCTTACGATAATTTGCAAGAGGCACCCTATAACCTTCACCGGCAGGTGCATAATTTTTCTTTCCCGCAGAGGCCAGTTTGGTCTCAAAATCATTAGCTGATGAAAGAACCATTTCCTTAAACTCTTTTGCCGAATAATGCTTCCCGAGTTTCTTTGAATATGCCAGACCGAGAGCCACCACCCCGGAGACATGAGGGCATGCCATTGATGTTCCTTGCATGTAGCCGTAGTCACCATTGCCAAGTTCCGAAGGAAGTGTGGACAAAACCATTGGCTTGAAGGAAGTCCAAGGTGCCAGATAGGCCTCGCCACCAGGTGCTGTGATGTTACAGCCAGGACCATAATTTGTGTAGTATGCCGGTAAGTAATCCGGGCCAAAAGCAGAGACACTGATGACATCGTTCAAAGCGCCAGGATAAGTCGCATAAGGATCACCATCGTTGCCGGAGGCGAAAATCGCTATGCCGCCATCCAGGACATCATTGTTTTTCGTAGCCTCAAAGTAATGGATAGCATCATATTCAAGAGAATTATTCCCTCCGTTGCCATTTTTGTAGGCCAGATCTGATTTGAATGTTCCGCCGGCGTAGCCAAAAGAGCAAGAAATGATGGACGCTCCCATGTCGGCAGCGTACTTGATGGCCTTAGCGACTATTGACGAAGATCCGCCTCTGTCATTATCAAATATCTGACAAGACATAATCTTCACGCCATCTCCTTTACCTGACCCTCCGGCGACACCTGAAACTCCGATGCCATTGTTGTTGACAGCTGAGATTGTGCCCGCGCAATGGGTTCCGTGGCCGGAATCCTCAGTCTTTGCCCAGGTTATCGGGCCGTTGCTCACAAAGTTATAGCCGTGGATGTCATCCACATAGCCGTTTCCGTCACTGTCCGAACCATTCGAAATCTCCTTAGGATTAGTCCATACGTTGTTCTTCAAGTCAGGATGTGTGTACTTGACACCCTCATCCACAACAGCGACGATGATTGACTTGTCTCCTGTCGTGAGGGTCCTCCAGACATCCGCGACATTGATGTCCGCTCCCTTATAGACCGAAGTCGCCACAGAGACATCACCATTGTTGATATAGTGCCACTGAGCCGGAAGCGAAGGATCATTGAATATTTTAGCGGAGGACTCAGCCCTTGTCTGAATCCCATTGTCAGGAACATACGGATGAGAGATGCAATCAGAGGCCTTTTTGTATGTCACTCCATATTCCACAGCGCTGACACTTGCTATGCCGGCGAACCTCTGTGCGACAATCTCTGGGTCAGAGCCGTCCGTCATCTTGACGGAATACCATCTATCCATTCCGAACCTCTTTTCAAGTTCCTCCTTACCAGGCGTGGAATGGAAAACCCTTTCGATGCATTTCACCCCATCTCCACACACGGAAGCGATGGCGGCAGAGTCGGGAACGGTGCCGAACTTGACCAAAATCTCAGGGACAGCCTCACCGGCCGCCCTTGTGTTGACAAGTTTGCCCACATCAGGAACCGACGGCAGAAGCAAAGCCTCGTCATTCCTCTCCGCACAGGAAACGATGGACAGCATAGCCACCGAAACCACTGCTAATAATCTGTTGTCCTTCATCTGTTTTTACGATTAACAAGACCCGCCCTGAGGTTCTCAGGCCGGGTCTTGACACTAATATGCTTTGGTGTGACTACTTCTCAATCTTACGCAAGTCTTTGTTGATGTCAGTCCTTTCGATTTTGTTCTCATTGCGGGATGGCAGAATCTCCCTTGAGGAGAACTTCGCGTTTCTCGTCTCACGCTCAGCAGCGATTCCAGCGGTTCTGAAACTACAGATTGGAGCTCTCCTGAACACTGATTTCTGGAAACCAAGGCC
>OHEU01000373.1_pt1 | contig 27992 bp, 18 predicted proteins | sample 1567341 | NCBI WGS metagenome assembly OHEU01 (sample SAMEA3879524, study PRJEB24766) | human gut metagenome | biome: human-associated habitat; feature: feces | place: USA | collected 1985/1987 | reverse complement strand
GGGCGCTGGGTTTGAGCGGGCGGTCGTTCATCCCGCTGCTGCTGGGGTTCGGGTGCTCCGTCCCGGCGGCGCTGTCGGCGCGGTCGATGCGGGGCGAACGCGATCGGCGCTTTACACTGCTGATGATTCCCTTCATCTCGTGCAGCGCGAAAATGCCCGTTTTTGCGGCGCTTTCGACGCTTCTTCCCGGCGGCGCGTGGATGATTTTTGCCCTCTGCGCGCTGGGAATTTCGCTGGCGGCGCTGATTGCGCAAATCCTGCGGAAAACGTTGTTTCCGGGCGAATCCGCCGCGTTCGTGATGGAACTGCCGCCGTACCGCCTGCCCCTGATGTCGAGCGTCCTGCGCAAGGTGCTCCGCCGCACGGGCGAGTTCCTCAGCCGCGCGTGCAGCGTGATTCTGCTGTCGTCGGTGGTTGTCTGGCTCATTGGGCGATTCACCTGGACGGGCGCGTGGGCGGCGAGCACGCAGGAGAGCATCCTCGGCAGCATTGCCGGGGCGATTGCGCCGATTTTCGCGCCGCTGGGCTTCGGAAGCGTGGCGGTAACGGCGGCGCTGCTGACCGGGCTGCTGGCGAAGGAGAGCATCATCAGCACACTGGCGGTCTTGGCGGGTCAGGGGAGCATCCGCGCGGCGCTGGCGGCGTCCCTGCCGACCCCGGCTGCGGCGCTGGCGCTGATGACGTTCGTGCTGCTGTATCCGCCGTGCGCCGCGGCATCCGCAAGCATCATCAAGGGGCTGAAAAGCCGGAAGCTGGCGGTGCTGATGGTCACGGGGCAGTGCCTGCTGGCATGGATATGCGCGTGGATTGCGTACCGTTTGCCACTCGTTTGACAAATTTCGCGCAGGACAGATTGACAACGCGGCAGAATGCGGCTATAATGAAGATAATGAAATACTGCGGCATCGTGAGGAGCGGCGGCGCAGGATCAGAGATAGAGGAGGTACTTTGATGGATATTCAGGAACTCCAAGAGGTCTGCCGTCAAGTGCGGCGGGACATCATCATTATGACCAACAAGGCGGGTGCGGGCCATCCCGGCGGATCGCTGTCCGCAACGGAAGCGCTCGTTGCGCTGTATTTTGACGTCATGAAGGGCATTGACCCCAAGGACGACAAGAATCCGAACCGCGACCGCTTTGTGCTGTCGAAGGGTCACGCGGCTCCCGCGCTCTATGGCACGCTGTGCGAACGCGGCTATTTCGGACGCGAGGAGTTTGACCATTTCCGTCAACTGCATGGCATCCTGCAGGGACATCCGGACGTGAAGAAGTGCCCCGGCGTGGATGCGTCGACGGGTTCGCTCGGCCAGGGCATCTCCATCGCGGTCGGCATGGCGCTGGGCGCGAAGAAGACGGGTAATCCCTGCCACGTCTACACCATCATTGGCGATGGCGAATCGCAGGAAGGGCTTGTGTGGGAAGCGTCGATGGCGGCGGCACACTATCACCTTGATAACCTGACGGTTATTTTCGACCACAACGGCCTGCAGATTGACGGCTCGAATGACGAGGTGATGTCGCTGGGCGATATTCAGGCGAAGTTCAAGGCGTTCGGCTATGACGTGATTGACGTCGCTGATGGCAATGATATGCGGCAGGTGCTGGACGCACTGCACGCGCCCGCCTGCCCCGGCAAGCCTCGCCTGATTCACCTGCACACCCTCAAGGGCAAGGGCGTTTCCTTCATGGAGGGGCAGGTCGGCTGGCACGGCAAGGCTCCCAATGCAGAACAGACGGCGCAGGCGCTGAGCGAACTGGAGGGCTGAACAAATGGAAAAGAAAGCAATTCGTGTGGCGTATGGCGAGGCCATCGTCAAGCTCGGTGCGGAAAATGACAAGGTGGTCGTGCTGGACGCTGACCTTGCGGCGGCGACCATGACCAATGGTTTCAAGAAGGCGTATCCTGACCGCTTCATCGACTGCGGCATTGCCGAGGCGAACATGGTGGATATGGCGGCGGGGATGTCCACGATGGGGCTGATTCCGTTCTGCTCCACGTTCGCGGTGTTTGCGGGCCGCAGCTACGACCAGATTCGCAATGGCGTGTGCTATCCGAAATTTAACGTGAAGTTTGGCTTCTCCCACGCGGGCATCACGCTGGGCGAGGACGGCGGCTCCCATCAGGCGATTGAGGATATCGCCCTGATGCGCGTGCTGCCGAACATGACGGTGTTCGTCCCCAGCGACGCGACCGAGTGCGAGCAGTGCGTCCGCGCGGCGGCGGAAATCAACGGCCCGGTGTACATCCGCACCGCTCGTCTGCCTTCCCCGGTGTACGATGCGCGCCCCTTCACGGTGGGCAAGGGCAACGTCATCAAGGACGGCAAGGACTGCGTGATTTTCACCTGCGGCATCATGCTGGAGCACTGCCTCGAAGCGGTTCAGCTGCTGGCGGAGCAAGGCATTGACGCGGCGCTGGTCTCCTTCCACACCCTGAAGCCCTTTGACGACGAACTCGCCCGCACCTACGCGGCGAAGTGCGGCAAGGTGTTCACGGTGGAGGAGCACTCCATCATCGGCGGTCTGGGCGACGCGGTGGCTTCCGCCATCTGCGGCATGGGGCTGAAGCACTTCGAGAAGATTGGCATCAACGATGTGTTCGGTCAGTCCGGCAAGCCCGCTGCGCTGCTGGAAGAATACGGCCTGACCGGCAAGCAGATTGCCGATCGGATTGCGAAGGCATAATTTCTGCAAGAGATACTGCGGACAGCACTCCGGTGTGGGCGCTGTCCGCTTTGCGTGAGCCTAAATTCAGGAGAACAACAACAATGCGTATGCTGATTGTCAATCCAATCGCTGGGTGCGGCTATGCACTGAAAGTGATGGAACAGGTGCAGAGCGTGCTGACCGCGCGAAACCTCCCGTTTCGTGTGATGCGAACGGAATACCCCGGCTACGCGGCGAAACTGGCGCGGGAAGCAGTCGAAATGGGCTGCGAAGCCGTCTATGTTATCGGCGGTGACGGCACGTTCAGCGAGGCGGCGCGCGGATTGGCGGGCAGCGGCATTCCGATTGGGCTGATTCCGGCAGGCACGGGCAACGACTTTGTCAAGACGCTCGGCACGCCGAAAGAGCCGATGGCGGCGCTCGATTTCATCCTCGGCCACGAGCCGCGCCCGTGCGACGCGATTGACCTGAACGGGCAGATGTTCTTGAACGTCGCCGGAGCGGGTTTTGACGTGACGGTGCTGGAAAATGTTGCGGATTTTGGCGGGAAAATCCGCGGGCTGCTGCCGTACCTCGTTGGGCTGATTCGCGCGATTTGGAAGCATCAGCCGCTGAAACTGACCTACACCGTCAATGGTGAGACGCGGACGAAGGATGCGCTGCTGTGCATTGCGGCGAACGGAAAGTGGATTGGCGGCGGCATCCCGATTTGCCCCGATGCTGTGCCGAATGACGGCGAAATCGACTTCATGGTCGTCGGGCAGCAGCCGCGGTGGAAAGTGCCGTACTATCTCGTGCGCATGATGATGAAACAGATTTTGAACTTTCCGTTTACGGAGCATGTCCTTTGCGACAAAGTGACGGTGTCGTCGCCCGGAATGCATGTCGAGGTGGATGGCGAGATTATCGCCTGCGAACACGCGGAATTTACCATGCATCCCGGCGCGCTGATGCTGTACTGGTGAGGTGCGTATGGCGACGATCAGCATCATCCGCGTGGAAAATCCGGCAGAAAAGGCAGAGATTTCCGCGCACATCCTCCATGCGCTGCCGGATTGGTTCGGCTTGCCGGACAGCACGCAGAAGTACATCGACGACAGCCGAAACATGCCGTTTTTCGCCGCTGTGCGGGAAGGGTAGGCAGTCGGGTTTGTGGCGCTGAAGGAAACCAGTCCCTGCGCGGGGGAAATCTACGTCATGGGCGTATTGCCGGAATATCACCGAAGCGGCATCGGGCGGCAGCTGTTTGCGGCGATTCGGGCGGAGGCAATCGCACGAGGCTATCGGCTGCTGCAGGTCAAAACTGTGCAGACGGGGCATTACGCGGAGTATGACCGCACGAACGCCTTCTACCAGCGCATGGGCTTTCTGCCGCTGGAGTGCCTGCCGACGCTGTGGGATGAATGGAATCCGTGTCAGGTGTATGTGCTGCCGCTGCAAAATTCGTAACTTTTCTTGTCAAAAAGAAGGAATTTCCGCGTTCTGTGGCGAATATAAAAATATCCGCAGAAAAGGAGGCAACGTTATGGCTGATATTGGCAAGACAGTCAAAGAAATCTGGGAACAGAGCATGAAGGCAGTCAACAAGGCGGCGACGAACATCGCGACCAGCACGAAGCAGAAGGTTGATGAGATGAACATCGTCACGCGTCGGAAGGAACTGCAAAACCAGCTTGGTCTGCGGCTGTATGAACTGTGGCAGGCGGGCGAGGACGTGCCGGAGACGCTGAAAGCGACGCTGGTGGAAATGCGCGACCTGGAAGTGAAACTGCAGGAGCTGCGCGAAAGCAAGACCGCCGCGCCGGAGGACGAGAAGAGCGCCGAGACGCCGGATTCTGCCGCCACCGCGCCTGACACGACGGACGTGAAAGTGCCGCTGGAGGACGACGACGTGCCGACGATTGAGATGCCGGACATCCCCGAAAAACCGGAGCGCCCGATGGATGCGCCGAGTATCCACACGGACGACGAAACACCCGCTGAGTGACATCTATTTGCACACAAAAACGCCATTCCGACGCATGTTGTTCGGAATGGCGTTTTATACTATTTCCAGATTCAACTGCGCCATCTGCTTGCGCCTTTTTCGTTCTGGCGTCCGCTCACTCCATTTAGCGTAGCGCTGCTACGCTGCATTTCGTTCCCGTTAGCCAGAACGAAAAATTCGCCGCGCATCTTGGCGCATTTTCATTTGGAAATAGTATTATGCCCATGCACCCGCTATCATAGGGGAACGTTCTACAACAAAAGTGTAGATTTTCTGACGGCAGTTGGTCATATCCGCGTCCGTATAGCTTGTGGGGAGACTGTGCCACAGCGTGTCGCGGATGATTTTTGCCATTTCAGCGCGGGTGGTTTCCTTTTCGCGCCAGTTGTTCATATTGGCGATAGCTTTACGAATGGTGCTTAGCAGCTCTTTCGCAGAGGCTTTCAGCATCCTGATTTCCTCCTTGGACAGCGTGTCCTTTTTCAGCAAATCAAAAAGCGCAAGCTGCTCTTCGTTGTCGAAGCCCTCACGGATATAACGCTCCGTTTCGATGTCCAGTTCATTGGCCAGTGCCAACAAATCGGTGAAGGACTTTTCGATGGCAGCACGATTCTGTTCGGCGTTGTAGTTGCTGATAATGGTTTGATACCGCTCGTAGTAGTCGATTCTTGTTGGATTGCGAGCCATCATTTCAGCAAGACGACCTTCAATCAGCTGCTGCAAATCCCGCAAAAGCAGATTTTGATGTTTCCGCCGCATAAATTCCGCGCGAAGCCGTTCAAAATCAATTTTGCTGATGTCAAACGTCTTATCCTTGTTATCATCGTTGATTCTTACATCAATCGCGTCGCTGACAATATCATTGATGCGCTTCATCAGCGTGGAATTGTCGGCATGAAGGACACGCGCGTGCATCACATCGTAAATCGCGCTGATGGCATCCTTCTCCTTGCGCTCGCTGTCCAGCTGACCATGTTCGACATACTTGAACATGCGGAACAGCTCACGCGCGATGATGCCGAAGCGCTTGCGCGTATCTGCATCGCCGGAAAGTGCATCCGCACCATCTTGCACAGACTCGATTCGTGCAAAGCTGTCGCTGCAAACGGCGGCGTCCAAATTAAACGAATGCGCCAGCATCAGCTGTCGGATTTCGTCGATAACTGCACGAATCTTGCTGTACAGCTGGCTAATATCCGGCGTAGGGTCAACCGCAATTCGCCCGCCGGATGTGTAGTCTGCCAGTGCCTGCCGAAGCGCTTTCACAACGCCGATGTAGTCAATTACTAAGCCGTTCGTTTTGCCCTCGCAGACGCGATTGGCGCGGGCAATGGCCTGCATCAGCGTGTGCGCTTTCAGCGGCTTGTCCAGATAAAGGCAGCTAAGGCTCTTGACATCAAAGCCGGTGAGCCACATGGCGCATACGAATACCACGCGGAAGGGATTTTCGCTGTCCTTGAACTCTTTGTCCAGCCTGCGCTCTTCCATTTTGGCGCGGTGCGGGCGAATGTCCAGCCCCCAGTTGTCGAAGGTCTGCCACTCGTTCTGCTCCTGACTGATGACAACCGCCATTTCGGTTTCTTTCATCCATGCCAACTTGCGCTGCATTTCCTGCGCTTCCTGCTGGGAAACCGTGCGCAGGCTCGCATCTAACTGGCGGATGGCATCTTGCCAGTATTCCTGCACGAAATTGTACATGCGCACGCAGGTCACTTTGTTGATGCACACGAACATCGCCTTGCCTGTGTCCCACATGTCGGTGTAGTGCTTCACAAAGTCCTTTGCGATGGCGCGCAGCCGCTTTTCGGCGGTGATGATGTGAATATCCTTCGCTAATTCCCGTTCCATTTTTGCCTGCTGGTCGGGTGTAAGGTTTTCACTGTCAAGCAAATCGGTCAGTTCGTTGGAAATATTGGGATTGGTGATTTCCAGCTGATCGGCGCGATTCTCGTAGTAGAGGGGAACCGTGGAACCGTCATCGACCGCCCGTTTGAAGTCATACACCGATATATAGCCGCCGAAGGTGCGCTCGGTGATGTTGTCGTAGGCGAACAGCGGCGTACCGGTAAAGCCGATGCGGCTGGCGGTGGGCAGCAGCTTCATCATGTTGTCGGCAAAAAGCCCGTTCTGCGTGCGGTGAGCTTCATCGCTCATGATGATGATGTCGTGATTCGGCGTGATGGGGTCGGGGTGGTCATTGTTGAATTTCTGAATCAGCGTGAAGATATAGCTGGGATTGCCCTTCAGCATCTCAACGAGCCGCGCACCGCTGGACGGGACAAACGTGCTGGATTTCATGCCGTTAAGACATCCGCAGCTCTCGAAAGTAGCGCTAATCTGCTTGTTCAGCTCGTCCCGGTTGGTCAGCACAATGATCGTCGGACTGCCCGAAAACTTGCGGCGGATTTTCTGCGCCAGAAACACCATGGAGTAGCTTTTGCCGCTGCCCTGCGTGTGCCAGAATACGCCTAACTTGCCGTCGCGCAGCTTGCGATCTCGATAGGCTTCAATGGCTTCATTCACGCCGAGATACTGGTGATTTCGTGCCAGAATTTTGGCAGTATGATTGTCGGAATGGTCATAGATGATGAAGTTTTCCAGCAAATCGAGGAAAGTTTCCTTTTTGCAGATACCGCGCAGCATGGTTTCCAGACTGACAACACCCTGTTCGCCCTCATTCAGGCGTTTCCACTCGCTAAAATACTCATATTTGCTGCCCAATGTGCCGATTTTGGATTCCACACCGTTGGAGAGCATCACAAAAGCATTGAACCAGAACAGTTGCGGGATGGTATGCTGATAATCGTGATAGTTGGTATCATAGGCTTGGCGAACATCCACGCCGAGCTTTTTGAACTCCACAAACAGCAGCGGAATGCCGTTCACAAAGCCGATAATGTCCGCACGGCGATGATACAGTGCGCCGTCAATCTTCATTTCCTTTACGGCGAGAAAGTGATCATTGGCGGGGTTGTCGAAGTCGATGAGCCGTGCCATGCGCGTTTCCATGTTGCCGTTTGGCAGGCGGAAATTGACGGGAACGCCGCCAGTGATGAGGCGGTATTTCTGCTCGTTGGTCTGCATGGGCGTGGCAGAAAAGGAGGTTTCCATGAGCGACTTGACCACGCTGTCCGCATAAGCCTCCGTCATCCAGCTGTTCAGGCGGAACAAAGCCGGACGCAGGTACTTGGTGAGCAGCACCTGATGGTAGTCTGTGCGCCCCAACGTGCCGTTTGCGCCCAACGTTTCACGGTTGTGCGCATAAACCAGCTCCCAGCCCAGCTCGTCGTGGAGCAGGTCGCCGGCGGCACCTTGAACAAGGACGTTTTCGGAATAGGAGTAGCTCATCTCATCATCCCCCAAACTTACCATAAGTCGTTTTCGTCTTTTATTTGTGTGATATATTCATTGATTTTATCAAAGTCTTCTTTAGTCTTCATCCGACGCCAATCAGATTGTATTTGCACATATTCTGTTTCAGATATATACGGATGAATAACTTGAATATTCGCAACAAACGAATCATAAAGTATAATAGGATATAGAAGTATTGTTGAAAATGCACCCAAGGCATAAATGTTTATAATCAGATATACTACAAGTTTACGTTTGCAGCGAGAACTGTTCTTTTTTGATTCTTGCTTGAGATTTTCTAACTCTTGCTGGATATTTTCTTCTATTGGCGTTAATTTGGGTTTGTCGTTGGAACTTTCCATATCATTGCCACTTGTTATTTTTTCTATTCGTTTTGAAAGATGTATTGCGTCTTTGATTTCTTTAATGTTTGAATAAGTAGTGGCAAAAAGTGAAATGAGGAGAATGCCCACACCGAACAGTCCAACAATGATAGCAAATTTGTACTCCGTAGTTAGAGCTGCTTGCCTATATATGCTATCAACCCATGCGGAAAGAAAAGAATTTCCTGCGCTTGGTAAAGCTTCGATAAGTTTACCAGCATATTGCAGAGAAAGCGTCACTAATCCGCAAACGATAAGATCAACTTTGTAGCGTTGCCACAGTTTTTTCATTCGGATGCCTCCATTTCTCCGCTCATCAATTTAGGCAGAAGTCGGTCACGAGCTTCAGAAAGTAATGCAATATGTTTAGCAATACAGGATATTTTTTGAATAATGGGAAGCAGCATTTCGTGGAAATGTGCGGCTACTTTTTGAGAAGGTATCAGAACAGGCATGTGTTCAAAATCTTTCCATCTGACATAGGGCATAGTAGTACCGACGGACACATGGGTGGCATAGTCTATTGCCTCTTCTGAAAACAGTAACATGCAGACATAAGACCAGTATTCCTTGCTTCTTGAATTAATCACAAAACAAGTGCTACGGGTTAAGCCTTCTTCTTGAGCAATAACTACTTTGTGGAAATATGGACGCATTGCGCCAAATATTATGTCATATTTCGCAAAAGACAATAGCGAACTTTCAGCATTGCTTATATTATCATGGTTAATATAAGCAAGAGACTTTTTTGGCAGACAATCTATTGGTAAATAGCACTTATATCGTTCTCTTTCGGCTTTGTTCGCTTTTTTCCCAGTAAATTCTGCGATTGTGTTAAGTGTGCCTTTCATCCACCCCTCCGGCACGCCATCAACTACCTTCACGCCCTCATGCCCCGGAAAGCGCAGTTCCACAAACCACTCTCTATACAGCCGTTGTGCAGCTTCTTCCAGTAGCTTAATTTGGCGGCGGTTGTTTTCAATTAGGTCGTCGTAAGCGGAAAGGATGGAGGCAATGCGGCGCTGGGTGGGGAGGTCGGGGAGCGGAATCTTTGCATTTTTCAAGTTTTCAATCGTTAGTGCTTTTTGAGAAGAACCAATTGTTAGGTTGTTTAGAGTTTGATGCCCGGTATTTGACTTTATCCAATAATATAGGTAACGAGAAGATAAGGTAACTGCAAAGTTGCGAAACCATGTTAGGTTGCCATCTTTGAAGTAGAAGGGAGAAGTGCTTTTTACAATAAAAGGTATGCCGATTGTGCCTACTGATGTAAGGAGCATATCACCGGGCTTAGGAACTCCGAAACGATTCTTTATTTCTTCGTACTTGTCATGTGTAATAAATAGCGGATCGGATATAGACTGACCGTTTTCTTGCTCGATAACTTCCTTAGAACGCCAAAATGGAATACCTGCATCAACATAGTCAGAAAGAAATATCCGTTTGCTTGATGTTATTTCGCAATGGTCGCCAATTCTTACAGTAGTCCAACTCATACCCCCATCTCCTCCCAATTCCGCGAGATGGTTTCCATCAGTGCGTCGCTCTGCTGTTGCAGCGTCAGCAGTTCCGCGTGGATTTCGCGCATCCGCTCCGCAAAATCCACATCATCCGCCTGCTGCGCCTCTACACCCACATACGCGCCGGGGGTTAAACTCCAATTCTTTTCCTCAATTTCCTGCAACGTGGCAGCCTTGCAAAGACCGGGAATGTCACGGTATTCGCCGTCTCCGAATTTGTCGGTTAGCCAGCACGCTTCCTTCGCAATTGTCAGCTTCTCCTGTATGGCAGCGAGGGATTCGTCATACTGCGCCTGTATGCGCTTCTTGTCCTTGCGGGCTGCCGCGGCAACGGCATCCTTGCATTCTGCGGTGACGCTGGCTATCTCTTGCTGCAGCTGCTCGGCGCGCTGGGCGAAGGTGCAATCCGCCGCCATATCAAGCGCGGCGCAGTAGCCTGCCACCAATGCGTGGTATTTCTCTGTTTCGCCCCGATGCAGCCACACGATGGCGTTCAGGTTTTTCATCTGCCACGGACTCCACTCGTTCAGCGTGCGATCCACGGCGGTGTAGTAGTTGCGGCTGTCGATGAACAGCACTTTGTCGCGCAAGTCGAGTCTCTTGCCCTTGTCGAAGAACCATAGCGTGCAGGGCAGGCTCTTGGTATAGAAGAAGTTCGTACCAACGGACAGCATCACATCCACCGCCCCGGTGGACACCAGCTGACGGCGAATGTCTCGATCGCGCCCGTTGCTGTCGGTGGCGGATGCTGCCATGACAAAGCCCGCACGCCCGTGCTCATTCAGATAGCTGTAAAAGTAGCTAATCCACAGATAGTTGGCATTGCTGACTTCTTTGCTGGGATTCACGCTCGGCATCCCGAAGGGCAAACGCCCAGCAGAGGCGGTGCTTTCACTTTTTACTTTGTCCACATTGAAAGGCGGATTCGCCATCACAAAGTCGCACTTGCCCTCCAGACCAAAATGGTCGTGATAGAAGCTGTTCGCATCGTCCCCGGAAACGATTTGCGCATTCAGCCCATGTACTGCCATGTTCATCAGGCACAACTTGGCATTGTATTCCACCTTCTCTTGACCGTAGAAGGTCATGGCCATATTCGCGTTCGCGCCGTACTGCTCAGTGAAGTCCGCAGAGGAAACGAACATGCCGCCGCTGCCGCAAGCGGGATCCAGCACAATACCGCGTTTGGGCTCGATGATGTTCACTATCATGCGCACCAGCGATTTGGGCGTGAAGAAAACGCCGTCATCCGAGGCCACCGCCGGGGCAAACTTGTTGAGAAAGTACTCATAAATGCGCCCGATGATGTCGTCCTGAATGTCGTTCAGGGCGCTGTTGTTGAAGATGCGCAGCAATTCCCACAAGAGTTCGTTCTTGAAAGACGTGTAGGTCTTGGGCAGCACGCCGCTCAGCTGAGGGCTTTCTGCTTCTATCAGCGTCATGGCGCGGTTGACCTTTTCGCCGATGTTGACTTTACCCGCTTCCAAGTTCAGCAGATATTCATAGCGTGCTTCTTCCGGCAGAAAGATAGCGCTTTTCTGCTGGAAGTCGATGGATTCCACCGGCAGTACACGCCCGTTGCGAACCGGGCGGTCTTTCATAATCTCGGCTTCCACATAGCGGAAGCGGCTATACGCATAGCGCAGGAAAATCAAGCCCAGCACGGGCATACAGTATTCCTGACTGGTCAGCTTGCTCTCTGCTCGGAGCAGGTCGGCGGATTCCCACAGCTCGCTTTCTAACTTGCGAAGGTTAATCATGGTGCATGTCCTCCAGTATATCACACACAGTGCGACCACACATGATGCGGCACTAACTCTATTATACCTCTTGAAGTGCATTCAGGTCAATTGTTAAATCAGCTTCGCCTTGCTTTTTGCATGAAATTTGCAAGGTGCCTAACTGCGTTGTTCCTTGCCTATATCAAGGAGCGTGTAGAGAAAATGGCTGGCTGTGCCATGAATGAGGCAGTCATGGCAATTCCTGTTGACTTCTCATCCGAGCAGCGCGCTGATTTGCGTGAGGCGGCACATAGGGCAGGAATATGTATCAAGTCGTTTGTGAGCGAGCCAACGGCAGCGTATGTTAAATGTCGGGATGAATTGGCTGGGGCAAGCAATGTCGCTGTTTTCGACTGGGGCGGCGGCACACTGGACATCAGCTTGATTTCTATCGAAAACAGAGAAGTATCAGAACTTGCAGTTGCAGGGATGCGTCTTGGCGGCAATGATATTGACCAGATGCTCGCACGCCATATCCATGCGAAAATTATGCGGCAGGTATCGACGGCATGTCCTTTTGATGACTTATCCCCGAAAGAACGCGACGGCCTTCTTGACCGTGCAGAGGCAGCACAAAAACGCTTGTCCTCCGATGAATCTGCGCCTGTGATGCTGATAAAATACGCGGGAAGACCCACTGTACGAGAAAATGTGACATTGGATGAATTTTCAAAGCTGATTGATGCAAAAGTCAACGAAGCAATTCAGCTGCTTTTTTCGGCAGCGGATAAAGCAGGGGTCGCGCTGGGGCAGATGGATGCCATCTTAATGGTGGGCGGAAGTTGTGAAATGCAGGCGATTTACCAACGTATCGAAGAGATAGGGGAAGAGTATCACCTTGCCGTTTGCCGCCCGGAGCGTGTACAATGGTCTGTGGCTGGCGGAGCAGCAATTTTGTGCGAGAAAGAGCCGGTCTATAAGCTTTGCAGCGCTTTTGGCGTTTTGCTTTCTGATGATTCCTTTTATCCGGTGTTTTTACCCGGACAGGAAGCCCCCTGCAAATCGCATGAGTTAGGCGAACTGCGAACTTCGCAGCTAATAACTTCTTATGGTGTGGGGACAATAGTCGATTTCAAAGAAGAAACCGCTATTATTGGTGGAGCTGATGACTGGAAACCGGCGGATGAAGATGACCCACGAATCTTACACTGTCACAGCTTGGAAAAGGTGCTACAGCGTGCTTACTTCGTAAAGCCTAAGTATGATAAGAAAAATCGAGCAATCTATGAGAAATCGTATAGTCGTGACATTCGTGCATATCGCTTCCCTGAAATTTTGTATTGTCCAGCATGTACATATCTGTGGAAGGACAAGCAGCTTGCTGGCTTGCAGAAAGGAGAACTGCGCTGTCCAGAATGCAACCATAGATTAGTCCCTTCACGTTTTATTGTTGCGTGCCGTCATGGTCATATCGACGACTTTCCGTATTCACGATGGGTTCACCGAGGTGCCGCGTGTGAAAAAAATCAGGGAGGGGAACCTGAACGATTAAAACTGTTCAATATTAATGGGCGAACAAACTTGGGCAGTCTGATGGTATCCTGTGAACTGTGTGGAAAAACACGCAGTATGCAAGAAGCGTTCGTTCCAGGGGCATTAGCAGCCGTGTATAAATGCGCTGGCCGCCAACCGTGGTTGGAACACGACGCTGATTCGCCATGCACAGAGAATGCTGTTGCTCGAATGAGAACATCCGCTGGTGTCTATATGCCCGTAAATATTAGCGCGCTGAACATTCCACCGTGGAGTACACAGGTCAACAAAATTCTATTTCGACATCTCGATGCGATGGAAGGAAAGAGTGATGAAGCGCTGCAATCCTATATAGAACGAAAAATCCGCCCGTATCTTCCGAAAATCTCAAACAAACAGATTCTGGATGCTTACCGCGTGCTGTGCACAGAACAGAACAAGCCGCATCCTGCGTCGCTCAGAGAACTATATGAGGAAGAATACCGCGCACTTTGTGAAGAAACGGAAGATGAAAATGCGGATTTCAGTTCCAGACGAATTTCTCCTCCGAAAAAGTATCATATGCTGCTGGATAGTGTCACGGCAGTTGATTGCCTGACAGAAATTGTGACAATGGTTGGATTTACACGTTTGCAAGGCTGGGATGGAGACATGAATAGCCCTTGCTTAGCACCAATTATTTCACGAAAGCAGCAACAATGGCTTCCGGCAATTGATATGCATGGTGAGGGAATTTTTATTCGGTTAAATGAAGAGAGAGTTTCAGATTGGGAAAAGCAAAACCAGCATATCTACCAGTTAATGATGGAGCGGATTCAAGAAAACAAAATCCACTGTGAAAATGCTTCGCCAAGGTATGTGCTGCTTCATACTTTTTCGCACTTATTGATTCGTTCGCTTGCAAAAATGTGCGGTTATCAATCGGCATCACTGAAAGAAAGAATTTATTCAACATATCCCAGCGGCGAGAATATGGCAGGGATTTTAATTTACACAGCTTCTTCTGATGTGGAGGGCAGCCTTGGCGGTCTTGCTGCGCAGGGTAAATCGGAGTATTTGGAGAAGATAATTGATGACTTGCTTGATGAGGCGGAATGGTGCTCTGGCGACCCGCTTTGCATGACATCAACGGGTATCAATGGACAGGGGTTATATGGGCTTAACTATGCCGCATGCCATCAATGCACATTATTGCCTGAGACTTCTTGTACTATGCGCAATCTTCTGCTTGACAGGGCTGCGCTGATTGGGAGGACAGAAGATGGTACGGTTGGGTTCTTTATATTATAAGGCGAGCTTTTGTATTTCAAGCGACGAGAGCATTCTCCACAAAATTCGACATTTCACCTTGCCGAATGTCTGTAAGTGTGGTAAAATACACACGACGTAACGAATTATGCCATTTTAGGCGATGCTATCAGCAAGGGAGCGCACCATGATTATTAAGTGCAAGATGTGCGGCGGGGACATTGACTTCATTCCGGGCGCGACGTACGGGACGTGCGAGTACTGCGGCAGCACGTCGACGATTCCGCAGGCGGAGGACGAGAACAAGCTGAACCGCTACAACCGCGCGAATCACTTCCGGCGGCAGTGCGAGTTCGACAAGGCGGTTGCGGCGTACGAGAAAATTCTGGAGCAGGACGACACGGATGCCGAGGCGCACTGGGGCGCGGTCATCAGCCGATTCGGCATTGAGTACGTTGAAGATCCGGCAACGCATCAGCGAATCCCAACGTGCCATCGCGTGCAGGTGGCGTCGATTCTGACGGACGAGGATTATCTCGCGGCGGTGGAGAACGCGCCGGATGAGGAGAGCCGCCGCATCTATCAGGAGGAAGCGGCGCGGATTGCAGAAATCCAGAAGGGAATTCTGGCGATTTCCGCCAACGAGAAGCCGTATGACGTGTTCATCTGCTACAAGGAGACGGACGAGAACGGTCAGCGGACGCGCGACAGCCAATGGGCGCAGGATGTCTATTATGGGCTGACCGAGCAGGGGTTGAAGGTGTTCTTCAGCCGCATCACGCTGGAGGACAAGTTAGGTCAGCAGTACGAGCCGTACATCTTCGCGGCGCTAAACAGCGCGAAGGTGATGGTCGTTATCGGCAGCCGTCCGGAGTACTTTAACGCCGTGTGGGTGAAAAACGAGTGGAGCCGCTATCTGTCGCTGATGAAGCACGACCACAAGCGGCTGCTGATTCCGTGCTATCGGGATATGGATCCGTACGACCTGCCGGAAGAACTGTCGATGCTGCAAAGTCAGGACATGAGCAAAATCGGCTTTATGCAGGACTTGCTGCGCGGGATTCAGAAGGTGATGCAGCAGCCGACGAGCGCGCCGCAGGTGGTGCGCGTGGAGACTGCAACGGCGGAAACCAATGCGCCGGGTGTGACGAGCCTGCTCAAGCGTGCCGCGCTGTTCCTGGAGGACGGCGACACCGCGAGTGCGCGCGAATACTACGACCGCGTGCTGGACATTGACCCGGAGTGCGCCGAAGCCTACATGGGCAAGGTGTGCGCTGAAACGGGCTGCCGCAAGGAAAGCGACCTTGGCGCGCTGAATTACTGCGTGGACATGCGCGGCGACTGGCAGAAGGCGGTTCGCTTTGCGTCGGCGGGGCAGAAGCAGAAATACGAGGGCTATATGGCGAGCGTCCGGGCGCGGGTGGAGGAGCACTGCCACGAACTGGCGATTGACTGCGCCTGTGCGGTGGCGGCCGGAGATGCAGAACGCTGCGAGATGGAAAGGGTACAGGAGGCTTATCAAAAAAACTGCCTAATGCTTGGAAATGAGAATACAGACTATGAAAGTACACCCAATATGTCGTGGCATTTGTCGCAGTATCAGGCGAAACGAGCTAAATTTAAGAAAATGCATGGATTAATAAATATTGCATGCATTTCTGTCTCTGACTTGAAAAATGGCGCTGAAATGTTTCAGAAAATCAAGGGTCAAGAAGAGAACACAAAGAGCTGTCTCGAAATGGCGGAGAAAATTCAAAACGAAGCGTATGATAAGGCAAAACAGGAATGGGAGACAGCGAAGGAAAATAGCTTTGATTGGGAACGGGTTTGTGAAAAACTAAATGTACAACAATTGAATGGATATCGTGATGTGAATGAACTTCGCCAAAAAGCAGAACAGCATTATACAGAATTGCGGGAAAAAGAAAAACAAAAACAAGCATTAAAAGAAAAACATCATAATATCATTATAGGAAGCTCTGTATTCATTGTACTGATAACCATTTTCACTGTGTTTTACATTGTTCCCGTTGTCAAATATCATAGAGCAATTTCGCTGGCTGAAGCTGGACAGTATGACAAAGCTATTGCTATTTTTGTATCATTGGGAGAATATCGTGATACAAAACAGCAAGTTAAGGAAACATATTACGCAAAGGGAGAAGCAGAATTTTCAGCAGGGAACTGGGATAATGCTGTAACTGCATTTAGCAACGCAGGACGTTATTCGGATGCTCCTATTCGTGCGCGAGAAGCAAGTGATGAGAAAAAGTATCAGCAAGCCGTTTCGATGCGCGAAAATGGACAATATGAAGAAGCAATAGAAGCTTTTTCGGCATTGGGAAATTACAGTGATGCTACGGAACAAATTTCTGAAACGTGGTATCAAAAAGCAATGGTTCTGCGTCAAAATGGTCAATATGAGGACGCAAATACTATTTTCTGGTCATTGGAAAATTATAACGATGCAAAGACGCAGGTTAAAGAAACAAAATATCAGCAGGCAGACGATTTAACTAATTCTGGGGAATATGATGAAGCATACGCTATTTATGCAACGATTATTGACTACAAGGATGTTGATAATATACTAACAAATAATAAGAATCTTGCAGAAGTAGCAGCTGCTGTTGCACTTGATGAGAAGTTTGCGGTAGGAAACTATGTGACTTTGGGGCGATATCCACAGATGCAATCGGGCGAGGATTTAACTTCTATTGAGTGGTTGGTGTTGGCACGAGATAAAAACAAAGCACTGCTGATTAGTCAGTATGGATTGGATGCGCAGCCCTACAATGAAAGTGAGACTAATGTGACATGGGAAAAGTGCTCACTTCGAGCATGGCTGAACGATGTGTTTTTTTCAAGAGCATTTGATACATCTGAACAGCAAGCGATTATCTTAACAACTGTGGCTAATGATAAGTCCCAAGGTTATAGTGAGTGGAACATTACTGGCGGTAGCACAACTAAAGATAAAGTGTTTTTACTGAGTTATGCCGAGGCTAAAATGTACTTCGGACTAAATGAAAATAGCAACACTAAGTCCTGTATACAACCAACAGCATATGCGATTGCGCAGGGTGTATTTGTAGACGGCGCAAGTGCCAGCTGGTGGTGGTTACGTTCGCCGGGACATGAACAATATGATGCGGCGCGTGTGGGAGCGGATGGCTCTCTTTACTATCATGATGTTCGTGACTCTTCTGGTGCTGTTCGTCCTGCGATATGGGTAGACCTTGATTCGCCTTTTTTTCAATAGTATAGTATTCCAACATTTTGCGGCGCTTCCCCTCACCCCCGGAAGCCGCCGCGTTTTTGTCGCATCCGGGCACAAAAAGTCGCAAAACCCCCTGTAACCTCTTGCAAAGCGCACACCTATGCAGTATAATCAAAGTGAAATGTTTTCCTTTCACATGCGCAATTTCCAACATGAGGAATGAGATAGAGGAGGAACTGCCGTTATGAGTAAATTCGTTATCGCCTGCCCCGTCTGCCACCAGTATGTGCAGGCCAGCACGGGTCTGTTCGCAAGCCGCCGCGTCCGCTGCGCGTGCGGCAATATCATTGATGTCAAAACCGAAAGGTTAGCCAGCCGCAAGTGCCCGTCCTGCGGCAATCAGGTCGTTTTCGACCAAGCCGACGGGGTGGATGCCCGCTGTCCGGTGTGCCAATCGGCGCTGATGGTGGGGGAAGCCGTGTCGTTCCGCTGCCATCGGTGCGGCTGCCAGCTGAACGCGGACAGCACGGTGGATGAGGTGGACTGCCCCGTCTGCGGTGCGGTGAACGACGTACAGGCGGAGGTGAAGAAGGCGCAGGTGCGTGCGGAGGGCATTCCGGCGGTCATCCGCTATGAGGGCGACAATCAGACGATTGTTTGGAAGCATCCGCTGACGGATTTCACCACGGGAACGCAGCTGATTGTGCACGAAAGTCAGGAAGCCGTGTTCTTCCGCAACGGCGAAGCGCTGGATTCCTTCGGCGCGGGGCGTTACACGCTGGAAACCGCCACGCTCCCCAAGATGAACAGCATCTACCAGCTGCCGACGCAGGGCACGCCCTTCCGCGCGGAGGTCTACTTCGTCAACCTGACGACGCAGCTGGGCATCAAGTGGGGCACGCCGAGCAAAGTCGGCATGTTTGACCCGGTGACGGGCATCCATGTGGAACTGGGGGCGTCGGGCGCGTTTAACCTGCGGGTCAGCGACGCGCGGCGGCTGCTCATCCGCGTCGTCGGCACGGCAGCGGGGCTGAAGCAGGAGGAAGTCTTTAACCAGAACGGGCTGGGGTACTTCCGCACGCTCATCATGACGCAGGTGAAGGCGAATCTGGCGAAAATCATCAAGAGCAACCACATTTCCGTCCTGGAGCTGGACGAGCATCTCGACACTATCAGCCGCGGTCTGCGCGACGCCATCAACGCGGAACTGGCATCGTACGGGCTGGAAGTGCCGGAATTTTACGTCAGCAACATCGTCACGCCGGATGGTGACAATAATTTCCAACGAATGAAGCAGCAGCACGCGGATTTGTACCTGAAAACGCGAGAGGCGGAAATTCTCAAGGCGGATGTCCATCTGAAGATGATTGCCGCGCAGGGCGATGCCGACGCGGCGCGAATCGCGGGTCAGGCGCAGGCGGACATCTACCGGATGCAGGCGGAAGCCGAGGCGCAGGAGATGCGCATGAAGGGCTACACCTACCAGCAGGAGACGAGCCGTCAGGTGGGTCTGGAAGCCATGCGCAATGGCGGCGCGGCGGGCGGCATCAGCGGCATGGCGAGCGACGCGATGCAGTTAGGCGTTGGGCTGGGCGCGGTCGGCAGCGTCATTGGCATGACGAAGGACGCGATTCAACCGGTGATGCAGAGCGCCTTGACCCCGGAAGCTCCCGCAGTCGAGGGCTGGACGTGCACCTGCGGCAAGGCGGGCATCACGAGCAAATTCTGCCCGGAATGCGGCGCGAAGAAGCCCGAAGTGTGGGACTGCGCGTGCGGGCAGACGGGCATCACGAGCAAATTCTGCCCGAATTGCGGTGCGAAAAAGCCCGAAACGTGGAACTGCGCCTGCGGACAGGCGAACATCAGCAGCAAATTCTGCCCGAACTGCGGCAAGAAGCGGGAGGACTAAGCAATGAAACTGAGCAAACACGCATGGACAATCTGGGGGATTCTTCTGGTGGTGGCACTTGTGCTGATGGTGCTGATTCCGTTCAGCCGGACGGCATCGTGGTGGATTGCGGCGGGATGCACCGTGCTGATGTTCCTGCTGGCGGCGTGGACGTTCTATGCCGCGTTCCGCAAGGATGGCTTGGAAAGCAAGATCCTGGGCTGGCCGATTTTCAAGGTGAGCGCGGTGGCGCTGGCGGTGCAGGTCGTTCTCGGCTTTGCGCTGATGGGGCTGGCGGCGCTCTGTCCCGCGTGGGTGCTGGCGGAGGTGCTGATTTTCGCCGTGACGGGCATCTGCCTGACGGTGAAGGATGCCGCGCGCGTGGTGGTATCGCAGAGCGAAGCGCACATGGCGGACAGCACCGCCGCGTGGAAGGTCATCCGGCAGAAGGCGAACGCGCTGGCCGCATCGGGGGATGCGGACATGAAGCGCCTTGCGGAGGAAATTCGCTTCGCCGACCCGATGCCCACGAGCATCGACGGGGAGATTGCGGCGCAGGTGGATGCGCTGGCGGCAGGGAAGAATCCCGATGCCATCAAGCGCTTGACGGCGGCGCTGGCGCAGCGCAAAGTGATTGCAAAGCAGGAGAAAGCGGGAAAGTAAATCATGATAATCAAGTGCAAAATGTGCGGCGGGGACCTTGCCTTTGAGCCGGGCAGCACCGTCTGCGAATGCGAATACTGCGGCAGCAAGCAGACCATCCCCAGCGCGGACAGTGAGAAGAAAACCAACCTGTTCAACCGCGCGAATCGCCTGCGCATGAACAGCGAGTTCGACAAGGCATCCGGCGTGTATGAGCAGATTGTGGCGGAGTTCCCCGAAGAGGCGGAAGCGTACTGGGGCTTGTGCCTGTGCGCGTACGGCATCGAGTATGTGGACGACCCTGCCACCGGCAAGAAAATTCCCACCTGCCACCGCACCCTGCCGACCTCCATCATGGAGGACAGCAACTTCGAGCAGGCGTGCGACTACGCCGACCCAGTCGCGCGGAAGGTCTACCGCGAGGAAGCGAAAACCATCGACCGCATCCAGAAGGATATTCTGTCGATTGCGCAGAACGAAACGCCCTACGATGTGTTCATCTGCTACAAGGAGACCGCCGAGGACGGCAGCCGCACCGAGGACAGCGTGCTGGCGCAGGATGTTTACGAGGCGCTGACCGCCAAGGGCTTGAAGGTGTTTTTCAGCCGGATTACGCTGGAGGACAAGTTGGGCACGCAGTACGAGCCGTACATCTACGCGGCGCTGTCCTCCGCGAAGGTGATGCTGGCGTTCGGGACGATGTATGAATACTATGATGCGGTTTGGGTGAAGAACGAGTGGAGCCGCTTCCTCGACATGATGAAGGCGGACAAGCGGAAGGTGCTGATTCCGTGCTTCAAGGGGCTGGATGCGTATGACATGCCCAAGGAATTTCGAGGCTTGCAGGCGCAGGACATGGCGAAGTTGGGCTGGATGCAGGATCTTGTGCGCGGCGTGGAGAAGCTGTGCGGGAAGGGCGGTACGGCAAGCAGTGCGCCCAACACGGTAGTGCAGAAAACTGTGGTGCAGGAAGTGCAGGAGAGCGGCAAAGCGGACAACCTGATGAAGCGCGTGTATCTGTATCTGGAAGATAGGGACTTTGCGAAGGCAAGCGAATATATTGACAAAGTGCTGGATGTGGATGCGGAATATGCCCCGGCGTATGTGGCGCAGATTTTGGTGGCGCGTGAGCTGACAGAGGAAGCGGATTTGGCAACGCTGCGCGTGTCGATTGACGATGACCCGACATGGAAAAAAGCGCTGCGATTTGCGAATGAGGAACAGAAACAGCGGTATCTGGGGTATGCGAAGCAGATTAACGAGAATGAAGCGTATGCCAAGGAACAGGCGGCGTATGCCAAGGAACAGGCAGCGTATGCCAAGGAACAGGCGCGGTTAGCAGCAGAAGAAAAGAGAAAACAGGAAGAACTTGCAGCAAGACAGAAGAAATATAACCGAGCATTTGAGGAAGTGGAGAAAAAAAATTACCCTGTCGCGTTGATGATATTGCAAGGGTTGAACGATTATGAAAAAGGAAGAGAATTGCTCAAACAGTGTATCAGTGAATATAGAGAAGTACTTGTAAAAGAGTCCTTGACTTCGGTGCAAAAGCAAAAAGATGAAATCCAAACGCAAATTTCTCGGCTCAATAAAGAAATTAACCAACTGCATGGGCTATTTAACGGGAAAAAGAAACGACAACTACAAAAAGATGTTGATACTTTGAGAGAAGAACAAACCAAGCTGGAAAAGCAGCGGCAGCTGGCTGAAATGGCATTGTCTAAAGCAAGTACAGAACTGAAAGATGCACAGAAGGAAACTTGGACAGACGAAGCAATCATAATAAAAGCAGCGAGCATATCAGAAAAAATAGAAAAAATAGAAAAAATAAAAAAGATGAGAACGTTGGGGAAAGATTGCTATATTTCATTTGGACATTATCCACAAACAAAAGAAAACACAGGAAACACGGCAATCCAATGGAAGATTCTCGAACAAGAAGGGGCAAATGCTCTAATCATCAGCCGATATGCACTGGATGCAAAACCGTATAACATAAAAGTCAACGATGTTGAATGGGAAAACTGTACGCTGCGGACATGGCTGAATGGTGTATTTTACATCACGGCGTTTAGCAGTGCTGAACGTGCTGCAATTTTGACAACGAACGTGGACAACAGCAAGAACCAGTGTTACAGAGGCTGGAGTACGAGCGGTGGCAACAACACGCAGGACAAGGTGTTCCTGTTGAGTTATGCGGAAGCGGCACAGTATTTTGGTGTAACGTATAACAACAGCAACACGAAATCGCGCGTAGCACCGACGGCGTACGCGATTGCACAAGGGGCAATTGTAAATTCTGACGTCGAGACCGCGGATGGTACTGATGCCGGGTGGTGGTGGCTGCGGTCGCCCGGCCGCAATCAGAACAGTGCCGCGCACGTGAGCACCGACGGTTCTCTCCGCTGCAACTTTGTCAACAGTGCCGTCGATTCTGTCCGCCCCGCTTTGTGGGTGAATCTTGAATCTGCAATCTTCTAATCTTCAATCTTTCTAATATCACAAATTTCATCCAATCAGGAGCGCATCACCCCATGCAACTCCCCGTCCCCTCAATTGCATACAACCAAGCAAGCCCGCCGACCGCCTGTACAAATCACAGGCAGCCGACGGGCTTGCTTTCTTGCTTTATGCTATTTCCGGATTCACCTGCGCCATCTGCTTGCGCCTTTTCATCCGGAAATAGTATTATTTCGCCTGATACACCATTTCCGCCTGCTTCTGCGCAATCAGGCACAGTTCCGCCGCCTTGAAGGCGTGCGCCTGCGTCATCGCGTTTTCCGTGCGGTTCAGGCTGTCCAGAATCAAATCACCGAAGAACGGGTAGCCCGTCAAGCCGGTTGCGTTGATGTACTGCTCGCCTTGGTCGTTGACGAGGAACACATGGTTGCCGCCGTCGCGCTCCGTACCGACATCCACATACTTGCGGATTTCAATGTACCCCTTCGTGCCGATGATGATGGTGCGCCCGTCGCCCCACGTCCGCAGGCCGTCCGGCGTGAACCAGTCCACGCGGAAGTAGAACGTCGTGCCGTTTGCACCGTTGATGGCGCAGTCGCCGAAGTCATCCAGCTCCGGGTACTGCGGATGCGCGTAGTTGGCAATGCGGCTGCGGGAGACTGTGCCGTCCTCCTCGCCCGCATAGAACAGGTACTGCTCGATTTGGTGACTGCCGATATCGCAGAGGATGCCGCCGTACTTCTCCTTTTCAAAGAACCACTGCGGCCGCCCTGCCGCGCCCAGCCGATGCGGCCCGAAGCCCTCCACATGGATGACCTTGCCGATAGCGCCCTGCTCAATCAGGTTGCCCGCCAGCACCGCGCCTTCCACATGCAGCCGTTCGCCGTAATAGACCATGTACTTCTTGCCCGTCTGCGCCACCATCTTCTTGGCGCTGTCCAGCTGCTCCAAGGTGGTGAAGGGCGCTTTGTCGGTGAAGTAGTCCTTGCCCGCCTGCATGGCGCGCAAGCCCAGCGCACAGCGCTCGTTTGTAATCGCCGCGCCGCAGACCATGTTCGTTTCTTTGTCGTTAAGCAGTTCTTCCTCGCTCCGGGCGACTTTCACCTGCGGGTACGCCTTTACGAACGCTTCCACCTTCTTCGGGTCGGGGTCGTAGACGTACTTCAGCGTGCCGCCCGCCTCCAGCAGGCCGTTCGTCATGCCGTAGATGTGCCCGTGGTCAAGGTGTGCGGCGGAAAAGATAAATTCTCCCGGCTTCACGACGGGCTGCGCCTTGCCTTTGGGCGCATAATTCATGCCGTCTGATACTTTCATCGTGATGACCTCCCATTATTTCTGCTGATAATCGCTGCCGAGCGTAATCGTGCCGTCAAGCGACGCGGCAGACGTGGTTTTCTCGTAGAAATGCGGCACGGCGCGCATCATGCCTTCCACCGTGTAGAACGGATCGTCCTTTTGCAGCGGCAGCGTGACTGTCTGCTTCGTCGCGCCTGATTTATAGACGGCTGTAATCAGCTCAATCGTCCGGCGGCCATCCTCGCCGCCAATTGCGGGCAGGGTGTCGTTCTCCAGCGCGGAGAGGACGTTTTCCAATTCGCCCGCGTGCCCCTCGTAGGGAAGCTGCGGCTGCGCATCCACAAAATCGCGGATTTTCTGCTCCAATTCGGTGTTTTCAATCGGGAAGCCGTTCGGTTTGGAGATGGACGCGTACACGCTGAACGGCGCGGCGACTTTCGCCTTCTCGCACTGGAAGACCAGCTCCTGCTCTTCGCCGTGATGCACGACGGAGGCTGTCAGCTGCGCCAGCGCGCCCGGATATTGCAGCACGGACAGCGACAAATCCTCCACCTCGGCGTTGTCGTGCGCGACGTTCGCCATCACGCTCGTCACGGCCTGCGGAAGACCCATCATCCAGCACAGCATGTCAATATGGTGGACGGCGTGGTTCAGCGTGCAGCCGCCGCCCTCCTTCTCCCATGTGCCGCGCCACCACAGGTCGTAGTAGCAGTGACCGCGCCACCAGGCCGATGTGACGGAGGCGCACAGCACTTTGCCCGCAAGTCCGCTGTCCAGCAGTTTCTTCAGGTTGCTGATGGGCTGGCGGAAGCGGTTCTGGGCGATAATCGCGAGTTTCTTGCCGCTTTCATCGCGGGCGCGGAGCATTTCGTCGCACTCTTCCAGCGATGCCGCCATCGGCTTTTCGCAGACGACGTTCTTGCCCGAACGCAGGCTGTTGATGGAAATGCTGGCGTGGACGTACGGCGGCGTGCAGACATCCACCAAGTCAATATCCTTGCGTGAAAGGATTTTCTGGTGGTCGTCGTAGACCTCCGCTTCGGTCAGGTGATAATCCTCCTTCATCTTCTGCGCCTTTTCCGGCACAATGTCCACCAGCGCCACAATCTTGCAGCGCTCCGGGAAGCGCAGGTAGGCTTCCACATGGGCGTGGGAAATGTTGCCCGTACCCACGATGGCAATCCGAATCATGGCATTCGCTCCTTCTACAATACTCAACGCTGCGTGATGCGTTATCTGCATGATAGCACATTGACATCAAGATTTCTATGCGAATCCTGTTTTCGATTCGGCGGATTTGGCAGATTGTCGTCCTAATCAGACAAAACAGCAGTTAGTGTCCGCCGCTGCGCTGCTTGCGGTAGGCGTTCGGAGCCATGCCCGTCATCCGCCGGAAGCTGCGCAGAAAGCCGGAATAATCGCCGAATCCGCTGCGGTCGGCTACTTCACTCAGGCTCATGTCCGTCAGCAGATTCTCCTTCGCCAGCTGCACGCGGCGGTAGAGAATGTATTCGTAGACGCTGCGCCCGGCGTAGCTTGTAAACTCGTGCGAAAGGTACGATACGCTGATGGCGAAGCGGCGCGCAATGTCTTCCAATTTTAGCGGTTCGGTGAAGTGGTCGTTGATGTATTGCAGCACATCGAAAATCACATCGTTGACAACGCTTGGCTGAATAGGAGCAGTTGTTCCCTGCACGGCTTGGCAGACCATGACCATGAAGTCGATGATGCGCCCGTAATTGCGGAACTGCACCATCTCGTTCGGCATGTCCTGCTGCGCGGAGATGTCTATCAGCAGCTGTTTGCACGCCAGCGCATCCGCCTGCGGCAGTTCATAGTAGAATTTTCCGGACTGCAGGCGGCTGTCGAAGTAACGCTGGAGGTCAATCTGCCCGAAGCCAAGCTTTCGCAGCGTTTCCGGGCGCAGATACAGGAAGCCGCGCTCGTAGTTCTGCAGCGAACTGCCGCCCACCAGCCCGTGCATCCGAAACGGCGGCATGATAATCAGCTGATTGTTTTGCAGCGGAAACACGCTGCCGTCCACATAGTAGACCTTGCCGCCCTGATAGTGGATGTAAAATTCGTAGAAATCGTGGCAATGCAGCCTGCCGACGGTGTGGTGTTCCGCTATGGCATAGCATGCTTCGTACTCCGCGTCTTCGCGTCCCATCGCGTTGTAGCCGTTGATGGTCTCCGTAAATCGTTTCAGCTCCTTTCTGGGTTCAGGTGCTTTGATTATACAGCAGGATTCACATATTTTCAAGCAGGATTTACATTGATTGTGCAACTTGCGTCGGCTATAATCAAATTAACGATACGGAAACGGAGCGTGACGTTCCCGTAACAGGCTGCCTCGTGCAGCGTCTCCCGTGGTTTCCCGTTGGCAGTGCCAGTCAGATGTTGGCTGATGCTGCTGGGAAAAACAGCGGGTTCTTTGCATGAATTCTATTTTGCATCCCGCAAAAGAGAGTTGTTTTTGTACCCCTTACGGAAACCATAATTCATCAGAATGGAGGTTTTTGCTTATGATGAGAAATTCCGCGAAAACCGCTGCATCGGTGCCTCCGCGCCGCAAGCGCGGGAAGCATTGGCTTCAGCGCGACTGGCGGCTGTACCTGATGCTGCTGATTCCAATTGTCTGGTACATTCTGTTCTGCTACAAGCCGATGGCGGGGCTTCAAATTGCTTTCCAGAAGTACAACATGTTCAATCCCGCCAAGAGCAAGTGGATTTGGCTGGACAACTTCAAGTTCGTTTTCGGCATGAGCGACTTTGGCATCGCGCTGAAGAACACACTGATTCTCAACGGGCTGGACTTGCTCTTCGGCTTCCCCGTCCCGATTATCCTCGCCATCCTGCTCAACGAAATGCGAACGCCCATGCTCAAGAAGTTTTCGCAGACGATGCTGTACCTGCCGCATTTCCTCTCGTGGGTCATCATCGGCGGCATGGTGCTGCAGATTTTTGCGCCGACGTCGGGCGTCATCAACTCCACGCTTCTGCGCTGGGGCTGGATTTCCGAGAACATTCCTTTCCTGACGGATGGCCCGACGTGGACGTTCACCTATGTGCTGGTCGGCGTGTGGCAGTCGATGGGCTGGGGCACGATTCTCTACCTTGCGGCGATTACCGGCCTGGACATGAACCTCTTTGAAGCGGCGCGCATTGACGGCGCGAACAAGCTCCAGCAGATTTGGCATGTCACCTTGCCCGGCATCCGTTCCACCATCGTCGTTCTGCTGATTATGAACATCGGGCGTATGATGTCCATCGGCTTTGACCGCCCGTTTATCATCGGCAATACCAAGGTCAAGGACTACTGCGACGTCATTTCCACCTTCGTTTACCGCGCCGGCATTACCAACAGCCAGTTCGCCCGCGCAACCGCCATTGGTCTGTTCCAGTCCATCGTGGGCTTGGTGCTGATTACGGGCGCAAACACCGTTTCCCGCCTGTTCGACGAACAGAGTATTTGGTAAGAGGGGAGGATTTGTCATGACTGCGATTTCCACACAGGCGCATATTTGCCCTGAGAAGAAGAAGAAACTCGGTGCAGGGCAGATTATCCTCATCATCGTGATGATGCTCTTCGTGCTGATCTGCACGCTGCCGTTCATCAACGTCATTGCCATGTCAATGTCCTCCAAGTCTGCGATTCTGCGCGGCGCAGTGTCGTTCTGGCCGGTGGAATTCAACGTCGATGCCTACAAGCTCATCGTCAGCGACAATTCGATGTGGCACAGTCTGCTCTATACCATCGAACTGACGGTAATCTACACCGTGCTGGCGATGGTAATGACGATTCTGGTGGCGTTTCCGCTGTCCATGCGTCGCCTCAAGGGGCAGCGCGTCATCATGTTCTTCATCGTCTTTACCATGTACTTCTCCGGCGGCACGATTCCGATTTACCTGAACGTGAAGGAATTCGGAATGCTTGACAGCATGTGGTCGCTGATTATTCCGGGGCTGATTTCCACGTTCAACGTCATCATCCTGAAGAATTTCTTTTCTTCCCTGCCGTATGAGCTGGTGGAGGCGGCGTCGATTGACGGTGCGACGGATTTCCAAGTTC
>OHEU01000371.1_pt1 | contig 28072 bp, 25 predicted proteins | sample 1567341 | NCBI WGS metagenome assembly OHEU01 (sample SAMEA3879524, study PRJEB24766) | human gut metagenome | biome: human-associated habitat; feature: feces | place: USA | collected 1985/1987 | reverse complement strand
CACATGAAGATGTCCAAGCGACGCAACTTGTCGTTCTTGCTCAAATTCAAAGACACCAAATCTTCGGATCCATCAAGATGCAACTCCTCCAAGAGTGGATTAGCAGAGAAATCCAACTTCTCGTTTCTTATCTCGTGGAAGTCGATGAACTCCAGCAAAGGATTCTTGCTCACGTCGAGTTTCTCCTCGCCATACCCAGAATAGCCCAAGATACGCAAGTTAGGACATTCCGTGAGAATCACATCTAAGGTTTTCACCTCGAACATGCCACATCCATCAAATCCGATAATGGCATCCTCCTCTTCCGAACAGATGGTAATGGTGTAGTACACGCCCTTCTCAGGATAGGCATGACCTGCCTCCACCCAAGCCAACTTTAGGAAGCAGGTTTCTGTTTACCTGTCACGACCTGTACCTTTCCATCGCCCCAAGCGATTCTTGCCTTGCTGCCTTTCTTCAGCATCAAGTGCAAGCCTACGGTTTCCCCCATCGTCCAGTCCAAAGTCTGGATATTCATTGTAATCTGTGCCATAATTCCTTGTTTTATGTTTACGACGGCAAAATTATAGGTCAGGTGTGTCAAATCGTGGCACAGGCGAGAAAATTATCTCAAAAATCTTTGTATTACCTTGTACCAATAGTCCCAGGAATAGCCTACGGAAGGATGATTCACCACAAGGGCCTTTACATGCTTGCCACCAGGCATCATGTAGAATCCATTAGGCACCCAAGTGCCTTCCACTTCGATGTCATTGCAATCCACCCAGTGAACATCAGAAACTTGCTCTTGGCGCCAGTGACCGCCAGGCAAATTGTTCCAAAGCCTCTTGCCCCATACGATGATGTACTCAGGTTGGTACTTTTCGATGACCTCGAAGAAACCCTTGCCAGCCTGGTGATATTGCTCGGCTGTGCCAGCCTCGCGAGGGCCACCCATCGCCACTTGCAGATAGTTGAAGAAGATGACCGAGTTCCAAATCTTCAGCCTCATTGCCTGGTCTGTTTCCTCACCTACCAACGAACGCTCAAACTTCAAGAAAGTCCGCATCCAGTTCTGCCGTTCCTTGCCATCATTGAGATAATCATCAAGCACCTGCTGCGTAAAGTTCATACACTCCCGATGTAGCTGGCAGTCGCCACAATCCGCACAACTCTCATCACAATAATGACTCTCGCCCAATATCATGATTCGCTTGCCGAATATCCCCCCGTTGGCATAATCCTTGCCAACGAAGGGTTGAAAGAAAATGTTGCTATTCATCTGGGGTGAGCCGAGGCATATTTAAAAAGTTGTCTTGATATTTTATCATTTTAATAGCTATAGAATAGAATTCATTACACTGACTACGATCCAACTGTAATCTTTTCTTCAGTGTCTCATTTGGAGCAGCTTTTTCCAACGCCTCTATTTCTTCCAAGATAAACTCTACATGCGAATACGCTTCATCTAAGTCTGCTTTGTATTTTGAAGGTTCATCCGATTTTAAAGCTTCATTGCCTACCACAGTCAATAATAGATTATAATGGTCTATTAGCTGAAAAGCATAAGCTTCTTTATAAGCATAGTGCAACATTTGCTGCTTCTCGTCTTCTGCTTTAGTAGAAACGACATTCTCAATCCAGTTTATTGCTGAATATTCTTTATACATTCCATCAAGTATCTCAAGAGCCAACTTAATCTTGTTCTTTTTCTTGGAGTTAAATAGTTTTTGAACTTTCAAAAACCTCTCCTTTAAAACATTTACATCTTCCATTGCCGATTATTTAGTATTCATACTACCGCACTTAGGACATTTCACAGGATAAGAAGCTGCAGTAGCGTTCCACTCCATATCCAACGCCTTAAATCTATGTCCGCAGTCTTTGCAGACAAATGTTTTGACACCTCTCAACATAAGCAACTCATTTTAAAATAATGAAACTATCCAATCATAAGCCATGGTTCCCAAACTGATGGCCCATGAAATCAGCACATAAATCAACCAGCAAAGCACGACGATGAACACAGCCGTCCAGAAGGCCTTCTTGTTCACCTTATTGATAATCTCCTTATCATCCTCGATATAGCCCGTAATCAGCTTCAAGTTATCAACATACGAACGCTTAAATACATCCAGCACGTCACCAATATAGAAAGGTATGGCTCCTATCAGCACATCCATCAAAATGTTGTAGATGACAGCCAATGTCAGCGGAATAGACTTAACCACACACAGACTGTAATAGATGAATGGGAACGCAAACACGCTCGACAATGCATCACCAATACCGGCAGGAAGAATGAAGCCAAAAATAGGATCCAGGAACCACTTGTCCATATACTTCGCTGTACCTACCATCAGACGATATGATGGCATGTTCATCATCTTCTCACGCTTTGCTGCTTTTTTATCAGCCCTCGACTGTTCTTTGGCAAGAGCCGCCTCTCGCTTTTGATCTTCCTTTTCGAAATTCATGCCCAAATCAGCCTGGGCCTGCTGTCTTCTTGAACTTTCCATATGCCTTATAATTCTATTTGTTTCTTACCATTCATGAAATCAGTAAACTCCTGTTCTGAGAGAGAGAAACCGCTCAAATCACTCATCAGCTCCATAGCCTGCTTGCGCTCCTCCTCGCTGCCAGCCAGATTGACACGCTTGAACACCTCACGAAGATAAGCACTCTTGTTGTCTATCTTAGCCATCTCACGTTTGAACTCATCAGCATGCTTCTTTAGCTCCTCATCGTAAGCAGCCGAAGCCAAACAGCCACTGAGTTGCTGCGCTTTGAGTTTAGCGAAACTATCAAACAGAACGATGCCTTTTTGCAAAGATTGCTCCATAGCTTCTGTCGTCATCGCCAAATCTTCCTCTGTATACTCCGTAGTTTTGTTCTGTTGTGCGGTCTTGCCCTCTATCTTCTTAGGGTCTTTCGTGTATGCTTCAACTCCGTCAAGCAGATTCTTAGCCATATCCTTATCGGCATGGAGATTGTCTGCCAACATACCTGTAAACTGAGAAAGGTTCTGCTCCACATCAGCAGGAAGCTTGGCAGCCTCCCTATAATCGGGAATATCGACCGTATGCACCAACTTCTCGTCAATCTTGCTCTCCATGATTTCACGTCCAAGTTTCAGCATGGCTACCATATCACGAAGATGTTTCAGCATCTTCAACTTCAAGTCGTCAGAGCAAACTATCTTGCTTCTGATTTCCTTAGAAACCTTATCCAGTTCACTGGAGAGTTTGGCATACTCATTCTTGATACGGGTTTGTTCCTCACGATGCGATTCCAATTCCTCCTTATCCAACTTCAAATCTACCTGATAGCTCTCATATTCTCTCACAAGTGGGAAGCATACTGCATTCCATTCAGTAAAGTCGCGATAGTAGTTCTTGTTGGCCATACCAAAGGTAATCCAGTTGACCAAGAAGAAAGGTTTGGAAGGCTTCTTCGCCTTGGCGTCCATATAACTTCCCTGCTTTGATTCCAAGGTGGAGGTGATGTCATTAATCAGCGAGGTGTAGACATCGATGTTCTGAAGATGATCGTTCATTTCCATGTCCAGCGCTTTCATCTGCTGAAGCAGACTTCTTCGTTGCTCCTCCAATGGTCGAATACCTTCATCGGCATACAAACTGTCAAGAATTGCCTTCAAGTCGGAATCCATCAGTTTCTCAGCATACCTCAAGAAAACATTAGCCTTAGGGATAATGACATCATTGAGGGTCTTAAAAATCACGAGTAATCGTCCCATATCAGCCTTGATGCGAGTGGCATCATGCTTCACGCTCATCTGGAAGACAGACAAATCCGATTTCAATCGATTGGTGCGTTCGCCAGCATCCATATAATGTTCGAGCATGGTCAATCCTGCCATCGCCAAGCCCAATGACTTGTTGCCATTCGACAACGACTTATAAGCCTGCAAAGAACCCTGCAAAGAAGTGCGGAAACTAACAGAAATCTCACCAATCAAAGCTGCACATTTTTCCGTGAGCTTGCTATATTCCAGCTCCACATATTTAAGCATCTCATCCACATCCAGCCACTCTATTCTTTTAAAATCGAACAAGTCGGGAGAAACCATCTTGATAGAGTCGCCATAGATATCAATCAGTTTCAGGGCATAGTCACGATAAACCGTCCCGATATCACTACGCAAGGAGGTAAAATCTTCGATGTTTCCACGTACGCTATCCTCAGCATAATGGTAAGCCTCCACCATCTTGGTGTATTTATCGAACATGGTAGACGCCTTACTTCTTACATCTTTTACGCCATTCGTGCCCATGATAATATCGGCCATCTTCGACGTTCCCTTAACAAGAACTAAGTTTAGGTTCTGTTCCACCTGCTCCTTCAACTGCTCCAAAGCAGATGAAGACAACGCCAGTTCTGTCTCGGCAATCTTCAAAGCCTCTTCCTTATTGCCTTGTTCCAAACTGTCGTTCAACTTGTATTCAGTCACAAGGGTTGTACGTGAATTATTGGAAACAAAAGCAATGGCGATATTGCTGTTATCGTGGAAAAATCTGTAGGCATCAAATACCAACTTACTCACCTCCGAAGAATCGGAAGCAATACCATACTTCTTCAGCTCAAAAGCCAAATCTGCACGTAGATACGTTTTGTTCTCCTTGCAGAGTTCATCAGCAATTGTCTTGATGTTCTTGTATATTTCTAATTTGTCCATAGTAATAATATTTAGAGTATACGTTATTCTAAAAATGGTATCTTAACCCAGCGTTTGGAATTGTTTATCTGTGGGAACGCAAATCCCGATTTATATTCCTTTATCCACTTCTCGAAAGCCTCATCCGATGGCTTTCCTAAAGCCGGGTACAATGCGTTCTGTTTCACTTCAATCTGAAGGGGCTTTTCCTTGCGATAGTCCTTCAATGTATCTTCCTGCACAAGGTTGAGGCCATCGCCCCAAAAGATTGAAGCCCTGTAGCTTCTGTCTTTGGCGTATTCTCGCATCCACTCTCTGCCGCCACTGAGCGATTTCATATACCAATACCTCGTATAGGCCCAAGTGAACCTTTTCGGTTGAGCCGCTCCATGAATAAAGTCACGGTATACTGCTATCGGCATGTTTACGACCCAACATACCAATAGAGAATCGCCATTGGCCATCAAGGTCATGTCCTTCAGCATCTCTTGTTCGGTCATCTTTTCCGATTTCCGCCAAAGCAGCTGCTTCTCGCCGTATTCCATCTTGGCAGCCTCCTTCTTCTTGTGGCAATAGCCATTCGAGCTAAAGAAGAACCAATAACCCAATAATACTACCAGCCCGGCAATCAGTGCCGCAGCCAACCTACATTCTCTTTTTCTGATGTCCTGTTCCATTGTTACATTACCTTATATAGTTATACATTTGATTTCGGCTGCAAAATAACTATATAGATATGTCAAATGGTGACAGAGGCTTAGGGAAAATAAGTTTTGATTTTTAATTAGGAGGAGTCATTTCTATATACTCATCCTCTTTACCAATCTTTATTTTATATTTCTTGTTGATTGCATAAGCCGCAAAACCAAGAATCATTGCCAATTCTGCTGTACTTATGGTTATTGTACCTACAGTAAGTCCCATTGCTGTTGCCCCCGCAACACTTCCTGCTAAAGAAACTCCACCAGTAAATGGAGCGGCAGCTATACCACCTATCAAGGCTAAAGCCCCTACCCCCATTGCTGTCTTCTTAGCAGTTTTTGCCTTCCTTTTTCTTGAACGAATAGTATTTGCAAATTCCTTAGCATACGGACCTTCTATTCGTATAGAAGTAGTCTTGTTCTTGACTGCTTCCTGTAATTCTTCCTTTGTTCTAACTACTATCATAATATTTCCAATTATAATTGCAACTAAATTAGTTCATGACCTCCTCTATATCCTCAGCAGTAAAACCTAACAGCTTTGCTATCTTCTTAAAATAGAGTTTTTCCGCTAAAGCTACTTTTTCTTCAGCCTTTAAGATAACAACTCCTTTTTCCAACAACTTTGCACTATTAGCCTCATCTTTTTGAAGAGAAGAGAAATCTATTTGCATCAACTTGTCACAAGCCATAACTTGTGCTAGTTCCAACTGCTCGTCATCAGACAAGGTTGAATTTTCAATCACATCTGTAAGAATAGCCTCTTTCTTTTCAGACCAATTACCACCAACCTTTGCTAGGTTTATCATAAATTGAATAATCAACTTTTCAGGATTATCCATTACAACAGGATTCTCAATGACTCCAGCCTCTTCCGTAAAAGTTGCCTCTACATATTCATCAGTATCACCTTCCGAAATATGAATATCAAACATTTGCTCCTTCAGTTTTTTTTGAAGACGCTTAGCTGAAGGACGGAATGTTGCAGCAGTTAATCCACCAGAAATAACACCACCCAAAATTGGAATTGTTTTACCTACGCCTTTAGCAAAAGTATCTTTTGTCAGCTTTATTCCTATCCATTTGGCTACTTGCTTAATGATAGGATAATACACTGTTTTCGTTAAAGCCTTTTGGGGCAAGCGCTTAACGACTTGGACGGCAAATGCCTTAGATACATTTTTAATTGCATTATTGGCTGCAGCGGCTCCCATCATCACGCCGACAAACAAAGTCAACATATCCTGTGACGTTTCGGTAAGATTACCGTTTTCATCTCTTAAGTCCGGAATACCATAAAGATAGGCTAATTTCTGTGCCAAGACAAATGTATGCCAATAATATTGGGCCATGTCAGCAGGTATTGTTGCAGCCATTGCCAAGCCACCAGGAATACCTGCAACAACCGATAATGAAGTAACTTTCAATAAATGATTATTAATACACGAATTTGCCAAACTGTCTATTCTATCTTCTGAAAGAACGTTAACTGGATTAGAGACAGCCTTCTCTAATTCATCTTTAGAGCAATACTGTCGAAGTTCTGATCTCAAAAACATCTCTTTATCTACTTGTACTCCAGGAATAGCCAAAGCCGAAGACATAACTTTGTTCCATACAGTTACTTCATTTGCCATAATGCTCTATTTTTTTAATATTTTTGTTAGAAACTTAAGCCCTGATGCCACATCATTCATTACATGTGTATAACAAATATTTGTAGTACCACAACTTGGACACACAGAAACTTCCGACATCGTACTATAACTACGATGGCATTTTTTACATGTTGTCTTTTTAGGCGTTCTCATATTATATATTGTTTAGTCCAACTTTTTAAATTCAAAATCATTCGGATTGCAGCAGGCTTTCTTATAATCGAAAGCATAGATGCGCATGTAGGCTTCTTGCACCTCCTTGGCTCCATTGTAAAAAGGGGTGGCGGTGTGCTGCATGGTTGTTACTGTCACTACCATATCGGGAGTGAGAACGATTCCGTTAGAGCGTTTGATACGTTTAGGCTTTAGTTGAAATACTCTACTCATAAGCATTCAGTTTTTAAGTTTTTGTATGATGCTGCTCCTGCTTTTCAGCCGAAACAGCGAATAGTTAGTTTCAATGGTTAAGAGATAGTGCAAACCGAAGGCAGGGGCATTACAGGGCGCCTTGCTGATTGCCATCATACCCTGGGCGATGCCCTGGGCTAGGAGCTTTTGGCCCTTCAGCCCGAACTTAAGCCACATGTGAAAGTTCAATCTTTTAGATACATCTTGTTGTTCCTAATCTCTGTTGGAGTAAGTTTCTCTTTACGATAATCCTTCAAGGAATCCTTCTGCACCTGAAATCTACTCGTTTCCACAAAAATCAGGCTCTTGTGAATCCTCGTCTTGGCACGCTCCTCCATCCATTCTCAGCCTTTAGCGAGAGAAGACATATACCAATATCTCGTCTCAGCCCAAGCATTCCTTGTAGGTTGCGCAGTACCATGAATGAAGTCACGATAAACGGGAAGCGAAAGACCAGTTAGCCAACAAATCAGGACCGAATCCCCCTTAGCCATTAGCGTCATGTCCGACAACATCTGTTGCATGGTCATTTTCTCCGACTTCCGCCAAAGCATCCTCCTATCCATATATTCATTCTTCTCTGCCTCCTTCTTCTTTTGCCAATAGCCATGAGGGTTCAAGAAGAATCAATAACCAAATAACACTACCAACACGGCAATCAATACCGCAGCCAACCTACATACTCTTTTCCTGATGTTCTTTTCCATTATATCTTATATAGTTTAACTTTTTATTTCGGCTGCAAAGTAACTATATAGGTGTGCCAAATGGTGACATAGCATCAAGAAAAACGAGAAAACTCCTTCTCCATGATGCTATGTGATTGATAAAGGTTGAGAGACTGTTTCAACTAATCTGTCCAAAAATTACAAAAGCAAATAAAGATTTTAACTCACCATTTGCTCTTGTTATTCTCTAAAAATCTAACAACGGCTGAGAGGTATCATTATACAGCTCTACAAATTTGTCAAAATCGTCCAAAGGAGACTTTGTTACAATCGAACTGATACCATGTAAAGCTGCAAGAATCATCTCGCGATCATTCGACTTTACAGCATCATCCAATAAGTCATAATGCTTCGTAAGAGCCTTATCACGCTCGCCAAAAGTTTTCTCCATGAAGTCTTGAGCGGTTTTAAATTTAGCCACAGTTTTGGCTATTTCCACTTGTCCCCATGCTTGAACCTGTTTGGTTTTCTCTTCTGCAAGCACACATTCCTTATACAGATTGGCAATGTTTGTTGCGGAATCTAACGTTCTGCCTATAGAATCAGCCATGTCAGAAATCGATTCTGCATTTTGTCTTAACTGACTACCAAACGCCTCAATATCTTCCATGTGAGAATCCATTTGGTCATTATTGCCTTCATAAGGCATCAAATTATTATCTTCGTGTATCATAATTTCGTGTCACTTATATGTTTGTATTCTTGAGTGGCTTTTGCTAAGTTCTGCAAATCCATCATTGTTGCAGTAGTACACTCCTCCACAAAAAACTTATCTCTCAGTGGTGCATATATAGCAAGGAAGCCAATATTAGCTTTTGAAAGTGCTTTTATAACCTCAATTGCACGCAACAGACCCGCCTTACCAGAGTTGTAGCCGTCAACCATCTGACTAATACTCGTTATCAATTGCTTCTGTAACTCATTATTGTTTTCTATTTTTTCAATTCGTTCACCCAGCAAGTTACCTACCACAGCAAGCGCGGCAGCACCTGTTGCCATTTTAGGATTATTCATCACAAACTTTCTCAATTGTTTATCTTCGAGAGCGTTCGACACCAAACCACTTAATGTATTGGCAACATTGTTCATCGAGTCCATTTGAAGTCTATCAGAAGTTACCTTATCTACATTCATAGTATCACCAGCGTCAACTTTATCCTTTTGAGATATTAACGACTTTCCTCCAGCATTGTCTCGTATATAATTAAGGAGTTCTACACCTAAATAAATATTACGATATGCTACCGTTCTTACGAATGTCAAGTAATAATTAACCTCGTCACTCACTTTTCTTAACCTATCATACTCTCCCTTTATCGGTGCATATAGTTTTTGAAGATTTTGAGTTTTAGAAGCCAACTTATCTATGTTTGTAAAGCCCAAGAATCCAGACGTCTCCATGTCTTTTATGATGTCATATTGCTTCATCAAATAGGAAATATCCATTTTTTCTACGATACCCTTATAACTCTGGACTTTTGTTGAAAAATCATATTCCTTTGAAACCAACAATGCTTTTTCGTCAAAATCCATACGAAGTAAATTGAAATCCATTGTCGAAATTGCCCTATGTAATTGTTCTTCAAATTTCTTGTAAACATCGCATCCAGCCTCGTTACTAATAGACTCATTATAGAAAAACTCCAATTTCTTATTAAAGAAATTCCTTGACATTTCCTTTTTCAAAGATCCCGCTGAAGCATCTTTATATTGGGAATATAATGCAACAAGATCATCAAGTTTTCTATCCATTTCTTCCCATGTGTTTTCATTTATGGCTTTTCGGGAAATAGGAATAGAACAACCGCTATTTATCTCAGAAAATAAGTTTTCAGAAATAACAGTATTCAAATATCCTATCTCCATTTTTAGTTGCGGAATATCATATTTCAAACGATCTTCAGTCGAATGGTATTCATCCAAATCGTCTTTATATTTCTTATACCTAGATATATGGCAATACTTTTCAAAAACTATCAAGGATTCAATAGTAAGTAGGATTATACCGACCCAAAACCAATCTAACCCCCAAACCAAATACGCACCAATAGCATAAGTAAGAAGAATGCGGAAGAAGTTCAATTCTCCAGGGTCTTCTACTTTTTCAGGAGCTTTTAGGTTTCCTTTAACATTCAAATCTTCCTCAAGCTTTTTCTTCTTATTTTTAAAGTCAGAAATGTCATGTTTGCGCTTTTCCCTTATACTATCATGCTGTGAAACAATCGTATCAGGTGTTACATTTACAATCACTTTAGACAATTGTTTTTCAGGATGCTGCTCAAAATACTTTTTCTCATAAGACTCCAACTCAACAATCTCTATTATTTTCCTTGATTGCTGAAAACCAACATTTAAACCTTCTCTGAGAGTTCTCAAACGAAGCCATTCGTTATCAGGAATCTTATCCCCATAGCGATTATAAACCTTTACAAACTCATCATGATAAGCTTGCTCCTCAAAAGTTAACTCCATAATATATTTTTTTAGTCCAACTTCTTAAATTCAAAATCATTCTGATTGCAGCATGCCTTTTTGTAGTCGAAAGCATAAATGCGCATGTATACTTCTTGCAACTCTTTCGCTCCATTATAGAATGGTGTTGCAGTATGTTGCATGGTTGTTACTGTCACTACCATATCGGGAGTGAGGACGGTGCCGTTTGTACGTTTGATGCGTTTAGGCTTCACTTGAAATACTCTACTCATAGATGTTTGTTTTTAGGATTCTATCTTTCATGTTATGCCGATTGCGCGGCATTTGTTGCCAAAAAGCAAAGGTAGCGGAAAGTAGTGAACTGTACAAGTTCATAATGGTTCATAAGGAATAAAAGAATGGCGTGAATCCCATCTCTCAGCACTTCCTTGTAAGTTAGGCTCTGGTAAAACCCGTAGAAAAGGAAATATGAAAGAGGAATCCACACCATATGATGGTGCAGACTCGCTCAAACAAATTTGCGTTCTTTCTACGTTTCAATTTACCAGATTTCAACTTACAGAACCGATTTGCTTGCTCGTGTCTACAAGACATTCTCGCATTGTCAGCAACGGCTGCCACTGCTGCAGCCATTCCTACTCGCAAAAGTAAGAAGAATTGTGTCAACCTCCAAACTTTTGGCAAAAATTCTTGTGGACTCCTCCATATTTCGCATGAACGGGATACTCATTCTAATGTTCCGTCTTTTATGATTTTATCCACAAAGTTACACCATCGTTGTGACAAATGGCGACATAGCACAAAAAAAGTTGTATAATACAGCAACTTCTTTTTGACACCATCTTTTTGTCTACCTTGTCCATTTTGCACACACTGCTGTAAAATTGCACACGAACGTTTTCACCCTGCTGGTTCAAGCACTACTACCTTTTCTTCATTAAGGGTACGATGAAGTCATATTTTCCGAAAGCCGTGTCATACTTTATTGTAGTTTACTAAAAGACATCTTTACTCATGGTTATCTTTATTTTTGCAAAACAAAGATAACCCAAAGCGATTATGCCTGAAGAATCCTAATTTTTAGGTATTGCCGACTTCTTTTTTAATCTATAATTTTGCACCTGAATTCTGAAATAAGACAGATAAGCTTTCAGAAATCCTCACTTGAAAGGACAAAGAATTATAAATATAAGATATTTTTTATATAAACATGAAACGAAGAAACATACTGACGGTAGTCTTTTCTCTGTTATGCGCGGCAACAATCATGGCACAGAATGTGGAAAACGAAAAAACAGGAATACTTCTTGTTCATTACGGCACGTCAAACGACAAAAGCCGTGCTCAGACCATTGACAAGCTTAACATTCGTGTAACAGACACTTTTCCCGACTGTGCCGTTGTTGAGGCTTATTCGGCTCCGTCGGTGATAAAGATGCTTGCAAAGCGTGGCATCAAGAAACTTAACGTTTCGCAAGCTCTTGATTCGCTGAAGGCGCTCGGGTGCAACAAACTCGTTGTGCAGAGCACGATGCTTCTTGATGGAGTGATGACAGAGATGCTGAGAAAAGAAGTGGGCAAGGTAAAGAACGACTTTAGAGCTGTATCTGTTGTTCGGCCATTGCTTTACTCGGTAGACGACTGCCAGACAATGATAGAGATGCTAAACAAGAGTATTCTTGAAGACAAATCTGTAGTAGCCAAAAGCTCACAAGTGGTGCTTGTTGGTCACGGTAGCGATAGTCCGGCAAATGCCATGTACTGTCAGATCGACTATTTGTTGAAAGCTGAAGGAAAGTCTTCGTGGCATGTCGGCACGATAGAAGGTTTTCCTACGATAGAAAATGTAGAACAACAGTTGAGGAACAGCAAGAACAAAAACGTGATCCTTGTGCCTCTGCTCTACATCGCCGGTAACCACCAGAAGGATGATATTGACGGTATGTGGAAAACACAGCTTCAGACAAAAGGTTACCATGTGGATGTGTTAGGGAAAGGGCTCGGAGAAATGGCCGAAATTCAAGACATGATCATTGCTAAAATAGATGCTCAAATAAAGGCAGTAAACTCTGAAAAGGCTGAATAAAATGTCGTAATCTGCAGAAAAAAACAATGCGACAAGTCATAATAAAGAAAAAAGGGAGATGGCCTTACACGCAGATAAACTAATACAAAAAAAACAACAAACGTAATTATATGAACAACAAAATTCTACTTTTTGTCGTAGCTGCTTCGCTTGGCTGCGTAAATGCCGTGGCAGGCAATGTTTATGAAGGGACGAATGGAGATAAGGACATTAACAAATCAATAGATCTCAACCCAGTAGTAGTAACCGGAAACGGACACCACCAGTTGCTTAAGTCAACCACGACACCTGTGCATGTGCTTTCACAGCAAGCAATAAAAGAAACAGGAGCAACCGACTTTCAAGATGTGCTGACAAAGCTCATGCCACAAGTATCGTTCTCTCCTAACGCCATGGGATCATACATCCGTGTTAACGGCTTGGGAAACAAATATGTGCTCGTTCTTGTCAACGGCAAAAAGATGATAGGCGATATTGCCGGCAATGTTGACTTAAGCCGCATCAACATGTCAAAGGTAAAACGTATTGAGGTGCTCGATGGTGCTGCCTCTGCCCTTTATGGCTCAGATGCCATTGGTGGAGTGATAAACATCATCACAGACGAGAAGACGATGGACAACGTTGTCGTGTCTTCAGACACACGACTATCGGGAAAAGGACAATTCTCTGAAGGTGTGAACCTTGACGTTACTTCAAAATATCTTGACTCTCACACCTCGTATTTTCATCAAGAGGCTGACAGCTATCAGAACAACAACATGGCCGTAAATGCTGACGGAAAAGAGTATGAGACAATAGCACCGCTGTTCATCGGTTTCAACTCAAACGTAATAAATCAGCGTTTCGACATAAAGCCTGCAAAGAATTTCTCGATGTACGCAGGTGGATCATACAGCTATAAACTCACCGACCGTCCCAAGTCTCGCGAAGACATTACCGGAGGTTCCGATTATAACATGCGCAGCGAAGGATGGCGTTGGGAAGCAGGCGCAAAATATAAAATGGGCAAACACTCTGTGCTCTTCGATTTCGTTAACGACAACTACCACTACGGAAACCTCTATCAGGTGGCAACGAAGACCTACGACGTGGGAAACTTCGTACGCAACAAGTCGCAAAAATACTATGAGGCTGAACTGAAAGGCGTATTTCATTTCTATGACAAGGCAACAACGATTATCGGTGCCGACTGGCGTAATGACTTTCTCACGGCAACAAGCGGCGACGTAAACAACAATGTCTACACACTTGCCGGATATGTGCAGCACGATATGGAGATTATAAAAAATGTTAGTGCAACCCTTGGCATGCGCTACACCAAGCATGGCACCTTCGGAAACAACTTCACACCCAAAGTGGCTTTGATGTATGCTCCAGGCAACTTCCGCTTCCGTGCTGCCTACTCACGCGGTTTCCGCGCACCAGGTCTCGACGAACTCTACTACCACTACTTCAAGATAATGGGCAAGCGTCCTGTCATAACGTTCGGAAACACAAACCTCAAGGCAGAAAGCAGCAACTACGTCTCGTTGAGCGCAGAATACAGCAACAAGTTTCTTACGCTCTCTGTTATGGGCTACATGAACTTTGTTGACAACATGATCGTAAAGGAGAACATCACGGTAGACGATGCTGTTCGTGCAGAACTCGCACAACAGTTTCCTGAGGCAACGGCCGACCAGCTTGCACAGCTGAAAACCTACGGCCACTACATTAACAGCAATAAAGGTGTGGTAAGAGGATTGCAAGCTAACGCAACGGTGAGTGTTACGAACGACCTCTCTCTTATGATAAACTATGCTTACACCAACGGCCGATCGAAGAACGCTGGCACATGGACCGTGCTTGAGCGAACCTTCAAGAATAGCTTAACGGCAGGAGCCAACTATAACCACACTTGGCGCAACTACACCCTCGGCGTGAACCTCAACGGCCGCTTCCAGTCGGCCACTTATTATCCTGGCTATGACAATGCTCCCGGCTATGGCGTAATAAACTTGAACACCACTCACACCTTTACCATAGGCAAGATGTATAAACTTGTTCCTAGCATCGGCATCGACAATGTCTTCGACAAGACAGATCATCGCATAGACACTCCTTCACAAAAAGTGGCACTTTACTCGCCTGGCAGAATGCTTGTGGTAGGACTAAAAGTGAATTTTGCAAAATAAAACAAAACTTTTTAATGGAATATCAAGGAGAGCGGAAGCATTAGAGGGTTTGTGTTCCGCTCTCCTTGCATTGATTGTATATTAAATAATGACTAAAAAATTTCTTTTGAAACTTCATCTATACCTCTCTTTGCCTTTGGGTGTTGTCATCATGCTTATATGCTTGTCAGGAGCTACACTCGTGTTCAAAAATGAGATAAGAAATGCTCTTGAAATGCCAAAAGTCATTGCGCCACACGCAAAGAGCATTAAAGGGGATCATAACATAAAAGCGGGTGACGAAGAAAGAGTTGGCAAAACCATTGGCAAGTTTTCTTCCAAGGACGCTCCTTATGGAACAACGACAAAAAGAGATTTCTTCTCCTATGTCACCAAGTTTCACACCAGTCTCATGATGGGACCGGTTGGAAAACTTATAATCACCTATACCACATTGCTCTTTATCTTCATCCTGATAACTGGTATATTTGTTCTTCTGCCGAAAGACAGAAAGCAGTTGTGCCAACGCTTTAAGGTGGAATGGAACAAGGGAAGCAGACGCCGCCTCTTCGACCTTCACGTCAGTCTTGGTTGGTGTGCACTCCTTTGGTTGTTACTTCTTTCTGTTACGGGCTTGGGATTTGGCTTGAAACTCGTACCCAAGGGCTCTGAGCTGATGCAGCTCTTTCACGTTATACATATCGGTTCGTGGGGAGGTATGTTGACAAAGATCATAACTTTCGTCATAAGCCTTATAGGTGCATCGCTGCCCGTTACCGGTTACCTACTATATTTTCGGCGTAAATACAAGTCTTAAATTTTACAGAAAAAATTGCAAATGCGAACAGGATACTGTAACTTTGCAAGCAGAAACGTCTATGTAAAGCGTTTCAGTAACACTTTTCCTGCATAGTAAAATTATTCAGTAAAGGAATAAATTTGTAGTAAAGTAATTTAGTAAAAGTAAGAGAAAAGTGTAAAATAAAATCAGTCAAAGTCAAGGTGACAATAGAAAAAGCCATTATTATCACCCATAAATATGTAATTGAACAGCTCAAATGTCTTTTAGGCTAAATGTAACAAAAAAGGCGCACAACCGATATCCATAAGATTTCAGTTGTACGCCTTATTATTTATTCTTTTTCAGAATGTCTATCCTTAAAAGTCAAACTTTTACTTCACCTCCTCGAAAATAAACCATACTGGTAATCAGTGATTTGACATTACTTGGTACAAATATGAATTATCTAAAACATAGAAGGCACAAGGATATTACAGCTATTCTGTTTTCTGATTAGAATCATCAGTATCTTCTTTATTAGAAGCCTCCTCATTCTCTTTATATTCTCTGAGCTCCTGCTCCACCATGTCAAGGCGTTTTTTCAGATCTTCTACAGAAGGAAGTTTGTCTTTTATTTTAATTCCTTCATAAGTAGCCACCCCCATAGGATTTCGTATGCTGTCAAAAGCCCACTCAACCTTTGTTTGGTCTTTTGACTTACAGAGAAGAAGCCCAATAGTAGGATTGTCTTCTGGTTGACGAAGAAGTTTGTTGCATGCTGTCACATAGAAATTCAACTTGCCAGCAAACTCAGGTTTAAAATCAACAACCTTTAATTCAATAACCACATAGCAACGAAGCCGAATATGGTAAAATAGCAAGTCTGGGAAATAGCCCTCGTTGCCAACGACAAATTCAGGCTGTCTTCCGACATAAGTGAACCCACTTCCAAGTTCAAGCAGGAATCGTGTAATATCTTTTGCAATGGCTGATTCCAAATCATGCTCGTCGTATCCCCTCTCTAATGTAACGAAATCGAGGCGATATGGATCCTTCAACACATTCATAGCCAACAGACTTTGGTTTGTTGATAGCTGTGATGAAAAGTTGGTTAAAGCATTCCCATACTTGGAAAAGTCATCCTTATCTATAACATCTTCCAATTCTCGTTTGCTAAATCCCTCATCAATAACACGCGCCATATAATAGAATGCTTCTTTGATTGATCTGCATTTAGAAATTAGCATTAAATGGTGCTTCCATGGCACAATTCCAAACACAGGCAGCATTCCTCCTTCTGCTAAGATGGCGGAAATTTTGTCTGTCGAAACAATTTCTGCACCTAGTTGGTGCAATTTTATAGGATTCTGATTTTCAGCCTCTTGTAATTTTGCACCTACCTGGTGCAAAATTTCCTTATGCTCTTCATCAGCCATATAAAACTCATACCACTCCTTCATGTAGTAGAGGTTTCTCACAGAGAATCCTTTCACGTCAGGGTAAGCAGCTTTAAGGTCAAGGCACAGTTGGTTTACGGTGCCAGAACCCCATCTCGACTCCGCCCTTTTCTGTACGATGTCACGTCCTAAAAGCCAGTTGAATTCCAAAGCTCCATAATTGCTTTGCATCACTACACGATTGCGGATAGCTTGATAGCGACTCTTTATCTCTTTCAGCCATTCCACATAATCGTTGTCACCATGAAAATTTTTGGAGGTGACGAAATATGGTTTGTTGTTATCTGCCATATCGTTTCTTTATTATGCCTTATTTTATTTGGAAGTCAGAAATACTATCATTCCCAAAATAACAAAAAGAGCAATATTTACGATTAAACTATACTTCAATTTATTCTCAACATTGTTTAAAGAATTTTTGAAGGTTTCTGTTGAATTGGAAAGTTCATGTATTGCAGAATTTGCCGAATCAACAATTACCTTTCGATCTTTATCGAAAGCTGTAGCTTTCTGATTGTAATCTGTTCCTATAGCTGTAACAAGTTCTTTAACTTTTGTTGTCAATTTGCCGAGTTGAGTTACATATTCGGATGTTGAATTGTGTAATCCATCATACGAATTTATAGTCCTTTCTACTTGCTTTCGAGCTGAGTCGATATTTTTAAGACCTTGTTCCAACTCCTTCAAGGAGTCATTGATTCTTTGGTCAATCATTTTTCTGTATATTTATTTTTGATATTACTAAATGCTTTTACATGTTCTTCCAATTGGATTGCCAACTGGATTTTGTTTATGTATTCTTTATCTTTTAGAGCAGCATGCTTGATAAGAAGTTGCGTAAACTCATCTATCAGAGCTGACTTACCTTCATCCATATACTGTTCATACACAGCTTTATAATCATTGTAGAGTTCATCTTCCAGCATTTCGTTTGCCTCTTGTTCAAGATATAGGATGCAGAATACATTGAGAAGGTTTAATACCGGATTCATTTCCGCAATGGCACGACGTATCAATCGGACAGCACCTTGAAGATGCTTTATGTTGTCCATTTGCGAGTCATTGTTTACGATTTCTGCATCCACGACTCTCATATACTTTCTCACAAGTCCAAAACTTGTAATCTCATCTTCTGAATGAGCATCGTGATTTGTGTCATCTTTCAATGAGAAAGACACATCTTGTTGCAAGTTGGAATCGTATGTAACAAATCCTTCACGTGCATATTTAGAATTGAAGTAGTAATAAATGAAGTCTTTGAGTTCCTCATTTGTTTCCTTCCAATCTTGCTTCGAACTAATAGCCATATTACAGAATTGTTCCATATCGAGGATTCCTCTTGCTCGCTTATCAGCAATACTCTTATAAATAAAAGATGTAAGATGCTTCAAGCAAGCCATGATTACTCCTTCGGTATTGGCAAGCGCTTTTACCTCTGTCATCATACTTTCTACCCTTTCGGCGGAATAATACTTGCGATAGTATAGTCTGAGATGTTCATAATAGTCTAACTCATCTTGGCAGATCGTCGTGATACGGAAAGTTCGTTTAAAATAGTCTTCTGTAAAATCATCAATTAGACCTATAACACACATTCGATAAATAGCTTTCTGTATAGCATCCTTATAAACAGCAGAACCATAATCACGGATATAGCTATATCCACGACTATTTTTTAAATTTTTGGCATTATATGTATTGAATACAGGCATATTTTTTGCGGAAAGAAACTGATTATATCCATCAAGAACTTTCTCATCTTCTTCGTATGATATATAATAAGTTAATATTTGTCCCTTTTCATATCGCTTTATAAACTTGACAATGCCTTGTGAATTTACAATACACGGCTTGTCTATGTCATAAAACTCCTCATTACTAATCTTTACTTGTAGATTATTCATAAGTAGTTCCATGACAAACAATTCAAACTCTTCACCAAGGAAGTTGCTATCATAGAAGAATTTGTTATTCGTGTAATCTGCAGAAAATTCTTGCCATTTATCAGTCTTTACATTTTTTACCCAAAATTTCCTCGGAGAATACATAATTGTAGCTAATGCCATCTTCTTGTCACGCCCAGCACGTCCAGCCTCTTGCACAAAAGACTCCAAGGAACCTGGGTAGTTCAAGTGGAATGTCATTCGCACATTAGACTTGTCGATACCCATACCAAAAGCCTTTGTAGCTACCATTATGTTAGTCCCACCTTTAAGAAATGAATCTTGACAGGCTGTATCATCACCACCTTTATATGTTGAAATGCTTCTTAACCCATGATTACGAAGAGTGGTTTCTACAGTTGGAACGCTGTTATACACATTTGCTTTATATTCCCTATTAGCCCGCAAGCAGAATACTATACCTGCAGTATCAGTATAGGTGCGATTATACCAATTCGACTCCACGTCAACACTAAGGTCTGTATGATATATATGACTAACCTTGTCGGAGTCCATTAAATTCTCTCGCTCTATAAAACGTTTTTTGATAGTCTCAACTGCATCTTCGTTTTGTATTTCAACTATCTTTCGAGTAGCATCGTCAATAACTTCCAACAAGGTGTTTTCCTTAAGACAATCAACCTCCTTCGATTTTTGAATGTCTTTTGCGTCAACCTCATAAACATTATATTGAAGCTCTAGACGATTTGTGTTTTCATACCTAACAGTTGCATCATCCTCTAAAGAATATGCATTCGGACCAGACAATTCACGTTCTACATCAGCGAGGACATCGAATGATGCCGTTGCTGTAAGCCCAAACAATGATATATGGTTATCTTCTCCTTCCACTTCTTTTGGAAGTACATAATTGAATAAGTTTCTGCCAAGATGAAGATATGCAAGACGGAAATCATGTCCCCACTCAGATACACAATGAACCTCATCTATTACACCATAAGCAAAATAGACACCTGATTCTCGCATAGAACGCAAAACCTCTCGGAAGCGATAAATACTCAAACGTTCTGGAGACAAGAACATTATTTGAACTTGCGAACCCGTCAATGCAAGTTCACGTTTTCTGCCTTCCTCATAATTCTTTGTGATGTCACTATTGATGTATGATATATAGTCTATGCCAATATTTAACAACCCATCATATTGGTCTTTCATCAAACCTTTTAATGGATCCACAACAAGTGTCACAGATGGTTGCAACATAGCTGCAAGTTGATAAGTCAAAGACTTACCTCCACCCGTTGGGAGCAGACCTATAACACTCTTTAATTGGAGTGCCCTGTTTAATATAGGTAACTGTCCAGGTCTGAAATCTTCTTTCCTAAAGATGAGATTTAAGAAATACTTGAGTCTTGAGCAATTATCTTCAATCTTATGATATATTCCGTGACTGTCTTTTTCTACAAATGGCTTATAGTTAATACGTTCAGTTGTATAAAGGATTCGGTCTTCATACACTCTTTCTGATGAGCGCACGATAAAATAGCAATCATTTAAAACCTTAAATTTAGAGAAAGCAACTTCTTTTGCATTACATAGTTGATCTATTGATATGTCAATAATTGCATCATATTCTGTTCTATATGACGCATTATCTTTGGTGCAAACAGACAATTTAGGCAATACCATATCATCATAATCTTTGGTCATAGCAATGAGATTATGGTAAGTCTCAGAAAAATCCTCTATAGAAATCTTTGCAACAGAAGTATTGTCCTCCATGATGAGAATCTTCCATTCCTGTTTGTTTGTATCCAGTCGTTCTGAAATTATTGCTTCAATAAATGTCTTCTGTATACGTGCAATGACGTTAAGACTCTTTGCTTTTTGAGTATCGGACATATTAGACACATAATCCAGTATTTTTTTACTTGCCAAAGTTGGACAACCTCGTGAAATCAGATTGCTCATTAATGCATAGACTGGACACAAATTCTTATGAGCAGTTATATCAAAAGGAGCTAATATTTCAAACGCACTCTCTTTAAGGGACGATTTTGTTATCGTGTCTGTAAAGGATGCAAAATACTGAATAGGTGCAAAATATTTGTATTCATGCAGAATCTCAGACGTTTGTGAAAGACTATAACTGAAACTATTTATCAAGCAACCATATGCTTTACGGTTAGGATGGAGACCGAAATTAGTCTCTCTAAATTTAGTAAAGATATGAATATGATTTTCTACGAAATAGTTGCGAAAAGATAATATTCGGCTTTCGTTAAGATTGGCAGGTCCAATACAAAGTACAATATGTTTTTGACCTGAAGAGGTTATCATTTTTGAAACGCCCTTCAAGCTCACTGCTTCAATATCAAGTATGTTAGAAAATATGTGGATAGCAGTTGGCTGTTCTACATTTATAGAAGTGATACAATTACTATTGTCTCCATTGTCCGATGGTAGATACTTTGAGACTGCAATAACATCAGCATTATAATCCTCCAATGCTTTTTTTACATGTATAACAGCTCTATCTCTTGCAACATTAGAAGGCTCTTCAAGGACAACTTTACAGAGTTTTCTGAGCATATTATGTTGACGGAGCTTTTCTATTACAGCCATTGTTCCTATACCCTGACCACATCCCCAATCGTAAATTTCAATGCCGCCAGTTAAATCTGAATAAGGAAACTCCTTTTCATCCAAAGCACGCATAAGCTTATGACGATGCATAGGTCCATATGCAGACATGTAAGCACAACACTGCTCTTCTGTTTTTAAGACTGCAGTGCCATGCTCCAACGTACGCCCTTGACCATCCATGTACTTCCATGGTTCTAATTTATACCGATTAGGTACATACTTGTTGGAAATCCGGATAATCTCATTGATTGTCAGATTGGTTATTCTATGAATGTCGTCTATATAGCTCATTTTCCAGTAATTGTTTCACTCCAAGGATTTTCTTTGTGACATTTATAATTCATTACCGCAGCCTGCTTGCTCGCATTTGCATAGCAATATTCGCAACCATGCACACAAGTATTGTATTCACCTATATCCTTGCTTTTTATACAACCACAAAATGCTCTTTGGCCTTTGTCCTTGTTGTCTCCATGAAGTGCATACATTCCATTAGGAAGTATGATAGCACTATCAGGTAAAGACTCAGAGTCTCCAAATAGGCTTTTTTGTGGCATGGGATAGAATTTGACTTTCAGATAATCCATTAATTTTTTGTCATCATAGGCTAACTTAACGATAAGTTCATCATCAACACAATGATTCTTTTTAACTCCAAACTCTGTCAGGTCTATTTTCTCTCCACATGTTGCCAGCTCATATCCCCATTTTTGGTTAAGTACAGATAATCGACGAGCGAACTCTCGCATTTGATTTTCTTGCCAATCTATATAATTTATACTGGCTTTTTGAAGATTGGCTTGCACCTTGCGATAGGAAAGTATATCGGCAAAACTAAACACAAGTTTCTCTGTATATCCCAGTAGCTGGTTACCAATATTTTCAACTTTATCAAGCAACTTATCGATATTTATGCTATCTGTGAGAACTAAAGGGTCAAAACGCCAAATCACATGCCCCTTACCAAGAGCATTGGTAAGTTGTTTGAATGTTTCTATACGTTGTTCTAGAGGTGGTACATTCTTTTCCACCCCCTCTTCCTCATAATCATTCAATGAGTATTGAATATAACACCCGATTCCACGTTGTTTGAGGATTGGCAGATGACGCAACAATGGCTTAGGGTTCTTCGACCAAAACACAATAAACCGTGTGTCCTTGTAAGACACATAACTTTTCACCCCATTAAAAGGGTTTGTCCATGCAGAATAGCCAGCTTTATCAAGACGGTAAAAGAACCAATCTGCATAGAAAGCAGGTATGTCCGTGCTTCTACTTGCAGAAACAAGAATAGGAACTTGCATATCTACAAGTTCCCCATTCTCACGTGGAAGTTTTTGTTTAGCCCATGTTGCCATATTCGATATTTGCTAAAAATCTATATCACCTTCATCTAGTACTTTGTGTTCCAGGTAGGTAAGAACTTGTTCATGCAAACTTTTGCCTGATGATATTATAGATTCATTTGTACTCTCTTTTCCAAAAAATCCAGAATTAATCTTAGTTTGCAAATCTTGGTATTTTGAAGCCAATATATCTATGCTCAATAATGCTCTGTTAAAAGACAAGTCTGCATATTCCATTTTAAACATTGCATCTCTTGCCTGAAAAGGCATCAAATTCATAGAAAAGAAATCCTGATCTTTATTAACAACAGACGATACAGTATATTCAAAAGCCTCATGATTTGTTATCATAAGAAGTAAACGATTTTTGAACAAATTAGCATTGGCACTATTTTGCTTAATCGCTTTACTGATAAACAAATATGCAAGACTTGCTAGTTGTTGTCTATCATCAATATCAGAAATTGTTCCATAAGAAAGGAATATCATTAATCCCATTCCGTAATGTCCAAAATCTTTTATATTTTTTAATTGTTCTGGATTATCCTTATATGAACGCCATGATTTATAAAGGGGATGATATGTTTCATCGCCATTATTTCCAATAGAAAGTTGTTTTAGTGCTTCAACGACCAAACTTTCTGTTTCTACCATTCTACAGGCAGTATTATTTGCGGAATTTTCCGTAGTTTTACTTCCTACCATATATTCAAGTTTAACATTTCTGTCATACAAGAAGAGGATACACTTTTTTACAACATTCTTCTCAAGGATAATCGAAAAACCATAATCCGACAAATCAATCTCTTGCCATCCAAAAGGTGTTTGTGCAGAGACACAATATCCCTTAAGCAAAATCTCAGAATCCGAGAATTTTACTACACGCATTGGTTTGGGGGCAAACTGTGGTTGTCCTGTATCTCCATTTGTTGCAGTCAAGATATACCCATCTCCAGGTGTAAGCTGATACCCAGAACATCCATTGATGTTCTTTTTGATTTTTATATATCTCGGACAGACTTGTAATCCTCTTACAGGTTGACCATTTTCATAACGCTGATGACAGGTAGAATCAAATTCGAAATTAGACAAGAACGATTCTTCACGCCTTTGTTGCTCTTCTTGCTTACGACGCTCTGCCAATCGTCGTTGTTCTTCTGCACGACGCTTTTCTTCTTGAAGACGCAATTGTTCTTGTCGTGCTTTCTCTTTCTTTTTATTGTTTAAAAAATCGAATATTCCCATATCAAAAAGTTAGTCCATCAGTAGCCTATAGGACATATTAGTTAAACGAAAAGCGTGGCACTGCTATAACCACGTCTTAAAGTGCAGGCCCTGAGAAAACCTTAATCAACAGATATGGTAAAGCAGCCCACGCTATAACGTGGGAACTGCCATGCCAATTCTTGTTGATTTTGTGTTTCAGTTTCTCAGGCTTTGCACTTACAAGAGTAGCATAACGCTCCTAATATTTCTTAATGTCTGGAAATGGTTGTACCAAATCCAATAGCAAAAATACAGAAAATATCTGTAAGTCATGAAGAATATTCTGAAAATCAACGAAAACATTACGTAATATTTCATTTTTAGATTTTAAAACAGAATATTATGGGTGAACGCTCGTACTTTAATTATTCAATCCCCAGTATGTCTTGAAGAATGAATCGGAATGGATAAGTGAATCCAACTCTTGATAATTCCTCTTTCTCTTTTCATCCATGATAACCTTCTTGTAGAAAATGCGGTTGGTCCTGTCGAGATCCATAACCCAACTTTGATATAGAGATGAAAAGAAAATACTGGCAATGATGCCGAGAATGATAAGATACCATTGGAGTAATCCTCATTTGTCAGTCCTTTGTTTGAATCTGTTCCATCAGTAGAGCCACCACGATTTCAGTGTTGGTGGAGGAGATGGTTTAGGACTTGTGATGGTTCGCAGAATAGAATAAGGGAACAGCTTATTCAAGAGAGGAGTAGAAAGAGGCAACATCGCCATCCTCCATTATCGAACAAATCTGTGTGTTCTTCTTCGCTATAGTTTTTAATTGTTTTTTTTCTTCTAAAGTCCAATCCTTTATTTTTTTTAGTTTGGAAATTATAGAATGAGTTTGCTTAAAACTATTACTATTTTCCAAATCCATTATAAGTTTCTCTTTCTCTTTATCTTCCAGATTGTCTGGCTGACCATTGTGGCTTACCTGTTCTTGTTTGTTTTGGTAATGGATAGACATCAGTTTTTCATTTGATGCGGTTGTATTAATAATGGTTTTGACTAATTCATACAATTCGGATCCTTCTGTATAGTCTGCAGGAGTATAATATTTTATGCGCTTATCCTCCATCATTTTATAGACTTTTCGTTTATCTTTTGTTTTTGGATTATAAACTCCAATAGAATGACCAGAATAAGAATTAATGAGTTTCATACAAGGTATATCCGTATCACTGTCACCTATATAGATCATGTTTCTAAAAGGAATACGAATGTTCTCTGGCTTAAAATAGTCATTGACACCAGAATCATTCACATCTAAAGTTCCTTTTTCAATTCTAAAAAGAAATTGAGTCTTGCTCGAATAATTAATAACTTGTGCTGGCCATTGAGCAACGCCTTCCTTGTCATAATAGAAGGAACTGGCATATATCTTTTCAAATTCATTAGCGACTTTTGTACCTTCTATCATTTCCTTAAGACCAGATGAAATGATATAATGCTCTACAATAACTCCTTTATCTACACCATAGTCTCTAATACGCTTAAACCATGTCTCAACACCAGGAAATAATTGAACTTTCGCTCCATAATCCATTAATGCCTTTTTAGTAAATAAGACTTTTCCATGCGCTTTCCGGATCATGGTAAACATGTAAGCTAAATTTTGATCCATCTCATTCTCTTCAGCTAACCCATTGGACTCTTTCCAAAAAGATTCGACTTCATCTCCAACAGATTGAATATACCCTTGTGCTTGCATGTCATCTGGTGATAATGTCTTATCAAAATCATAACATATTGCAACAACTGGTTTACTTTCTTTTGATTTCCTAATAAAAACTTTACTCATAATGTTATAATAAAAAATGAGGCACAATTATAATTAATCATGCCTCATTTAGAATTTATCAGTTCAGTAATTCCTTACGTCACAATTTCAAAGTACTTACTTGACCTCCTCGAAGTCGGCGTCTTGGATGGTGTCATCGCTCTTGGCGTTGTTAGCGCCACCTTGCTGACCTGCGCCAGCACCGTTGAAGCCCTGTGCGCCAGCGTCGGCACCCGGCTGAGCACCACCCTGATACATCTGTGCAGAGGCGGCCTGCATAACCTGGTTGAGGTTAGCGATGGCGGTGTCGATAGCGGCTACATCGGCGGCCTTGTGAGCGTCTTTGAGCTGCTGCAGCGCCTGCTCGATGCCCGGCTTCTTGTCGGCAGGAATCTTGTCACCGTTGTCCTTGAGGAAGTTTTCGGTGGTGAAAATCATTGAGTCGGCCTGGTTCAGCTTGTCAATCTTCTCGCGCTCGGCCTTGTCGGCAGCAGCGTTTTGCTCGGCCTCGGCCTTCATGCGGTCAATCTCCTCCTTGCTCAGACCTGAAGAAGCTTCGATGCGGATGGCCTGCTCTTTGCCAGTGGCCTTATCTTTTGCTGATACGTTGAGGATACCGTTGGCATCGATATCGAATGTAACCTCAATCTGTGGAACACCACGACGTGCGGGTGCAATGCCTTCGAGGTTGAACTGTCCGATGCTCTTGTTCTGTGCAGCCATCGGACGCTCACCCTGCAGCACATGAATGGTAACAGCGGTTTGGTTGTCAACGGCTGTTGAGAACACCTCGCTCTTCTTGGCAGGGATGGTGGTGTTAGCATCGATAAGCTTTGTCATCACGCCACCCATGGTTTCGATACCGAGGGTAAGCGGAGTAACGTCGAGCAGCACGATGTCGCCCACACCGCTCTCCTTGTTCAAGATGGCGCCCTGGATAGAAGCACCTACGGCCACTACCTCGTCGGGGTTTACGCCCTTTGAAGGCTCTTTGCCGAAATAGTTTTTAACCAATGTCTGCACAGCGGGGATACGGCTTGAACCACCTACAAGGATAACCTCGTCGATGTCGCTGGTCTGCAGCTTAGCATCGCGTATAGCGTTCTGACAAGGAACGAGACATGCCTGGATGAGGTTGTGAGCCAACTGCTCGAACTGTGAACGAGTCAAGGTTGTAACCAAGTGCTTAGGTACACCACCCTCAGCTGAGATGTAGGGGAGGTTTATCTCTGTAGAGGTTGTGCTTGAAAGCTCTATCTTTGCTTTCTCAGCAGCCTCCTTCAAGCGCTGCATAGCCATCGGGTCCTTAGAAAGGTCTATGCCCTCGTCAGCCTTGAATTTGCCAACCAGCCAGTCGATGATTACCTGATCGAAGTCATCACCACCAAGGTGAGTGTCACCATTGGTAGAAAGCACCTCAAACACGCCACCACCAAACTCGAGGATAGAGATATCGAATGTACCGCCACCGAGGTCGAACACAGCAATCTTCATGTCCTTGTTAGCCTTGTCTACACCATAAGCAAGAGCGGCAGCTGTAGGCTCGTTCACGATACGGCGAACGTTGAGGCCTGCAATTTGTCCAGCCTCTTTTGTGGCCTGACGCTGAGAGTCAGAGAAGTATGCCGGAACGGTGATTACGGCGTCGGTTACTTCCTGTCCCAGATAGTCTTCAGCGGTCTTCTTCATTTTCTGAAGTACCATGGCTGAAATTTCCTGCGGAGTATATTTACGGCCGTCGATGTCGACACGAGGATAGCCACCTTCGTTTACGACGCTGAACGGCACACGAGTTACCTCTTTTGCGCACTGCTCATAGGTTTCGCCCATGAAGCGCTTGATTGAATATACGGTATTCTTCGGGTTGGTGATAGCCTGACGCTTTGCAGGGTCGCCCACCTTACGCTCGCCGTCTTTTACAAAACCAATGACTGAAGGAGTGGTGCGTTTGCCTTCGCTGTTGGCAATTACTACAGGTTCGTTGCCCTCAAACACGGCAACACATGAGTTTGTAGTACCTAAGTCGATTCCAATAATCTTTCCCATAATTGTATATTTTTTATTTTTATT
>OHEU01000363.1_pt1 | contig 28281 bp, 30 predicted proteins | sample 1567341 | NCBI WGS metagenome assembly OHEU01 (sample SAMEA3879524, study PRJEB24766) | human gut metagenome | biome: human-associated habitat; feature: feces | place: USA | collected 1985/1987 | reverse complement strand
TGAGAATTTCGTGATTAAGAGTATCGAAGTACTTTGACAAGTCAAGGACTACAGCGAATGTATAGCCTTGTTCTGCATACTCCTTAACCTTAAGTATTGCATCTTTTGCACTTCTGTTCGGACGATAGCCATAGCTACCATCTGCAAACAGCGGTTCATAGATTGGCACTAACTGTTGGGTTATTGCCTGTTGAAGTGTACGGTCTATCACTGTTGGTATGCCAAGCTTTCGCACACCACCATCTGGTTTGGGAATTTCAACTCGTCTTACTGGAGACGGAGTATACTTTCCACGATAAATGCGGTCAGTTATCTCTTGTTGATGTTCCTTTAGATATGGAAGAGCCTCTTCAATGGTCATGCCATCAATTCCCGGCGCTCCCTTGTTTGCCTTAACTCTCTTATACGCTCTGTTAAAGTTGTCTTTATACAGTATCGTTTCCAAAAGTCTCGGCTGTGCACTGTCTCTTTCTTTCCATATCCGATTGAATGACCTGGACGCTTTCACATACCCTTCATGTTCCGCATTATCTCTTTGCGAACAGCCATTGTTTTCAATGTTTTCTGCCATAGACGGTCATTCCTCCTTTCTCGGTCATACTCAAGACTCCTACTGATTCGGTCCTTCACCTCTCGGCTACTATGACCTCTGCTGACTTCTGTGCGTTCAGCATTGCTTTATGCAATGGTTACCTCTTTCAAGGCATACCGCACAGACCTCCCTAGGTACCACACGTTTCTTCCTCTCCATCCATCTGCCTCATTTATCATGCATGATTCCGTGTAGTTATCGGGCTTCAACATGGCTTGCTGCCTTACCCACATGCATGACCTCATATGAGATTTCTGTTCGTCAGACCAGAGATTTGCCCGTGAGTTAGTATATTCCTCACATCCAGCTTCCTTCAGATTCCATCTCACGATGGACACCCTTGCTTTCGGCTATATCCTTCCCACTACCGGGCGGATTCGGGACTTTAACCCGTTAGAAACGTGCGCCGCTAGGCGCACAACATAAAAATAAGCGTGGAGCCCGGTATGTCCAGGCTCCACGCTTATTAGAATGCCGCTCTGTAAATTTCCACAATATCGTCCTTGCTAAGCGGTACAAACGATCCCTTTGAACCCTCGCAGGCCTTCTTTGCCATCACCTCAAAGTTCCTGTCGTCTGTGATTCCCACAGCTCTTAGATTTGCCGGAATGCCCATTGTCTCAAAGAAGAATTTCTTCAACGCATCAATGCCTGCGTGTGCAAGTGCATAGTCATCATCACCGGAAAGTCCCCAGACATTTTTTGCAAACTCCACAAACATCGGAAGTGTGTCATCATTTAGTATGTGCTCCATCCACGCCGGTGTGAGTATTGCAAGTCCCTCTCCGTGAGTAATATCATAGAAAGCGCTCAGCTCATGCTCCATAGGATGTACGCACCATGCCGGTGAACAGCCATCGCCCACAACACCGTTGATTGCATGTGTGCCTGCCCACATCAGGTTGGCTCTGGCCTCGTAATTGTCAGGCTGTGCAAGGGCAACCGGTCCATTTTTAATCATTGTGCGTAACAATCCCTCCGCCATAAATTTCTGGCAGTCAGCATTCTCCATAGAAAAATAATTCTCCATTGTATGGCTCATCATATCTGCGGTTCCTGCTGCGGTCTGTTTTTTTGATACTGAAAAAGTATATTCAGGATTTAATATTGACATGGTTGGCACCATATATGGTGATCCTGTTCCCCACTTTTCATTTTTAGACATATCAGAGATAACAGCAAAAGGATCCATCTCTGTTCCTGTTGCGGAAAGAGTAAGCACATCAAATATCGGAAGTGCCGCCTTGACCTTTGAGCCATCAAGCACCAGATTCCATGCATCACCATCATACTTTGCACCTGCTGCAACAACCTTTGAGCAATCAATTGTACTGCCGCCTCCTATTGCAAGCACCATGTCGATACCCTCATTTTTACAGATTTCAACACCCTTTCTGACTGTCTCAATCTTTGGGTTTGGCTCCACTCCGCTAAGCTCAAACACGGTCAGCCCCGCATCCTTAAGGATCTTCATTGCGGTATCGTAGAGACCGTTTTTCTTTATAGAGCCGCCTCCGTACACTAAAAGCACCTTGCTGCCATATGCCTTGAGCTCTGATAAGCTCGAAATGGTATCCTTTCCGAAATGAATTTTTGTTGGAATGTTGAATGTGAAATTGTACATATATAATACCTCCTGCTAAATAATTATATTTTTCAATTGCTCCATATCATCTGCATTGGGATGCGACAAAGCCTTGTCAAAATTTTCAATCAGCGCATCAATATTATCCGGATGCTCTGGGTTTTCTTTCATTTTCATATAGCGTTCCCTCACAGACTGTGGCATTTTGCCCTGACACATATATTCTCCTACAATAGTGTTGCTTGAATCAATGGCGCTTTTAACATTGCCAAGAATCCTTTGAAAATATGCATCACTTCCTCCAAAACCGGCTGTTCCGAACAGAAATATCTTTTTATTTTTCAATTTAGATAAGAAATCTAATGTATCACTATCCGCGTTTCCCTTGTCCGTCCAAAATCCAATGTATAGCAATTCGGATTCTATCCCCTGCGCATCAGCCGTGCCAAAATAATCACAACTCTCCTTTGGCAGGATTTCATGAATTTTATCAGCCAACTTACGTGTGTTGCCTGTCATACTACTGAATATTATAGAATAATTTTCGTTGTACATGCAATATCCTCCTTTAAATTAAACTAATATTTGGGCATTTACACTTTAAATTCATCTTCATGTTTTTTGAAGAAATTATAAAAATATCGTACATTATCCAAATCACTCCATTTTGTAACATCATACTCTTTCGTATCAAGATTGTATATTTTAGCATTTAATGTTCCAAGCATAAATGGTGAATGCGTTGCAATAATAAACTGGCATTCTAACAACCTTGCCATTTTATTAATTTCCTCTGCTAACATAACCTGATTCGCAAGTGAAAGCGAAACTTCCGGTTCATCTAACAAATACAATGCATCTGGTTGTAAATACTCCTCAAAATATTGCATTGATGTCTCTCCGTTAGAATATTTTTCCTGTGCAAATTTTATATATTCTTCCTGCTTACACCCTTCTTTAGATGCTAAAAATTTTTTTGCTTCAAGTAAAGACATACCTCTCTTAACGTAATCATACTCCATGCCATCTGATAATATCTGCTTTTGTTGTATCTTCTTAATCTCATACAATATATCTTCACTTTTAATATATCGGCTATTTTCCGGTAATTTATTTATTGTATTTCCATAATCGTCTTCCCCCAAAGTATACAAGCATTCTCTGGAAAACGAACCACAGTAATCAACGCTTCCAAATGAATTGCTTGTTGCATATTCTTTCCCTTTTAGTTGTAAGCAATTGGCTATAATATTTAAGAGTGTTGATTTACCTGAGCCATTGTTGCCATAAAGTACAGTGATAGGTCTAAAAACAAATGGTTCAATATACTTATCCCGGAATACATTGTAGGGATAAATATTAGGATTATTCACTTTTCTTTTACTTAATCTAAAACTACTTAAATATATCATATCTTTTCATTATCCCTTTCCTGATAAAAGAGCTCCAACACCATTATTTCTCGAATATGTGAAAATGAAGGATTATTCACTAATACGTCTGGTTTAGTTATGAATTGGTGAGACACTGTCACACTTTTTCCAAAATCTTGTGCAGTATTTATATAACTAATTTTTAAGTATTTCCTTATTTTCAAATGACAAAAGTATGCTAAATATTATTTCTAGCACTATCATCATTGTTACAAGAAAATAATTTGCAAAATTTAAGCCAACTATTAAAGATAATATTGGAATAATTATTGACAATATCAGATATGAATTTGAATTATATAACCAGCTATAAGACAACAAATGTCCTCTGAAAATCATAGCAATAACCATATTACTATTGATGCAATAATAAAGTGAATACCTTTCTTTTGCTTTTGGCTACAATCTTCCTTTAATTCTTCTAAATTCATCCTTTTACTTCAACCTTTCCAAACTTCAAATGCCAAACACATTATATTAAAGATTTTGATCAATCCGATTTTCCTATCTATACTCAACGATTTCTTCCAATGGTTTCCTTGGTCTTTTAGCCGGAGCTTCATAGGCAAAGCCAACAGCAACAATTCCTGTCAACTGGCTGGCTGTTCCGATAAAATCCATCAACTCATTGTAGGCAAAGCAAGTATTGGCAATCCATAAGGTACCTAATCCATATCCCGTTGCCGTGAGAATCATATTTTCAATTGCCGCACCTATGGACAGTGAATCACAAATTTCAACGATTCGTTTCTCATTTTCAATACTTGCAAATGGTGTGTGCCGATTAGTATTGAGCACTGCTATGAGGCATGGAGCCTCCTGCATGATTCTGACTGTATTCTCAGCATCCGGTATGGCAAATGCCCATTCAGGCATTAGTTCATGGATTATATTTTCTTATACTTCTTCTATTCTCAATTTCTCGTATCATAATTTTTCTCTCCATTATGGCCTTAATCCCAAGGATCTTTTTAACTTCACGAATTGAGGTTGAACTAATATTTAGGCATTTGCACATTTAATTCATAATAACTCATATCCTTTTCTCCTACAATTCAGATTATCTTAATTCTACAAGCTTGAATTTATAACAGTCCTTCTGCTTTTACTCGAATTGCATAAAACTCCCGGAATGTATCCGGTTCTTCCATTATTGTTTCTTTCATAATCTTTAATCTCCGTTTACCAACTCGTCTATCCAATACAGCAAATATTTTTACGATTAAATTTTCGCTTTTAAGGCTTGTTTCAATATCTTGATTATCAAACTCTGCAAACGCATTATAAAAACAGCGTTGGTCAAAAATACCCAGTTTTATAGCTGTATCGTCCATATACGCATTTTCTACTTTCATGCGTTTCTCGTATTTTTCGTCTTTGGGAAACATGCCTGCTTTCGCCCAATTGTTCCAATAGCATCCCTTGATGATTTCTTTTCCATCATATCTTATCGCTGCCCGTCCCTCATGGTCATGACTCCTGCTATATGATGTTGCATAAAACTGAATATGACCTTGCAGACTTTGAGCCAGATATTCCGTTTCCAACTTTTTTCTTATACCACTCCATGTTGCCATTCATTATTCCTCAACTGCTTTTCGTAAGCATGGGTCATTTTCTTCATTTGCCCAAGATAAACTGTAATATTCATAAAAAATTACCTCCATGATAATAATCACTGCTTATCTACTTCTCATCAACGACCTAAAAAATGTAAAATTTCATACTTGCAATTTATCTCTGTTTATCTTTGTTTATACACCGCCTATTTTAAGCGGTCATGTACATTTTGCCGTTTATCACTGTTTATCTAATGCACAGTCAAAGTGTGTCAAAAAGTGTGTCACGACCTCTGAATTATATCATGCTGGCAGAAACGTGGCAAGGCGATCATGCTACACAGCGCTGGAGCATGAATCCTATCCTACTGCTGCCGGTACAAAAAAAAGAGGGGATACCCCTGTATGAGAGTAGCCTCCTCTTTTCTCTACAACGCAGCCAAGATTTTCTGCATCTCTTTTCTCTTTGTATCTTCCATAACGTCACAATACAGATCCATTGTCATTGCAAAGGTGCTGTGTCCCAGGATTGCCTGTAATGCTTTCGGGTCCATGCCGTTCTCAATGCATCTGGTAGCAAAGCAGTGGCGCAAGGTGTGGAATGTGCAGGTATCAATATCCGCACCAGCCTCTTTGAGCCGTGCCACTATCTCGCGCTGATCTCTCCTGACATTCGTATCATAATGTGGTGTGCCAGCCTTTGAAGTAAATACCAGGTCTGACATTCCCTCCAACGGTTGCCAGTATTGCCCTGCCTGCAGTTTCTGGTATCGTTGCTGTTTGCGCCAGTCTTTCAGCAGTTTATACAGCTCACTACCTTTTTCCATCGGTATAATACGTTGGCTTGCTGCTGACTTTGGTGTATCAAGATACTGCCCTTTACCGGCTATAAAACAAAGCGTATGCGTGATATGGATTTCTCCCTTGACAAAGTCTACATCCTGCCACCTCAGCCCCAGCACTTCGCCTATTCTCATACCGGTAAGGCTTGCCATACGATATAAAGGATAATAGTAGCTGTCCTTTGCCGCTTCCAGGAACTGCCTCTCTGCCTCATCAGAAAGCGCTCTTTTCTTTGTTCTCTGCTTGAACTTCGGCGGCGTGGTATTGTCCATAGGGTTCTTTGCTATAATGCCGTTTCGGTATGCCTGCTGTAATGCGTCGTATATCAGAAAGTTAATTGTAGATGCCACTGACTTTGAATACTTGGCGGCCGCTGCATTGGTAAACCTCTGTATCATATCTGCCCTTAATGTCTTGAGCATCTTTTTTCCGAACTGCTTTTTGATATATCGCTTGTATACATTTTTGTATAGGTTGAGTGTTGACTCCTTGCAGTCCGCTACTTTGTATACGTCCATCCACTCATTAAACCAGGCGTCAAAAGATATGTTCTGTTCTTTGCTGTATATACCATGCTCCACCTCATACCTCTTATCTCGCATGGCCTTTTTAGCGTCCGTAAGCTTCCGGCTGTAACCGGAATAGGTAGAGCCACTATACTTGAAGCGCCACATATACCGCCCATCTTTACGCAATGTTATCCCTGTTGGGAGTGTCTTTCCTGTTGTATCTTTCATTTTCTTATCTGCCAATATTATGCACCTCCATAACGGAGCATAGGGCAGCAGTACCGCCGCCCGTGTATCTTTGATTACCACATCAACTAATACCTCTCTATGCTCCCTTGACTATATCAATTCCTTTGCCGCATTAAATCCGGCGTAAAATGCCACATGAGCCGCAGCCGCCTCATACTCTGCAAGGTCCTCACAAGTAAGAGTGCCTGCTGCCAGTTTTGCATCCAGCCCACTGCTTACCTTACACAGCTCCTCATTGAGTTCTGTCATTCCCTCGCCCTCTAAGTACGCGTCAAATAATGTTTCTACTGTTTCATTCATGGATATTTTCCTCCTTTTCTTACTGCCCGGAGGATGCTATAATATAAGCAAATCCGGGCTTGATGGGTGCGTCTGTCATTCTTGGGTTGCCTGCCCCTGCCAGAGTTGCCGCTCTGACAAGGGCTTATTTTTATGCTACGGTAAAGCGTCTGCTTGATGACTGTCTGCAATACTGACTGTACAACTCCGGCATTGCAGCTTTGAGAGCCTTGCCGTCAAGTCGGTTGCTGATGATTTCTTTCCAACGGATGATAAAGGATCCGGTGTTATGTTCATCCTCGCCGTTCGCATCAAGCTCAGCTTTCAACTCTGATCTGATTGCTTCGGCCTGAGCTTCCAGCTCTTTCTGCTGTGCTTCAATCGCCTGTAGCTTCTTAATTCTGTTATCCATCATTCTGTTTGTCATAGTCTTGCCCTCCATATTTACTGTCAAGCCCCGGCAGGCCTTAAACATCTAGTCACTCTCATGGACCTCTCAATCTCTCTTATCCTGTTTCCCGGTGTTGCGTTGTGTTCTTGCTTTCGGTTGCCCTACTCCCGTCCACCTTCGCTTGACTTATTTATTTGTTCCTTGTGATATTATAGTACACTTTTTCGTGTCGTTTGTCAATAGATTGTTGCAATTTTTTTATTTATTTTGTAAATTATCATTTTACTTGATAAACTAATTCGTGTATGATACAATCACTGTATATATCAAATACTGAAATGGAGGTTACAGTTATGTCTATTACTATGGGCGAAAAGATAAAGATCATGCTGGGGCGTCGTAACATGACCCTTGCACAACTCGCGGAGAAAACAGGACAGTCACGACAGAACCTATCAAACAAAATGAGCCGTGATAATTTCTGTGAGAAAGATCTGTATGATATTGCTGAGGCTCTTGGATGCACATACGAGGCTCACTTCACTATGAACGACACCAACGAAACTATATAAGCGACTGCTGCCAGCGCAAGACTCTCAGACGCCCTCTGAGGGGCTTATCTTTTTATAGGCTCAATTCCTCGCCTATGCCATTTGAATGGCATTTCTGCCCGTCCTGCGCGTTCCTGCGTACCTTTCACGCCCTCGCGCGCACGCGTATAGTGTTTACTAATTCTGTGAGCGCTCTGTAGCTCTTTGTTATATCCGCATTTTGCCTATTGACTCCTCACTTTGCCGGGCGCTATAATATTTATGTTCATAAAGAGACCTCACTTTTTGTGATCGTCGATTATTTTTATTGACTGAATAAGAGTTGCGATTGTTGGTAGCAGGGCAACTCTTATTTTTATGCTCAATTATCACTTACGCATATTATTTTTACGCCAGGGGCAGCAGTCTGCTCATCATTTGTCTTTAGCTGTTCACGCCATTGGAAGTTTTGCAGAAGTGTGAATCTCGCTCCTATATAGCCCGATCTGTCAAAGAGCTGCCTTTCCGCATACTCCTCAACCCTAAGCTTTGCCGTACATACCACCGCCATAAATTCTTTTTTGCCCTGATAATCAAGCAGGCTTTTCCTGCTAGCGAACCCCAGCGCAAGCGCAAGGCCTGTTACTGTGGGCGGTCTGTTGCCGGTTATGATGGGTCTGCCGGATCTGTCAAGCTGTGGGGTTCCGTCCTCATTCCGTGCAAGCTCTCCCGCGCATGATGTGAAATAAGCATCAATGGCTTTCTGCATATCTTCACTGTTCTTATACTTCGGTGGTCGCCCCCTTTTTCTGCTCATCGTCCTCACTTCCTTTCAGATAACGGTAGCACCGCTTTTTTACGCTATCTTCCGTATTCCCGGCTCCTGCTGTATACGCAACCTCTTTCCAGCTCAAGTTTTCAATAAAGCGGAGCGTAAGCACATACCTGATAAATGCGTCCGGTACATTGTCAATAAACTGCTCCAGCCGGTTCCTTTGCTGTATCATTCTTTCAAGATGCTCTTTTCGTTCCTGTATCCTCACAACATTGCGCTCCAGCTTGCTTTCATGGTAGCCGGTGGAGCTGTGAGGCATTCCGGTATATTTGACCGCTGAGGGAGCGGAGGCCTCAGCCTCGCCTTTTGCATTGATATTGATGTCTTTGAGTGGTGCCAGCATATCTTTAATGTCAATGAACATTGTTCGATACGCTATTACCGTAATCTCTGATAGTGGGTCAAAGTGTAACTCTCCGAGTACCTCGCCCTGCTTATTCTTTATGGTGTATGTTTTAATCGCCATGTTACGACCTCCGAATCCTAATTGATTGCGGCCCTCTGGAATGTTGGAACATCCGCGCTACCATCCTCCGGCTGACTAATACAGAGCATGTATTCTTTTCCGGTTAGTGCATATATGCCGTACAGCGTAATAATTCCGCTGCCAGGTGTAACCTCAGTTCCTATTGTTGTAAATCCATTCAGGCTGTCGGCAATGGTATCCTCCCACTGCAAACTGTCAAATTTATCCAGCACTGCTGCCGGAATAGTTGATAAAATTTTGTTCTCCATTTTGGTGATCCTCTTGACCTTTTCATGTTCATGCTCGTTTTCCTCCTGCATTCGTAGATTTAATTTATATTGCCGCTGCCACTCAGCGGTGCAATGCACCGGTATTCCGTACCGGTCACGGTGTCCGCCACCCATAGATTTGATTTATATATCCGCAGCGCACTCTGCGGTAGTGTGGGCGCTGTCGCATTTTATTCCCTGCAACACCGGGTATTTATATAAAAGGCTTTCGCCTCATATAGCTCATTGATTATTTGATCGCATGGCATAGAGCTTTAACAGCTCGATCCCCTGCTCAGTTGTGTAGCCCTCCATCGCCAGCAACGCCAGGCGCTCATTGCACTCCTTTACAAAATTGTGAAAGGCGTCGCCTCTTGCAACATCCCTGTATACTTTTACCTGTTCTTCATAGCTCGCCATGATTTTTCCCTCCCTTGCAAACCTCACATTTTTTCTCGCGCGCGTATACACCTATGCGCTCAGGCGCATTAGGCGTGTGTTTTTCTCCCTAATCCCCCTATTTTTATACAAATATAGAAAATTAAGTGAGATAGTGAGAAAATCCCACAACCTTAGTAAAATCAAGGCTTACACACCTCACACAAAAACCTCACGCTCCGTGAGTTCTGTGAGAAAATTTTCTCACGCTGTGAGTTCTTGTGAGGTTTTGCGTGAGATTTTTTGTGAGGTGCTTTATCCTCTGCGGATAAAGCCTCTCTGCTGTCCGTAATCTTTACTGACATAAAATGGTTTATCTGATTTGTACCAGTCCGGCATATTGCTTATAACAGCTCTGATCTCTGCTATATCTGTCCTGCTGTAATCGCGTGCGCTTCCATTGAACAGCTCACGCCATACCTCAATAGGAGTTATGCGGTCGCGGTCAACAAGTTTGTAATCGCCATGGGCTTCCATATTCCAGAAGTCGCGGCGGTGGTCAAGCGACCATTTACTCCAGTCATCCGGTACCTGCTTTCTGACAAAATCAATTATCATGCCCTCACGAGGAGAAGCATCTCTGTGTTGTTCCTGTTTCTCATGAGAGAGCTTTTCAACCTCTCCAGTGAGATATAAAGGCTCGCCCATCTGCCAGCGTGTCTTTGCCTCAGCCCATATCTGATCTATGGTCTGACCGTCAAGGTCTTTCCATACCAGCTTTTGCCTTGCATTGATGCCAACGTCCACCGGCCAAAATCGACGGTTGCCCGTTGTATCTTGGAGAAAGTCCATTTGATTGCAAGTACCAAAGAACACACAGCGGCGCTGGAACTCGCTCATATTTCTACCGTATGCAGCTCTGTAGCGGTCAACTCTGAGTGAGAGAAACTGCTTTATTCTGGAAACGTCTGATTTCTTAAAGGCGTCCAGCTCTGCAACCTCTACGATCCACACACCCGGCAGCAGTTCTGAGGCTTCCTTACCCTCAAAGGTTCGGATGCTGTCATTGAACCAGCCACGGCTCATTTTATCTAGCAAGGTACTCTTGCCTATTCCCTGCGGTCCACAGAGAATGAGCATATTATCAAATTTGCATCCTGGAACCATGGCTCTGTTGACTGCTGCCGTAAATGCTTTTCTGCTCACAGCTCTTGTGTAGCTGTCGTCCACCGCTCCCAGATAATCGATCAGGATTGTATCAAGTCTTGGTACACCATCCCATGTAAGCCCATTGAGGTAGTCGGTAATGTCATTAAAGGAATGCTGAGCCGACTCCAGATCTATAGCTGCGTCAATATTACCTCTGCCGGTAATTCCGTAGCAGCTCTCCATATACTCATACAATCCGTTGTTATCTGTATCGCTCCAAAGTCTACGGTCTGCCTCAGCATTCCAAGGTAAACGGTCTAATACTTCTCGTCTGCCTGAGAACTCATTCAGCGCAACCTTGTCTTTGAGGTTCGGATCATTTGCAAGGATGTAACGTATATTCTGTATTGTCTTTTCCACCATGCCCGTTTTGGTACGGCGTATATTGAGCATCCAGTCCGTGTCATTCTCTGTAGTGGCTGCCACACCTTGAAAGTCGTTTATTGCCTCAGCAATGCGCTCCTTTGACATAAGAGCCACCACAGCAGAATCATTTACCGCCAGATCACACATTGCCGTGTATGATGGTAAGCGGTTGGATGGAGTCCCTTCTTTCGCCTCATCGTCAAGCTCTCCAAACTTATGCAGGCGCACAAGGTCAAAAGCGTTGACCAGTCTGCCGCTGCATGGATCTGTTGCATGATGCGAATATAGGAATCTATTGTTGTCGTATGTTATCGCGCCTCCGGCTGTTGAGCCATTGAGATATGTGTATCTGTTATTATCAGAATCTACAGCCTCATAAAGTCCCGGAAGATATTTCTCCATTGCTGCAGGTATGTTATAGATACGGCAGAATGCGCCAACTAAGCCCGGCTTTTCTTCGGGGTTGCCCTGTTTTACAGCCAGCGCTTTATAGTTGACTGCCTTACCTGGTACCTGTGGCCATGATGTAATGTCGTGCCAGTCCGTGTAGCTTTCTAACAATCCAGCCGCACTGACAAAAGGAGCATCCCCATACTCAAACACATACTCCCCATCTGCGCTGCATGATGGCCAGTACATAAGTCTTGATGGTTCAAATGTCGTAGGGTCTGCCTGCTCTATACCGATATACTCAGCCATGCGCCGCGCGCATGGTTCGTATTCGTCTGCTGTCACAGTTCGATCTAAAGGAAAAAGTATTCTCAAACGTGGTCCGTTGCTGTCCGTATGCTTGCGCGTACTGTAAATACAGAAAGATACGCTGAGTTTCCTGACCTTATCAATCACGGCAGCAGTCTTATAATTGGGGATATTATCAAAATCAAGAGTAACAACGTCCCTACCTGTCACTGCATTGGCTTTTCTGTGACTGCTGGAAAGAGTACCGGCTACAAATCCGCCTACATCCTTTAGGTCGTCCTGCTGCCTCTTAGGCATAGTAAAATACTCTGCCTGTGTTTCTGTTCCTCTTGCTGGCGTTCTCAATCGCTCCCACAGTTCTGCAACAGAGAGTGTTTGAGGCTTCCAACTTATAGATTTTCTATTGTTTCCGGCAGATATGCTTATCTGTCTGTCATATCTTAGTTCCATTGGGTGCGTCCTCCCTATTCTTCTGGTAAGAGGTCTATAGCCTCATCCAGCGCTTTTTTATCGTATAAAGTGCGTCTGCCTATTTTTCTCTTTGCCCCTGCCATTTCGCCAAACTCCAGAGCCTTGTTTCTGCCAAGGCTGAGATAGACACACAGGGCATCAATATCCATAAGGCGCACGCTGTTTGAATCAATAACATTTCTTTCTGCCCTTGCCGTCATATCGCCGCCTCCATTCCGTGTTATTCTGCCTTGCTTGCAAAACAGCTTAGTCTTTTCTTTTTCAGACTTTCTATTGCGTTGTTCACGCGCTCCAGCCTCTCACCGTCAAGATCATCTCTGAGCCAAACGCTCAGCATACTTGGGGTAATTCCGATTTCCTTAGCGACTTCGTAATACTTAAAGCCAGCCGCGAAAATCCTCTGTCTTATTTCTAAATTTGCCATTTGGTTGCCTCCTTTACCATCTTGACCTTAAACAATAATTGTTGTATCATTATCCTATCAATGAACGGTTATTTAATCGAGAGCAAAGAAAAACATTTCAAAAATAAATAAAATGAACGGTCGTGGAATATGGGAAGAAATAAAACAGAACTTACTCAGGAAGAAATTGAACGTCGTATTTTGAGCGGGCAAAGAATAAGGAAATATAGAGAAAATAGCATAGATAGACTGACACAAGCAGAGCTTTCAGAAAAATTGGATATTCAAGAATCGACCATACGGCGCTATGAAATGAATGCTGACCCTAAGCATAAAGGCCAGTATTCTCCAATGCCTGAGAAAGTTGCCAAACGCTTGGAAGCTGAGAGCGGCATTATTGCAGATTATTGGATGGGGAAAACTGCAGAAACAACATATGAAGGAAGAATCGCAGAGCTGGAATACGCTACCGCATCCGACGAACAGGAGGAACAGCTACACCGCCTAAGAGCTGAGGAGCTGGAACGACGCAGGAACTTTTTCTATACGTGTGGGTATAGGTATGAGAGTATTGAGGATACTGCATTAGATGATTTTTGTGGCATTACAGAGGACACACAAGGATTGACTCCACACCCTCATATCCTCACGAACTATGCGGACAACACGCGCCATGAGCTGACACAGGAGCAGTTTAAGGCTCTCTTTGATAAACTACAGGACGCAATAAACTTTGCCTGCTTTCAGGCAGATAAAGCAAATCAATAGATGGGAGGTATTCTATGGGTAACACAGATAAAAGAAATGCCCCAGACATTCTCAGCCATGAGACTGACGGGAGCCAGGGGATAGATAGCTGGACCTCTTGCGGCTTTGGTGTTTCTATTTTGTCTCAGAACACACCGGAACAGCAGAAAGCCATAGATCAGATCAACAGTGATATGGACTATGCACAGGCGCTTGCTATTGCCAGAGGCAAGAAAGCCAGAATCAATTATTGCACTGAGTATAATAACGCCTATGTATTCAGTTATGATACCGGGGAACATTCCAAAGGCGGTGACTCCCCTATCGTGATAATGAAAGATACCGGAGTTGCACTAAATTTTATATCCTACGCGGTAAGAGATGGTAATGAGATAGTACGAGAATTTGAAGTTAAATAACAGCCAAAAAAGAGAATGATCGACAGCCCATGAGACTGCTGCCGGTCATTCTCTTTTTATGCCATTTTATACTGATTTTTCTAAAAAAGTGTGTCAAATGGTGTGTCAATTTCAAAAATACACCTTTTTCAATTTGCCACAAACGCTGTATTTATGCGCCCTCCGAGGTTTTATTTCTCATCCACAACCTGGAAGATGAAAAACTTAAGATAATACGACTCCGGTACATTAGCTGAGTTGGCCCACAGTATTGGATGATCCGGTCCCTGTGTGCGGAACTCCACCTGGCGCAGCCTCTTGTGAGTGGCCTTTGCCGCTTCCTTGACCGTTTTTGCAAGCAGCTCCTGCGTCATGAAATGAGAGCATGAGCAGGTAGCCAGAAATCCACCATCCTTAACAAGCTTAAGTCCTTTCATGTTAATCTCGCGGTAGCCCTTTATCGCATTTTTGGTAGCCTCACGCGACTTTGTAAATGCCGGAGGATCCAAAATGACTACATCATATTTTTCACCATCTGCTGCGAGCCGTGGCAGCTCATCCAGCACATTTGCCACGCGAAACTTCACTGTGTCTGAGAGATTATTTCTCTTCGCATTTTCTGTAGCCTGCTTAACCGCATACTCTGATATATCAAGTCCTGTGACCTCACTTGCGCCCGCAATTCCTGCATTGAGGGCAAATGTACCCATGTGCGTGAAGCAGTCGAGCACTCTTTTCCCCTTGCAGATACGCTGCATAGCAAGCCTGTTATACTTCTGGTCTAAGAAGAAGCCTGTTTTCTGTCCATTTTCCACATCGACCATATAGTGAACTGCGTTTTCTACTATCTCCACATTTGTGTCAAACTCGGCTCCTATAAAGCCTTTTACCTTAGGAAGACCTTCTTTTCTGCGCTCATTTGCATCACTGCGCTCATATACTCCACGAATATTTATTCCGTCCGCCGCCAGCACTTCCTTTAACAGTTCAACGATTTTCACCTTAAACTGCTCCATTCCAAGTGCAAGACACTCCACCACAAGCACATCTGCGTATTTGTCCACTGTAATACCCGGCAGGAAATCAGCCTCTCCAAATATCACACGACAGCAGTTTAAATCAGACACATTATCATTGCCTCCTGCCATCACCTGCTTGCGATAATCCCAGGCATTTTGCACTCTCATCCTGAGGAAATTGTCATCAATCAGCTGGTCTGCTTTTCTTGTCATCATTCTGATACGGATTTTTGAATTCTGGTTTATGAAGCCGCGCCCCATCGGATATCCGTCAAAATCGTGCACCACAACAATATCTCCGTTTGTAAAGGTGCCTGTGATTGTGTCTATTTCATTGTCAAAAATCCATGCGCCACCTGCCTTTATAGTACGTCCTTCGCCTTTTTTCAGTGTTACAATTGTATGATTTTCCATATTTGTTCCTCTTCTAAATTACTTCATTATTCCTTGCTAAAATCTGATTATATAGTTTATCTGAAATTCTATAGCCTTTAGAAATAAGTTTATCTGTAGACATTCCATTTTAATTATATGAAATCCCGGCAATATTTACAATACACAAATATTTCTGCAAAACATGCCGATATATATATTATAATATAATCGTAACTATTATAACATCCGACCGGTAAATGGAGATAAATATGATTACAATTAGCTTATGCATGATAGTAAAAAATGAAGAAGAGGTGCTCGAACGATGCCTGAACAGTCTCAAAGGGCTGATGGATGAAATCATCATAGTGGACACCGGCTCGACGGACAGCACAAAGGAGATAGCTGCACGGTATACGGACAAAATCTATGATTTCTCATGGTGCGATGATTTTGCTGCGGCCAGAAATTTTTCGTTTTCCAAGGCTACGCAGGAATACATATATGCACCTGATGCCGACGAGGTGCTCGATGATACCAACCGCAGGCGTTTCATGATGCTTAAGGCTGCGCTGCTGCCGGAAATTGAGATTGTCCAGATGAAATACATTACTCCAAGCAAATTCAACACAGTGCAAAATTCATCCTCAGAGTATCGCCCGAAGCTGTTCAAGAGGCTTCGCACGTTTACATGGATTAATCCGGTGCACGAAACGGTTCGCTTAGAGCCTGTAGTCTATGACAGCGATATCTGTATACAACATCTGCCGCAGGGCACTCACGGCAAACGTGATTTTACCATATTCAAGCGCTCCTTTGAAAGAAACGGCACCCTGCCAAAAAGTATAGCGACTATGTATGCCAAGGAGCTTTTAAAATGCGGAAGCCCCGAGGATTTTACCAATGCCCTGCCATATTTTCAGGGTGAATACCGCAACAGCCCCGACATCGAATCCACCTGCGTGCTATCACGCTACTATCGCATGAATGGCGACTACGACAAATTTTTTTCTGTTGCCCTAAAAAATGTAGCAGTTGATGGCTGCAGTGAGGTGTGCTGTGAGCTCGGTGCGTACTATTTCGACAAGGCAGACTATGAGGAGGCAAGCCTGTGGTATTACAACGCTGCCTTCGAGACAAAGCCGGTACTCGATGTGGAGTGCGGCGGTGGCAAGGCGCTTCATGCCCTGTCTGAGTGCTACTCAAGATGGGCTGATGAGAAGCAGAAAAAGCTTGATTCGCTTCCTCCTAAATCAAGGAATGTATTCAAAGGCGATAAGGAGCTGATTGATTCACTGCGCAGCCAGGCGGCCGATTATCAAAAGCAGGCTGAGGAATGGATGCTTCCGGAGGGTGACTAGCAGAGGCTGTCATATAAAAGTCTCTACCAGCATTTACCAACTTGTAAAATCCTCTCTAAAGTGATAATATAGAGATTATAGGGTTTGTTATTTTTTTAACGTAGCATTTTGCTACTATCATTTTAGGTATCTAAGGAGGATTTTATGAGCTTTTTAGAAGAGTACAAGCAGAAACTTGTCTCAGCAGATGAGGCAGTAAAAATTGTCAAATCAGGCGACTGGGTTGACTACGGCTGGTGCACAGGCACACCTGATGCCCTCGACAAGGCACTTGCCAGAAGAACTGATGAACTTAAGGATGTCAATGTACGTGGTGGTATTTTGCTTAAGCCACTTGCCATTTTCGAGCGTGAGGATGCCGGCGAGCACTTCACATGGAACTCATGGCACATGGGCGGTTATGAGAGAAAGCTTATCAAGAGAGGCTGTTCTTTCTACTCACCAATCCGTTACTCAGAGCTTCCTCGTTATTATAGAGATTCAACAACACCTGACGATGTCGCTATGTTCCAGGTTGCACCGATGGATTCACACGGATACTTCAACTTTGGTCCTAACGCATCTCACCTCGGTGCTGTATGCGAGACTTCAAAGAAAATCATCGTTGAGGTCAATGAAAACATGCCTCGCTGTCACGGCGGTTCAGAGGCCAATGTACATATTTCACAGGTTTCTTACATTGTTGAGGGTGACAACCCTGCAATCGGAGAGCTTGGTGCCGGTGGTCCTGCAACAGATGTAGACAAGAAGGTTGCAGAGCTTATCGTTGACCAGATTCCAAACGGTGCCTGTCTCCAGCTCGGTATCGGCGGAATGCCAAACGCAGTAGGCTCACTCATCGCTGAGTCAGACCTCAAGGATCTCGGTGTCCACACAGAGATGTATGTTGACGCATTCGTTGACATCGCAAAAGCCGGAAAAATCACAGGAGCAAAGAAAAACATCGACCGTTATCGTCAGGCTTACGGCTTCGGTGCCGGAACCAAGAAGATGTACGATTACCTGGATGAGAATCCTGAGCTCATGAGTGCCCCGGTAAGCTACACAAATGATATCAAGAATATTGCCGCACTTGACAATTTCATCTCAATCAATAACTGTGTAGACCTTGACCTCTTCGGACAGATCAGCTCAGAGAGCTCAGGCACAAAGCACATCAGCGGTGCCGGCGGACAGCTTGATTTCGTTCTCGGTGCATATATGTCAAACGGTGGAAAGAGCTTTATCTGCTGCTCTTCAACCTTCACCGACAAGCAGGGCGTAGTTCACTCACGTATCCGTCCTACTCTTGTAGAGGGTTCTGTCGTTACTGACACAAGAGCCAACACTCACTATATCGTTACAGAGTATGGTATGGTAAATGTAAAGGGTCTTTCTACATGGCAGAAGGCAGAGGCAATCATCTCAGTTGCTCATCCTGATTTCCGTGATGAGCTCATCAAAGAGGCTGAGAAGATGCACATTTGGAGAAGATCTAACAAATAATTAACTTTGTATATGATTTTTACAATAAAAGCGGTTTCAGGATGCAATGTCCTGAAACCGCTTTTGTGCTCTTAATCCGTCCCACAAACTATATTTTCAAAAAGTCAAAGCACCTCTTTTAACACTTCCTCAATCTCGCTCTTTGCTGCCTTGACAGAGCCCTGCACCATAACCGGCTTACCGCCGCCTCTGGCACCCAGCTTATTCCTAAGTGTTGCGGCAACTGTATTGCAGTCTGCATTCTTGCTTCCGATAATAAAGCTATAGCCCGCCTCATCATTTCCTATAAAAAATGCACTAAAGCCACTATATTTCTCCACAAGGCCATTGACGCAATTTCTTGCGGTATTCGTATCAATGCCGTCCTCAAACAATACTGCATTGTCCGTATCAGCAGGAAGCTCTGCTACCTTATAATCCAAAAGCGCTGACTTTGCAGTGCCAAGCTCTGACTTAAGTGACTGGTTTACTGCCTTAAGCTTTGTGACGTTATCCACAATAGCCTCCTGATTTGTGGTAAATATCCCCATGAGCTCTGAGATAATGTCGCACTTTTGTCTGAAAGCCTCCAGTGCCCTGAAACCACAAAGGATGCTGATTCTGACGCCTCCTTTATAATTCTGATAATTCATAACCTTAAGCATGCCAATCTCGCCGGTGCGCTTCACATGCGGCGCACAGCATGCACACACATCATACCCCGGCACTGTCACTATTCTGACCTGTCCTTCAATCTCGATTTTGCTTCTGTACTCCAGCTGTGCAAGCTCATCCCTTGACGGATATGTCACCTCTATCGGAATATTTTTTGAAATGGCTACATTTACCTCATGCTCCACCTCTGCTATATCCTCCGGTGAAATCACTCCACTGAAATCCATTGTCACTACAGAATCACTCAGATGAAAGCCCACATTCTCAAATCCAAACCTGCGGTGGACAATTCCCGAAAAAATGTGCTCTCCACTGTGTTGCTGCATATTATAAAAACGATGCTGCCAGTCTATTTTGCCCTGTACATGGACTCCTGCTGCAAGCTCCACTTTCTCCGGCTCAAATTCATTGCCGGTGATTTGCTTACCAGTTTCCTTTTCTGCCTCGCAGCAATCATCTGCGGAAATATCCACCGTATGAGTAATGACTCCATTCTTAATCTGCACATCAACGACCCTGTAGCCACCAAGTATTCCCATGTCCGGGCTCTGTCCGCCCTCTTCCGGGAAAAATAAAGTCTGATTTAATATTATATCAAACTGCTTATCATCTGCCTTGTTCGGCTCGCAGGATATAATATCTGCCTCAAACTCCGTGGCATATGCATCCCTGTCGTATAGTTTAATTGTTTCTGTCATACTCATACTGCTTGTTCCTCTCGCTCTATATTCTTATGCATCATTGCTATGTCCTATTATAGCGCATTCATAATTCATATGAAACCCCTAAATCTGGTTTCCCACAATCCTGTAGTATGCTCTCGAAGTAATCTTGAAAACAATATAGTATATGACCATAAACACAAAAAGCGTAGCAACCATACAGATCACAATAAGCTTAACATCCGTCAGATTAAACATGACAAGCAGTCTGCGAAGCAGAGGAAATGCTGCTGCAAGATGACACGCTGCAAGGATAATCGGCAGGAAAAACACCATACGCACCTGCGAAGTAATGGATTTCTTCACCTCGTCATTGCTCATGCCTACCTTCTCCATAATCTCATAGCGTGCTTTGTCATCATAGCCCTCTGAAATCTGCTTATAGAAAATAATCATCACAGTAACCATAAGAAACATCGTTCCAAGGAATATTCCGATAAAGAACAGTCCACCATACAATACATAAATCTGTTCTCTGTTTGCATCACGGCTTTCCTCATAGAAGCCTGACACATCTGATTTTACATTATTTTCCTCAAAATGCTTATCCAGAGCCTTTGCCACAGCAAGCTTATCCTCTCTGCTGCCATACAGATTATAATCAATTTCATTGTTGAGCATAGTCGGCACACTATCCCCTCCCAGCGAGCTGTTCAGGTTAAATATCTCTGCAAGTGTTGCCTTGCTGTCTACCACTACATAGTACACACCACTATACATAGAGGACATATAGCTGTCTTTACTTACAGCAATTTTTTCTGCCGCAGCCACTTTAAATTCTTTGCCCAACAGATTAATTATATCGCCATTAAACTTTTCTGTTCCATAAACAGCCACCGAACCGGTATCAAGCTGTGGGATTTTTTTATTCAGACTCTCTTTAAAGCCGGTCTCCATCTCATCAATTTCATCTCCTGTGACAAAATACAACAGGGAAATATCGTTATCGTAACTTAACACCGGCTTAAACTCTGTCCCCTCTCTAAACACTGTCCAGCTAAAATAAGTGTAGCTTTTGCTGTCTTTAACATTACAAGCAGAGTCAGCTATTATTTTATCCGAATCTGCAGCAGCTTCTTTAAGTGCATCATCCAGATTCACATCATCCGGCACTTCCTTATACCAGCTATATACGCTGATATCCGAAGGATATCTCTGCTTAAGTTCTCCCTCCATGCCCGCATACATACTCACGGTTGTGGAAACAACAACCAGCACCATTGTGGAAAGCACGCATATACTCGCTAGTCCGCCAGCATTCTGCTTCATTCTGTAAATCATTCCTGAAACCGCCGCAAAATGCTTTTTATTATAGTAAAACTTCTTGTTTTTCCTGAGTGCCTTAAGTATCACAATGCTTCCTGAAATAAATAAAAGATACGTTCCGACGATGACAAGAAGCACTGCGACAAAGAACAGTGAAAGCACCTGAAGAGGGCTCTTTGTGGTAATCGCAATATAATATCCCCCGGCAAGACAGCCTAGTCCGATTAAAGCGATAAGCCATTTGCTCTTCGGCTCTTTCTCACCGACATTGCCACCGCGAAGCAGCTCTATCGGATTAGCAAGCTTCACCTGCATCAGGTTATAGATGAGAGTAAGAAAATACAGCACTCCAAAAATAAGTATTGTATTTACGACAGCGCCAGTAGATACAGCGAAATCAATTTGTGCTTTAATATTTATAATCCTATAAAGAAACATAATCATCAGCTTGGAAAATAAAATACCGGCTATGATTCCGGATACTATTGCTGCGAGTGCTACGGTAAGTGTCTCAATTATCAAAACTCTCGCGATATGACGCTTTTCCATGCCAAGAATATTGTATATTCCTACCTCTTTCTTGCGCCTTTTGATGATAAAGCTGTTTGTATAAAACAGAAATATATATGAAAAAACCGCTATTGTTCCGCATCCAAGCCCCATTATCGACGCCAGTGCATCCGCGCCCGGCACCTTGCCAAGTCCCTTTGAGTTGTTTAAAAACATCATCACATAAAACATGGCTATCATGACCATTCCCGATATAATGTAAGGCATATAAAGAGTCTTATTATTTTTTATATTTGTAAATGCCAGCCTGCTATATATTTTATTCATGCTTCTCACCACCTGTCGTAATCAGCATAAGTGCATCCTGAATCTTCACATAGAGCTCGTCATTTGTAAGATTGCCACGGTAAACCTGATGAAACACCTGACCGTCCTTTATGAAAAGCACCCTGTTGGCATGACTTGCAGCCTTTGTGCTGTGTGTCACCATGAGAATGGTCTGTCCGTCCTGGTTTATCCTGTTGAACAGCCTAAGCAGACTATCTGTTGCCTTTGAATCCAGTGCTCCTGTTGGCTCATCAGCCAAAATTAATTCAGGATTTGTTATTATCGCACGTGCCACTGCTGCCCTTTGCTTCTGTCCTCCTGACACCTCATATGGATATTTATTAAGCAGCTTTTCAATTCCAAGCAGCGAAGCTATAGGTGCAAGCCTTTTTTCCATATCCCTATAATCCACACCTGACAGCACAAGCGGTAAAAAGATATTGTCCTTCAGTGAAAAATTGTCAAGCAGATTAAAATCCTGAAATACGAAGCCCAGATGCTCACGTCTGAATGCAGATATCTCCTTTTCCTTCAATGAGACAAGGTTCTTTCCATTTAAGAGTACCTCTCCCGCTGTCGGCTTATCAAGTGCCGCGAGAATATTTAAAAGTGTTGTCTTTCCTGAGCCGGACTCTCCCATGATTGCCACATACTCACCTTCCTCTACAGAGAAATTGATGTTTTTCAATGCCTGTACCTGATTGCCGCCAAATCTGGTGGTATATATTTTTTTGAGGTTACTTACTTCTAAGATTGCCATTTCAATGCTCCTTTACGATGATTTCAAAATATTATTTAAACTTCTATTTTTGTTACATTTATTTTAAATATGACGTCATAATCGGCTTCACAACTTACATTGTTGCTGCTTCATGTGATTATAATAACAAAATGCCGGAATGTATTCTATCGAATCAGCTTACATTTCGACCTCGTATCTTACATTTTTGTAAGAAATGACAAAGAAACTTAATCTGGAGTAGCAAAAAGAGGATTAGCACAGATGTGCTGATCCTCCTTTTATCTACAGATTTTTAATTACCTCAACTCTTGTGACAACGCCCTGCTTCACATTATCAACTCTGAGCGCACAATCCTGGTAATACACACAGGCTCCGATTGACACATTTTTACCCTCATCCTGCAATTTTTCGCTTATCACATCTCTAAGCAGCTTTGTCTTTTCCTCCGGTATATTTGTTCCGGAAATAAAATTCGCCCTCGCTACCGTCTGGCTGCCACGGCATATCATGTGGTCTGCCTCATCAAAGTTGCAGAAAAGGAATTTTCTGATGGCAAAAAGCGCCGCTATCGCACCTATTCCGACAAGTGTCTCATATACATTGAGATGCTCCACGATCATCTGCCTGGCTGTCGCAAACAAAAGCACCTCTATGATCGTGCCCGGCTTATGAGTACAGAGCATTTTCACAAACTCCACGCCGATTGCAAGCGACATGATATATTCCATGTAATACTCCAGTTTAATTTTATCATGCCATATATCAAAAAAACACTGCCCTATAAGCTTTATAATAAGCACCACTATCACAAACACCAGTACTGCCGACAGAAAAAGTTCCACGTAGGCTGCTACATTTTTCATTGTTTTTCTCAGGAATTGCTTCATTATCATTTATTCCTCTCTTTTTTAGTTACCGGCAATAATCTTTTTTATTGCAGTAATTTATTTTAATATCCTATGGAAATGATTATCATACTATTCTAATTTCATATATCTAAAAGCTCCCACATAATAGTCAAATTATGTGAGAGCCTTTGCGCGAAAATTATATTTTTTTATGTTTTCTCCCGCATTCTGCGGGTATATATTTTGCCAGAATACTTTCATGGCAATTGGGTTCTAAATAAATTTGATACCAGGCTCCGGCAACTATTTGATGAATCCTACCTGCTTGCAGATTTCCTCTGTTGCTGCATCCTTTTTCTTGTTGAACTCAACTTTCTGCTGCTCGAACCAGTTGTTACCCTCTGCATCTATAGATACGATAAGTGGGCCAAACTCTTTCACACGGCAGTTCCAGAGTGTCTCAGGCATTCCGAGATCTCTCCACTCTGCACGGACGATTTCCTCAACCTCTGTTGCGGCTACTACTGCATTTCCTGCCGGGAATACGCAGTGAATGGCACCGAACTCTTTACATGCACGCTCTGTATTCTCTTTCATACCACCTTTTCCGATGATAACACGTACGCCGGTCTCTTTTACGAACTCGTACTCGAATTTCTCCATACGCATACTTGTTGTCGGTCCAACAGATACCATCTCAAATTTGTCATTCTCGAGTGGACGGATGATCGGTCCTGCATGGAAAATAGCATTGTTTCTTACGTCTACCGGAAGCTCTCTTCCCTCCTCAACGAGACGTCGGTGTGCTACGTCACGGCATGTTGTCATGCTTCCATTTAAGTATACAATATCTCCGATTTTTATTCCTTTAAGATCCTCTGCTGAGATTGGTGTTGTTAAAATTGTTTTTCCATTAATTCTCTCTACCATTATAATTCCACCCCCGAATGTGTTGTGATTGTATAGTTAAGGTCCTTATCAAAAACAATGTGTCCGCGTCTGTGGCTCCAGCATCCTACGTTTACGGCTACACCGATTGTAGATGGATGACGGGCTGTGTTCTCGATATTTACACCCATTACTGAGTATTTTCCGCCCATTCCCTGAGGTCCAAGGCCGATAGCATTGATACCATCCTCGAGAAGTTTTTCCATCTTTGCGGCTCTCTCGTTCTCATTGTGAGATCCGATTGGACGCATGAGTGCTTTCTTTGATAAAAGTGCTGCTGTCTCAACAGATGTTGCTACACCTACACCTACCAGGAGAGGTGGGCATGCATTTAAACCATAAGTAGTCATAACATCCATTACGAATTTTGTAACTCCTTCATAGCCCTCTCCAGGCATAAGTACCATAGCTTTTCCCGGAAGTGTACATCCACCTCCTGCCATGTATGTGTAGATCTCACATTTGTCACTGTTTGGCACGATATCCCAGAATACTGTAGGTGTTCCTTTTCCAACGTTCTTGCCTGTGTTGTACTCATCGAAAGTCTCAACACTGTTGTGACGAAGAGGAGCCTCAAATGTAGCTTTTACAACTGCCTCTTTTAAAAGTCCCTCAAGCTCATCAATAAGTGGGAATTTTGTTCCACATTTAACCCAGAACTGAAGTACTCCTGTATCCTGGCAGCTTGGGCGGTTAAGTTTTACCGCAAGCTCCTGATTTCTAAACATTGTATCATAGATTGTTTTTGAAAGAGGACTGTCCTCTTTGTCACGGAGTTCTGTCAGTTTTGCAATGACATCATCCGGTAATTTTTTTGCTATATGAGCGATAAAATTTGCCATATAGGTGGTAAGCTGTTCTACCTGTTTCTCGTTTGACATAGTTTTTCCTCCTAATATAAATCTTGTAAATAATTAAATATTAATTTATTGTTTACCCACTCCCATCCGTTATTATGGGAAGAACGGATAGAAAATCGGCAGTAAGACCATACTTACAATGGTCGCCACTACTATAAGCGGAATACCGGCCTTTGCATAATCCTTGAAGGTGTATCCTCCGGCTGTAATGACCATTGTGTTGGCAGGCATACCGATAGGTGTGGCGTATGCACATGAACCACCGATAACACATGCCATAAGTACTGCACTCGGGTCAGCTCCAATCTCTGTGGCAATTGATACGCAGATTGGAACCAAAAGTGCTGTGGTGGCGGTATTTGACATAAAGTTCGTAAGTACACAGCAAAGCATGAACACTACGAATGTGAGAACGTATGGTGATGGATTTTTGCCAAGTATACCGATAACCGCTGTTGCGATTTCTTCGCCTGCCCCGGTCTCCTGAAGCGCCGCTGCAAGTGAAAGAGTTCCACCAAATAAGAAAATGGTTTTCAAATCTATTGATTTAAGTGCGTTTTTCTCACTAATAACGCCTGTAATGATAAGGGCAAGTGCTCCGACACAGCCGATGACACAAAGCTTGATGCCAATCTTGTCCTCGAAAATCATTCCCAAAAGTGTAAGGAGTAAGATAATCAATGACAGCATCTGTTTCCATTTAGGCACGTTTGAAAAATCCTTCTGCTCATCATATGAGCTTTCCGTACTGCCCTGCTTTTCAGGCAGGAATTTGTATCCTATAAATGCAAAGTACAGAATACCTGCTATAAGTATCGGAAGTCCTACCTTTGCATACTCGAAAAATCCAAAGCTAAGTCCAATCTCTCCCATAGCTGATTGTGCTATGAGATTTCCCGGTGCACCGATGAGAGATAAATTTCCACCCATGGCTGCTGCAAAAACAAGTGGCATAAGAAGTCTCGATCTCGAGTATCCTGATTTTGCTGCAATTCCGATAACTACCGGAATGAGAACTGCTGCAGTTCCTGTGTTTGAAAGTACTCCGCTCATCAGTCCCACAATCACCATGATTGCTATGATAAGCTGCCTCTCTGTTTTGGCGAAGTGTGTGACCACTCCTCCAATTTTGTTTGCCATACCGGTTTCAAACAATGCTCCTCCGACGATAAACATCGCTACGAAAAGAATTACATTGCTGTCAATAAATCCTGAAAAAGCTGTTTTCCAATCCAGTACTCCTGTGATAACAAGACCGACGCATACTATCATGGATGTAACCCCAAGCGGAATCTTTTCCCACACGAACATCACAACGGCAAACAATAAGAATAAAAGTGTTATTGTTGCTGGACTCATATCATTTTCCTCCTCCGTTTAATATTTGATATTTGATATTGTATCCAATTTCTGAGTTTAAGATATAACAAAAAACCGAAATCGTCAATACCTTTTTGACAATTTCGGCAATTTATATATATTCCACCTATTCAATTTGTGCATCTATTACAAGTAATGTGTTAAATTAGTAACTTATATCTACACATAATATGTCAGCATATCATCACGACTACGCATGATATGCTCATACATCCTCCGCTGTGCAAGCTGCACATCATGAGCCTTGATTGCTTCGTATATAGCCTCATGCTCCTTTATAGAAATGCCCGCATATTCCTCCTCTGTGACCATGCTGCCCATTGAAAGTCCGTTCCACAGTTCTGCGATCATATTTTCCATCTTTTTGTTGCCGGATGCTGCCCAGATTTCACTATGAAACTCACGGTTTAAATCCGCATATCTGCTATAATCTCCGGAAGCTGTCATCTCCCTTGCATCCAGGTATGACTGCTCTATCTTGCTGATATCGATATCAGGTGAAGCAGCAAAACCTGCACATGCGCCCTCGAGTATGCCTCTAATCTGATAGTGCTCCCTTATGTACGTCTCTGTAATTCCAAGTACTATTGCTCCCTTATTCGGTCTTAGCTTGATAAGTCCGTCATGCGCTAATATCTGAAAAGCCTCACGCACGGGAGTTATAGATACATTAAGCTGCTGCGCTACACTTTCCAGTGTAAGATTTTCTCCCTCTTTTAGCTGTTTTGACAAAATTGCCTTGCGCAGCTCCGATGCTGCACGCTCCTTCGCTGACGGAATCTTTATCGGTTTAAGTCCTATCATAATTACTTTTCCTCTTGTTATCTTTTAATTTTATATGCTTCCGAATCATCTGTCATTATTCAGTATAAAATAAGTCACCAATTACCTGCTGCTTTCTGCCCTCTCTGCTATAACAGCCTCACAAAGACTTCCAAAATATTCTCCCAAAAGTTCTCTGACAATCTTTATATCCTTATCCGAATATGCCTCTGCTATTTTCGATAACAGCTCAAGTCTTCGCGCATTTTCCCTGCCTGCTGCCGTCTCTTCAACCGCAAACCTGATATAGCACCAGAGACCATTTTCAAGAATATGTGTAAAATACTCGTTATGACTATTGGATATAATTGTCTCATGAAACTGCAGCTCTGCATACAATTTTTCATTTATAGCAGATGGCTCATGTACGCAATTGGGCTGCTCACTGTTATCACTGACCGCTTTATCCCATAAACATATACCAGACTGCAGCATTCCCTTTAGCAGTTTTATCTCCACATCTGAAAGCAACTCATAGATTTCCGTTATCACCTCGTCCGAAAAATCAGCAACCACCACATGCCTTGTTGCCAGTCTCTTTGCCAATCCCTGCGACTCAAGTATCTGCAATGCCTCCCTGATTGGTATTCTCGAATAACCGAGACTATCCGCAAGCTCTTCCTGTCGCAATGGCACTCCTGATGACATACGTCCTGATAAAATTTCATTCTGAATAGCTTCCGCTATATAATCGCATACTCTTTTATTTCTCATAATATATTATTATATATGATTTTGGATACAATTTCC
>OHEU01000360.1_pt1 | contig 28374 bp, 15 predicted proteins | sample 1567341 | NCBI WGS metagenome assembly OHEU01 (sample SAMEA3879524, study PRJEB24766) | human gut metagenome | biome: human-associated habitat; feature: feces | place: USA | collected 1985/1987 | reverse complement strand
GATGCTATGGTAGGTGATGCTGTTATTATATAAATAATTATGAACACCTACTTAACTAAAAATTTCTATTATGAAAAAGAATTATTTACTTTTGTTGGCTCTTGGCCTCACTTGCAGTCCCGCAATGGCACAAGAAAACAAGGGAGAAGTGATTAGCTTGCTTCCCGATGGCGTAACATTGAACATTGGTTCTGAACGCAAAATGGATAAACAGAAAAACTTAGTGGTGGTAGGCTCGCCCAAGAAAGGCTACAAGGCTTTCTTTGCTGCTTCTGACGCTACACACGGCGAAGAGCTGTGGGTGACTGATGGCACTAAAGAAGGCACACGTATGGTAGCCGATATACAAACTGGTGAGGGTAGCTCAAGCCCCGCTTACCTTACACGTTTTAATGACAAGGTGGTGTTCTCGGCTGTTAACGACGAGGGCGATCGCGAGCCTTGGATCTCTGATGGCACACCTGAAGGAACCTTCCAGCTGGCCGACTGCTATGCTGTGGGCAATGGTGACCCCATGTTCTTCATGCAGGTAAACGAAAACAAGGTGGTGTTTGCCGCTGTTGATGACGAAAGCGCCGAGTATGATCCCGATAACGGTGTGCAGCACTGGGTATGGGTTACCGATGGTACGAAGGATGGCACACAGCGTCTTACAGATAAAATAAAGTTTGACATCAACCCGAAAGAGCAAACCAATCAAGACTATAAGTATGCGCGTGTAGGCCGCAAAGTGTTCTTCCGTGGCGATAATCCCGACGGACAGTTTGGCACTGAGCTTTGTGTGAGCGATGGCACTGAAGAAGGAACCTTCATTGTTAAGGATATTAACTATGAGGTAAACCAAGACGCGCTGGATCAAGGTCTTGAAGGCTACACCCGCGACTCGGCTATCGACAACCTTACCAACTACAACAACCAGTATTGCTTCTTCAAGGCATGGGATCCCGCTCACGGTAACGAGTGGCGTGCTTCTGACGGCACTGAAGATGGCACCTATGTTATTTGGGATCAGAAGCCTGGCGTAAATGCTGATGGCATTGGCGAAAGTGGCGATACCTTTGGCCCGAGCCGTGAGGTGGTGTTTGGTCGCATCTGGACCCGTGTAGCTACTGTTGAATATGGCGATGAGCTGGCTGGCTGGCACATGACGAAGGACGAGAAGCCCGTGATTTTCGATATCAACGATATTGAACCTACTGCAACCATGAACGCTTTCGTTGACCCAGGTTGCGAGTTCCAGGGCAACTATTTCTTCTGTGCTGCTCACGGATTTGATGCCGCAAAGCCTGAAACCAACTGGGGTGGTGAACTCTGGATTTATGATGGTAAGAACAATCCTAAGGTACAAATGAACTTCTGCCCTGGCACACAGAGCGACTGGGTGAAGGAACTTACTGTTGCTGGTGGCTCACTCTACTGGTATAACGAGGCCAATGACAATCCTACCGTTTATGGTAACGGTCTGTATCGTCTTGACGAATCAAACGAGTCGCCCATCGTATGTCCGCAAATTACTGATAAGGGCGATGCTGTACACACACTGCGTAACCTGGGTGGACAGATTGTTTATGTATCAGCAACAACCAATGGTCTTTACACCTTCAAGTATAGCAAGACAGGTTGGGACGGTAAGAGCGACAGAGGTATCTTAGAGCCCATCTACGACGGCGTTACTGACAAGACCGACCCCGCTTATGTTGATCCCTATGAGAGCGTGCTCACTGGCGTAAATGCAATCACCAACAATGCTCCTGCTCAGGCAGCTGCTGTTTACACTGTTGAAGGTGTGCAGGTGCGTGCAAACGTTGCTGCTGAGAAGGCTACTGAAGGTTTGCAGAAGGGCGTTTACATTGTGAACGGAAAGAAAGTTGTTGTTCGTTAATAGGTCGGATGACGTATTATAGATACAACTTTTCAATCATAAGGGGAGGTATCCCCCGCCCATCAGAAACGGTGGGATACCTCCTTCTTCAACTTACTTACAGCCGTTTGTTGCCATGACACACCCACGTTGGCAACCATTTCTATAATAAAGGTTGGATGAAATAATTGACGTTTAAACCAAAAATAGCAATCCATATGCGAAAACATGAAATTGCGAGAATTACAACAATGCTATTGTTTGTGATGCTCTCAACCCTTACTGCCTTCGCCCAGAACATCACCGTAAAGGGTGTGATAAGCGACGGACAAACAAACGAACCACTGATGGGTGTCACCGTCAGAGAAAAGGGCAACAAGACAAACGGTGCTGTTTCAGACATTGACGGAAACTACAGCATCAGTGTAAAATCAAACGCTACACTCGTTTTCTCTTACATGGGATTTAAAGACGAGGAGGTAGCTGTGCAAGGCCGCCGCTCTATTGCGGTGACGATGCATTCTGAATCGAAGGTTCTTGACGAGCTCGTAGTGATTGGCTACGGTGTGCAGCGCAAGAGCGATATCACTGGTTCTATCTCATCAGTGGCAGGAAAAGATATTAACAAAACCCCAGTATCATCGGCCGTGCAGGCGCTGCAAGGACGTGCTACGGGTGTGAACATTATTCAGAATACGGGTGCTCCCGGTAGCTCTACCACCATCAAGATTAGAGGTACTGGTACTGTGAACGATTCTGACCCCCTTTATGTTGTTGACGGATTTATTGTTGACAACATCGACTATCTCAACCCCAACGATATTGAAAATGTAGAGATCTTTAAAGATGCCGCATCCAGCGCTGTATATGGTGCCCGTGCTGCCAACGGCGTAGTGTCGATCACAACAAAGAGTGGTAAAACTGGCAAGGTACATGTTACCTATGATGGCTATGCTGGTATCTCTAACCCCTGGAAGAAAATTGACGTTCTCGGCCTTGAAGACTTTGCCTTGATGCAAGACTATATGTCGGGCCAGAGCAATTATTCATACAAAGGACAACTCTATCAGAGCCTTCAAGACGATGGCTCTATCGCTTTCGATAAGAATAAATTTAACCGCGTAGATACCATCACCCGCAACGGCGTGCCTAACTGGTGGGATGCCATCACCCGTACAGGCTTTAAAACACAGCATGCCGTTTCGGTATCAGGCGGAAACGATAATACACAGGTGCTTGCCAGCGCAAGTTATTATAATGAAAAGGGTATTATCAAGACCTCTGATTTTGAACGAATAAACGGACGTGTAAATATTAAAACAAAACTGGCAAAATGGCTTGATATGACTGCTAACATGGCTTACACCCACGAGAACCGCGATGGTGTGCCTGAAGGTTCAAGCAGTATCTTGAAGCAAGCGCTTTATGAAAGCCCCTTCGAATATTTGTACAACTCGAAAGGCTACTGGAACAGCAACAATCCGCTGGCTGTGCTCGACCGTAATAATGCCGATATGTCTCGCAACCGCCTTGACATGAACCTCACACTTGACGCTAAAATTTGTAAGTTGCTGAACTATCAGTTCCGCGCAAGCTACTATACCACGCGTCAAACCGATAACGACTTTTCTGAGGTATGGGGCCTGGAAGAAGACTTCGTGATGCCCACCTCGCTCTCACAAGTATATAAGAAACAAAACAATGTGAACAAATGGGAGATTAACAACCTTCTTACGTTCAATTGGAATGATAAACATCATAAAGTAACGCTATTGGCTGGTCAAACCGCCGAGGGTTATAAGAACAGCTGGCAGCAGTCGTACCGTAAAGGTACACCCAGCAACTCGTCAATATTCCATTATCTGTCAAGTGCCTACATTGGCGACAAGACTTATGGATTGGATAGCGAATGGTCTGCAGTGGGCTTCATTGGCCGCTTAAATTATAGCTTGAACGATATCTATCTGTTGCAAGCCAATGTGCGTGCCGACGGTAGCTCAATGTTTGCCAAAGGAAACCGTTGGGGCGTATTCCCCTCAGTATCTTTAGGTTGGCGTTTCTCAAACGAGAAATTTATGCGCAACATAAAATGGCTCTCAAATGGTAAGTTCCGTGTAGGATGGGGTTTGCTGGGTAACAACCGTATCGACGTTCTGTCGCGTTACACCTATCTCACCTCAGGCTTTAACTACTCGTATGGCCTTGGTAACGAAACCATGTGGGAAGGCTCTACTGCTACCGTACTGGGTAATGACGATATTAAATGGGAGAAGAGCCGCAACTTGAATATTGGTGTCGATTTGGGCTTCTTCAACAATCGTTTGACTGCTACAATCGAATATTATAACCGTCTTACCACCGACATGCTTTTGCGCGTGCCCACCGTAAGCTCGGCAGGTCTTAACTCGTCGCCTATGACCAATGCTGGTGACGTGAAGAACTATGGTTGGGAGTATGACCTCAAGTGGCGCGACAACATTGGTAGCGACTGGCGCTATGAGGTGGGCTTCAACCTTACATGGATGAAGAACAAGGTAACCAAGCTGGGCACAGGCAACGAGCCTATCTATGGTTCATACCTGAGCGAAGGTAGCATTGTTGATTATGTAACAAAGACCGCTGTGGGTCAGCCTATCGGTTCGTTCTTCGGATATGTTACCGATGGTATCTTCAACACGGCTGAAGAGGTGCGCAACAGTGCACAATATCAAAAAGGTCGTGCCGACTTTGAGCAGACCTACAAGCCTGGCGACTTCCGCTGGAAAGACTTGAACGGCGACAACCAGATTACGGCCGAAGACCGTACTTACCTCGGCTCGCCGCTGCCCGACTTCATGTTTGGTATCCCCTTGTCAGTGGGCTACAAGAACTTTGACTTGAGCATCTTCTTCCAGGGCCAGACAGGTAATAAGATTTTCAACGTAATGGACTATTACCTATATAATGGTGCTTCTGGCAACTGTTATGCCGACATTCGTTCAAAGCACTGGTCAGGACAGATTGAGGGCAATGGTCGCGAGTTCTATCCGAAGAACCTCAATGCTTCAGTGCCCGACCTCGACAATGGCGATGCTCCTCGCAACTTCCGTTCAAGCGATTTCTTCGTAAAAGACGGCTCTTACTTGCGCTTGAAGCAGCTGATGTTTACCTACAACTTCCCGCAGAGCATACTGTCGAAGCTGAAGATTTCAAGCCTCGCTATTTCTCTTACAGGCTATAACCTTCTTACCTTCACAGGTTATGATGGTTTCGACCCCGAGGTAGGCCGCGTGTCAGGCACCGAGGGCAACAACCTCAGCATGGGTGTTGATCAAGGCAACTATCCGCAAGCGCGTTCATTCACCTTTGGTGTAAAACTTGGACTTTAATTCATGATTACTGCTATGAATAAAACATTATTAAAGATAACTCTTGGTGCTGCCTGCCTCATGTCGTTTACGGCATGTAACGACTTTCTTGATAAAGATGTAGAAGGCTATGCCACCGACAAGAATTTCTACGATACACAGTATAAGATGCAGTCGGCACTTGATGCTGCCTACGACGTGCTGCAGTCTGACTCGTATAACGACCAAGAATGGCGCTTCGGCGAGGCTATGGGCGACAATGTGTATGATACCGATGAGGGCACCTCGTCACAAATGGGACAGCTCGTCAACTTTATCTTCTCTACGTCAAACACATGGATCTTGCAGCGTTGGAATGTTAACTATAAAGGCATACACCGCGCAAATCAGGTTATTTATAACATTGACCGTGTAAGAATATCTACCGACTCGTATAGTCAATATCAGGAGATACGTAACATCTATGGCCAGGCCAAGTTTTTGCGTGCCTTCTATTATTTCAACCTCGTAAAATCGTTCGGTGGTGTGCCCATCCGTCCTGAGAACGAAACAGTTGAAGGTCTTGTTGTGCCGCGCAGCACTGCCGAAGAGTGTTACGCTTATATTGAGAAAGACCTGCGCGAGGCTGCCGTTATGCTGAAACCCAGCTACACAGGCACCTCTGAACTGGGCAAGGCCACCACAGGTGCTGCCGTAGGCTTGCTCATGAAGGTGTTGCTGTATGAGGCAAAGAACGGTGTGCCCTCTGACAAGTGGAACCAAATTATTGAGCTGGGTAAGTATATGGTTGAGGGACAACCCATGACCTATGCTGAGATGCTGAAGTGGAGCGGAAGCGATGAAGAGTGGGAAGCCTTGCGCGAGAAGTTATGGTTTAAACCCAAACGCTTGATACAAGAAGGTACCGCAGGCGAATATGAAGCTCCTACCTATCAAATGCCAAATCTGAGCAATGTTTATTCGCTCAAGTATAACGATTATTATGGCAATGCGCTGCATAACGGTGATAAGTGGTCTTACTGCTTCCAGTTCTATAGCGATGGCGAGTTTTGCAAGAGTTCTGTATTTGAAGTGGTATTCAAGGAGAGTGCCGACGGTACCAATGGCGATGCCAACGAGGGCTACGGATTGGAGTTCTTCGACACAGGTCAGACAAAGATGTACACACTTGACGAGTTGCTTGATAATATTTTTGCTACAGGCGATGCACGTCGTGAGTATTTTATCCATCACCAAACCACAACCTTTGATGGTGAAAACTGGCAAGGTGGCGAAGGTCGTGTGGTATCGCTTAAGTGGTACACACCGAAGAAAGATAAGCCTAAGTATGGTGGCGACAACGGTAAGAACCGTCGTGTGATGCGTTTCCCAGAGGTAGTGCTCACCTATGCTGAGGCGCTGAATGAAATGGGCAACCGCGAGAAATCGTTGCAGATGCTGAACATGTGTAAAGCGCAAGTAAACACCATCAATGCCAGCACGGTGCTTTATAGGGCAGGCGGCTATGGCTATATGCGCGACCAGATATGGAAAGAACGTCGTGCAGAGATGTGTTTCGAGTGGGATCGCTATTTCGATCTGGTACGCTCGGGACAGGCTGCCAAGGTGATGCACGCTTTTGGAGCACGCCGTGCCAATCGTCGTGGAGCTTACTTCCGCGAGGGTGTACACAACCTTCTGCCTATCCCGCAGACAGAGGTTGACGTGTCAAACGGAAAGGTTGAGCAGAACCCTGGCTATTAAGCCTCGGCTTTTATGAAAAATGGTTGTAAACAATAAAGTCATTTTACATTTTATGAAAAAGATAATTAGTTTTGCCCTCATGGCTTGTGCACTGCTTCTCAATACAGCATGTAGTGACGAGAACGTAGAGTCGCGCACACCAGTGGCTTCAATACAATATGATACGAACAAGACAACGCTAAAGGTGAATGAATCGTTGGTGATTGATTTTACAGGCGTGGCCGACCTTGTGGCTATCTATCCTGGCGATAATGGACATCGCTATGAGAAACGTGACGAAATGGAAACGGGTATTGCCGTTAATAAAAACCATTTCACCTATTCGTATAAGGCGCCGGGCACCTATCATGTGGTGTGTGTGGCCTCTACATTCGACACTTATATGGGTGGCAACCTGAAACAGGCCACTTGCTCGTTTGATGTTACCGTTGTTGATGATGAGACCGAATTTAAGGACCTCTACACAACAATCACTCCCAACACCTTCTATGCTAACAAGCTGGGAGATGACGCATGGGTGCTGAATTTGCCCACAAAGCAGGTGTATAATGGTAAAGACATTAAGGTAAACCCGAAGAACCAGCGTATCTATTACGATATGCCTTCCGACTCTACCCTCGTGTTTGTTGATATGGCTGATGCCGATTATCAGCTTCTTCAGAACTATTCAGCCCTCAGCTCTGCCGAGCAAAAAGCCCTGAAGAATAAGGTAACAAGCAACAAGGTGCGCTACAATCTTTCACAAGATCATGTTATCACAGTGCGCTCTTATGCAGGAACCATTAAGCAATATACACTCTATTGCTTGATATATCCTGAGTTTAAGACCGTAACGGTGAATGGTGTGAAGGGCGTGCTCACACGCGATGCCTTTAACCAAGACCACCAGACATACACCTTCACCTTGCCCAGTGGAACAGATGTCGCTAATGCCAAAATTGAATATACGCTTGACGGTACGGGAACCTTCCTCGTTGAAGGCAATGAGGTGGCCTCTGGCACAACAACCAATTTTGACGGAAAGACACTCACCCTTGAACGTTCTGCTGCTACCAATGCGCAGGCAAAGGCCGTGTCAAACATCAAGTTTGTATTTAAATTTCAATAATTGATTTTATAGTCGAATAAATGTAAGGGCGACATGTATGGACAGACTGCCCAGCATGTTGCCCTTCTTTTATTTAAGGTATAAATATCGTCACAATCTTTTCAATAACAATCATCCTTAAAGCAATCAATATATGCGTAGAACTATTTTACTTGCCCTTTCATTTATCACACTGTTTAATATGCCAAGCCCAGTATCGGCAGCAAGACACGAACCTTATAAAGGATCACGCATATTTTGGGATAACGCCACACGTAAAACCGTGTTCACAAGTGGTGGCTATGCCCGTATCATACAGCTGCATGATGGCCGATTGATGGCTACTTGCGAGCGGAATGGTATCGTCATAGCCTTCAGTTCTGACAAGGGTAGCACATGGTCGTCGCCGACAACTATTGTCAACAATACGAACAATGTACCCAACTGTGTGCCTGACCTGATACAGCTTGCCGATGGAACAATTGTTGTAGGTTATAACCCTCGCCCCAATACGCCTTACACTGAAGACCGCCGTTTCGGCATACGCTGTAAGCGCAGTACCGACAATGGTAAAACCTGGAGCGATGAGATATTTGTGAACGATGCATTACATACGTTTAACGATGGTTGCTGGGAACCGTCATTCCTTGAGCTCCCTTCGGGCGAGCTACAGCTTTATTTTGCCGACGAAGGGCCCTATACCAGATCGAACGAACAACAGATATCAATGTGCCGCTCGTTTGATAAAGGCCAAACCTGGACGGCGGCTCAAAAAGTTTCTTTCCGTGCTGGTTCTCGCGATGGCATGCCGTCGGCCATCATCTTACAAGATGGAAAGACCATAGCCCTTGCCTTTGAAGACAATGGTTGGGCGGGTGTAAACAATTTTATCCCCACGGTGGTAACATGCCCACTGGCCACTAACTGGAACAACTATTGGGTTGACGCTAATAGCTCGTATCGCTGGAAAGCTGTCAACTATGATTATAGTCCGCTATATCGTGGCGGAGCTCCCTATCTGCGCAAGCTTCCCTGGGGCGAAACCCTTATCTCGCATCAAGGAGAGAATGGCAATGGTGCCGACATGTCGAAACAGCAAATGTGGGTATATGTGGGCAACGAGCAGGCCAAAGATTTTAAGGCCATGAGCGAACCCTTTGGTGGCGATAACTCGTTATGGAACTCGCTTGCCGTTATCGATACAGGTACCGTAGTGGCTGTAGGCGGAATGGACGGACACATAGACATGATTAAAGGACGTGCTGTGCGACAGCTCGAAGCCCCCTACGCCCATCCTACCATTGATGGAAAGCAAACAAATAAAGAGGGCTACTATATGGCCAATGCCACGCAGTTGCTCTTAGGTCATAGTTCTAATAAGGTGCGTTTTACTGCCGACTTTGCTTATGATAATGATTCGCTTTATTTCACCTCTCGTGTATCAGACGTTACACAGCATCCCCTTCCTTCTTCCTATGGCGATGGTGTGACCCTCTTTCTCGATACCGACTATGCCTCTGACGAGCAGCCTGTCGACAATATACACCGCCTGTTCTTCCGCCTTGATGGCACCGTAGTGGCCTATCAAGGAAGCAGTGAAAAACGTCGTTGGATGTTGAACAGCAGCATTGTTGATAAAGTGCATAGTGTTTTGAAGAGGGCAAATAAATATTATATAGTTGAGGCTGCCATCCCATGGAGCGCCCTTGGCTTCAATGCCCCTCCTGTAGGACAGCTTATGCGTGCTAACGTAATGCTGCACGACAATCGTGATGGCAGTAATAATGTGGTATATGACATGATGCCCGACGCAAAGCGCGATGCATCATGGACCTGGATTGACTTGGCATTGCTTTCCCATCCTGATGCCACATCGGTGAATGGGGTAGAAGCCAAAAAGTCGGTTAGCGTAACGATAGGCGATACCGATATTTCTATCAGCAGCCCTATCGCCAAAGCTACAATATATACAATAGTAGGTGGTGTCGTGGCCGAATATACCACGTCTTCCTTTGCAAAGCCCGCCTCTAAAGGCGTTTACTTGTTAAGTGTTATCTTGAAAGATGGCAATGTGCTGACAAGAAAGTTTCTTGTGAAATAGCATCCTGATGTTTCGCCTCTGTTGAGAAACACAAACAAAGACCGAAATAAATAAAACCTACAATTATGAATATTCATTTTAGAAACCTACATAAACGTATCGCAAAGAAACATCTTTTGCCCATGGCAACAGTGGCTCTATCGCTGTGTGCTGCATCGTCAATGGCACAAACCTACAATAACCCTGTTATTCCTGGCATTGCCGATGCAGGATGTATAAAATATGCGGGCAAATATTATCTGGGTGGCGTGGCCACTTATGGCGATCTTTTTGTAAGTACTGATCTCGTGAATTGGGGCGAACGGGTGCATGTGTTCGACCTTGATAACCAGTGGACAAAGGGAACGGGGGCTAAGAATAACCAGATACATGCCAACGATATGTCGTACAGTGGCGGACAGTTTCACCTCCTCTTCAGTGCCAACTACTGGGGTAAAGACAAACATATTGTGCACATCACTCATGCGGTGTCGCCCACGATTACGGGGCCATACCGCGAGGTGCGTGACGACCAGTGGTTTGAAAATCGTATCGACCCGATGGTGTTTCGCGATGAAGATGGTCGTCTTTATTTATATATGGTGAAGTTTACCGATGGCAACACCATTTGGGGGCGCCCTATGAACCAAGACTTTACGTTCAGTGGCGATGCTGTGCAGCAGTTTAGTTCGCAGCCTGGCACCTGGGAAACATACGACAATCGCGTAGCCGAAGGACCCTTTGTTATTAAATATCGTGGACGTTATTATATGATGTATAATGCTAATCATACATCACCATCCTTTGGCAATTATCGTTTGGGTGTGTGCGAGGCCACCAGTCCTTTAGGCTTTGGACCTGGCGGCAAGTATAGTTGGCCTGTGGTAGGTCCCAACACCGAGCCTATTGACGATACCCATGCCGACCTTTTGCATTATGGATCAGGACAATGGCAACCACTGGCAACAGATAATAGCGGTGATACTGGCAATGCGTCGGCCCGCACCATGCGTTTTGACCTTGCGTCAGTGCCTGCAGGTAATGTGTATCTGAAACTTATTCAGCGCGGTGGTATAAGTGTGAAAATCAACGGCCATGCTATAAATGCTGGTAAAAGCTCCGACTATCAGTTATATCCCATCAACCACAGTTGGCTGAAAAAAGGTGTAAACACCCTTGTTATTGAACAGCCGAAGGAAGGGAAAGGAACATTGTCGTCAATAGCCCTTTACGATTTTGGAAATGAAAAAGCCGACGACCTGCTTGTAACGCCTGGTCAGCCTAATATTGTGCGTGGCCCTAATGGCTGGGAATGGTGGCTCGTTTATATGGCTAATAAGGGTTGGCAGCGTAGCCAATATATTGATCGCATCCATTTCAGCAACGGACGTATGGTCGTTGATGGCATCACGGGGCCGAATACTGCGGGCTTCCATCCTGCACCCTCTAAACCCCAGTATGCGGGTACCAGCATTGCCGATATACCTTTCTCTTCAACAACCTATTTGCTCGAACTTACTATGTCGTCTGCCCAACGTGAGCAGGGTGTTGTCATAGGCGATAAAACCGTTCTGCTACCCGATAGCATGGCTCGTAACGTTGCACACGAGTGGCGTATAGAGAAAAATCACAACTTGCTGACGGTGTGGATAGACAAAGTTCTTGTAACCCAACACCAGCGTGTCAATGTTACCGATAATAAGGTGAAATTGTTGGGCGATAGCAATAATTACCACATTGACCACGTTGCTTATAATGAAGGCTTTGACGAATACGGACCGTATTTCAGTGGATGGGATACGCTTACTGCAGGAACGCATGGCTTAGCCCTTGACAAGGGCATGTGGCTGAAGGGCGCTGCCGCTAATAACTATGAACTGAGTGTGCAGACAGACGATAATGCTGCCACATCAGGCGCTTATGGTGTGATGGCGGCCTATACTGATAATAAAAACTATGTAAGCGTAAAGATTGACGCTGCAAAAGCACAAGTGGTGATTGACCATTGTGTGAAAGGTAAAACAAAGTCGGTATCGACACCTCTTGCCACAGAACAGGTGGTATATCCTGATGTGAAATACACCGACAGCTTTGAAAAGCAATATCGTTTTGATAGCGACACTTATATCAATGCATTGCTCTTCCCGCACAACACTCCTAACAACGACCCCTATGCACACGATTTGGGTATTGAGGCGGCTGTCAAAGAGCATTATCAGGCTGATGTAGCATCATCGCAAGAGATAGCATGGCTGGATGGTGACACCTGGCGACCGTTGTCAACCGAATTAGCTACATCGTCAAATCCTGCGTGGCAACGCATCACGTTCCCTACGGTCAAGACTCGCGGATTGCGTTTCATCAATCGTGAAGCTACCGATATGCATCGTAACATATACCGCATAAAGGTGGGCAGCGAGCGTCAAACGGTGAACCAGCTGCGTGTGGAACGCCGAGGCAAGGACATACATGTGTATGTAAACGATCGTTCGTTTGGTGTCGTTACTCTTGCTCATGACGTTCCTACTCGTTGCGGACTTGTGTCTGACGGTGCTGCAAAGGTAACAGTTGGCAATGTGCTCTATTATGTTGTAAACTAAAGAAGGAAAGTGGTTTTGAACAAGAACTGCTGTATGAAATAAATTCTTTTCGAATGAAGAAATTATTATTTTTGATATTTCTTGTATTGTCAACAGGACGTGTGCATGCAACCCTCATCGACTCGTTGCACGTTACGCCCTCTATTGACGAGCAAACTTTTAAAAACGGAACGTTAGATATTACGTTTTGGAACCAGGGCAATAGTATGGTGACATACCGCCTGATGGATGCCGATGGAGAAGTGGTGGCCGAAGGCAAGCTTGTAAAGCAAGTAAAACCAGCGCGCCAGCAGTTTACTATTGACGTGCAAAAGGTGAAACGCTGGACGGCCGAAACGCCATACCAATATACGTTATGTCTCAACGCCACACCCATAAAAGGTAAGGGGCAGGCAGAACAGGTGAAGCAAAAGGTGGGTTTCCGCTTGGTAGCCATACGCTATGCAAAACTCTTTCTGAATGGTTGCCCCTTGTTTTTGAAAGGCATCAACTTGCACAATATGCAGCCAAACATGAGTCGTGCCGACATGATAAACATTCTTCGCCTACTGAAAGCGCATAATATCAATGCCGTGTGCACCGATAGGGTTGACCCATTATGGTATGACCTCTGCGACGAATATGGCTTTTATGCCTGTGTTGAATTAGGAAGAAGTCAACACATAGCTGCTTTCAAACAGTTATATAATCACCCCAGTATCATCATGTGGAGCGTAGGAAAAGCCGAGACCGACAATGTTGTGATAAGCAAACTGTTTGAAACGTTGAAGAAGGAAGACACAAAGCGCCCCGTGATATGGGTTGATATGCCTTTCACTGATCAACGCTGTGAACTGTATGCGCCTTTTGCTCCCACTGCCAAGGTGGCCGACGACTTCTGCAATATGGGCAATCCTGTTGCTGAAAAGCCTCAACTTTTGGCCAGCTATGCTCAGCCTAATGGCAATAGTTATGGTGCTATTGATGAGTATATGTCGTTGCACTCGCGTCAGCCTCGCTATGCGGGCGGTTTCTTGTGCGAGGGCACCCTCGATAATATGCTGAAGGGCATGCCCGCCATGCAAGAGATAAGTTATCAGATGCAGAGCATCAGCACCCTCTCGCAAGCCCCTCGTGTGGGCAAGGTTGAAGTGTTCAACGATAGCTTTTACGAAACACTGAGCAACGTAACCATTAGTTGGGTGGTGCGTCATAACGGCGCTGCCGTGCTGAAGGGACAGTATACCAAGCCCTTTACGGTGGCTCCGCGTAAGACCACCCGCATAAACTTAGGTTATGCAGACTTGTTCAAGACCTATCCCACAGGCCAACTTACCCTCGATGTTACCTATCATCAATCGGTGGCCACGCCTCTCGTTAACAAAGGTCAAACGGTAGCCAAGGCACAAATCGTGGTGCGCCCCTTTAAGGCCGACGCGCTGCCTGTGCCCGATGTGGCCGACGCTAACCCCAGCAAACTGAAGCTGAAGCGTGGGCAAGACATCATCACGATAGCAAACAATGTGTGCACGGTGTCGTTCAACAAGGCCACGGGTTGGCTCACGCGTTACGATGTCTTTGGGCACACCATGCTTGCTGATGGCGGTACTTTGAAGCCCAACTTCTGGCGACCGCTGACCAGCAACGACCGTGCTGCCGATGGCGAAAAGATGTTCGGCCCTTGGCAAAACCCCATTTATACCCTTGTGTCGCTGGATACCCAAAAGCTGAAGAACCCCGACACCCAGCGCACTGAGGTATGTGTAACTGCGCAATATGAGCTGAAGGCGCAGCGCATACAGCTCGTCATTAGTTATACCCTTAACGAGCAGGGCGCTCTCAAGGTGTCGCAAAAGGTTACGCCACATGATGCCACAACTCAGCCCAAGGTGTTGCGCTATGGCATGATGCTGCAGATGCCCAAGAACATGAGTCATAGCCAATACTTTGGTCGTGGTCCTGAAGAAAACTATGCCGATCGCAAGGCTTCGCAGTTTGTAGGCTTGTATCAGTTTGATGCTGCCCAAGCCCAGTGCCCGTATAACCCTTACCAAGCGTGGGGCAACCATTGTGATGTGCGTCGTTGGTGCCAAACCAATGCTCAGGGCTTGGGCCTTGAGGTATCGTCGGCAGCCACCTTCAGCGCCAGCGCCCACGTCTCGTCTGTCCAACCTGTCTCGGCCATTAATCTGAACATCGACCTGAAGCAGTCGGGCGTAAACGAGATGACCAATGTGGGCCAATATAGTGAAATGATGAACGATACCCGCGTTCTGTTGCACGGACAAACGTTCACGTTCTGCCTCACACCGATAGGTGCCACGGCCGAAGAGCAATAATATTGTGAAACCTTTATACAAATGCAATAAATAAAGCAAATGAAAGTGTACAAGTATCTTGTAGCCAGCCTCCTCATGTTCTTGCCAGCGGTAAGCATCAATGCCCAAGGCTGGAAGAACCCTACCAGCTTTAATGGGCAACCTGGAAGTGGTATGGCCGACCCCTATGTGTTTAAATATCGTGGCACCTATTATATGTATGTTACGGGCGATGCTTCACGTGTATATTGCTGGCAGTCGCGCGACCTGGTTAACTGGACTGGCCCTGTAACCTGTTGTTCCGATCCCGTGGCCAAGTTTGCCTATGCTCCCGAGGTAAAATATTTTAATGGCAAGTTTTATATGGTGACCTCGCCCTCGGGCAATGGCCATTACGTGTTAACCAGCGATAGCCCTACAGGCCCTTTTGTGTGTGCTACCAAGAACCTTGGCAACTCGATTGATGGCAATGTGCTCATTGATGATGATGGCAAGTGGTATTTTTACCATGCTGGCTCAAATGGCATTATGGCTTGTCCTATGACCGACCCGCTGACCATTGGCGCCGAAAAGAACGTGGTGCCCGCGATGGGAGGCCAGTGGACTGAAGGCCCCGAGGTGTTTAAACGCAATAATAAGTATTATATGTTTTATTGTGGTAACCACTATCTGTCTCGTGGATATCGCACCAATATTGCTGTGTCGAAAACAGGACCTATTAGTGGCTTTATGAACCAAGACGAGCAAAACCCTATATTGATAAGCACCGATGGTGTGGATAACCTTTACGGTTTAGGACATGGTTCGGTAGTGGTAGGTCCCGATCTCGATACCTATTTCTTTTGTTACCATAACCTTGTAAGCAGTGGCAGTGGCAGCTATCGCCAGTTTTGTATGGATCGTATAGGCTGGAATGGCGATAAACTGATGATGTATGGCCCCACAACCTGGCAACAAGATGCCCCCATTGTGGCCGAGAACGATTATTTTGATCGCACCGAGCTGGGGGCGCAGTGGGTTACCACCGCAGGCCAGTGGGGCGTTGAGAACCGCGACTATCTTGCCCAAACCGATGCCACCGCTCAGGCTTATGCCGTAATGAAGAGTAGCGTAGCGAGCAATTTTACGGCCGAATATACCGTGCGCCTTACAGGCACAGGCGGCTCGTATGGTGCGGTATATGCCTATAGCGACAGTCGCAACTATTCAACGGCCATGATTAACCCCTCGGCCCAGACCATAGAACTGGCACGCACCACAAACGGCGTAACCACCACGATGGGTAGCTATGCCATTAACGGGCAGTTTGATGCCAAATGCTGGCACAGCATACGCCTTGAAAAGTGCGACACAAACCTGAAAGTGTTTGTCGACAATATGCTTTGTGGCACCGTTACCGATACTGCTACCTCTGGCTATGTGGGCTATGCCACCCATAGCACCACCGCCCAGTTTGGCTATATTGCCCATAGCCCCTATGTTGATGGCTCGGCCCTCACGGCTACTTATCTTCCAGTTCCCAGCCGTTTGGCAGCCAGCCATGCGGTCGATACCGACGCCTCGTTCACCGAGATACCCCTTTCTTACGGTGTGGCCCATGCCCTTATGCTGAACGCGGGCAACCATGCTACCTATAACATTAATGCACGTGCTAAGACGGTTTACAATATGGGCTTGCGTTATCGCTCTTCAGCCGATGCCAAGGTTCGTGTCCTTGTAAACAACGCCGTGGTGATAGACGAGGTTACGTTGCCCGCCACAAAATCGGTATGGAATGTGCTCACCCTCAAAGATATCAGTCTGGCGGGTGGCCATTTGGTTATGCGCATAGAGGTAATTGAAGGCAGCATTGATTTGTATGAGATTGATGCACGCACAGGTTCTACTATTACTGATGTGATGACTGACAATTTTGACACCACCATTAGCAAAGACTGGAAGCACAAGCAAGGCACCTGGACTGTAGAAGACGGATGGCTGAAGAGCCCCTCGTTCGGGAAAATATTGATGGGTTCTACCTCGGCATTAGGTATGACCGACTATGTGGTAGAGTGCGATATGAAGTTTGGGTCAGATGTTAATGCAGGTATTCTCTTCAGAGTGACCAACCCCTCAATGGGTGGCGCTGGCAATGATGCACAGCTGGGTACCGACTTTCTTCAAGGCTATTTCTTTGGTCTTACATCATCGTCGGTAGTATTAGGCAAACAAAACTATAACTGGAAACAATTGGTGAGCAAAAATGTATCGTTCTATACAAATCAGGTATATCATGTAAAGGTAGAGGTTGTGGGCAACACCATCAAATGTTATGTTGATAACATGAATAAACCTCTAATCACCTATACCGATGCACAGCCATTTATCTCAGGCCGTGCGGGCTTGCGCACCCACTCGTGTGTGGCTCGTTTCGACAATTTTGTGCTCACACCCCTTACTGGCACCACGTCGGGCATCAAGGGTGTTTCCCTCAGTAGCACCCCCGTCTCTAACGCTCATTGTGGCATCTACACCCTATCAGGGCAGAAGGTGGCGCAAGATATGAACAATGTTGAAACCTTACCGAAGGGCGTATATATAGTTGCTACTAAGGATGGTAGCCGCAAAATAATGAAATAAGACAATAATAACCATGCGTATATCTAAGTGTTTGGCCCTATGGGCATTGGCGCTGCTCGCCGTTCCTACCTCGGTTGATGCTCAAGGTTGGAAGAACCCTGTGGTGATGTCGGGGCAGCAAAGCTATGATGTGGGCGACCCACAGGTGATAAAATATCGTGGCGTGTATTATCTGTATTGCAGCTCGGCCACAAAAAGCTTGTTATGCTGGACGTCGCGCGACCTTATTAATTGGTCTGATGCTATTGTGGTGAGCAACGACCCCATTGCCGTTGATGGCTATGCCCCCGAGGTGAAATACTGGAATGGTACTTTCTATATGGTGACCTCGCCCAATGGCCTGGGCCACTATGTGCTTACCAGCGATAGCCCTACGGGCCCGTTCAAGGTGGTGACCGATAACCTGAAGCAGGAGATTGACGGTAGCATCTTCATTGACGACGACGGCCAGTGGTATTTTTATCATGCCCACCATACGGGCATTAAAGGCAACAAGATGCCTACACACACCTCGTTTGGAACCGATGTCGACCTTAACGCTTGCATGAACCATAACTGGACCGAGGGCCCCGGCGTGTTTAAACGCAATGGCAAATATTATCTTATCTATACTGGCAACCACGTGCTGACAAACGGTTATCGCATCGACTATGCCGTAAACACCCAAGGGCCGATAGCCCGCTATACGCCTCAGGCTGAACAAAACCCCATCCTGATCAGTGCCGATGGCGTTGACAGTCACTACGGTTTAGGGCACGGCTCGGCCTTTGTGGGTCCCGACCTCGACTCGTATTATTTCTGCTATCACAACATGACGCGCACCAGCGGACGCATCCAGCGCCAGCTCGACCTCGACCGCATAGCATGGAATGGCGATAAGATGATGATGCTGGGCAATACAACGTGGATGCAAGATGCACCCATCATAGCGCCCTGCGACTATTTCGACCGTGCTGAGATAGGCCCCGACTGGAGCACCACCAGTGGTACATGGAGTATTGTAAACAGCGACTATCTCGCCCAAACATCGTTGGCCGAAAACGCTATGGCGGTGTTTACGCCTCATGCCGAAGATACCTTCACGGCCGAATTTACGATGAGGCTTGCTAAAAGTGAGAACAGCGGACGCTTTGGCGCCCTATACGCCTATGCCGATGCTAACAATTATCAAGAGGCGCTACTGAACGCTGCCGAGGCCAAACTGGAGCTATACAGCTGTAGCCAAGGCGTAAGAACGCTGAAGGCCACGTATAATCTGGTGGGCGACTTTACCCCACAGGCATGGCACAGCATACGCCTTGAAAAGAACGGTACACGCCTGAAAGTGTTTGTCGATGGCTTGCTGCGCACCACTACCACGGTGGGCGAGAAAGGTGGCTCGGTGGGCTACGTGTCGCATGGCTGTAAGGCCGACTTCTCTTACATTGCCCTCAGCCCCTATGTTGATGGTTCGGGCATCTTAGATGTAAACCTTCCTGTGCCAGGCATCATACCCGCTGCCCTGTGTAAGGAGCAGAGCACTGGTGCCGAGCGCGAAAACTTTGCCTTGAGCTATGGCTCGTGCGAGGTGATGCACCTGAAACAAAGCCACTGGCTGCAATATAACATTAATGTGCGCATGAAACTGCAGTATAACATGGGCTTGCGCTATAAGTCGAGCGCACCAGCACATGTGCGCTTGCTGGCGGGCGGTGTTGTGGTGAAAGACAACGTGTTGCTGCCCGCAACGGGCAATGTATGGTCAGTGGCTCCCATCAACGATATACAGTTGCCTAACGGCCGTACCACCTTGCGCATAGAGGTGATTGATGGCGACGTTACACTGTATGAAATGCTGATCAAGCGCGGCACGGCCACGCCCAAAACCTATGAAGACAACTTTGATAGCGGTATATCGAAGATATGGAAGCACACTGAAGGACAGTGGAAAGCTGTGGATGGAAAGATGCGTAGCCCATTATATGGTAAGAATGTGGCAGGGGCGCTTTCTGATTTAGGCATGACCGACTATACTGTTGAATGTGACCTTACCTGTACCAGTGGCATCAACGCGGGCCTTATCTTCCGCACCAATAACCCATCGATAGGCGGCGCCAACGACAATACCACGCTGGGCACCGATTTTCAGCAAGGCTACTTCTTTGGCATCAGCAATAACGCGGTGGTGCTGGGCAAGCAGAATTATGGTTGGACCACGCTGGCCTCGAAAAACCGCGCCTTCTACGTAAACCAATCTTACCACTTGAAGGCAGTGGTTGAGGGCGCCACCATAAAATGTTATCTAAACGATGAGGTCACGCCCGTCATTACTTATACCGACCCGCTGCCCTTCATCTCAGGACGCACGGGCGTGCGCTCGCACAACTGCATTGCGCTGTTCGACAACTTCAAATGGTCCCCAATAACCGTTTCTTCGGGCATTGAAGGTGTTTGTGGCAATGGTGCAACAGATCTTGCCGACGGATTTGATAGCCAGTCGCCCGTTACGGCTTATACCTTATCTGGACAAAAGGTGTGTGCTGACCACAATGCAACCCTACTGCTTAACAAACTGCTAAAGGGTATTTATGTGTTGAAAGACAAAAACGGGAAAGCAAAAAAGGTGATAATAAACTAATAATAACGATATGAAACGACTACAAATGCTGGGTGCCACGCTGCTCGTAACAGTAGCAGCAATGGCCGCTACGCCCATCGTAAAGGGCATGAAGAACATGAAGCATGACTGTATGGGTCAGAGCTGTAAACAATCAACGGTGACCAAGGGTGAACAGATAGCTTATGCCGATCCTACCATCGTGCGCAAGGGGGGCTACTATTATCTTACGGGCACTGCTAACGAGAAGCCACAAGGGTTTTCTATGTTGGTATCGAAAGATCTTAAAAACTGGACATCGGTGGGCCGACTGCTCACTGAAGGCCCTCAGGTGTATGGCAACAAGGGCTTCTGGGCTCCGCAGCTATATCTTAACGGCAAAACATGGCAGCTGGCTTATACGGCTAATGAGCAGGTGGCTGTAGCAGAGTCGGCATCGCTCACTGGCCCTTTCACGCAAAAGCAAGTGAAGCCCGTTGATGCATCAGAAAAAAATATCGACCCCTTCATCTTCACCGACGACGATGGTAAAACATATCTTTATCATGTGCGCTTTAATAATGGCAACTATTTATGGGTGGCAGCCTATGATAAGAACACGATGACCATCGATCCCAGCACGCTGAAACAATGTCTCGGCAACACTGAGGCGTGGGAGAACACCCCCGACTATCCCGCAGCGCCTATCATGGAAGGCCCTACGGTCATTAAACATAAAGGTAAATATTATTTATTTTACTCGGCCAACCATTTTATGAGTCGCGACTATGCTGTAGGATATGCTGTGGCCGACTCGCCAATGGGCCCGTGGCATAAACCTGCCAACAATCGCATCATACACCGTTCTACGGTGGGCGAGAATGGTTCAGGACATGGCGACGTGTTTACCGACAAGAAGGGCAACCTCTTCTATGTGTATCATGTGCATCATTCTAACACCACTGTCTCACCTCGACTCACACGTATAGTGCCTCTTCACTTCATTCCATCAACTGATGGCTTTGATCATGTAATCGTAAAAAAAGATGAGGTGATAGTGCCGATGAAGAAATAACTAAAATAAAATATTAAAATAATAAGATAATAAGATGAAACGACTACAAATGCTGAGCGCCTCACTGCTCGTAACAATGGCAGCAATGGCGCAAACAAAAACTTACACAAACCCTGTTATCGACAGAAGCGCACCCGTGGTTGAAGGCAAGCAAAACCTGACTCTTTCGGGCCTTGACCCCGTACACTTTGAGAGCAATGTCGAGGGACGTGCCACACACCTTTACACCATGCGCAACAGTAAGGGCATGGAGGTGTGCATCACCAACTTTGGCGCGCGCATCGTATCAATCATGGTGCCCGACCGCAAGGGCGTGATGCACGACGTAGTGCTGGGCTTTGACAACATTGCTCAGTATGCTGACCGCGTAAACTTTGCAAGCGACTTTGGCGCCGCCATCGGACGCTATGCCAACCGCATCAACAAAGGACAAATAACGGTGGATGGCAAAACCATACAGCTGCCACAAAACAACTACGGACACTGTCTGCATGGTGGCCCCACAGGTTGGCAATATCGGGTGTATGACGGACGTCAGCTGAACGACTCTACCTTGCAGCTGACCCTTCTCTCGCCCGATGGCGATAACAACTTCCCTGGAGCGGTAACGGCTACCGTTACCTATACGCTGACACACGATAACGCTATCGACATTCGTTACGAGGCTACCACTACGAAGAAGACGGTGATTAACATGACTAACCACTCTTACTTTAACCTCAATGGCGACCCCTCGCACGATGGCGAAAACCAAATGCTGTATATCAATGCCGACCGCTATACACCCGCCGACACTACCTATATGACGACGGGCGAAGAACTGAGCGTGGCTGGCACTCCGATGGACTTCAGACGCTTCACTGCGCTCAGCAAAGATATTAACAACCAGCAGTTTGATATGACTCGTAATGCGCACGGCTTCGACCACAACTGGTGTTTGAACACATGGCACAAAGGAAAGGGTAACGATAAGGTGGTGGCAGCAGCTCTGTATAGTCCCACCACGGGCATACGTCTCGACGTTTATACCGATGAGCCGGGCATACAAATATATACGGGCAACTTCCTCAAAGCGTCGTTCGCCGCTAAGCATGGCCTCCGTTATCCGCGTCATGCCTCGGTATGCCTCGAAACGCAACACTTCCCCGACTCGCCTAACAAACCGCAGTGGGCAAGTCCGTGGCTCGAGCCTGGACAGAAATATACCAGCCACTGCCGCTACCAGTTCTCGGTGGCCGACAAGGCTGTAACGCCTAAAAAGAAAAAGTAATAAGCGACATAACCCAAACTGTATATTTATGCAGAAATGCACTTGAAAATGTATAAATATACAGAATATGGTTTTTGCGTTTCTTTACTTAATATTTCTTAAATTAATGATAATCTGTAAGCAAATGATTTCTGTTTGCTTACAGATTTTTTTATTGATACTTCTCGTTTGAGAAAGCATGGGTTTCAGGCCCTAAAACCCATGCTTTCACACCCTAAAACCCTTGGTTTCACAGCCTGAAACCCATGCTTTCAGATTGTGATTTGATGCATATTGGAAAACTGCATAAATATACAGAAGCCCCACCCCCGCACCGCGCGGAGCGCGGCTTTCCCCTCCCCGTTGGAGAGGGGAGTGATATGCTGGGCAAAGCGCTGTTTTAATTTGTTAGTTATTATTTATTATTTTCGATATGTATTTGGCGTCCTTAATCCCCTTCCTAAAATAAGCGTACCGCCACCCTCAAGGCATTTTACTCCCCTCCATAAGGGGAGGGGGAAGCCGCGTTAGCGGCGCGGGGGAGGGGCTCTTACTGCTTAACCCTTGGAATATAGCTAAGCAGATACACTACGCCAATAGCCATTACCACGGCGGCCCATATCTGCGGATACATGGCGCCGGCAGCCTTAGCGGCATCGCTGGCAAAGCCCATGAACAAGGGGAAGACGGTGCCACCGAAGAGGCCCATAATCATCAGTCCGCTCACCTCGTTCTTCTTTTCGGGTTCTGACAGCATAGCCTGTGAGAAGACGATAGAGAACACGTTTGAGTTGCCGTAGCCCACGAGAGCGATGGCGGCCCACAGTTCCCACTGCTCGGTACCGAAGACAAATCCTATCATTGACAGGCCCATCATCACCACGATAATGGCAAAGAAGGTGCGAATGTTCAGCTTGCGCATGATGATAGAGCCAGTGAAGCATCCCAAGGTACGGAAGGCGAAGTAGAGCGAGGTGGCATACTCAAACTTGCTCAGCGAGTCGCCAGGTTCGCCTAAGCGTTCCAGCAATATTTTGGGTGCTACGGCGTTGGTACCTACGTCGATACCCACGTGGCACATAATGCCTATGAACGAGAGCAGGATGAGGGGCGAGCCCAGCATCTTCAAGCAATCGACAAAGCCCGATGCCTTCTCGTCGCCAGGCTCTTCTTCAATATGTGTGAAGGCCAACGACAGGGTAGCAATCATGCCCACTAGGAAGAATAGCAGGAACAAGATGCGCCAGCTCAGGCCCAACAGCGGTGCTGTGGTGGTGGCGCCCCATGCAGCGATAAGGGGTGCTATGAACGAGGCGATAGCCTTTACAAACTGTCCGAAGGTGAGTGTTGAGGCCAAGTGGCCCTTCACAATCATTGTTACCAGAGGGTTGATGCTGGTTTGCATCACGGCGTTGCCAATGCCCAGCAGCGAGAACGATACATACATCAGCCACAGTTGGCTTTCCTTGGTAGGCATAAAGATGTCGAACAGTGGCATAAACACTGCCAGTGTGGTGATGATGATAGAGATAAGCACTGTTTTCTTACGTCCTATCTTGTTCATGAGCATGCCCGTGGGCACTGAGAAGATGAGGAACCAGAAGAACACGAGCGAAGGGAAGAAGTTGGCAGCCGAGTCAGACAGTCCGAAGTCTTCCTGCATATTATTCGATACAGCGCCTACGAGGTCGACAAAACCCATAGTGAAGAATGTAATCATCACTGGGATAAGTGTCAGTTTTGAATTGTTCGAATTATTCATTATAGATTTATTTTGTTACGTTCTTATTAGTCAGGTTGTAAACAGTATATTTAGCACGTTTTGTTACCGTGATCTTGTTATACGGCTTGGTGGGGAACACCAGGTTGGTCATAGCCATACGGCCGTTGGCGTCAAACACCTCGATGCTGCTGCTGTCGATGAAGATGCGCAGCTGCGACAGCTTGCCGTGTACGGGGGCAGTGGTAACGGCGGCAAACTCGGTGCTGAAGTCGGTGCGTCCGCTCTTGGTGCGATCCATGCTGAAGGTTTTTGCCTTGTCGTCGTAGGTCATCACCACCTGTTCGCCCTTGTCGTTGCTCAGTGTCAGCGTGGTGTTGCCCTTCAGCGTTACCACCATCTCGCAGGCCTTGGTCAGTGACTTGGTGCCCTTCTTGGCGCGGGCGGCAGTTACTTCAGGCGAGGGTGTTACGCTGCAGTAAGTCTCGCCCTCATATTCGTACAGGTCGAGGTCGCGGGCAATGCTGTTAGCCGAGCGATACTGCTGTGTGGGCACCTGGTTAGCATACTGCCAGTTGCTCATCCATGCTATGGCTACGTGTCGGCCGTCGGGGGCGTTGTCGAAGGTTACGGTGGCGTAGTGGTCTTTGCCATAGTCCATCCATTTTGTAACCTCGGGCTTTGACTCGCAGGTAAACTTGCGTCCGTCGAAATCGCCTACAAAGTATTGTGTGGCCGAACCGCCGAAGGGGCCGCCAGGGTTGATGTTGCATATCAGCAGCCACTTTTCTTTGTCGGTGCCGCGCACGGGCAGCTTCATCAGGTCGGGGCACTCCCATACGCCGCCGTGGTTGCCATATCCCTGACCAAACGAACTTTCATACTGCCACGTCTTGAGGTCGGCCGACGAGTAGATTTGCATCTCTTGTCCGGCGGCCAAGATGAGGCTCCACTTGTTCAGCTGCTCGTTCCAGAACATGTGCGGGTCGCGGAAGTCGGGCACATTGCTCGTGATAACGGGGTTGCCCTCATATTTCTTAAACGTCTTGCCGTTGTCGGTGCTGTAGGCCAAGCTCTGGGTCTGGTTCTCGCCAGCCGATGTATACATGGCCACGATGGCGCCAGCGCCAAAACCCGCTGTGTTGTTCTTGTCTACCACGGCCGAGCCTGAGAACACGGTGCCCCATGCGTCGGAGAAGATGGCGTCGCCCTCATAGGTCCAGTGCAGAAGGTCGGTCGATACCGAGTGTCCCCATGTCATGTTTTCCCATTGCGACCCGTAGGGGTTGTGCTGGAAGTAGAGGTGCCACTCGCCATCTTTGTAGAACATACCGTTGGGGTCGTTCATCCAGCCGTAGGCGGGTGTGTGGTGATAGGTGGGGCGGAAGCGCTCGGTGTTTGTCATGTCGGGGGTGTCGGTATAGATCATGCTCTTCCAGCACGTGAAGGCGCGCAGGTCGCCATCGTTGCGGTAGGTGCCGTTTACATGAATATCAAGTGCCAGCTGCTCACCGCTTTGATAGGCGGAGAGGTCGAGGGGCACAAAATGGTCGATGTGGTTTACGGCCAGACGTATATTGAAGGTTTGCACCAGCTCGTTATTGGCTACCAACTTTATGTTGCACATCTCGGCGCTCTCTTGTACGGGCAGCATCAAGAAGTGCTTGCCCGGGGTGATGCGATAAACGCAATGGTTGCTACTGAGAAACAGCTTGTCGGCTGTGGGTGCTGTGGCGTTGGCTGCTGCCTGTTGTGCCTGTAAGGTGGCGGGAGCGGTCAGCATGAGGCTGGCCATGGCCAGCATACAGAGGGTTTTGTTATGCATTGTTAGTGATATTGTTTTTAATGTTTTACTCTTCTTCGTCGGCCCACACGTCGTAGTGCTTCTTCGAGTAGAATTCGCCATCGTATTCGCCTGTGGTGGGTGTGAAGACTACTGTGTTTCCTGATGCAGCGATGGGGTTCAAGGTTTCAACCTTTACTGACAGCGTTTTGGGGGCGATATATGTCTTTTTCATATTGCTTTTTCTTTTATGGGTTCTTATTATTGAGTTTTCTTGATAAGAGCGTTTCAAAACAATCTGCTCAACAATATTGAACAATATCGAACAACATTGAACAACAAACGAACAACAAGAACAACAATCTTATTTTGTGATGACGACCAGAACAACGTTGTTATGGTTGTTCTTTCGTTGTCATTGTTGTCGTTTTGTTTTGTATCTTTTGTCTTGAAACGCTCTCGTTATAATAACTGATGGCTTACTTTACAACCACCTTCTTGCCGTTTACTACATAGATGCCCTTTACCAGTGAGGCACCAGCCAACTTCTCGGCTACGCGACGGCCGCTCAGGTCGTACACAGCGCCATTGGCTACGGTGGTGGCGGCTACACTGTTAATGCCTGTGGCTTCGCCCTCAAAGCTAATCTTTGCAGGAGCGGTCTGGCCTTCGGCAGCCTGATAGAAGGCGTGGAAGGGATTGATGTGAGCATTTTTGCCACCTATCTGCAGCTCACCCTTATCGGTGATACCGAAAAGACCCTCTGCGCTTTGGGGGGCGTAGACACCCTTGAAAGCTTTGTCAAACGAAGCGGGAGTGGCTTCAACATATTTCTGGTTGTTATTGAATGTGAACACATTGTTTTCAGCAGCGTTAACAGTGATGAATGGCACGTTGGCATCAGCGTGATCAGCCTTTGTGAACGACACCTTCGATGCATCAGCCTCCTTGAAGGTAGCCAAGGCATCTGCTCCAAGTTCGTCTGCGCCTGCATAGAAAGGCAGCACGAAGCTGTTAATGCCCTCGCGCACGGCGCGGGTGAGCTTAACGTTGGCAGCGGTGAAAGCCTCAGGACAAGAGAATGCATTAGCGTCAGTGAGTTCCAGACCCTTTGCGGCGTAGAGAGCTGTTACTTCTTCATTATTGGCATTTGTGAAATTCTGTTTTGCCACAACGTTTACATGGTCGTAAGCCTCGTTTGCATAAAGAAGGGCGTTGGGGTTTACCTTGATAAGCATGTCGGCATCTACATCAGAAGCCTGTGCCTCGCGGATGTCTACAGAGGTGAGGCCATCTGTCATTAGTGAGTTGAAATATTCATAGTCGTTGTAGTTGATAGTCTTCCAATCATCGTCAACATTCATGCATGAGCCTTTCATCCAGGCACCTGTCAGTGTTACTTTGCCTTTTTTGTCTTCGTCTGTTAGTTTAGAAAATAATTTGCCGTTTACCATTGGAGCATCTTCAATAACGATATTGTCAATATATACATTTATATCATTATCTGTGTTATTGCTAACAGTGATGGCTAAAACTTCGGGATAGTTAAATTCGTTATTGTCGGAGAAATCAAATACCAATTTCTGCCATGTGTCATTTCCTGCATACCAAATGGCTCTGTGCTTCCAGTAACCGTCAACACCATCTTTTGTGTCTCTAGACAGTTCTACCTTTACGTTTTCTGTATCAGGCTTCTTAATCAAAAACGATATACGTTTTCTGCCGTTCATATCAATAGGAGAATCAGGAGATATTAACTCTTTGAAAGGCAACTTGATAGTAGTTTCCGTTGCACCTGCTCCTTTTTTATTTGCTACAAACTTGATACATTTAGTAGAAGTGTTGATACCATCCGTCTCAGGGTTGTCAACCAACACTGGTGTGCCGTCGTTCCAGAAACCAGCAGTGGTATTGAGATCTTTATCTTCTCCGTTCCATAATGTTGTCTGTGCGAATGATGTTGCCGAAGCCATGATGGCGAGGGCTAAGAGTGTAAATTTTTTCATATTGAAATGGTTTTTGTTATTGTTAATTTTGAAAAATTGTCGTTGTAATGAAAGGCTATGTCGTATGATAATTGTCGTTGATGGTGTTCGTTGAAAATTATTGTTACGTAGTATAGCGTTCTTGCTTTTACGCTGGCAAAGGTATAAAAAGATGATTATAAGGTATGTCAATAATGTTACATCCTATTGTAATATTTGTACAATACAACATTTATGATATCTTTTGTTGCAAATGTGGGAGTAAGGAAAGAGAGGCCCCACCCCCGCGCCGCGCTCGCGCGGCTTCCCCCTCCCCTTCTTGCTCTGGCAAGCGACCAAAGGTCGAGCGATGG
>OHEU01000349.1_pt1 | contig 28861 bp, 21 predicted proteins | sample 1567341 | NCBI WGS metagenome assembly OHEU01 (sample SAMEA3879524, study PRJEB24766) | human gut metagenome | biome: human-associated habitat; feature: feces | place: USA | collected 1985/1987 | reverse complement strand
AAAGTATGCAGAGGGGGAACGGCGGTAGGGGAAACACGTGAGGAAGGGGGAATCTAAATTTTAAATAAACATACGCATAAAAAAACGCCCCTCGTTTCACGAGAGGCGTTGACACGGTTTTCGCTGTTTGAGCCTTTTAGTGCAGTATGGAAACAGCGTCGGTAATAGTCTTTTCCAACGCTTCCCTTCCGTACTTGTCCACTTCGGCTTTGTTCTTCTCTCCGTGAGTGAGACAACCTGCGCCGCCGATGCAGCCGCCGAGACAAGCCATACCTTCGATAAAGTTGACGTCGGAAAGGTTTTTGCTCTTTTTGAGAAGGGCGATACGACATTCGTCGATACCGTCGCAAGAGCAAGGTTTGAGGTCAAAGTCGATGTTCTGCTCTTTGAGGGATTGCGACAAGGAATCGCTGAGACCGCCGCATCTTGCAAAGATTCTTCCGAAGTAAGAAGCGTTGTCGAGGACGCCTTCTTCAAGCGTGGTGATGTCCATATCTCTGCTGTCGAAAAGGGCTTGCAATTCCTCAAAAGTGAGTACGGAATCGACGTATGGTTTGACTTTTTCGTCGAGGATTTCCGCTTTCTTGGCGGTGCAAGGACCTATAAACACGACTTTTGCGCCGGGCGTGGTGTCCTTGATGTACTTGGAAATCATAGCCATAGGCGAAAGGTTGTGCGAGATATGTTCGACCATATTCGGGAAGTTCTTTTTGATGTAAGACACGAACGCGGGACAGCACGAACTTGTCAGGAAGCCTTTTTCGGCGAGTTCTCTTGCTTCGGAAAGCAAAACCATATCCGCGCCGAGTGCCGCTTCGACAACCGTGTAGAATCCGAGTTCTTTAAGCCCCGTAATGACTTGACCGAGTTTTGCGTAGGTAAACTGGCTGGAAATAGAGGGCGCGACGACGGCGTAAAGTTTGTACTTCGTGTTGTTTTCGCTCTTTTTCACGAGGTCGATTACGTCGAGAATATAGGATTTGTCGGAAATTGCGCCCCAGGGACATTGATATACGCACGCGCCGCATTCAATGCACTTGGAATTGTCGATTCTTGCCGCGCAGTCCTCGCCCATACTGATTGCCTTGACTTTGCAAGCCATTTCGCAAGGGCGTTTGTGGTTGGTGATTGCGCTGTACGGACAAACCTTTGCGCACGCGCCGCATTCTTTACATTTTGTTTTGTCGATGTGTGCGACGTGCTGGCTGTCGAAAGTAAGCGCGCCGAATTTGCAAACGTCTTCGCAACGGTGAGCAAGACAGCCTCTGCAAGCGGGGGTGACTTCGTAGCCGCCCATAGGACATTCGTCGCAAGCGATGTCGATAACCTCGATTACGTTGGGATTGTCCTTGTTGCCGCCCATAGCGAGTTTGACTCTTTCGCCCAAAATCGCGCGTTCTTTGTACACGCAGCAGCGCATCGTCGGGACTTTGCCGGGAACTATGCGCTTTGGAATGTCGATGGCGTTTTTGTCGAGCGTACCTGCCCACGCCTCTCTTGCGACTTCGCGAAGAACTTTATATTTGAGATGTTGAACTTTTGTATCGAATATTCTCATTGTTACACCTTTTGCGCTCGTTGCGTTGTGCTTGTTGCGCTTTTGCGAGTGGATTATACACCAAATCGCCCTTTACGCAATTTGATTTTGTTTCGTTTTTGTAAAAATATTTATATTTTTCGCTTATTTTCCGTTATCGATTAGAAGTACGACACTTTCACGCGCTTGCCCATCTTGACGAGGCAGTCTGAAAGTTCGGTCACGAGATTCATTTTTATGCTGAAATTTATGGGCAAATCGGGGTTTTGGTGGGCGGGGTTTATGGCTCTGCCGACGAAGAAGTTGATGTCGGTCGCTTCCTCGAAAAGAAGCCTTGCCATAAGCGACGCGCCGTCGCGTTTGAAACTCCATTGCTCGTAACTTTCGTTGTCTTTGAGGTAGTCTTTTGCGTAGGTGAGCACCTTGTTCATCGTTATGACGCCCTCGGTTACGAGGTCGACGCCCTCGATTTCGGATATGGGCGGAACGTCGCTCGCCTCGAAGTCGAGAGTCGTGCGGACGGTCTTGCCGAGATACTTTGCCGCAATAGACGAAGTCGTGCCGCCGCAGACGATATGCTTGCCCTCTTTTGAGAAGAACAAAGACATCATTCTGTCGCAATCGTCGCGGTTGGACGGCGGACCGAACAGTATGTTCATAGGCTCGCGTTTTCTTATTCTTACCACGCAAGCGGTTGCGTCGTCGCCGGGTTTTTCGCCGTAAAGTTTGTTGCACTCGTCAACGAGTATGGTCGACAGAGTTTTTGCCGTATAGCCCACGAAACTTATGCTTTCCAAAAAGGATATGATGTCCTCTCTTTTCCACCCGAAGTTGTAGGAAAGTCCGAGTCCCGCGTGCGGACAGCCGTCGCTCATAAGCACGAATATGTCGTTTTCGCACAAATCGAGCGTGGATTTGTATATCTTTTTGCCGCCGATGACCATTTCGGTTTTCGGGAAGTCGTAGTTCTGACCGTCGCGCAAAAGAATGACGGCGGGATTGTCGTACTGTATGATTTCCGCAACGCGATTTTCGACGAGGTGCAGAATGGTGAACGTCGAGTACGCAACGCCTCGCACCGAGCATATGGGCAAAGTTGCGGCAATGGTTTCAACGCAGTCTTCGAGCGTAAGACCTTCTGCCATCATAGTGGAAATAATCTTGCTTGTGAGCGTTGAAAGAATGCTCGCCTTAACGCCGCTGCCCAGTCCGTCCGCAAGCACTACGACGGTCGAATCCTCGCTTTGATGAACAACGTCGACGTGGTCGCCGCACAACTGCTCGCCGACGTGATTTATGCTTTTGTAGCCGATGTCGGCGCAAAGGTCATTCATCTTTTATCGACTCCTTGAGTTTTGTAAGCGCGATTTTGGTTTCCGCCGCGGTTTCGCCGAGCAAGGATGCGATTTCCTGAACGATACGCATTTGCTTGTCTACGACTTTGTCTGCGGTTTCGATGGTTTGCTTGGAGATACTCTCTTTCTTTTCTCTCTCTTTTTCCTCGTCGGTTATGTCGCGCATAATGCCGATATAGAGGTGATTGTCGGTGTCATAAACGACGGTAAGTTCAACGTATCTTTTATATTCCGCAAGATAAACCCTGCGATTGTGCACGTTAAACCTCGTTTTCTGCACTTCGTAGAAAACTTTGGGGTCCATAATGCGCACGACGTGTTCGCCCAGAACGTCGCTTGCCGAGCGGATGTGCATAATGTCCATAGCCGCTTCGTTTATCTGCTGCACTTCGAACGTGTCGTTGAGCACGATTATGCCGTTCGGAGTATTGTTGACGATTCTGTCAGAGAAGCCTTCCGCCTTTTTTTGAAGATACGGTAAGCACATAGACGCTTCCGCCTTGCCCTGACAAATGGCAATCGCTTTCTCTCTGCAAGTGTTGTATCCGCAACTTCCGCAGTTGAGTTCGTCGCGCTTGCTCATCTTTCCCATTTGGCGCAACGCGGCGTCGATTTCGGTTTCGCTCGGCATCTTGTTAGTGCGCTCGATAAGAGAAAAGTACTTTCTCAAATCGTGGCTGTCGGGTTGCTCGACGACAAAGTCTATCTTTCCCGCATACTCTGCGACCGCAAGATACTCTCTGACGGGCGAGGGGTGATATTTTTCCATAACGGGACCGCCCACGCAACTACCCACGCACGATGACATCTCGATAAACGCGTGATTGATATTGCCGTTTTCGATGTCTTTGAGCGCGGAAATGCAGTTTTCGATTCCGTCAATCGCCATATACTGATAACCGGGGGCGTCGAGATTCATAGTTTTGAGAATACCGCCCGTGGTCGGGAAGAATCTCGCTCTGCTTTCCTCTTGCGAATCCGTTTCCTTTTCGAGAGTTATTCCCTCTTGGTTGAGCCATTCGGTGAGTTCCTCGTAAGTGAGAACGGCGTCCACTATACCCTCGTAATGTTGCGCTTCGTCCTTTTTTGCCACGCAAGGTCCGATAAACACGGTTTTTGCGTTCGGGTGACGTTTTTTCAAGTCCGCGCAATGCGCCTGCATAGGCGAAAGCACGTCGGCGAGATAGGGCAATTCTTTGGGGAAATACTTTTGTATGAGCAAGTTTACCGTGTGGCAACACGACGATATGACTATATCTCTCTTTTCTTCTCTCAAAAGTCTGTCGTACTCGTTTTTGACGACGGTTGCGCCAAGAGCCGTTTCCTCGACGTCGGCAAATCCCAACTTTTTGAGGGATTTGCGCATAGAGTTTATGCCCACTCCCTCGTAGTTTGCGATAAAGGACGGCGCGAGGCTGACGTAAACGGGATAGGACTGCAAAAGCACTTTGACTTTTTCGGTTTCGTTGACGATTTCCTTTGCGTTTTGCGGACATACGACGAAACAATGTCCGCACAAAATGCACTCGTCGCCGATGATGTGCGCCTGATTGCCCGAAAAGCGTATTGCTTTGACAGGGCAATGACGTATGCACTTATAGCAGTTTTTGCAATTCGATTTTTTGAGAGTTAAACAATCCATATTCCCTCTTTATTTCGTTTGCCGCTCGACTTATTGTTCTTGTGTGAGAGGCAAAATTTTGTTTTGGAAAAATTCTTTGAAGTTATCTCTTGTTATACCGGGGTAAACGTCGTCGTTTACGGCGACTGTTACGCCCACTCTGTTGCACGTTCCAAAACAAAAACTTCCCGAAAGCACTATTTCGCCTTCGAGATGTCTTTGTTCGATTTCGCCGCGAAGAAGCTCGACTATCTCCTGCGAACCTTTGAGATGGCAAGAACTGCCGACGCAAATCCGAATTATTATCATATTATTTAACCTTTGCGAGAATTTCCTTTGCAAAGAAGTCGTCGGTGGATTCGGGCGTGAGCGAGAAAAACGCGTCGTCAACCGTTACGCATACGCCCTGTTGGCACTTGCCCATACAGAACGTACCGCCGAGATCCACTTTGTCTTTGAGATTGTTTTTTGCGATGAGATATTGCAGTTGTTCCACAACTTGTCTCGATCCTTTGATGTGGCAGGAACTGCCGATACAAACCGTTACTTTCATATTTTCCCCTCTCTTTATTGAAATTCCGCAACGTCTATCCAAGACATAAGGAATTCTCTTTCTTTTTCGTGTCCTTTGACCGATTGCGAAGCGGCAACGATAGGCATCCATTTTTGGACGTATCTCTTGTCCGTGCCGCTCTTTTGGCAGAACAGGTCGAGATATTTTTCCGCGCCCTCGATGTCGCCTGCCAGCCAGAACAACATATACGTTCTGGCAACGTCCGCAGAAGCGTTGCCCTGCGTTGCGTGCGACCAGTCGATGAAATATGCCGTGCCGTCGTCTTTTATTATGATGTTGGACGGGTTGAAGTCGCCGTGGCAGAGTTTGTTGTGCTTGGGCATACCTTCTAGCCTTGTGTGCAACTCATATTTTATACTTTCGTCAAGATTAGTCAAGTCGATTTTTCTGTTCATCTTGTCGCGAAGTTTGGTGAGCAAGGGGCATTTTTTGGATTGAACCTCGATTTGCAAGTCGACGAACTTTTCGAGATACTCGTCTTTCTTGTCGGGGTTTTCTTCCATAAGTCTTGCAAGGGTTTTGCCTTGAATGTACTCGGAAACGATTGCCCATTTGCCGTCGATTTTGGTAACCTCGATGATTTTGGGAACGTTGAGACCCGTTTCCTCGACTCTCGCTTGGTTGAGAGCCTCGTTGAGTACGTCCACTTTAGAGAAATCGTCGTCGAAAACTTTGACGCAGTATTCCCCGTCGCGGTAAACGGTTTTGTTTGTTCTTACGGCAATAATTCTGTCAAGATTCATATTTTCCTCCTCTTAAACCTCGGTGTGTTTGCCATAGTATGCGTTGAGATACATTTGTTTTATCTCGCTCATAAGCGGATATCTGGGGTTTGCGCCCGTGCATTGGTCGTCAAAGGCTTGTTCGACCATATCGTCGAGGCGGTCGAGGAAGTCTTTTTCGTCGGGGACGTAATCCTTGATTGTCGGCTTGATGCCCACTCTCGCTTTGAGTTCGTCGATAGCCTTGATGAGATTGTTGAGTTTTTCCTTGTCGTTTTTGCCCTTGATTCCGAGATAGTCGGCGACTTCGGCGTATCTTTCGAGAGTGTGCGGATATGCGTATTGCGGGAACGTACCCATCTTGGTCGGGGTTTCGCTTGCATTGAAACGAAGCACCTCGTCAATCATAAGCGCGTTGGCAACGCCGTGCGGCAAATGATGGAATGCGCCGAGTTTATGCGCCATAGAGTGGCATACGCCGAGGAACGCGTTTGCGAACGCCATACCCGCCATAGTAGCCGCGTTTGCCATCTTCTCTCTTGCGACGGGGTCATTCGGACCGTTATCGTAGGCTCTGGGCAAGTACTCGAATATGATTTTGAGCGAGCGGAGCGCAAGCGAATCGGTGTAATCGGTCGCAAGCATTGCCGCGTACGCTTCGAGTGCGTGCGTCACTGCGTCGATACCGCTCGCGGCGGTGAGTCCCTTTGGCGCGCTCATATGGAAGTCCGCGTCTATGATTGCCATATTCGGCAAGAGTTCGTAGTCAGCAAGAGGATACTTTACGCCCGTCTTTTCGTCGGTGATAACCGCAAACGGCGTGACTTCCGAACCCGTACCCGCAGAGGTCGGGATTGCGATGAAGTATGCCTTTTCGCCCATCTTGGGGAAAGTGTACACTCTCTTTCTGATGTCCATAAAGCGCATCGCCATATCCATAAAGTCGACTTCGGGGTGTTCGTACATAACCCACATAATCTTGCCTGCGTCCATTGCGCTGCCGCCGCCGAGTGCGATGATGCAGTCGGGCTTGAACGCCGCCATTTGCGCCGCGCCTTCTTTTGCGCAAGCGAGGGTCGGGTCGGGCGCGACGTCGAAGAACGTCGTGTGTTGGATTCCCATTTCGTCGAGTTTGTCGGTGATGGGCTTGGTGTAGCCGTTGTTATACAAGAAACTGTCCGTTACGATAAACGCCTTCTTTTTGCCCATAACGTGTTTGAGTTCGTCAAGAGCAACGGGCAGGCAACCCTTCTTCATATATACCTTTTGAGGCGCTCTGAACCAAAGCATATTTTCTCTCCTTTGCGCAACCGTTTTGATGTTGATGAGGTGTTTGACACCCACGTTTTCGGAAACCGAGTTTCCGCCCCAACTTCCGCAACCGAGCGTGAGGGACGGTCTGAGTTTGAAGTTGTACAAGTCGCCGATACCGCCTTGCGAGGAAGGCGTGTTGACCAAAATACGGCAAGTCTTCATTCTGGACGCGAATTCGTCGAGTTTCGCTCTTTGCGTAACCGCGTCGAGATAAATGGAAGAAGTGTGTCCGTATCCTCCGTCTGCGACGAGACGTTCTGCTTTGTCAAATGCTTCGTTTATGTCTTTTGCTCTGTACATCGCAAGCACGGGCGAGAGTTTTTCGTGTGCGAATTCTTCGCTCATCTCTACGCTTTCCACTTCACCGATAAGAATCTTCGTGGAAGCGGGCACGTCGAATCCCGCAAGTTTTGCGATGGTGACGGGCTTTTGTCCTACTATCTTTGCGTTGAGTGCGCCGTTGATGAGAATGGTCTTTCTCACTTTCTCGGTTTGCTCGTCGTTGAGGAAGTAGCAGCCTCTGTCCTTAAATTCTTTCTTTGCTTGTTCGTATACCTTGTCAAGAACGATGACGGATTGCTCGCTCGCGCAAATCATACCGTTGTCAAACGTCTTGGAATGGATAATGGAGTTTACCGCAAGTGTTACGTCGGCAGTATCGTCGATGATTGCGGGAGTGTTGCCTGCGCCCACGCCGATTGCCGGTTTGCCGCTCGAATACGCTGCCTTGACCATACCGGGACCGCCCGTTGCAAGAATAACGTCCGCTTCTTTCATAATGAGGTTGGTCATTTCGAGGCTGGGTACGTCAATCCAGTCGATGATGCCTTCGGGTGCGCCTGCTTTAACCGCCGCGTCGAGAACGACTTTTGCCGCCGCAATCGTGGACTTTTTCGCTCTGGGGTGCGGACTGATGATGATGCCGTTTCTCGTTTTGAGCGAAATGAGAGTCTTGAATATAGCGGTGGACGTCGGGTTCGTGGTTGGGATAACCGCCGCGACGAGTCCGATAGGCTCGGCGATTCTTATCGTGCCGTACGCCTTGTCTTCTTCGATGATTCCGCAGGTTTTGGTGTCCTTGTAGGCGTTGTAGATGTACTCTGAGGCATAGTGGTTTTTGATGACCTTGTCCTCAACGATGCCCATACCCGTTTCTTCAACCGCGAGTTTTGCAAGGGGGATTCTCATTTTGTTTGCAGCGACCGCCGCTTCAAAAAAGATTTTGTCCACTTGCTCTTGCGTGTAGGTTGCAAACACCTTTTGAGCCTTGCGAACGCGCGCTATGGCTTCTTCGAGTCTTTCTACGCTGTCGATAACGTTTCTTGCTTCCATACTTGCTTCTCCTATAACGATTATACAAATTTTGGGTTATCTCGTCGTATATTTGCCGATTCGATAACTATTTATCGATATAATTCTATCTAAACAAGCATTTGCTGTCAAGCGTTTTGCGGCATATATCAATAAATTTTTATCAATAAAAACCGACACTTTTCGCCTTGTGTATCGTTTATTGATGTTTGCAAGAAAAAAGGCGATTATATCTTCCATTTTCTGGAAGTTCCGCGCGTTATTTTGCCCTGTCCGTTCTCGAAATTCGGGTTGGATTCGAGAGCGTTCGCGACGGCGTCGTAGTCGATGTAATAGTCGCTCTTGTAGTTTGAAAGCACGTCTTTTGCGTAGGTCGGCGTTACGGTAAAGTCGCCGCCTTTCGTTATGGTGACGAGCGTGCCGCCGCGCTGGTCGCCGTAGTCGTCGATTCTTTCAAAACTTACGCCTTTCCACCCCTTGTAATCGGTTGAAGTGTTGCCGTGTTCGTCGTGCGTGGTGCGATAGTTGTGCGAATAGCCCGAGTGTTGTCCGAACGTCAGACGTATGCCCTCGTAGTTGACGGAAAAATCGTTGTCGTGGTGGTGGCACATAAATATCGCGCTCGTGCTGCCGAGTTCCTTTGCCACCGTAAAAATGCGCTCGTTTTGCGGCATATCCGCATATTTTTTGGAATAGTTGCCCTCAAAATAGCGACCGTAGAAATAATCCGACGTAGGATTGCCGTCGTTCCACGCCTTTTCCCACGCTTCCTTAAATTCGGGGATTCCGACGTGATTGAATATCATGCTTTTCACGACGTTTTTGCCCCTGTTTTCGCCGAGTTCTCTGTCCGAAATCGAGTTTATCGTATTGCGATACCACTCTACTTGATTTGCTGTGGGAACGTAGTTGTAAACCTTGTTTTCGTCAAATGTGCAATCAAAAAGGCAGAGCGTGTAGACGAGTTCACCCGAACGCTTGCGAATATTCACGAAATGATTGCCGTCGCCGTCAAGACACTTTTCGTCCGAGTTCATAAGGCAGTGCGCGTACTTTTGCGACATATACGCAATGAGTTTCGCCTTCGAGCATTGCTTGTTTTCGGTGTCAACCTCGGCAGAAGCCATAGTCCACTTCAAATCGCAATCGTGATTGCCGAACGTGAACGTCCACGGCGTTTCGAGCCTCTCGAATATCTCGCCGTAGCGGTCAAAGTACGGCGTGGATGACTTGAACGGCATATCGTTCATCACGAGGTCGCCGTTGATTATCACCAAATCGGGATTCGTCGTTTTGACAAAATCCTCGACGAACGCATACGTTTTGTCGTTGCCGAGGCTGCCCACGACTTTGTACTTTTCGTATACGTCCACTTGCGGGTCGGACAAAACCATAATCCGCATATCTCTGTCGCCGTCGATATATACGGTTGCGTAGCCGTCGTCGCTCTTGCCCGCTTTGACGAACGATACGGTTTTGTCGCCGCCCTTGTCGTTGCAAGCCACGGTAAGCACGCACGCCGCCGCAATCATAACGAGGGCAAGTGCCAAAACAAACAGTTTTTTGAAGTTTCTCATAATTTCCCTTTATTCCTTAATACGTACGCGCGTATGCTCGCGTAAATATTTTTGTTTTTAGTCAGTCGTTTTTCGGTCAAAAACAGCATCGTTTTTTTGCGTTTATTTGCATATTTTTGTGCAATTTTTGAGCGTTTTTTACTTGGTTTTACGCAATTTTCGAGCGTTTTTTGCCCGTTTTTCGCACAATTTTTGTGCGTTTTCTCAATCCTTTTTCAGTTTCAGAAGGAATGACAAGACGTTTCTTGCGGTGCGTTGAAGTTCGGAGCGTTTAAGCCCGCCCTTTTTCAAGGATTTGAGAGTCGAGCCGTCGTATTTGCCCAAAATTCGCGAGCCGCCCGGCATAAGCACGTCAACCTGCGCGCGCACTCTGTACGCGTTGTCGTCAACGCCTTTGAAGTCGGGGTTTTTGGCTTTTTTAGTCCACCAATCCGTCATAACGAGATTTTTATATCCCCACTCTTTGCGAAGTATTGTCGTGCAAAGGTCGTAATTGTGATAGGAATACACGCCGTTTATTTTGTTGTAGGACGTCATAACCGCAAGCGGATTGCTTTCTTTTATCGCGATTTCGAAGCCTTTGAGATAGATTTCTCTCAACGCGCGTTCGCTCAAACGGCTGTCGTTGACGTATCTGAATTTTTCCTGATTGTTGCAAGCAAAGTGTTTTACGCAACTACCCACGCCGCGCGACTGTATGCCATTGACGATTGCGCTTGCGGTCTTGCCCGTAAGATACGGGTCTTCCGAAAAGTACTCGAAGTTGCGTCCGCAAAGCACGTTTCTGTGAATGTTCATACCCGGTGCTAAAAGCACGTCCGAACCCTTTTCGACCATCTCGTCGCCCACGCACTCGTAGAGTTCTTTTGCGAGTTGCTCGTTCCACGCCGAAGCGATGCAAGTTCCGCACGGAAGCAAACTCGCCTTTTGCGTGAGGCGTATTCCGCTCGGTCCGTCCGTCGTCGTTGCCGTTGGCACGCCCTTTGCTCTCAAACTCTCGCTTATGCCGCCGAAAACGCCCGCGTTACCTTTTGCACCGAGAGGACTGTTCATACGCAAATCGCCGTGACAAAGGGCTTCGAGTTCCTCGTCGGAAAGCGTGGATATAAACTCGTCAATCGTCGCGCCGCGTTTAACGTCGTCAAACGATACGTTTAAGTCCTTGTTTTGCGCAATCTCGGTCGGCATATTCTGTTCTATGCGTTCTTTGAGATAGCCGCTTTGCGCCTTTACGACGCGGTTTTTCCAACCGTAATTTTCAAGTGTGTATTCGAGGTTGTGCATAAGTCGCTCGACTTCGTCGTCGGTGAGTCTGTCCATCTTTTGCTTGAACTCGGCAAAGGTTTCTTTGCCCGAAAACTGCGACAAATCCGCGCAGAGCGAGTTTGCCGAATCGTATTGCAAAAGCACGGACAAATCCTTTTGCGGCGAGCAAGCCGTGTGGCACTCGCTCGTGATTTTCTTGTCGAAACGCACGCTACCCACGCTCGCTGCTTCCCTCACGTTTTCACCTGCGAAAAACTCGTAATCGCCGTATTCGAGAACCCAGCACGCCTTATATCCCGTCGCGCCTTCCTCGTCGTAACACGAAAGCGCGTACTCGCTTATATCGAAAGAAAATTCTTCTTCCGCGCCGCTTTCGAGTTCTGCGGTTTTTGCGTATGCGACGAGTTCTCGAGCGGGTTTTACGAGCATTCCGTCTGCCTTTTTGACGTAAATCTGCACGACGGTTTTACCCCTGCGCTCGCCCGTGTTTTTGACTTTTGCAAGCACTCTCACGCCGCTTTCCGTCTTTTCTACGCTTCCCGTAACGGCGAACGTCGTGTAAGAAAGTCCGAAGCCGAACGGATAAAGCACTTCTTCCTTTGCAAAGGTTTCAAAGTAGCGATAGCCGACGAACACGTCTTCCTGATATACGTTGTAGTCCTTGAATCCGAACTGTTGCGACGGGTACAAATCGTAATTGACCGCAATCGTGTCGGTTAGCCTTCCCGACGGATTGACTTTGCCCGAAAGCACGTCGCAAAGGGCACGGCCGCTTTCCATACCCCCTTGCCACGCAAGCACGATTGCCGAGATTCTGTCGCCGTACTCGTCGATTTGACCAAAGTCGATGACGTTGCCCGTGTCGAGAATAAGCACGACTTTTTCAAAAACCGAACACACTTTGTCAAGCATTTTGAGCTCGTCGTCGGCAAGGTAGTAACTGCCTTTTGCGAGTTTTTGTTCTCTGTCCTCGCCTGCCGCTCTGCCTATGACGACGAAAGCGACGTCGGATTTTTCCCTCGCCTTTTTGACGAAGTTTATATCGAGCGGCATTTCCTCGAAACGGAAAGGCCAATGTCCCCAGAATCCCTCGTCGGGGACGTGCTTTACGCACCACTCGTCGTACGCCGCCATAACGTCGGCGTTTATATTTATATCTTTTTGATTTTTGAGCCACACGGCAAAAGTGTTTTTGTAGGGTGCTTTCACGTCGCCGCCCGAACCGTACCCCACGCAAAACCAGTTGATTTGCGTGCGACCAAACACCGCGACGTTATCTTCGCTCTTTATCGGCAAAACGCCGTCGTTTTTAAGCAAAACAATACCCTCTGCGGCAAGCGCGCAAGCGGTATCTCGCATTCGTTTTGACGTGACCGCCATTTTATTGTCCTGCTCGTCGCCCGTCTTTTGAGCGGTGGACGAAAACAGATTGACTATTTTGGAAATCAAACTCATATTTTCCTCTCTTATAAAACGCATGCTGACGATATTCAGACAGGACGTTGAATCTATATGGAATTTGCAATTCCATTCTATTTGAAAAACGGCGAAATGTCCATACCCAAAATAAAAAGATAAACGAACAAAAAAAACACGCGCAACTTTCTTTGCGCGCGTACGGTTATTGGTTTGCGATTATTTGCAAGCAATCGCTTGGTGCGATTATTCGTTTGCGATTGTTTGCTTGCGTTATTTTCGATATGCGATTGTGAGTATGCGATTGTACGCTCAATCGAGGGGCGCGCCGCAAGCGGAACAGTTCGCGCTCTTTCCTTCGATATTTTTCGTGCCGCAATACTTGCACTTGACGTAAGTGACTTTTGCGTTGTCGGTGTAGGAAACGTCCGCCTTTTGAGAAGATATGAGGTCTTGCAAAATCGCCTCGACGGTGGCGGGATTGTCGAGGTCTTCGAGGACGGTCGCCTTGCCTACGGAAGTGACGTAGATGTCGCCCACTTTGACGAGTTTGTCAACGAGACCGTAGCGAAGATTCACGGCGACTACGTCCTTGTACCAAATGTTTTTGAAGTCGGCGGCAATCAAGCCTTTGCGAACTATTATACGCTGATTGGTGAAAGCGTACTCGGTGTTTTTGTGGCGTTTGCTCGCGGTTGCGCAGTTGTAAATCCAAACCCATACGGGCGTGAGATGCGCGACGAAAAATATGCAAAGAAACGGAATGGCAACGGGCGGCAAATCCGAAAAATTCATTGCAACCATAGCAATGAAAAACGAATCGAACGCAATCCATATAATCGCAACCGGAAGCATTTTCAAAACGTTGTTGAGCACGAATGCTTTCTTTTGCGGCTTGCCGCTCCAAACTATTTTTTCGTTTTCGACGAGAACGTCTTGCACGTTTTCAGGCTCGTTTGCGCCTGCTTGAAAAAACTTTTCATTGAGATTCATATCGCACCTCTTTATAATTATAGCAAACGTTTTCGATTATTTCAACCTATTACGCAGAGCATACGAAAAATCGCGCGAACGGTGCGCGCGATTTTCGATTTTGACAAAACACACGCTTTATCATTGCGTTTTGTCTATATAAAGTGCTTGTATTGAGATTATTTGCAATTCTTCACTCTGCCGAGAGTGGTATTGTCTTTGTTTCTTTGTCTAAGCGACTCGATGGGCGAGGGACTATCCTCGTATCGATAGTCTTCGCCGAATTTGTCTATATGCGCTTCGATTACGCTGTGACTGGGCGTCATCTTTTCGTTGGCGTTGACAATCTTTTGATACTTGAAAAACTCGGCGGAATCGTCAAGGTCATTCACGCAAACGTAACCCTCTCTGTGCGCCGTGTTGCATACAGTGTTTGCAATGACGTCGCGGACGTAGTTCTTCGTGGATTTGAACGCCAAAAGTTCGGGAAAATTGCCGTCGGGAATAACCTCTTGCCATTCCTTTTTGCCGTACTTTTTCAAGCACTCGGCGGCTTTGTGCAAGTGCGCGATTTCTTGCAAGAGGCAGGTTTCCCAAATCTTTTTGATATGCTTGTCCGTTTCGTCCTTGTAGCAAGAATAGTAAACGTAGCACTCGGTGTACTCGTGGCAGAGCCAACCCTCGAGCCAACTTTGCTTTACGTCCATAAGCGAGCCGTATTGCGAAACGTGCTGTTCCTCGACCATTGCGATTTCTTGATACAAGCGTCTGCCAAGGTCTGTTTCGTAAAATCCGCATTGATTCATATAGTAGTTCATCGTCTGCTGTTCGGCGGCAGTGATGATTGCGACATCGAGTTTGGTTATCGAACTCGCCTTTTTGAAATCGACGGGCTTTTTCACCTCGTCTTTGGGGTAGCGGTGGTGGGTTATCGTGGGGCGCGCGGGCATAATTTCGGTGAGGTCGCCGACGAGATTTTCGGCGTGTACGCCGTGTTCCATATCAAGCAAATCCGCATAGCGATACAAGTGGTCGAAATCCTCTAAAAGCGCAAAATCCAGCGCGTCTTTCACCCTCTTGTCGGGCTCGCGCATTGCAAGCATTGCGGTGAGTTCGACGGCAAGTTGCTCGTAACCTATCGTTGTTTCGAGCACGGTTTCGTCTTTGGGTTTCAGACACGCGCCTATCTTTTGTTGCGCTTGCTCGCTCTTTCTGATGAGGGCGAGTTCCCTTCTCAAATCGTTGTCGGCGCAATGGCGGAAGAATTGATGCGAAAACCACACCGCCTCGTATTCCGCGCCGTTGGTGAGTATACAGCGCAGTTTCGTGAACGGACTTACGTCGTTTTTGGAATAACTTTGCGGGTACATAGTTTTCCAGTCGCAAAAGAGTTTTTCGATGTTTTCGGGTTTTTGTTCAAAGGGGTTGAATGTCATATAAATATCTCCTTCTTTTATTCGGATATTGTTGCCAAAAACTCAAAAAATCATATCGAAAATCCAAAATAATCTTAACCGCGCCGAAATTGCGCTACTTTTTGTCCGAATACGCCTCGAAACAAAAAAATATCGAACGTTTGTGCAAAAAAATCTCGTGTGCTTATTGCGTATAAAAAAATTCTATGTTACAATTCGAATATAATATAAAGGGGGAAAACGAATGAACAATATACCCGATTACATCAGTTCGACGCGTATGCCCGCACCCACGCCCGACTCTATCGTGGAAAACGGCAAAGTGCATTTCGGCACTTTTGACGCGCCTTTCCGGAATCTCAATCTTCTCGACGCCGTAAAGCCCTGCGGCAAGAATATGCCCGACTTTATGAAGCCGTCAAGACTTGTAGAATGGGAAGCGTTTGAAGTTCATATGGACGAGGGCGCGCTCATCAGCGCGGTGTATAACACAGGTCCGATGGGATTTTCCATATTCGTTTGGTACGACAAAAAGGAAAACAAAATCTACAGTTGGCGCAACCTCGTTCCCAAAAAGAAAGCGCACGTCGCTTCTCAACTCGTGGACGACTACTGCTACTGCAAGACCAAAAACAGCGAGTATAAAATTGAAAACGATTTTATGAACGGAAAAGCGCACGCAAAAGGATTCACCAAAGGCAAAAACGGAGAATTTACCATTGACGTCAGATTCGAGCGCATATCCCCTCTTGCAAACGGCGTTATGCCCCTTGCAAGAAACAAGGACGGCTCTTTCAAAAACGCTTTGTACAGCGAAAAGGACTTCTTCAAAGCAAGCGGTACGATAACGCTCAACGGCAAGGTGTACACCACCAACGAACGCTCGGTGGGCATCATCGACGACCACAAGGGCTATTATCCTTTCAACGCTCACTACGACTGGCTCACCACTATGGGTCAAATCGACGTGGACGGTGAAAAGAAATACTTTGCTTTCAACCTCACTCGCAATCAATCCGTCGACCAACACCGCTACAACGAAAACGTCATTTGGGTTGACGACCAATCTTTCCCGATGCCGCCCGTAGTGTTCACGCACGAAAACGGCAAGAAGAAAGCGAAAGTATGGTACGTCAAGGACGAAGCGGGCAAAGGACTCGTTGACATCAAATTCGAAATCAATCAAGTGTTCTATATGCCCATACCCTTGCTTTGCTACTACGCGCTTCCCTACGGCACGATAAGCGGCTACGTCACCGACACCGACGGCAAAAAATACATCGTTGACGGAATGATAGGAATCGGCGAGGATAAGACGACTCATATGTGAAAATTTACGCATTTTTACGAGCGACCGAATTGATATTCGGTCGCTCTTTTATTTGCGTAAATTTTCACATTGCTACCGCGCAGAGAATTTGCGCTATCAAATCTGGCAAGGGCAAAAAATCTTACCGCAATTTCGCCAAATTATCTGCTTGGTGGCGCACTTCGTGCGCTTTTATACGAGCGAGCAAATATCAATAAGGAAGATTTGAATATTCCTCAACTGCACCTACGGTGCAATTTCACTGTGCGCAAGCACAATTTCACACGAGCGAAGCGAATATTTCACCGTTGCGAAAGCTACGATATTGTTGCGCCGTAGGCTCTGCATACGGCAAAAAAAAACGGCACGCTGTTGCGTGTCGCTTTTTTTATAAATAAGAGGATATTCTTATTTGCTTACGGTGTACCAAGTGTGCGTACCGTCGGTGGTTTCGGTGGTCTTGCATCCTTCACCGAGAACAATTTTGCCAGTGTTTGCGTGATCTGTGTCAACAACTGTAACTGTCGGATTGTAATTCTTGAACGTGCCACCGTTTACAGTAATCGTGCAACCTGCACTGCCTTTAAATTTTGCACCATCTTCATTGTTCAATACATAATAAGTCCCGTTTTCCGGACTTGCAGTTTCAAATGTACCGCCGTTAATCACAACTGTTGCTGCATTTGCCTTTTGATTATTGGTGCTAACAAAGATGCACGAAGTACCTTCGCTCGTTCCGTAGAAGTGACCGCCGTTGATTGTCAACTTACCATAGTTGCCGGCACGCACTGCACAAGTCACTTTTCTTGCAAACGTTTTATCAGAACCGATAACTTTACCCGTTTGATCTTCACTGCTGTCGTTTATCGTCAAATGGCTTTTCTTGCCTGCGACGTTGAATACGCCACCGTTGTTTGGGGTAACACCCTCTGCATACACAAGCGAAACGGTATGACCATTCAAATCAACTGTGCAAACTCTGCCGGCATTTATTTTAAGTTCATTTGTCGCAACGATGTCGTTTGCAATAACGATGTTGTTTACACTTGTATCTGCAAGCAGTGCAGTGAGTTCTTCTTCGGTTGAAGCAGTAGCGATTGTCGTTGTTGCTACCTTATATTCAGAATTGTTGGTGATTGTTGCGGTGTTGCCGTCGTATGAATAATATGCAATTTCCTTTGCGCCGGAAGCCGCTTCGCACTTGACGTCTGCGCCGATTGTCACGACGGGATTTCCGCCCGGATAACCGCACGCTTCGATGATGATTGCGTCGCCCGTTGCATAAGCGCCATTACCGTTGTGAACGAAGCCTGTTACAGTTTCCTTTGTGGAAACGAACGTGCCGCCCTCGATGTTGCAAACGGAAGATTTGATGTAAAGAGGTGCGTCGGATTTGACAACTGTGCCCGCTTTGACCGTCATAGACTTGGAATTCGGAATGTAAATACCGATATCTGCACCTTCGAGTTTTGCGTTTTCCGCGATTACAAATGTTGTTCCTGCATAATTCTTACTTCCGTTGCCAGCCACCAAATAGCCGATTTTATTGTTGCGCACTATTGTGCAATCAACTGTCAATATGGTATTTTCTTCTACTGCAACCGCAACACTGTCGCTTGTTTCTTCGCTCGTGCATGTGACTACGAGGTCTTTTTCAAGCGTTACGTTTGCGCCTTGTTGCGCCCAAACAAACCATCTTGCCGCGACCGCTTGACCGTTTTTAATCACGAGGCTGTTGTCGTAAACGTCGAAGCCGCCTGCATTTGTTGTAATTGTGTGTCCGCCAAGATCCACAACAACGTTTTTGTTGACAACAACAATGTTGTCGAGCGTGATGTCGTTTGCAAGCAAAACGTATGCATTGTCAACGGTGACTGCCGCTTTGAATTGATCTGCGGTGGAAACAATGAAGCCTATGCGACCCGTAGCACCCGTTGCGCCGGTTTCACCTTTGTCACCCTTGTCGCCTTTCTCGCCTTGGATGCCTTGCTCACCTTGTGCGCCTGTTGCGCCGGTTTCACCTTTGTCACCCTTATCGCCCTTCGGACCTTGGATGCCTTGTTCGCCTTGCGCACCGGTTGCGCCGGTTTCGCCTTTATCGCCCTTGTCGCCCTTCGGACCTTGTGCGCCGACGAGGCTTTCGAGCCATTGCTCTAACGTGAGAGTGCTTTCGGGATTTGCTTCTTTCCAAAGTTCGTATGCGGACTTGCCGTCCACGCCGTTAGTACCGTTCGTTCCGTCAGTTCCGTTCGTGCCGTTTTGACCGTCAGAACCTTTGAGGCTTTCAAGCCATTGTGCCAAAGTCAAAGTGCTGTCGGGGTTTGCCGCTTTCCAGAGTTCGTATGCGGATTTTCCGTCTACGCCGTCTACGCCGTCTTTGCCGTCGTCTCCTTTGTCACCCTTCTCGCCCTTTTCGCCTTGAATACCTTGCTCGCCTTGTGCGCCGGTGTCACCTTTTGCACCAGTAGCACCCGTGTCGCCTTTTGCGCCCTTGATGCTGTTGAGCCATTCTTCATAAGACAGCGGGGTTTCGCCCTTTTCCGCCGCGTCTGCAACGTAACTGTTGTAGATTGCGACAATTTGCGGATCTCTTGCGTCTTGCGAGTCGTTGCAAGCCGTGAACAAGCACGTCAAACACACAATCACCGCAACAAACAATGCAATCAATGCTTTGTTGTTTTTCATAACTATGATCCTCCAATATAGTCATTCTATTTCATTGCTTTCGCAACAAAATATCATAAATTTTCACCGATTTTCCCCTTGCGCACAATGTTTTACACCCCAAACGGAAAATTGTCAAGCATTTGAAAATTTAGATAGTTATACACTTTTTGATTTTTGTACATCAATATTATGTGGAAGTATCTAAAATTTTCGAACGTATTATATCCTACATTTTGTAGTAAGCCAACAATTTGTTGGAAAATTCAAATAAACTACATACGATATGCAAAACAACATTTTCGGAATAACGTTAAAAAGGTTGCGTTTAGAGAATCACCTCTCTCAACGGCAACTGGGCGACGCTTTGGGGGTATGCAACCAAACCGTCAGTTTTTGGGAATCGGGAAGCAGAGAACCCGATCTCGATATGGTACGCAAAATTGCGGAATATTTCGACGTTTCCTGCGACTATCTTCTCGACAGATAACTTTTGCGCGTTTCAATTATAACAAACGAAATATTGTTGATTTTATATGAAAAAAGACGAACTCTGTCGAAGTTCGTCTTTTTTTGTCTTTAATTATCGTTATTTGTCTATTTGCTCGGATATCAGTCCTGCCGAGCGATTTTCGGCGTTAATATCCGAGCGAACGATTCGTTCGATTTTTATATTATTCTATAAAATATATAATATAACCAAACAATCCTTATGTTTTCTATTGCGGTTTAAGCATTGCTTATGCTTTTGCGGTTTACGCAAACCGATTCAGGAGTGCTTTGACGTACGGTCCGAGCAAATCCCAGTCCACGCCGACCATACCGTGATTTTCGCCGTCGAGTTCTATGAGTCTATCTCCGAGTGCGGCTATGTATTCTTCCGTTGCCGTGTTGCCGCCGATTGAACTGTAATACGGCACGGTGCCGTCGCCCCACTTGTCTCGCGCGCCGCCTGCCGTTATGAGTTTGTAGGTGTACTTCACGCAACCGTAATCGTCGTAGAGCACGTTGCCATCCTCGTCCTTTTGCGTGGTGAGTTCGAGATTGGTGATGGTCGCGCTTCCGCCCGTGCCGAGGAAGTAGTAGGAATTGACCTTTTCGCTTGCAATCTTGCCGTCGATGAACATATTGTCAAAGTATTCGTCGAGGTTTGCGGCAAAGTCTTTGAGTCGGTCGCCGTATTTGTCCGCAGGTTGATTCCCTTCCGCCTTGACTCTTGCATACTCTGCGCCGTCTTCGGATTCTCTGATTTCCTTTTTGGTGCGAGGCAAGAGGTATTTTGCCCAGCGCATAGATTTGTAGAGGTCGTAAAGTTCTTCTTTGGTTTCGATTGCCTTACCGTCAACGGTGATTGCGGGGTTTTGCTCGTCGTACTGGTCCGAACTTATCAGTTGCCAAGACGGAACGAGGGACATAAGCCCGATATTGTTGCGGAAAAAGTCGCCGAGTTTGCCGTTTACGACGTCGTCCACGATTGCGTACACGTCAACGGGAAGTCCGCTCAAATCCATACCGCCGAGGAAATTGTCAACGTACACGTCGGGGCAAGCCATAGCCGCCAAAGCGTCGAACGAACCGAGCGTTGCGGGCGCAAATCCCATATACAGTTTGACCTTGTTGCGGTTTGCCTCGCTTCTTGCAAGATAGTTGTTTACGACGGGCGCGCCCATACTGTGCGACATAAATATGACTTCTTTGTAGCCGCTCGATTCGATAAAACTTTCAAGTTCCGCCGCGCTCTTTGCAGGTGACATACGCCAGTCTTGATTGTATATCATAACGTCGTAGCGGTCGCCGTAGTCTGCTTGAATGTTGTCGACGAAATTCTTGTAAATTCCGAACGCGCCGTAACTTACGTCAAGCACCTTTCCGTTTGCGTCTTTTGGCAAACCGTTTGCAGGAACGATGTTCGGATTGTAGGAATTACCGTCATTGTCGAGTGTGAGATTCCAAAGCAAACTACCCTCTTTGTAGCCTACTGCACTGCTCACCAGTTTCACGATGTCGGTCAGTTCGTCTTGAAAATGCGTTGCCAAATCGGGCATCGACATCTCGCCTTTCATAACTTTCACTGCGTCCACTTCGGTTTTGAAAGGTTCCCAAACCGCTTCGCCCGTTTGCTTGTCGTAAAGTCCGCCACCGAACAACGCCGTGACGTATATTATCGCTTTGTCGTTTTTTTGCTCGCCCTTATCGTTGCACGCAAAAAGCGCAAGCGCAGACACGAGCACGCACACAATCAAAGCACTCGCGATCGCGATTCTTTTTGTTCTCATAATTTTCCCTCTTTTATAAAAATACGGGTTTTATCGTTGCAATCTCGCAAGATAAAACCCGCTTTCCGTATATATCGTTATTTAGTGACGAGATAGAGGCGAAGCACCTCGCTCGTCTTATCGACCTCTTTCGCGCAAAGTTTCTTTGCGTTCAAAGCCTTTTTGAGTCCCGTCCAAATCGCCTTTATCATAAGCGAATCTCTTGCGTCGAGAGCCGCCGCAAAGCCTTCGAGCATAACCATAAATTCCGCTCTTTCGCTCTCGTCCATATCCGTTTCCTGAAGCGTGTTGTACATCGCGACGATGAGATATTCCGTCTGTTGATGAAGTCCGCTCGAAGCAAATTCCACCGTGCGTTCGACGGCTTGCGGCTCTTCCTCTATGCCGTCCACGACCAGCGATACGAGCGCAAGTTTGAACGGCTCGACCACTCGCAAGCAGAACTGCTCGAAACTTGCCTGTTTCGTTTCTTCGGGGAAATACTTGGCCGAAAAACTTACGATATCCATACCGTCGGCGTCAAATTCGACGAGCATATTCGACACGAGCGCAACGAGCGTTTTGGGATTTTTGGGAAGTCTGAAAACGTCGCTGTCGCCGAGTTTTGCGCAGGCTTTCTTCTTTTCCGCTTCGTAGTCGAAACCCTGACTGCACTTTGAAAGCACCGAACGGAATTCGGGATAAAACGCCAGACATTTCAAGACGGGTTTAAGTTTTCTGTCAACAAAAATGAGGTTTGAGTTTGACAAGTCCTCAACCGCGCACACGAGAGCGTGTACTCCTTCGCCATTGTAGTTCATATGCACCTACGATTATTTTAATGATATCGCCTAAGGCGATGATATCACTTCGTGATGAAATCGCGCGTTTTTGCACGATGATATCCAAACTTCGTTTGGGTTATGGAATATTCAAATATTCCGCAACTGCGGCTCAGCAGCAGTTATATTTTTGAATGTGCGTACACTCATTCAAGGCATACTTATTAACGGTATGTGTTTCTTCACAGACGGAACACGAGCCGCAAGGCGGCGAGAAATGCGAACGCCGAGCTTGACGGAAAGTACAAGCGACTGCGCCGTTTGGGTGCGAAGCTGGCGCACAAAGCGCAGTGACATAATGAGTGTACGATACTTATTTATGCGAGTGCCGAGTGTTGCCCCACGCAGAGCGGACGCCGTGGGTTCCCTCAAACTTGTGCAGAGGGGGAACGGCGGTAGGGGAAACACGTGAGGAAGGGGGGAAGCTTTTTTTTACTAATTTGCATAAATAAAAAACTATAAAAACGCGCGTTATTTGCGCGTTTCGAGGTTTTTGTGCGGGTTCGGTTCGGACACCATTGTTTTGTAATTGACGTATATCACTTGTCCGGGGTGTCCGTCGGGTTTGCGTTTGACGTTGCGACGTTCGGTGTAGTCCACTTCGCAAGAGGCTTGCTTGGTGCTTGCCGTTATTTCACCTGCGATTTTCAGCACTTTGTCGGGGACTTGCCGTCCTTCCGTAATGATTATCGTATGCGAGCCGTGTTCGTTTTTGAGGTGTAACCATACATCGTTTGACGAGGCGATTTTGAACGTCAATTCGTCGTTTTGGATATTGTTTTTGCCTCTGTAAATATAGAATCCGTCCACAAAATAAACGTAGGGGGGGTCGGCTGTTTCTTTGCGGACTTTGTTCTTTGCAGACTTCTTTTTCGTGCCGCCGAGCATAGTCAATTCTTGTTCGATGGCAACCGTGTCGCTTTCGTAGGGTAGGTTTGTGATTTCGTCCTCTATCGACTTGACGTATTCGAGCAAATTTTTGTCCTTTTCGAGTTTTTGGCTCACAAATTCTTTTGTGCGTTTAAGTTTGTTGTATTTTGCGTAGTATGCCGTAGAGTTTTTGGACGGCGAAAGGCGCAAATCGAGGGGGATTTCCACTTGCGAATTGTCGTAATAGTTGATGCAGACGAGTTTTTCGTCGCCTTTTTTAATCAAATAGATGTAGTTTACGATAAGTTCGCCCCAAAGTCTGAATTTGTCCATATCCTCGCATTCGGCGAGTTTTTGAAGGTCTATCGCGATGTTTTTCTCGACTTTTTGGCGCAAATGTTTTGCAATCGTGGCAAGCGATTTTAGCCTTGCTTTGTTGCGAATATCCTTGTCGCAATCGGTGAAAAGGGAATCGTACGCCTCGCTCATACTCTCGAAGCGCACGACGTTGGATTCCGTCGAATCGACAAGCGAGCGATATAGAATAGGGTAAACTTCCTTGCCGTTTATTATGCAAGGTTGGATTTGAATTTTCGGCTCGTCCGAGTACACGCTCGCAAAATCCTTAGCGGTTTTGCAAAGACGTTCTTTTTCGTTTACGGACAGTTTTTCGACGTTTGAATTTACGTTTGCTCTAAGCAACAATTCTTCAATGGTAGCGCCCGAAAATCCCGATATGTTGTCTTGTATGAATCTATGCAAATCACCGCCGTTGAAATCGTCGAAAATCGAAAAACAATCGGTTAGATAACTGATTTTCTTTTGCTGTACGGGCGAATACGGAACGCCGCGAAGCACGACGTGATTGCGCTCGACGTCGAGGGGAAGATGTTTCACCGCGTCGAGAATGACAAGGTTTTCGTCGGTGAAAACGATGTTCGAATATCTGTTCATAATCTCGACGAAAAGATAGAAAGTCGCCTCGTCGCGCATTTCGGTTTTAGCGTCGAAACGAACGTGTATTATACGGTCGTAATTGTATACGGAAACGTCGCCTATCGTTGCCGAAAGCAAGTATTTGCGAAGAAGCATACAAAGGTTAGGTGCGACTTGCGGACTCGTTTTTTTGCTTTTTGTGAGGTGAATACGGGGCGCGCCTGCGTTGCAAGATACAACGAGGCATTGATTTTTGCCTTTTGCGCGCACGAAAAAACGCAACTCGTCAACTTCGGGTTGTTGAATTTTGTCTATTCTTGCGCCGACAAGTTCTTCTTTAAGTTCCTTTGCGAGCGCACTCAATGCGAAAAGGTCGCTTCCCATACGGTCAGTATAGTATTTTTTGCCGCTAAAATCAATAAATTACGTCTTTTTAGGCCTTTCTTTTTTCTTGCGGCGTCGAGATAGGGGCGCGAGAATAAAAACTCGCAATCCTATGCGGCAAAATTAATTGATTTTTAATATTATCTATGTTATAATCTCTATCACTTGTTAAGAAAACATATATCCGCAAGGCAATGTGTTTGCTCGTGCGGACTTGGAGGACAAATGAACTACACAGCAGAAAAGTTGGAAAAGAGCCAAGTTAAGTTCAACTACACGGTTGACAAGGACGCTTTCAACGCAGCAATCAAGCAAGCCTACGAAAAAACAAAGCATAAATATGCAGTTCCCGGTTTCAGAAAAGGTCACGCACCCCAAAAGGTTATCGAGGGTATGTACGGTCAAGGTGTATTTTTCAGCGACGCCGTAAACGAACTCATCGATTCTTCTTTGGCGGAACTCGAAAAGAGTGCGGATTACGATTTCGTAGCGGTTGACAGCGTTTGCGACGTTGATATGACCGAAGACGGCGGCGTAAAATATTCCATCGTTATGGTTGTCAAACCCGAAGTTACACTCGGACAATATAAAGGTCTTTCCGTTGCAAAGAAAGCGGTCAAAGTCACCGCAAAAGAAGTTGACGAAAAGATTGCTCAAGAGCAAGAAAAGCAAGCGCGTCTTATCGACGTCGACACCGCGGCAGCAAACGGCAACACCGTCACGATTGACTTCGTGGGCAGCGTAAACGGCGAAAAATTCGAGGGCGGCAGCGCAGAAAACTACGATCTCGAACTCGGAAGCAACACCTTTATTCCCGGCTTTGAAGAACAACTCGTCGGCGTAAAAGCAGGCGACGTGAAGAACGTCAACGTCACTTTCCCCGAAAACTACCAAGCAGAGCAACTCGCAGGCAAAGAAGCGGTGTTCGAGTGCACGGTTAAAGCGGTCAAAGTCAAAGAACTTCCCGCAATCGACGACGAATTCGTCAAAGAAGTTTCCGAATTTAACACTCTTGCAGAGTACAAAGCGGACGTCAAGGCAAACCTCGCCAAAGAAGCCGAAGAAAAGGCAGAGCGTGATCTCGAAGACGAAATCGTAGAGAAGATCGTCGACGCGTCCACAGTTGAAATTCCGCAAGCAATGATCGATCGCGAAGCGGAAGATATGGTTCACGAATTTGAATATCGTCTTATGTATCAAGGCTTGAAACTCGACGATTATCTCAAATATCTCAATATGACCAGAGAACAACTCGAAGACCAATACAAAGATCAAGCGCAAAAGACAGTCAAAGTACGTCTTGTTATGGAAGCACTCGTCAAAGCGGAAGATCTCAAAATCGAGGACAAGGAAATCGACGAAAAGATCGAGAAATTCGCAAGCGATTCTTCTCAAACCGTCGAGGAATTCAAAAAGACTTTGCATAAAGAGCAAATCGATTATATCGTAAATTCCATTATGAACGAAAAATTGCTCGCGTTCCTCGTAAAAGAGAACGTTGCTGCAAAGAAATCCGCCAAGAAAGCCGAAGGCGAAGCGGAAGTCAAAGCCGATGACGCAAAAGTCGAAGAAAAGAAGCCTGCTGCCAAAAAAACAACCAAAAAGACAGCAAAACCCGCAACCGACGCAGAATAATCGATTGAAGTTTTGTGTAAAATAAGAGTGCCGTTGCACTTGAAAACAACGTTTAGGCTTTCCGCTTGCTTATCGCAGGCGGAAAGCGTATAAAATCGGCTTTTGCGATATTGAAAAATCGAAAATTCGCAAAAGCGTAAATCCGTCGCGAAAATCGGCTCTTAAATTTCCGTATATCGCGGCGAACGGAGGATATAATGAACATCAGAAATCAACTTATACCTATGGTTGTCGAGCAAACAGGCAGAGGCGAACGCTCTTACGACATTTACTCTCGCTTGCTCGAAGACAGAATCATCTTCCTCACAGGTGAAATCGACGATAACGTTGCAGACCTCGTCGTCGCGCAACTTATATATCTCGAAGGCAAGGATTCCACAAAGGACATCAGCCTTTATATCAACAGTCCCGGCGGCTCGGTTTCCGCAGGTTTTGCAATCTACGACACGATGAACTACATCAAGTGCGACGTATCCACGATTTGTATCGGTATGGCGGCTTCGATGGGTGCGTTCTTGCTTTCGTCGGGCGCAAAAGGCAAGAGATTCTCTTTGCCCAACGCAAAAATTATGATTCACCAACCGCTCGGCGGCGCGCAAGGTCAGGCGAGCGATATTGCGATTCAGGCAAACGAAATCCTCAAAACCAAAAAGCGTATCAACGATATTCTTGCTCAAAACACGTCGCAACCTCTTTCCAAAATCGAGGTTGACACCGACCGCGACTTCTATATGAACGCGGAAGAAGCGGAAAAATACGGTCTCGTGGACAAAATCTTCTATTCGAGAAAGTAAAGAGCAAAAATAGCGATGCGAGAATACGCCTCGTTTGCGCCGCGGACGAAGCGGGCAGAAATCTGCCAAACAAGGAGTATAATCAAGTATATGGAAAACTATCATAAAGAACAACATTGCAGTTTTTGCGGCAGGGGCGCAAGCGAGGTTGAAAAAATCATCAGCGGTCCGAACGGCATAAATATTTGCAACGAATGTATCGACGAGTGCGTCTACTTGCTCGGAAAAGACGGCAAAACCGCCGACGACGGTTTGAGTCTTTATACGCCCAAAGAGATAAAAGAGAAACTCGACGAATACATCATAGGTCAGGACAGCGCAAAACGCGTATTGTCCGTTGCCGTGTACAATCATTACAAGCGTATAAATCAAATGCGCTCGAAGTCCAACGACGACGTCGTAATCGAAAAGAGCAACGTGCTTTTGCTCGGTCCTACGGGTTCGGGTAAAACTTTGCTTGCAAAAACGCTTGCGCAAATCCTCAACGTGCCTTTTGCGGTTGCGGACGCAACGACGCTCACCGAAGCGGGTTACGTCGGTGAGGACGTCGAAAATATCCTTTTGAAACTCATTCAATCGGCAAACGGCGATTTGAAGCGTGCAGAAATCGGTATTGTGTACATCGATGAAATCGACAAAATCGCAAAGAAAGGCGAAAACGTGTCCATTACGCGCGACGTAAGCGGTGAAGGCGTGCAACAGGCATTGCTCAAAATAATCGAAGGTACGGTTGCAAACGTTCCGCCTCAAGGCGGAAGAAAGCACCCCAATCAAGAGTGCTACCAACTCGATACGACGAATATATTGTTCCTTTGCGGCGGTGCATTCGTGGATTTGGACAAGATTATCGACCAAAGAAAAGACAATTCAAAACTCGGCTTCGGCTCTGCCGTAAAAGGTACGGTCGATTATCGCTATGACGAACTTATCAAGGCGTTGCAACCCGCCGACCTCATCAAATACGGTCTTATCCCCGAATTTGTCGGTCGTGTGCCTATCGTTGTGGGCTTGAACGCACTTGACGAGAACGCGCTCGTAAAAATCCTTTCCGAGCCGAAGAACGCGCTCGTAAAGCAATACAAATATCAATTTGCAATCGACGGCGTTACGCTCGAATTCGAGGACGACGCGTTGAGAGCGGTTGCCGCAAAGGCAATTCAACTCAACACCGGCGCAAGAGGATTGAGAGCCATTCTCGAAGATGTGTTGCTCGAACTTATGTTTGAGATTCCGTCCGAGAAAGACATCGAAAAAGTCATTGTCACAAAGGCTTCCATTGACAAGACGGAAAAGCCTATCGTGGTGAGAAAGCAAATAGAAAAAACGGCCGATTGTATCGCATAACAAACGAAAATAGCGCATCTAATGCGCTATTTTTATAGTTTTTGCGTTGAAAACGGCACAAAAACGGCAGAGAATAACAGGTGCAAATGATGATAAAACAAGCAAAATTCGTAACGTCCGTCGCAGACGCGAGCAAGATGCCCGATTACGGCGTGCCCGAAATTGCGATTGCGGGCAAATCCAACGTCGGCAAGTCCTCGTTTATCAATTTTATGGTGAACCAAAACAAACTTGCCAAAACCTCGCAAGAACCGGGCAGAACTCGTTTGCTTAATTATTTCGAGATAAACAACGGCGAGTATTATTTTGTAGACCTTCCGGGGTACGGTTATGCGAAAGTAAACAAGCAAGAAAAGCAAAAGTGGGGCGGACTTATCGAAAACTATTTGCGAACGAGCAATCGCCTTATAAACGTTTTTGTGCTTGTCGATATACGCCACGAACCAACCGATGACGATAAAATGCTTATAAACTATTTGTACTCGTACAATATTCCTTTTACGATTATCGCAACGAAGGCAGATAAACTTTCAAGAGCGCAACAACAAAAGTGCTTGAGCGTCATTGCAACCGCACTCTGCGTGGGTACGAAAGACATTCTCGTCACGTCCGCTTCTGCAAAAACGGGTAAGGAAGGCGTGCTTGCAAGAATAGAAATGTTACTTGCAAACACGGAATGTGCAAATTCGAAGGCGGAACCGGAATCGCAAGGCGATGACCGTAGCGAGCGTCGAGCTTGACGGATAGT
>OHEU01000341.1_pt1 | contig 29239 bp, 16 predicted proteins | sample 1567341 | NCBI WGS metagenome assembly OHEU01 (sample SAMEA3879524, study PRJEB24766) | human gut metagenome | biome: human-associated habitat; feature: feces | place: USA | collected 1985/1987 | reverse complement strand
GACAACTCTACGACACCCTATATAAAAAAGAGACCAACCCTTTTGGGTCAGCCTCCCTACGGTAGTTATCAAGTGAGTTCTGACCAAAAAGATCATCTCCCACACACGCGACAAAAGTGACATCAGCACCAAGTCTCTGCGCTGCCACAGCCTGATTTGCACCTTTTCCTCCAGCAGCCATCATAAACTTGCCGCCGAGAACCGTCTCCCCTGGTTCAGGTATGCGCGAAGTATTGATTACAAGATCAGTATTCGCACTCCCTATCACTACGATTTTTCCCATTTTGCAATTTGTGTTATAATTATCGGTTACTTTTCGACATTGCAAAGAATCCATGTCTTTGCACAATCGTTTGCGCAAATATATTCACGATATTTTCGAAATTATACACAGAAACTATATTTTTTGATGAAAAAAGTCAATATTTTTGCGCAAACAGACCAAATTCATTGCGCAATCAGAATGCGTCACCAACAAAAACAAGCAAAAGAAATAACCACACGTATGAAAACCACACTAGAAACAATTGCTCAAAAAACAGGGTACTCAACATCCACTGTATCAAGAGTTTTGACTGGAAAGTCGGAAAAATTCAGAATTTCCGAGAGTGCTAAAGAAACCATCCGAAAAACAGCTGTTGAACTCGGATATACACCTAACATTATAGCACAAAATCTGCGCAACGGAAAAACTGAAACAATAGGTCTTGTTGTACCAGATATGTCAAACCCATATTTTGCCGAAATCTCTAGCGTTATTGTTGCAGAAGCTAAAAAGCACGGATACACGACAATAGTTACAGATACAATGGAAAACGAATCTTCTCAAAAAGATTCTGTTTGCGCGCTGGTTTCCAGAAAAGTTGAGGGAATGATAATAGTTCCTTGCGGTGCAGCCCCCGATTATCTTGAGGACCTCAACAAACGGGTCGCACCCATCATCCTTGTGGACAGATACTTTGAAAATTCTTCACTTCCTTTTGTAGTGACAAACAACTGGCAGGGAGGCGTTGATGGAACGAACATTCTCATAAGAAACGGACACAGAAAAATAGCTTGTATTCAGGGAAATCTAGACTCCATGCCTAACAGAAAAAGAACTGAAGGGTATTTGTCCGCACTGAAAAACGCAGGATTGGAGGAGTTTCAACAAATTGTCGGAAATGACTTCACAATTCAAAACGGATACATTGAGACAAAACTGCTTCTAAGCAGTTCAAACAAACCTACAGCAATCTTCGCTCTCAGTAACACCATAGGACTAGGAGCTATTCGTGCCATCAGGGAAGCCGGTCTGAAGATTCCTGATGACATATCTCTGGTATCTTTTGACAACAACATCTATCTAGACTATTTCGTTCCGGCTGTCACACGCATCGGACAAAGGGTCGAAGAGATGGGACGTATGGCGGTGAAACTTCTCATAGGAAGCATCCGGAGTCAACGCCCGCTCAATTCGCAAATAGAACTCTCCACAGAGACCATTCTACGAGATTCTGTCGGACCTCCAAAACATTAAGTCACCGCAATTGCCTTCTAACGTCCAAGCATAAACAATTCTTCAGCCACCTGGTCGTAACAAAAACAAGCAATGTTTTGCTTTTTGATTCCCGGCAGCCTCTTACGAGTCGACCATTGTCTTCCCAAGAAAAGCAAGTCAGTAATGCAACTATGTGGACACCATCCGCCACGAGAATTAGGACATTACAGCAGGCGCCATTTGCTGATTTCGCGGCTGAGGACCTCGTTCAGAGGAGTCATGGACGGGCTGGAGGCGGAGGGTTTGAAGAGGCGGAAGAAACTTGAGGATGTGGATGCTGCTGAAGAATCAGAAGCATCGGGATTGTCTATCCAGGCGCGGTATTTCATGGCATCGGGTGAACCGAGGTCGATGAGATGACGGATATTGCTGAGGCAGAGGCGCTCCAGCAGGGCATGGAAACGGGGGCCGTGATTCGGCTCCTTGAGGTGACATAGTTCGTGGAGAAGAACGTAGTCGCAGAGGGGTTCCGGAAGACGGATGAGATTGAGGTTCAGATTAATGTTGCCGGCACGGGAACAGCTTCCCCAGTTGGAAGAATTATGCTTGATGGTCACCTTGTGAAAATGGAATCCATACTGGTCGGAAAAATACGAAAGTTTCTGAGGCAGAAGGATTTTCGCTTCCTCACGAAGCACCTCGACAAGGACATCCCTGAGGGCCTTCTGAGGAATGACATTCGGTGCCGAGAATCCGGAACCACTATGAGCTGACGGACTGACAGGGCCCGTAGCCTTATCACAGAAAGCTTGTCCTTGAGCATCAGAAGCATGTCCAAAGAAGCCTGAGACATCCTCTGAAACGGAAAAAGGCTTCACCACGGAGGCGGCACAAGAAGGAATCACACCATCATTGACCTGAGCCAATGGAGGCAGCTGGAAACCGGCGGGAACTTCGATGATACGGATATGGGTGGGCTTGTCGAGACTGAGCCACAGACGGCCGCTGTCCTGAGGATTGTCAATGACAGACGTGCGGATCCTGAAACTCAGTTTTCCAGCCAGAGCCGCGTCAGAAGACAAGACTGGCAAAACCTCTCCGGAAGGACGGAAAACAATCTGGGACAAGAGGGTACGCATGACGAAGCCATCATGAATCTGCGCACTGGCATTGACCTTTTCCTGCTTCCTCAACGCCTCACGAACCCAGTCCCGGCGGGTATTGAGATAATCAATGCCATCCTGCAAAGTTCTTGAATACGGGACTGTTACAGAAATGCGGCAGCCTGTCCGCCCCTCAGAAGCACGGACACGGATACTGATAGAACGGCTGCGGGAATTCTTCCGGACCATTATCGGCCCGAACTCCCTATCTGTAAAAATCCTGTTCAGAATCATCGCCAAATCACTCTGTTGCATTGGATTGGAGAACTGATACCGCCTGTCCGACAGACAAGGCATCCTCCACACGGAAACCACCGGTACGAATCCTGCGCAAGCCGTCAAGATGTGCACCGGAGCCGAGAGCCTCACCGAGGTCACGAGCCAAAGCCCTGACATAAGTACCTTTGGAGCATGCGACACGGATGTCCGCATGAGGCAGACCCAGCGAACTATTGTCAGTCACATTGATACGGCTGTTGCGGAGATTCACCGAGCCATCGGCATTGAGAAGTCCCGTGTCGCACTGTTCGAGACTGTCGGCAGGAATGCCGTCAGGACAGAAACGGATAAGGTCAATGTCAATGATATTGATGAGTTGCTTGCTTAGCGTCTCCACGGCTGAATGGTCAAAGCCGACAGCCTGACCTTCGGAAGCGGAAGCCTCCGCCGCACTGGCATTGACCTCAGCCTCGACCTGCTCCGCCTTCTGCTCCTGCATCCGTTTCCACTCCTTGCGGGCCAGCTCATAGGCACGCACGCCATCCACAGACTTTGCGGAGAAAAGTGGGGCGACCTGCTCCTGCTCGCCAAGGAATCCAGGAAGCACTCGGCGGAGAGACTCCTCACTCACGCCATCCACAGGATACCTCGCGTCAATCTCCTTTTCCAAGTCATAAGACGGAGTCGTGGCGCCGAACGTTATTCCCGCAACGTACTCTTTCTCATGCTTCTGCAGGTCCTCGGCCAGCTTCGTGGCCTTACCGATGCATACCAGCAGGACACCTGTCGCCAGCGGGTCCAGAGTGCCGGCGTGACCGACTTTCAGATTCTTCTTATGGAAATGCCTGCATGCACACCATTTGACCTTACGGATGACATCAGCAGATGTCCAGCGGTAAGGCTTGTCTATAGGAAGAATAATCCCCTCCGGATAATCGTCAATGTTTCCGGAGAGGACCAATCCATTTATATTTTCTTTGCTTAAGATCAATGCCATCAGCAATAGATAACCGTTATGTAAATCTGTCAGAATCAGCCTGCAACATCCGGACGATACCGGATGTTGCAGACTATGCCTAAAATTAGCGACAAGCTATTTTCTCGATGCGTCTTTCGTGACGTCCACCCTCAAAAGGAGTCTCAAGCCATACCTTGGTAATCGCCTGAACCATTCTGAAAGAAATGAAACGGGCAGGCATCACGAGGACATTGGCATTGTTGTGGGCCTTTACCAGACGTCCGATTTCAGTACCCCATGCAAGACCGGCACGAATTCCCTGATGTTTGTTCAGAGTCATAGCCATTCCATTGCCTGTACCGCACATTGCAATTCCACAATCAACCTTGCCACTTTCAACAGCCTCAGCCAAAGGATGCGCAACATCCGGATAATCCATGCTCTCAGTAGAATGAGTGCCGAAATCCTCTACTGCATAACCCATCTTTTCAAGATAAGGAATGAGACGACTTTTGTAGTCAAAACCAGCGTGGTCGCTGCAAATACCGATTGTCATAAAAACAAACTTTAACAATGAATAATTTATGGTTGGAACTCCTGTGTCGAGTTCACTAGTAGCGTACTAAACCGACAACTCAAGTCCCGCTTATGCAGAACTTGAGCCATCAGAACTATTCCCTGCCCAATCTCTCTCCGGCATAAGCCATACGGGCCTTGAACTCATCCTTGCCGATAAACGAAAGGATATCAGCGATTCCGAGGCCGCTGGCAGCTCCTGTAATAGCCAGACGGATGCAGTTCATGACCTTGCCCATAGGCCAGCCCTGCTCGCGGATATAATCTTCAAGATATGGTTCAATGTTTTCCTTCGTGAATGCGCCATCGAATCCGCAGACATGCTCAGTCACCTGATATGCAGGCTGATAGCCTTCAGGTTTCCAGAACTTGTCGGCATCTTTCGCCAGGAACGGAGCCGTAAGCGTATCGTCATAAACCTTTGCACGAGGGTCAGCGGCACGTCTCGGGTCAGCCGGCTTGGCAGCCTCTGCCGCAGCGCCTGACTTGACACCGTATTTCTCATATTCGAGCGGTGAAACGAACAGGCAGGATGCATTCAGCCAGATATCCTTGACGAAAGAAGCCCTTTCCTTAACAAAAGCGACAACGTCATGGACATATTCCTTAGTAACGATATGATTCTTGAAGTCAACGCCTTTGCCGGCGAACTGCGCGCCTGCCGTCAATGCACATGCAGGACACTCCACAACATTGATTCCGTGCTCCTCGAGAACCGGAACAAACAGGTCAGTGAGTTCGTCGTCGGACTTCATGCGGAGATACTCCTTGTTGTACCACTTCGCCTTTTCAGGATTGAAACGGGCGCCGGACTTGATGACGCGGTCGAGGGAGAAGACCTTTACAAGTTCATCAATGCTGAAGATCTCCTGCTCGGTTCCAGGATTCCATCCGAGCATTGCAAGCATGTTCACGAACGCCTCAGGGAAATAGCCGTCCTCACGGTAACCGTGGGAAACCTCACCTTCGGCATTGACCCATCTGAGCGGGAAGACAGGGAATCCGAGCCTGTCGCCGTCACGTTTGCTGAGCTTGCCCTTTCCGTCCGGTTTCAGCAGGAGCGAAAGGTGCGCGAAACGCGGCATCGTCTCTTCCCAGCCGAAAGCCTTGTAAAGCATATAGTGGAGAGGCAATGAGGGGAGCCACTCCTCGCCGCGGATAACCTCCGTAATTTCCATAAGATGGTCATCCACAATGTTTGCCAGATGATATGTAGGAAGTTCATCAGCCCTCTTCCAGAGGACCTTGTCATCCAAGGTGTCTGTATTGACCTCGATGTGACCGCGGATGAGGTCGTCCATTTTTACGACCGTATCGTTAGGCATCTTGAAGCGGATGGTCCAGCTGTCAGTGGTTTCCAGCAGTTTCTTTACCTCATCCTCAGGGAGAGTAAGAGAATTGCGAAGTTCCATTCTGGTCTCCTGGTTGTAGATGAAAGTCTTTCCGGCAGCCTCTGCCTCAGCGCGTTTCGCGTCAAGTTCCTCTGCGGTATCGAAGGCATAGTATGCGTAACCATTCTCGATAAGCTGGTCAGCGAACTTGCGGTAAATGCCTTTTCTCTGTGACTGGCGGTATGGCGCGTGAGGATGCCTCTCGGACGGTGTTTCCACTACGTTTCCGTTTTCATCCACACCTTCATCAGGATGAATGCCGCACCAGTTGAGTGCTTCAATGATATATTTTTCCGCTCCCGGAACGAATCTGTGGGAGTCAGTGTCTTCGATTCTGATTATGAAATCTCCTCCGTTCTGCTTAGCGAACAGGTAATTGTAAAGTGCCGTCCTGACACCGCCCATATGAAGAGGGCCGGTAGGTGACGGAGCAAATCTTACTCTAGTCTTTCTTTCCATTTCAAAACTTCTTGCTGCCGGAAGCACCATTGCCCCGGCCAATCCACAAAATTAAATAAAAACTATTGAAAAGCCACCAGCCAACCGCAACTATTATACAAATAACCGTTTTAGTATTTTGCCAATAGACAAAGTACTTGTAACTTTGTGGCGAAATTAGCTAGCACAACATCATGAGTGAATCATACAAACTGCAGGCATCGCCGGAAATGATGGCGAACGCTACAGAAGGCCTGGAACTGACAGAGGCCGAAATAAGGGTCATGGAGAACGTAAAAGACATCCACGAAAATCTTCAGAAAAACAAAGCCGACAACCTGTTGCTGTCATTGAGAAAAAGGCTGGACCTGCTGCTCAGGACCGGACAGCTTTTGCTGGAAAGCGCAGCGGACACTAACCGAATCCGCAGAAACATGGTAAGAGCAGCTCTTTTCCTCGGTTTCAACGAGGAAAATCTCCATATCTTCATTGACCATAACATCTTGATGGTAAACTTCAGCGACGAAGCCCACTCTTTCACGAAATTCCAGAAACGAGTCAAGGACGGCATCAACTTCACTACCATCGAAGCCATCAGCCACCTCACATACAAGGCCGTGCGCAAACATTTCTCCGCCGAACAATACGAGAAGGAACTGGAGAAAATCGCCGAAAGGCCACGCAACTACAACCAGCTGGTGACTTCCGCCGGTGCAGCATTGGCCTGCGGCGGATTCTGCATCCAGTTCGGCTGCGACTGGATTGCGTTCCTCTACGCATCGCTCGCTGCTTTCCTCGGATTCAACTGCCGCGCCACTTTCAACAAGCTCGGCGTCAACAAATATTTTTCCATCGCCATCGCGGCGTTCGTTTCCACAATGGTAGCGTGGCTCACCACATATCTCCCTGCGTGGACGACAACTCCGCTCCACCCGCTTCTCGCATGTGCGCTGTTCATCGTACCAGGAGTTCCGCTCATCAACTTCGTGGATGACATGTTGGACACCAATTTCAGAGTGGGTCTGGAAAGGGCCATCAACACCATAATGATGATGTTCGGAATGGCCTTCGGAATCCTGCTGGCATTGAAAGTCTGCCGCTGGACCTTCCATTTCGCGCCGGACATCATGTCGATTCCGATGGTTCCGGAGCACCCGTACTGGATGTATGCTGTCGCAGCCGCAATTTCCGCAATGGGATTTTCAATGATTTTCAACATCCCTACAAGGCTTCTTCCCGTCGTTGCCATCGGCGGCATCATCGCTGTATGTACCAGGAATTTAGTAAGCCTTCACCCTGACATGTACTGTTCTTTCAGCCTCGGACAGGGAGGTATAATCGGTTCGCTTGCAGGGTCAACCCTTATTTCCGTCATCTGCGTCAAGGCTGCACACGTTTTCCATACACCGCATCAGGTGATTGCCATCTCAAGCGTAATTCCAATGGTACCTGGAGTGCTCATGTACCGTTGCCTGTACTCGCTCATCATGGTCTCAGGCACAGCAGATGAACAGATGAGCAACTTCGTATGCTCCGGAGTAAACGGTCTCAATGCTTCTCTGATAATCGGAGCTATCGCCATAGGCGTAGCAGTTCCAAACATCATCTCCAGAAAAAGTATCAATGCTGCCAAACGTCGTGCTTTCGAGAGACAGATTAAAGAACAGAGGGAGCGTGGCGAATTCATTGACATCACCAAACTGTAGAACCAACTTCAGATATATTGATTTTTTGATGGCCGGAGTAGTATTTCCGGCCATTTTTCGGTATGTTTGCAGAAACACCTGAAAAGCATGAAACGTCGAGAATTTCTCAAGAAAGGAGCACTGGCGGCCGCCGGTGCCGGACTCATAGGCAGCGCACCAACCTTAGCCAAGGGGCTTGAACTGACAGAAGACAACAAATCCGTAAATTTCAATGTCAATGGAAGGGCAAGGATGAAACTTTCATTCGAGCCTTATGAACTGAAACTGAAACATGTATTCACAGTATCGTCGTTTTCGCGCAGCACCACGCCTGACGTCCAGGTCCGCATCGACTATGACGGATATTCCGGCTATGGGGAAGCGTCAATGCCGCCTTACCTCGGACAGTCGGTGGAAAGTGTGTGCACATTCCTGAAAAAGGTGAATCTGGAGCAGTTCCCTGACCCGTTCTGCCTGGATGACATCCTCACTTACATTGACAGTCTTTCTCCCGGAGATTCCGCTGCGAAGGCAGCCGTGGACATTGCCCTGCACGACCTTGTGGGCAAGATTATCGGTGCGCCGTGGCACAGGATGCTGGGCCTGAATCCATTGAAGACGCCTAACACGACATACACCATCGGCATTGACACTGACGAGATGGTAAAGCTGAAGACCCGGGAGGTCGCGGGCCAGTTCAAGATTCTGAAGGTCAAGCTGGGAACGCCGCGTGACAGGGAGATGATACGGGCCATCCGCGAAGTGAGCGACCTGCCGATTGCAGTGGATGTAAATCAGGGATGGAAAAACAAAAAGAAGGCTCTGGACGAGATTTTCTGGCTGAAGGAGCAGGGCATCGTAATGGTCGAGCAGCCAATGCCGAAGGAAATGCTCGACGACAATGCCTGGCTGACGGAGAAGAGTCCGCTTCCAACTTTCGCGGACGAGGCAATCCAGAGGCTCAAGGATATTCCGGCGATCAAAGGGGCCTATACCGGCATCAATGTCAAACTGATGAAGTGTACCGGAATGCGCGAGGCATGGAAAATGATGAATTATGCGCGCGCCGAGGGCATGAAGGTCATGATCGGCTGCATGACGGAGACTTCCTGTGCAATAGCCGCAGCCGCACAGCTCTCCCCTGCCGTGGACTTCGCGGACCTCGACGGCAACTTATTGATTGCCAATGACATTTTCCGCGGTACGACTGTCGTGGACGGCAAGATCACGCTGAACCAGCTGCCGGGAATCGGAATAGAGAAAATCTGATAAAATAAAAACAGGCATTTTCAGTGAGCGGAAAACGCTGCTGAAAATGCCTGTCCATGTATAAAAACACTTACAACAAACACTATCTTGTAAGGAGATTCAGAGTCTTGTCAGATTTGAAGTAATCTCCGGCAGGAGAAGACGAAGCCTTGACATTGACCTCAACCGAAGAACGGATGTCGCGGGAAGAAGCACCGACAAGGAAATTCCAGTTGCCGCCTGCAACAACCCATGAAGAAGAAGGAGTGTCGAAAGACGCAAGGTCTGCAGCGTTCAATGTCAATGTTACCTTACAGGTCTCGCCCGCAGCAAGAAGAGGAGTCTTGGCAAAAGCCTTGAGTTCTTTCTCAGGCCTGTCGGCAGCCTTGCTGTCAGGAGAAGCGGCATAAAGCTCGACAACCTCACGACCGGCCACATTTCCTGAGTTGCGCACCTCGACATTGACCTTGTAAATGCCGTCAGCGAAGTCAACGGAAGGCTGGCCATATTCAAAGGTGGTGTAAGAAAGACCATATCCGAACGGATAGGAAACTTCCTTGCCAAAGCTGTCGAAATATCTGTAACCTACGAAGATATCCTCCTCATAATCAGTATAATCCCAATTGCGTCTACTGCCGTCGCCTTCCTTCATATTGGCAAAATCCATACTGCTCATGGCACCGTCAAGAGGGAAATTGGCAGAAGATGCCGCATCCTGGAACCTTACAGGGAACGTCATGGTAAGCTTGCCTGAAGGATTGACCTTGCCGCTCAGGACATCAGCAACACTGTTGCCGCCCTCCTGGCCTGCCTGCCAGGCGCAAAGGATTGCATCAGGTCTGTTCTTCCATGAAGAAGTCTCGATGACGCCGCCGATATTGAGGACTACAACCACCTTCTTGCCTGCGGCATGGAAAGCGGAGCAGACACCTTCGACAAGTTTCAGTTCATTTGCAGAAAGTTCGAAATCAGAAGCGGTCCTGTCAAGGAATTCTCCGGACATGCGGCCGAGAGTAATGACGGCGATGTCCGCTGCGGCAACATTGGCCTGAAGAGAAGAAGCAGACGGAACGATTTCCTCAGGACGGGCCAAAGGCATGAACATAGCCATAGGATTGCCCTTAAGAGCCTCTTTCTTTTTAGCCTGGTCATCAGCGATATACTCCTCGTATGTGTCCTTAATGGACTTGTCCACTACAAATCCTGCATTCTCAAGCCCCTGGATCATTGATACTGTATATGCCCTGTTCACATTCCCGGAGCCTGTACCTCCTGCGATGAAGTCATAGGAAGTGCAGCCATAAAGCGCCACTTTGGTACCCTCTGCAGAAACAGGAAGGGCGCCCTCGTTCTTGAGAAGGACCATACCCTCTGCGGCTGACTGTCTGGTAACGAGAGCATGAGCCTTGAGGTCAGGATTATTTGAATACTGATATCCCCTGAAACGAGGAGTCTTGATAATCATCTCCAGGACACGACGCACATTGGTATCGATCACACTCATGTCAAGTTTGCCCGACTTGAGAGCCTCCATGATGGCATCATACTGCTTGTCAAGACCAGGCTGAAGCATATCATTGCCGGCAACCATCTGAGCCACTGCATCCTTGCCGCCGAACCAGTCAGTCATGACCATGCCTTTGAATCCCCATTCGTCACGAAGGACGGAAGTCTGGAGTTCACGGCTCTGTGAAGTATAGACGCCATTGATCTTGTTATAGGAAGACATTACGGTCCACGGCTGGCTCTCCTTCACTGCAATCTCAAATCCCTTCAGATAAATCTCACGCAAAGCCCTCGGAGAAATCCTCGCATCATTGTTCATACGGTTGCTCTCCTGATTGTTTCCGGCGAAATGCTTGATGGAAGTACCTACGCCATTGCTCTGGATACCGTTGACATAAGCCGCAGCGATTTTTCCGGCAACGAGAGGATCCTCCGAATAATACTCGAAGTTCCTGCCGCAGAGCGGATTCCTGTGTATGTTCAATGCCGGTGCGAGGAGCACGTCAGCGCCATATTCAAGTACCTCATTACCGATAGCCTTGCCGACGCTTTCTACGAGATCAGTGTCCCATGTGCAGGCAAGCAGAGTTCCGATAGGGAAATGTGTACAATAATAAGTGGCATTGTCGCCCTCTCGGGTCGGAGAGATTCTGAGGCCGGCAGGACCGTCTGCAAGCACTACGGAAGGAATTCCCAGACGAGGAATCGGATATGTGGTTCCGGCAGCACCCGGTACGAGATTCTTGGTTTCTCCTACCACAGCGCTGTCTCCGGCGGAAAAGCCTTCCATACCGGTTCCTATGAGCAGATGCACCTTTTCTTCAGGTGTCATTGCGGCAATCACCTTGTCCAATGATGCCTTTCCGAGTTTTGGTGTTCCAGGTGCGCACGAAAGCATGGAAACGCCCGCCACCAATGCGAAAGCCAATGTTAACTTTTTCATAACCAATCAATTATTTAAACAACTGAGGCACAAATTCGCTCAGATAAATTCTCCAGTTTTTCCAGATATGACCCTCGCCGGTCTCGAAATAAGTGTATTTGTAACCTGCGTCATCCAGTTTCTTGCGGAACTCCTCGTTAGCCTTATACAGGAAGTCAGTATTGCCGATACCTATCCAGTAGAGGGCAGGTTTCTTGGAGAACTGAACGGCAAGCTTCTCATCGAAATTGTCGTAGATCGGAGATTTTACTCCCTCGTTAGGAAGTATCGCAGCAGAGAAAAGACCCACATAATTGAACATGTCAGGATACTGCTTAGAAATATGGAGAGAATGGAAACCTCCCATTGACAAACCTGCAATGGCGCGGCCCTCCTTCTTGCGGATCGTACGATAGTGACTGTCAATGTAATTCACGACATCAGGGAACGCTGCTTCGAACTCACCGTCCATAGTCTTCGGAAGCTGCATGTTCGGCTGCTGGAGTCCGAGTGCTGACTGCCCCGGAGCCGCCTCCTGGGAAGCATTGCCGTTGGTCATGACCACAATCATCGGCTTTGCCTTTCCCTCTGCAATGAGATTGTCGAGAATCTGAGATGCCCTTCCGAGATCCATCCAGGCCTCCTCGTCACCGCCCATACCATGGAGAAGATAGAAGACAGGATATCTGTTCTTGGTATTATCCTCATATCCGGCAGGAGTATAGACAGTCATTCTGCGCTTCATGCCGAGCCCCGGGCTGTCATACCATACCTTGGAGACAGTTCCGTGAGGTACTTCATTGACACTGTACAAATCGCCTCTTCCGCCCTTGATTATGAAGATGTTGGTAACGGAATTCACATCCCTGTTCATATAAACATTGGCAGGGTCCTTTACCTGAAGTCCGTCCACGATAAATGAATAGCTGTAAAGTTCAGGCGCGAGCACATCGGAAGTAAACTCCCAGATGCCGTCCTTGCCCTCCTTGAGGTCAGCGACGCCTGGGCCGTCAAACTCACCGAAAGGTGTCTGGATCTTCTTCGTAGGAAGAAAATCTCCGGTAACCTGGACCTTGATGGCCTTCGGTGCCGCAAATCTGAATGTTACGGTATTGTCCGGATTGACTTCCGGAGATACGAGCTTTGAGCCGCCCCAAAGAGCCTGCTGTGCAAATGTGCTTGTTGCCAGCATCAATGATGCCGCAACGGCAATGATTTTTCTGATAGTCATATAAGATTTATTTCAATTCCATAATAAATTCATTTCCCTTGACGCAAGGTTTCCACTCAGGAAGTCCCTCGCCGTCAGGATTTCCGTTCTTCGCGAAATTGGTCCAGTACTCCACCATCTTCGCACTCAAGTCATAGTCATGCTGTTCCATCGGCCTCCAGCACCTTCCCAGTGTTCCGAACACGTACCAGAGTTCAGATGAATGGAAAGCACCTTTCATGTCACCGAAGCCTCCTGACTGCATGGCATCCTCACCTGGAAGGTCCCTGCTGAAGCAATAGACATAAGCCGGACGACGGCCCTGGCTTTCCAGAAGAAGACTCCAGTCGATGGCAGCTTTCTTCATGACCTGAGGAGCGATATCCTCTGAGACGTATCCTATCATGTATGGGATATCCATCTCATTTCCGGCCTTCGCGACATTGTCAGAACTGTCCTCAAGCAGAGTTCCGTCAATGCAAGGACCATATGGAAGTCCTCCGAAAGTCTTCTGCTGGCGCATATAGCTGCCCAGGACTTCATCAAATTTCGAAGCAGGGCAGGCACGCATCTGCTCAAGCGTCGTCATGCCGGCACCATCCCACATTGACTTTCCCTTGGCCTCCGCATCCTTGAGCGGAGTTGCTGCGATAATGCCTCCGAGGCCTCCTCCGCTCTGGATTATAGCCTTGTTTATCAAGCCCTTGGCCAGTGGCGAACTTATCAGAGTCTGGACGCTTCCGGCACCCGCACTCTGTCCGAAAACGGTAACATTGTCAGGATCACCGCCGAATGCCGCGATATTGTCATGGACCCATCTGAGAGCCGCAATCTGGTCATACAGGCCATAATTGCCCGAACCGTGTCCGCCGTTTTCCTCATCCAGAAGAGGATGCGCCAGAAAACCGCACATTCCGAGACGATAGTTGAGCGTCACGAGAATCACGCCTTTGGAAGCGTATGCTTCTCCCCCGAACTCGATTTCATGACCATAGCCGTTCATATAGGCGCCGCCATGAATCCACACCATCACCGGCATTTTCTTGTGGGATGAGGATGTCCACACATTCAGGTAAAGACAGTCCTCACTCATCTCAGGGGCACCGCCCTGATAGAACTCCTTCCAGTAGAAGCTTCCCTCGGCAGAACCGCCCTGAAGGGATGCCGGACCGAATTTGTCACAAGCCCGGACACCTTTCCAGGATTTTGCAGGCTGCGGCTGTTTCCATCTGAGGTCTCCGACAGGAGGTGCAGCATAAGGAATCCCCTTATAGACATTGACCCCGTTCTCGACGACTCCGGAAACTTTGCCGGAAGCAGTCTTCACTATTGGAGCCTGCGCCGCCGCCGACACAGTCATAAGCAGCGCAATTCCAAACAAACCTAATTTCATCATAGACTTAATTCTCCTACATATTCCGCGAAGATGTCATCGTTCTTCACTGTGATTGTATATGTGGTTCCTTTCTTGGAAACGGTAATATCACCTGATTCGATGTGGATTCCGGTCGCGGCGTCATTGGCCACTGTGAACCAGCATGTTCCCCAGTTGGTGAAAGTCGTGCCCCACATCTCCGTATCATAGCCCATCACATAATTGCCGGCCTTGGCCTCGCCATTGGCTGCAGGAGTATAGGTACCTTCATGCAAAGTGGCATCGCTGCTGACAAAGTCGATGGAAATGTAGTTTCCGTTTCCGCCGATTGTCACGCCATACTCACCAGGAGTCGCTGTAATACCGGAAGTTCCGGCCTTTATGGTGATGATATTGGAGCCGTCAGCCTGAGCCTGGGCAGAAGCCGAAAGGAGAGCAGGAAGCCTCAACGCCTCGATTACCGGTTCGTAAACGATTTCGCCCTTGAAATGGACCTTGATCACTTTGGAATCCGTCAATGTCAATGCTGCCTTGAATTCATAATTGTCGTCAGCCTTGGACACCTTCAGGTCTCCGCTCTTCACCTTCACGGCACTGCCGCCCTTCGGAGTCCAGGAAGTATTGAAATACGTTCCGTCCGTACCGGCAGACTCGGAGAAAGTATAGGTTTTCGGCACAAGGAAATACTTGTCAGCCGTAAAATTGGCGTCAAACGTACCCTCAGCACATTCAAGCTTGACGGCAAACGTACGCAGTCCGCTCTCGAGTTTTTCCTCACTCTTTCCCGCAACCGTCGCGAACTCAAGGTTCTGCGGTACAGGATACACACCTGCCAACGGATCAATAGCACTTTCATCGCATCCGAAAGCAGCCAGACATGCAAATGCTAGTATCAAATATTTTTTCATGATATGTCAATTTACCAGTTAGGGTTCTGTTTCACATTAGGATTCAATGTAACCTCAGTCTCAGGGAAAGGAAGAAGTTCATGTTTGCCTGTCTTGTAGCCGTACAGGGACTTGTTATAGACTTCCCATCTGGTCGTTCCATTGGAGGCAAACCAAGGAATCTGTTTGCCCTGGTCCTTAAGCCTGTCAGCAGCAATTCCCCATCTCTGCATATCCTGGAAACGCACACCCTCACCGCAAAGTTCAAGACGTTTCTCTGTCATGACGTCATCCATGGTCACAGAACCGAGTTCAGAAAGATGGGCACGTGTCCTGACAGCATTCAGATAATTGGCTGCCTTTGTCTTGTCTCCGCCTTTCACATGAGCCTCGGCAGCAAGAAGGAGGACCTCAGCATATCTCATATAACGATAGTTGTTATGAGATGAGAAAAATCCACCGAGAATCATCTCATCGGCAAGGACTCTGTTCTTCCACCAGAAATATCCCTCATGGTCATACATTTCCTTGCCGTCCAGAATCTTGTCGCCCTGTGCAAGAAGTTTATCGAAAGACTTCATGGTGGCGTTCAGACGATATCCGTCCTTGCCCTCAACAGCCACGAAAGCATCATACAGATCCTTCTTAGGATTACAGAAGCCCCAGCAATTAGGATAAACACCTGAAGCAATGCTCATACGGTCACCTCTCCATCCCACCATTGCAGAAAAAAAAGACCAGTTTGTAAATGCGTTATTCGGGTCATTCAAACGGTTGACTTCGAAGAGAGACTCACAGTTATTTTCCGCATTATACATGAGAATATCAGCATAATCTCCGCGATACAGGTCGTACTTGCCGTCATCTATCATATCGTCCAGAATGGTGCAGGCATCAGACCATTTCTGCTGGAAGACATAAGCCTTTCCGAGCAGAGCCTTTGCGAACTGAAGTTTCACACGGTACGAAGAATCATCATTGACACCGGACTTCTCTTCGAGAGCTCCGGAAGCGATGGCTTCCTTCAGGTCGGTCTCGACAAGATTCCACAAAGCCGCAGGATCTCCGTTAGGCTGCTTGTACTCAGACGGTTCGAGCGGTTTGTCCACAAGCGGCGGAGTTCCCCAAAGTGAGATCAGGTCAATGTAAATATATGCCCTGAACACCCTTGCCTCCGCACGTGCTCTCTTCTGAATCGGACTCCCGTCAGGAACATATTTCAAGACAATGTTACTAAGATAAAGCACTTCATAATAATTCTTGAACAAGTCCCTGATTATAGGATGGTCCGCACTGAAAGTGAACTCGTTGAGTTTCTCAAAGTCGGCGTTGTCACCGCGTCCGCCGCCTCCGCACCAGAAGTCATCCGACAAGAGGTTCTTCACGAAATAGTAGTTGTAATAGATGCCCGCGAACTTGGCATACACAGCCGTAATGGCCTCCTCTGCCTCCTCATCCGTCTTATAGAAAGTTTCCGGAGAAGTGGCTCCGTGCTGGTCGATATCAAGCAGGCCGTTGCATGAGCAGAACAGGCCGGAAATCACCAGCAGGCTTATCAATATTTTTCCTATATGTTTCATTGTCAAATACATTAGAAGTTAAGATTAAGTCCGAATACGACTTTCCTTGCTGACGGATAATAACCCTTGTCGAGTCCTGTTGCGCTTCCCACACCTGTAACCTCAGGATCGAATCCCGGATAAGAGGTGAATGTAAAGAAGTCGTCCAAAGAGCAGTAGATTCTGAAAGAATTGATGCCGATCTTGTTCAGGAATGACTTAGGAAGAGAATATCCCACCTGAATCTGCTTGATCTTGAAATAAGAACCGTCGAATACCATTCCGTCACTGAGCCAGTACTTGTCAATGTCAGTAGCGCCCGGTCTAGGTCTGGAAGCGTTCTTGTTGGAAGGAGTCCATCTGTCGGTATAGAGGAACTTCATCTTGTTCGCCTGGAGACGGTCTCCACGGTTGCTGCAGTTGAAGATATCATTTCCCTGTGAACCTGTTCCGAACACTGTAAGGTCAAATCCCTTATATGCGGCATTGAGAGTGACACCATAGGTGAAGTCCGGAATACCGCTTCCTATCATCATCTTGTCGGAATCATTGATAGTTCCGTTCTGATCGACGTCCACAAATACAGGATCTCCACTTTCAGCATCGATATGGTCCACCTTGTATCCTCTGAAATACCATGCAGGATAACCTTTCTCGAATACGGTCATACCGGTTGCAGTATGGAAACTTGCCCCATTGATGCGGTCGAGTGACTCATGGATATATGTCACCTTATTCTTGAGTGTAGCGAGGTTTCCTCTGATTCCGTAGCTGAAATCACCGATATTGTCTTTCCATCCGAGTTCGAGTTCAACACCCTTGTTTTCAATGTTACCCGCATTGACTGGAGAAGCAGTGTTTCCGACGATTGTCGAAGGAGTGATGCCAGTCACGATCAGGTCCTTGGTCTTCTTGGAGAACCAGTCTGCGGTGAACGAGAGCCTGTCATTGAAAAATCTCGCGTCGATACCGAGGTCGAGCTGCTCTGAAGTCTCCCATTTGAGTTCGTTGTTACCTGTCGAAGAAGGCATCGAACCGACCTGATACTGAAGCTCGTTGGTATAAGGATAGGACATGCCGGATGAAATGGATGAAAGGTATGAGTATGAGCCAAGGCTTGAGGTCGTACCGTTCTGTCCCCAGCTGCCACGCAGTTTCAAGTGCGAGAGCCAAGTCTTCGCATTCTGCATGAAGTTTTCCTGAGAGATTGTCCATCCCAAAGATGCTGCAGGGAAGTATCCCCATCTCTTGGTAATCGGAAGAACTGATGAGTCTGCCGCATCGGCACGAAGAGAGAACTGTGCCATATATTTTCCGGCGTAGTCATAATTCAGACGGCCGAAATATGCGAGTTTCCTGCCGATAATTTCCTCACCGCCGGAAATTGATTTCACGGCAGTTGCAGTAGCATAAGCGAAATAAGCATAACGTGGGTCATCTTTCTTGAAACCGAAATCGCCATCACCGCCTGTAACGCTTCCGCTCACATAGAATGAAGAATTGTCGATATAAGATGTTCCGAGCATCGCATTCAAGTTATGCTTTCCGAAACTGTGCATGTAGTTCACGAAGTTCTCCCACTGGAGATAAATAGGGGTGGAAGCACTGGCATTGACAGACATGTAACTCTGATTGATTGTGGTATTCACATAAAAATCATTGTTTACAGTATAGCTCTTGGCAGCAGAAAGACGATATCCCAGACGGGAAGTGATAACAAGTCCCTTCACCGGCTTGAGATTGGCATAAATGACGCCATTGATATTGTATCCGCTGTTTGTGGAATTGCTCTTGTCCCTCATGATATAAGGGTTATAGTTGTCTGTCTCCTGGAAAGCAGATGTGGAATAATAGTTCCCATCCTTATCCTTGAGATACGTCTTTCCTGCATTGACCATAGTCTGCATGTGCTCAGGAAGATTGTCCGGAGAATATTTCACAGGAGTCAGAGGGTCGAGCATGATGACAGATGAAAGCAAACTTCCATATTCAGAGCCCTCGGCAACCGCCTTGCGTTTGTAGTATTCAATCTGATTGTTGGTTCCCACCTGGAGCCATTTCTTGATGTTGTAATCGGCATTGATGGTAGCGGTGAGACGATTGTACGTATCGGCATCGCCGACAACATAACCGTTATTGTCGAGATAAGTCAATGACAGATAATAGGTTCCCTTGTCGTTTCCGCCCTGGAACGCGAGATTGTGCTTCTGCATTCTGGATGGCTCGAACGCAACCTTCGACCAGTCGGTATTTGTCTTGAAATCCCAGTCAGCATTGACCTTGTCCATTGAAAGATAGTTCGCCTCGGTCATATAGCCGATATACTGTTCGGCATTCATGACCTTCGGGACATTGGCGATATTCTGGATGGACAACTGGAAATCATAAGAAACGGTTCCCTGTCCCGCCTTACCTTTCTTGGTCGTTATGAGGATGACTCCGTTACCGGCCGCCGCGCCGTAAATCGCAGCAGAAGCAGCATCCTTGAGAACCTCCATCGACTCAATGTCATTAGGGTCAATGCCGCCGATATCGCTGGCGATACGTCCGTCCACAACATAGAGAGGATCGCACGAACCATTGGAGTTGATACCGCGGATACGCACAGTAGGAGATGCTCCCGGAGATGCGGAAGACTGGAAAATCTGTACTCCGGCGGTCTTACCCTGAAGAGCCTGCTCAGGTCTGGTAATCGTACGGTTCTGCATGTCTTCATTCTTGACCTGGGAAATGGCACCGGTCACAGAACTTTTCTTCTGCACACCATAACCGACAACGACCACCTCGTCGAGAAGTTTCTGGTCCTCTTCGAGCACGATGTCAATGACACCGGCCACGGCCTGTCTTTCCTGTGAGGTAAATCCGATGCTGGAGAATACAATCACGGCACCTTCCGGGACACTGATGGAATATTTGCCGTCAATGTCAGTGATGGCGCCGTTGCGAGTTCCCTTTTCGAACACGCTTGCCCCAATCATAGGAGAATTTTGCTTGTCTGTCACCGTTCCTGTCACCTTTACCATGTTCTGCGCAAACAGGACATTGCAAAAGAAACACAGGCTCATCAGCGACAAAATGATTCTACTGATAGTTGGTTGTTTCATAATACGTTTTATTGGTTACAGTTTTTACTTGAACTTTCAGTTTACATATATTATATGGTATGGCATTCCCTCAAATGCCGATGCAAAGTTAGCCACGATAAAAATCAAACGTTTTGCATTATGTGTTTATAAGTTGTTTTTCCATACATTTCGGCATGTCAATCCGTTCAAAAATTTGGCTATTTGTTCATAAACACCCATTCAAACGCATTGGGCAGCAGCGACAGAGCCTCCGCATCGAAAAAAAAGAGTATCTTTGGGGAACACTAAAACAAAAAACAAAACTGGAAATGAGAAATATCTTTTTGCTTGCAATACTGGCGATATTCATATCCTGCAGGATCTCAGAACCGCAGACTTCCAAGCAGGAATACGAGCCGACAATATCATACGATATCTCCAACCAGCAGATCAATGATTTCGAAGAGGACAAGGACGGACATATCTGGATCGCGACTTTCCGCGGGCTGAACAAATATACCGGCCACGAGTACAGACAATATTTCCACACCAATGCTCCGGGCAGCATTTCCGACAGTCAGGTCAATGATATTTTCCGGGATTCAAAAGGGCAACTATGGTTTGCCACCATCAACGGACTGTGCAGATACACCGATCAGGACACATTCGAGAAAATAACATTGCCGGACAATAGACACAACGTAAACAAAATCACAGAATCGGCTGACGGCAGACTTCTGGTCATGGCCTACCCGAAATTGTATTCATATGATCCGGAAACAGGAGAGATTTCCACTGCCATAGAAGATCTGGACCCGGTCAAGACATTGTCTCTCAAATGGTATCCCGACGGCAAGGGCAATTTATGGATAACTGACACGCGACAGCTCAGATGCTACAATCTTCGAAACTTTCACCTGGACACTGTCATTGACATGCAAGGATGGCAACAGTGCGTCGGACTGGTGGACAACTGCCTCTGGATATCCTCCGAATCGAAAATTCAAGCATTCAATATCATTGACAAGGAATTCGTCAGTCTTTCTCCGGCATTGACGAGAAACAAGAAATTCATGTCGGCAGACATTGCTTACGCACATGGATACGAGGGCAGCAACATAATATTCTGTACATCTTCCGGCGAGATGTTCTACTACGACAAACTGAACGACCTCCTTACCAACAGCTCGGAATCCGGATTTCCTTTTGACGCACCTGCATTCATAGTTAACACGATGTTCACCGATTCGAACAAGAACCTGTGGATAGGCTCGAATGACCAGGGCTTCAAGACCATATACAACTACAAGGAAAGATTCAACGAAGACAATACCATCAGGTCAGCGTTTGCCGGAAAATCCGTAAAATCAGTGATTTCTGACAAACAGGACAACTTGTGGGTTTCCACCAATCTCTACGGGATGTTCAAATATGACATGACATCAAAGACCATAGAAAAAATCAAGCATGTACACAGAGCAAGTAATCCGCTGGAATCAGACACTGTATATGGCTCTTTCATTGACAGGGATGGCTTCCTGTGGACAATGGAAGTAGGGAAAGTGACGAAGATTTCGATAGCGGACGGCAGCATGACTCCGATTTCATCGTATAATGTCTTCATGCCGATGTCAATGTCACAAAGCGATGACGGGACAATCTGGATAGCCTCTGCCAGCCAGTACGTATCATACCTGCGCCCCGGCGACACCGAAGCCAAAAAACTGAAACTCTTCGAAGGATATTCGTTCATCCCTTCAGTTTCCCGATATAACGACAAGTCAATGCTGGTGTGCGGATTCAGAAACAGAATGAAACTTATCAATGTAGAGACACTGGAAATCAGCGATTTGCCTGTCAAGGAAGAAGAGTGGGAGGCTTGCCTAAAGACACCTCTTTTCATTCCGACTGATGCATATCAGGACACAAGAGGCAACATCTGGATAGGGACAGTATCCAACGGACTTCTCCGGTACAACAAACATGACGGGTCCATCATTCCCGTTCCGGGGGCCGCATGTACAGACATATCATCGATAGAAGAAGACAATAAAGGTTTACTTTGGATAAGCACCCTGTACGGATTGTCCAGACTCGATCCGAAGACATTGACCTATACCAATTACTTCGCGACTGACGGTCTGGGAGGGAACCAGTTCTACGACAGGGCTTCCTGCATACTGTCTGACGGACGTCTGGTATTCGGCGGAACTCACGGACTTACATTGTTCAACCCGGAATACAAGAGAGACACCACGAGGATTCCAATAGTTTTCGAAAACCTGAAAGTCCACAACAAGATAATGGTTCCCGGCAAAGGCAGTTGCATAGACAAAGTACTTTCCTGCTGCCCGGACATTCACCTGAACCACAAACAGAACAGTTTCAACATCTCGTTTTCTGCACTGGACTATAGCGAACATGAAAGAATCTATTACAGTTACATGCTGGAGGGCTTCGACAACTATTGGATCGAATGCGGTCATAACCGCGAAGCCTATTATGCAAACCTGCCTGCCGGCAATTATGTATTCAAGGTACGCATCACGAGTAATGACAGCAGCATTGAACCTACTGAAAACTCCATCCGCGTATCTGTAAAACCTTCGCCATGGGCGTCCTGGTGGGCGTGGCTGATTTATCTGGCATTGGCAGGAGGTCTGTCAGCATGGATAATACACATCAGTCTGAGACTCCGCAGGGAGAGGAAAGCGACTGAGAAGGCAGAACGCGAAAAAGCTCAGGAACATCTTATCAATCAGATGAATATGAGTTTCTTCGCAAACATCTCACATGAATTCAGGACACCTCTCACCCTGATTTCCGGACCGGTATCGCAGTTGGCCGAATCTCCGGACATAAAGAGTTCCGACAGGAATCTTCTGATGATTGTACGCCGAAGTGTGGACAGGATGCTGAAACTGGTGAACCAGCTGATGGACTTCAACAAACTGGAGGAAGATACGCTCACTCTCCAGGTCGGCCTTACCGACGCCATCTCCATCATCTCCAAGAATCTGGATGTTTTCCGTTACAATATGACGAACAAGAACATCACGCTTCAGACGAGCGGAATCGAAGACTCGTTCATAACATGGCTTGACGAGGACAAACTGGACAAGATCATAGGAAACCTCATGTCCAATGCCCTGAAATTCACGCCTGCCGGCGGCAAAATCGAGATCAGCTTCGATGTTGTCAATGCTGATGAACTTGTGCAGTCCTTCGGAAAAGAAGTCGCGAAGTGGCACAAATACATAAAGATTTCCGTCATCAATTCCGGCTCTGACATTCCTGAGGACGAGATGGACAAGATTTTCGGAAGGTACTATCAGATAACGAATCAGCCGGCCGAAAACCACACTATGGGAACGGGAATCGGACTTTATTACTCCAGACGTCTGGCAATGCTGCACCATGGTTTCCTGAAGGCAATCCAGCCGGAACAGATGCACGGGGCCCAGTTCACACTAGTAATTCCTGCCGACGAGGCAGCCTATGCAGACGACACCAAGGTCAAGCGCAGTGTGGAGCAGCAAGAGGTATTCCCGCTGCCGGAAAGCAAGGAACCGGTATCAGTAATCGAGGATGAGAAGCAGACCGTAATGGTGATAGACGATGATACGGAAATCGCACTGTATCTCAAGACTTTGCTGTCTCCATATTACAAGGTCATCTGCAGATTCGATGCTGACAGTGCCATCAAGACGATGAAAGAAAATGCCCCGGACTGCATCCTGTGCGACGTGGTCATGCCGGGAAAAGACGGCTACACCCTCTGCTCGGAAGTGCGCGAAGACATGCAGCTGTGCCATCTTCCTATAATTCTCGTCACCGCAAATACTGCAATGCAGAACCAGGTCAAGGGTCTCAACGTCGGGGCCAATGCCTATGTGACGAAGCCTTTCGACCCGGATTATCTCTTGGCCATGATACACTCGCAGATCCAGAATCAGGAAAATGTCCGCAAGATTCTTTCTTCTTCCACCAGGACGGGAAATATGGAAGAAGACGTACTTTCTCCTCAGGACAAGAAGTTCATGACAGAGCTTTACGAGCTGATGGAGAATGAGTTGTCGAATTCGGAACTGAACGTTGTGGAGATTGCGGAACGTATGCACATGTCCAGAACGAAGTTCTATTACAAGGTGAAGGGCCTTACCGGCGAGAATCCGGGAACGTTCTTCAAGACCTACAAACTGAACAGAGCCGCGGAAATGATTCTGGAAGGCAAATACACCATATCCGAAATCTCTGACATGGCCGGATTCAGCACTGTCTCCGTATTCTCCAAGTCGTTCAAGAAGCAGTTCGGCACTGCACCGAGCAGCTACAAGGAATAAAATTTACGACAAACAGTCTGCTCAGCGACTTTCCGCAATTTTTATTTTGATAATAATACAACTCAGCGTAAATTTATATTGGACATGATGCCGGCTGTCCGCATTTTTAGAGACAGAAAGTGTATCTCAAAATAATTTCTGCGAGAAATCGCAGAAATCTCAATATTTATTGAAACAATATGAAATCCGCGGACAGGATGATGCTGAGAATCCAGAAACAGGAACAGGTGTTGGCTTGGGTGAGCAACTCCCGAAGGATCAAATCGGAACTCTGGCGGAGCCTTCCGACAACTCCAACTCACCTTATATAATCGAGTGAAGGTGTGTCAAAACTCCTTTTTTGAAGAAATCACCCCTGTTGCAGTTATCTGTAGCAGGGGTTAACCTTTCTATTTGGGCATTATGACACACCCTCACTTTCGTTTTCAGCTTTCCTTCCTCCATAGAGTTTCTTCATCAGACTTACTTCAAATAAAATTCGGCCCATCCCTGCGTGTCGATATTAGGCTTATTAACTTGGACAGGCGCAAAATTTCGACCTTCTTGACAGGCGTAATTCCGGACACATTCGCGGTAAGATTCTGAAATTGAGCGCATTGTGAGATTAGAGCCATGAAAGGGATCTGCCAAGACCACCTTTCATTGACACCTCTTGGCAAGAGACTTGTCACTTAATCAATTAAGATACAAGTAATTACAGACAAATTCACCTGTCAAGAGGGTCGAAAATCGAACCGAAAATCATACCGGAAAGCAAAAGAACGGAAACGGCTGGCAGAGAGCAAAAGTACTGAATCGGCTGGCAGCGCGTCAATACGCAACTCCGGAGACGTTTACGAAAATCGCACCGCGAAACAGACGGCGCTGACACAGACAAAAATCTGAGACTAACTTCAAACACTTGCAAATATCTTCAGTGACTGTAAACGGGCCTTGGACGATTCCGGATAGTTATCGGACTTCGATTTCTTCTGCAATCTTATCCTCACCCTTAGGCCTCATATCGGGTTTCTGTCCGTCAGACCAGATGTTTGCCGCCGGCTTCCTTCAGATTCCGTCTCGCGGCGGACACCCTTGCCTTTGGCTTTGACATCCCTGAAGGTTGCGGAACTGAATACAAATCCAGAAAGGTCTCCCCGAAACGACGCGGACGCCCTGCAAAGGCAAAGACCGTCAAACTTGATAGTTAATTATACAAAAATATGTTAAACTCACGTGTTAGTGCTGGACGAACCAAAAAACTCCGCCCGGAAATTCCGGACGGAGTTTTTATTTGTAAACAATGATGACAAGTGCCATCACTGTCATTTGTTCAGACTAGAGCTGTGGACCAGCCTTTACGAGAGCCTTGCCGGCGCGGTTTCCTTCGTACTTGACGAAGTTCTTGATAAACCTTGCAGCGAGGTCCTTAGCCTTAACTTCCCAGTCAGCAGCATTTGCGTAAGTATTACGAGGATCGAGGATGTTAGTATCAACACCTGCAAGCTGTGTAGGAACTACGAAGTTGAAGTAAGGGATAGTCTTGGTAGGAGCGCTGTCGATGCTGTGATCGAGGATAGCGTCGATGATACCACGAGTATCACGGATAGAGATACGTTTTCCGGTACCGTTCCAGCCAGTGTTTACGAGGTAAGCCTTAGCACCGCTCTTCTTCATGTGGCGAACGAGCTCCTCAGCATACTTTGTAGGGTGGAGTTCGAGGAATGCCTGTCCGAAGCAAGCTGAGAATGTAGGAGTAGGCTCGGTAATACCGCGCTCTGTACCTGCGAGCTTAGCTGTGAAACCTGAAAGGAAGTAGTACTTTGTCTGCTCAGGATCGAGGATAGATACTGGAGGAAGTACTCCGAATGCGTCAGCAGAAAGGAAGATAACCTGCTTTGCTGCTGGAGCGTGAGATACAGGACGAACGATGTTGTGGATGTGGTAGATAGGGTAAGATACACGAGTATTCTCGGTAACGCTCTTATCTGCGAAATCAATCTTGCCGTTCTCATCGACTGTTACGTTCTCGAGGAGAGCGTCACGTGTGATAGCACCATAGATATCCGGTTCAGACTCTTTATCGAGGTTGATAACCTTTGCGTAGCAACCACCTTCGAGGTTGAAGATACCATTGTTATCCCAGCCGTGCTCGTCATCACCGATGAGGAGACGCTTAGGGTCTGTAGAAAGGGTTGTCTTACCAGTTCCGGAAAGACCGAAGAAGATAGCTGTGTTCTCGCCGTTCTTGTCTGTATTTGCAGAGCAGTGCATAGAAGCGATGCCCTTAAGAGGCAAGAAGTAGTTCATCATAGAGAACATACCCTTCTTCATCTCACCACCATACCATGTATTGAGGATAACCTGCTCGTGTGAGGTAACGTTGAAGAGAACTGCAGTCTCTGAACGGAGACCGAGCTCCTCATAGTTCTCAACCTTAGCCTTAGCTGCGCAATATACAACGAAATCAGGCTCCTGATCGAACTCTTTCTGGTTCTTAGGACGGATGAACATGTTGGTGACGAAGTGAGCCTGCCATGCAACCTCCATAATGAAACGAACCTTCATTCTGGTATTCTCGTTTGCACCGCAGAATCCGTCAACTACGAAAAGTCTCTTGCCTGAGAGCTGCTTAACTGCGAGTTTCTTGCAGGCTTTCCAAGTCTTTTCTGAAGCAGGATGGTTGTCATTTGGATACTCAGGGGTGTTCCACCATACGGTGTCCTTTGAGGTTTTGTCCATGACGATGTACTTGTCCTTAGGAGAACGTCCGGTATAGATACCTGTCATAACGTTGATGGCACCGAGTTCGGTCTCCTGACCTTTCTCATAACCGGTGAGTTCCGGTCTTGTCTCTTCGTTAAAGAGAACTTCGTAAGATGGGTTGTAAAGGACTTCTTTTACACCTTTAATTCCATACTTGCTTAAATCCAATGTTGGCATAATAAAAATAATATTTTAAATATTATAACTAATTCGTCTAACTGTGCGGTTTTCCCGCATTTTGGTCTCGTCTCTGTAAATCGGGTGCAAAATTAAGAAATTTTGTGATTACTGCCACTTTTACAGATTATATTTTTGCTATTTTTGCACAAACTCCGGTGTTTTTTACCTGCAAATATTCTGCCATGGAAGACACGACCGGAACTTAAATTGTTTTACCAGCTTTCTTTTGAAATGAAGTTTTATGACTTTCGTTTCGAAATGCAAAATTAGCGCATTTTTTTCATTGACACAAGACGTTAATTCGCTTTTAATAAGAAAATTATGGAGCCGATAGACATACTCGAACAATATTGGGGATATTCTTCCTTCAGGCCGATGCAGGAGAAAATCGTCCGCACCGCACTGGAAGGCAAAGACGTGCTCGCCATCCTCCCGACGGGCGGGGGAAAGTCAGTCTGCTTTCAGGTACCGGCATTGATGAAAGAAGGCATCGCACTGGTCATAACACCTCTCATAGCATTGATGAAAGATCAGGTGCAGAACCTGAACGACAGAGGCATAAAGGCATTGGCAGTATATGCGGGAATGTCGCGCAGGGATGTGGACCTGGCATTGAACAATGCGGCTTACGGCAACGCGAAGTTTCTCTACCTCTCCCCCGAGAGGCTGGGGACCCAGCTCTTCAAGGCCTATCTCCAGGATATGAATGTAAGTTTCATTGTCATCGACGAGGCTCACTGCATTTCACAGTGGGGGTACGATTTCAGGCCTGACTACCTGAAAATCGGTGAATTGCGCAAGACAGTCGATGCGCCCGTGATAGCATTGACAGCGACCGCGACGCCGGAGGTAGCAGACGACATCATGGAGAAGCTTGGGTTCAAGGAGAAGACGCTGCTGAAAAGCGGGTTCGAGCGCAAGAATCTTTCCTACATCGTCAGGAAATGCGAGGACAAGATTGGACAGATGCTGAACATCTGCAACGGGGTGCCAGGAACCGGCATCGTCTATGTCAGGAGCAGGAAAAAGACAGAAGAAATCGCAGCGGCATTGACAGCAGCCGGCATTTCGGCATCTTTCTACAACGCCGGACTGGGGCACGAGCTGAGGATGAAGCGACAGGCTGACTGGAAATCCGGCGAGACTCGCGTCATGGCCTGCACCAATGCATTCGGCATGGGCATTGACAAGCCCGATGTGCGGTTTGTCGTACACGCGGATATGCCGGATTCTCCGGAGGCGTATTTCCAAGAGGCGGGACGCGCAGGTAGGGACGGCAAGGATTCCTTCGCGGTTCTCCTATGGAACTCCACGGATATCAGCAGGTTAAAGCAGCTGGAAACGGTGTCCTTCCCGACATTGGACTACATCGAGGACATTTACCATAAGGTTTACGCGTATTTCAATATCGCTTACGGGCAAGGGCTGGGCAGGCAACTGAAGTTCGACCTGATGGCGTTCTGCCGCAAGTTTTCCCTGAACCGTGCCTCAGCGTACTATGCCCTGAAATATCTCGAGCGCGAGGGCCACTGGACTTTTTCCGAAGACCTGGAAACGCCTACGAGGATACGCATCATCATCAGCCGCGATGACCTGTACGATGTGGATTTCAGCGACCGCAAGATGCTGGATATCATTGAGGTACTGATGCGCCGCTACATCGGAATCTTCTCTTTCCCAGTTCCGATAGAGGAGGATTATGTGGCGGAAAAATGCGGCATCACAGTCCCCCAGCTCCGCCAGCTTCTATACAACATCGCCCTCGAGCATACCATTATATATATACCGGGTGACCGCGCGGACGTGCTCTCGCTCCACAGCGAGCATCTGGCTGAGGGCAACGTAAAACTATCCCCGGACAGGTATGCCATGCTGAAGGCGACCTGGCACAAGAGGATGCAGACGATGATAGAGTACGTGAGCGAGACGGACACGTGCCGGTCGCGGTTCCTGCTGGCCTATTTCGGCCAGACCGAGTCCGCCGACTGCGGCAGGTGCGACGTCTGCCGGAAAAAACGCATCACGCCTGCCGGGCAGAGGACGATAATGACCGATGCCGAGACCGCTGCCGCGATTTGCAGCTGGGTCAATGACAATATGAAAGGCGTCTATAATCTGCGTCAGGTCAATGCCAGATTTTCTGACCCTGCCGCCAATTATCCGGCAAATTTCCTCGAGATTCTCAGGAACCTGATAGACGAGGGCAAAGTTCCGCCATACAGAAATTAGGATTTGTCCGCGTCAGGCGTATATGTTTTCAATGCCAGTTTCTTGACCAGCATCACGAAA
>OHEU01000329.1_pt1 | contig 29887 bp, 32 predicted proteins | sample 1567341 | NCBI WGS metagenome assembly OHEU01 (sample SAMEA3879524, study PRJEB24766) | human gut metagenome | biome: human-associated habitat; feature: feces | place: USA | collected 1985/1987 | reverse complement strand
CTGAAAAAAGGCAGCGCAGCAGCGGATGTATGTCCACTTCTACGTTGCCTTTTTTGTTTTATTTATCTTTATCTTTATCACTTCTTGCTATTATCAATAACCATTGGTTATTGCTTTGCAAGAAAAGCCATTACAGCACCTTCTCTACCTCGGTATAAGGCAGGTCAAAGAGGTCGGCTACAGCCTTATATGTCACCTTACCATCAACAATGTTGAGGCCCATTTTCAGCGCTTCGTCGTCGGCGCAAGCCTTCTTCCAGCCCTTATCGGCCAGAGCCACAGCATATTTCATGGTGGCATTGGTCAGTGCTGCTGTTGATGTGTTTGGCACGGCACCCGGAATGTTTGCCACAGCATAGTGAATAATGCCATCAAGCTCGTAAACAGGGTCGCTATGTGTGGTGGGGTGTGATGTTTCAAAGCATCCACCCTGGTCAATGGCCACGTCTACCAGCACGGTGCCAGGTTCCATTAGCTTCAGCATGTCGCGTGTGATGAGTTTTGGGGTGATGTCGCCTGGAACCAGTACCGAACCTATCACAATATCAACATCTTTCAGCTCTTGCACAATGTTATGGTGCGACGAATACAGCGTGTCGACGTTTGGAGGCATGCTGATTGACAGCTCGTGCAAACGGGGCAGCGAGATGTCGGCTATCACCACGTTGGCACCCATGCCAGCAGCCACACGTGCGGCAGCCTGTCCTACGATGCCTCCGCCCAGCACCAGCACCTTGATAGGCTTTACGCCAGGCACACCGCATATCAGTTTGCCTTTACCGCCTTTTGTCTTCTGCAGATAGTAGGCGCCATTAATGGTAGCCATACGTCCGGCCACCTCGCTCATAGGGATGAGCAGTGGCAGAGCACCGTTAGGCAGCTGCACCGTTTCATAGGCCAGACACACGCCACCACTCTTCAGCATGGCATCGGTCAGTTCACGGTCGCTAGCAAAATGGAAATAGGTGAACACCAGTTGGCCTTTGCGCACCAAGGGATACTCGGGCGCGATGGGCTCTTTCACCTTGACAATCATGTCGGCAATGGCATACACCTCTTCTATGGTAGCCAGTATGGTGGCGCCCACAGCCGTGTAGGCGTCGTCTGGAAATCCACTATTTACGCCTGCGGTGTGCTGTACGTACACCTCATGGCCATGTTTTACCAACTCAGCGACACCGGCGGGAGTCATTCCGACGCGGTTCTCGTTGTTCTTAATCTCTTTAGGAATACCGATTTTCATAACCTGAAGAATTTAAATTGTTAAACGATTATTGTGGATTCAAGTGGTTTGGGCTTGAAGGGGTATTTTCTTTATTCAATCATCTGTGCCAAGAGGCCACGGCAGGCATCTTCAATCAGTTCAACGGCATATTCAAAGTCGGAGCTATCGCCATAGTAAGGGTCAGGAATAACGTGGGCTTTAGGATGCTCGGTGCAATAGTCGGCCAACATCTGCACCTTTTCGCGCTGAGCATTGTTTGTGGCTTTACCTGTAACAATGCGATAGTTGTCGGTGTCCATCACTAGAATATGGTCAAAGAGAGTGAAGTCGGCTGTTGTTAGTTGTCGGGCATGGCTATTAAAGTTGTATCCATGACGCTGTCCACAGGCGCGCATACGGGCATCGGGCAATTGTCCGACGTGCCAGTCGCCAATGCCAGCCGAGTCGATGTCGAACGCATCGTCAAGGCCTGCATCATGAACCATCTTTTTCATTACTCCCTCGGCGGCCGGGCTGCGGCATATATTTCCGAGGCAAACGAACAACAGTCGTTTCTTGGTCTTGCTCATTTTTAGTCCTTTCTTTTTATTATATGATATAAGTGAAAAGAAAGCTTTTCTTATTTAGTAAGATATTGCAAATGTAAGAAAAATGTAAGAAAAACTTTCTTCCTAAAACATTTTTTATGTTAATTGGGCGATTTTTTTTCATTCACCGCTCACGCCTTCCATATTTTAAAAGTGTGGGCATGTATCTTTTCCTCGTCAATCAGCATGCCCAGCGCCTCGCGCAGGTCGTCAGCATGCAGTTGCAAGCTTGTCAGTTCCTTTACATCATGCTGTTGGCCGTCGGCCAGTAGCTGCATAATTTTTTCTTGTGCCACGTGCACACGCTGCTCGCTGTTTTGCTGCCGTTTGTGGTCAATGCAAACGTCGCACATACCACAGTCGGTGGTGCGCTGCTCGTCAAAGTAGGCCAACAGCTGTCGGCTCCTACATTGGTCTTGGTTGTTTGCATAGGCTATCACGGCCTCTATGCGCTTGGTAAACTGTTCTTTGCGGTCGTCATACACATCGGGGCCCAAGATAAGCTGGTCGCCATCAACACGGTCAACGGTGTAAGTTATGGTAGGCAACTTGCGTTGTGGTATGAAATGTATGATGTGTCGCTGGTTCAAACTTTTGAAGATAAGGTACACCTGTTGGCGTGTGAGGCCTGCGCGGTGTGCCAGCAGCTCATCGTCAATGTAGGCATAGTCGGTAAACAGTCCGCTGTAGGTGCGCAGCAACATGTTCAGCAGTCGTTCTTCATTTTCAGAGGCCGAGGGTATGCGGTACAGCTTGTCGCGGTCAACCAAGAACATTAGTCGGCACGACGCATCGGGGTCCATGTCACATTCAATATATCCAGCCCGTTGCAATATTTTTAATGCCGACAACAGAAGGGTGGGAAAGTGGTGAAAGTTTCGGCAAAAGCGGTCGATATCGAACAGGTTGGTATATCCCGCACCGCTACCCGTTGCTATCTGATAATAATAGGCTATGTGGTTGTAGGCTTCACGAATATATTCTTTATCAGGAAACGTTTCGTCAATGTGTTTACGTAGTTTGGCGTTGTCGCTCTTTTGGTGCAACAATACGGCGTAGGCCTTTTGTCCATCACGCCCTGCTCGGCCTGCCTCTTGAAAGTAGGCTTCAATCGAACTGGGAGCCGTAATGTGTATCACCATTCTCACGTCGGGCTTGTCAATGCCCATGCCAAAGGCGTTGGTGGCCACCATCACGCGCACCTCGTCGTTTGACCACAGTTTTTGTCGTTCGTCTTTCACACGTGGCTCCAGTCCTGCGTGGTAAAAGGTGGCGCTTATGTTGTTTTTGTTTAGCAGGTCGCTAATTTCTTTTGTTTGTTTACGGCTGCGCACATACACAATGCTGCAGCCCGTCATGGTTTGCAGTATGTGGGTCATCTCGCCTATCTTGTCTTCGGTTTCTCGCACCACATAGGCCAGGTTTTTGCGTTCAAAACTCATGCGGAACACGTTTTTCTGGCTGAACGATAGGCGGTCTTGTATGTCGTCAATCACCTGATGGGTGGCGGTGGCCGTGAGGGCCAGCACGGGGGCGTCGGGCTTCAGGTGGCGTATGTCGGCAATGTGTAGGTATGAGGGGCGAAAGTCGTAGCCCCACTGACTGATGCAGTGGGCTTCGTCAACAGTGATGAAGCTCACTTTCATGTGCCCCAACTTGGTGATAAACAGGGGCGAGGCAATGCGCTCGGGCGACACATACAACAGTTTGGTGTCGCCCAAGATGCAGTTTTCAAGGGTGGTAACAATCTCGGGCCTACTCATGCCCGAATAGATGGCGGCAGCCATGATGCCACGGTTGCGCAGGTGCTGCACCTGGTCTTTCATTAAGGCTATAAGAGGGGTGATAACAATGCACACGCCCTCCTGGGCAAGGGCTGGCACCTGAAATGTTATCGACTTACCGCCGCCTGTGGGCATCAGTCCTAAGGTGTCTTTGCCACTGCCTATGCTTTCAACAATATCGCGCTGTATGCCGCGAAAATTGTCAAAACCCCAATATTGTTTTAGTATCTGAAGGTACTTGTCGGTCATGCCCTGTCCTGCCTTTTCTTGTGGCTCTGTCTTTTCTCGTAGCCCTGAGCACCAGTGGTGTCGGCGTGTGTCAGTCGAGCGTGCGTGTGGTGTCTTCGTCTTCGTCGGTGGGCCTGATATCTTCAATCTGCAGTTGCACCAGGTTGCGCTTAAAAATGTTATCCTCCAGCGTATAGGCAATATCGAAGCTACGTTTCGACTTGATGTATCGTGCCGACGCACTCTGTCCGAAGGCAATGCCGTTTACCACGTTGCTCGATTTCGAGTCGACCAGCTCCAATTTGATATGTTCTTGCTCGCGTCCCACAACCTTGCTCGTGCCATAGTCGTACACGCCCACGGTGCAGAACACGGGCTTCGGGTTGCAGGGTCCGAAGGGTGCAAAGCGTTTGAGGTCGTTGTGCAAACGTTTGGTTACATCTTTAAAATCGATGATAGCGTCGATGTCGAGCATGGCCTCGGTTTGTTCGGGCTGAATATGTTCATCGACGTAATGCTGAAAACGACGTCTGAACTCAGGAATATCGTCCCAGCGTAATGTGAGGCCTGCAGCATAGGTATGTCCGCCAAAGTTGATAAGAATGTCGCGACAGCTCTTGATGGCCGAATAGATGTCGAAGCCCGTAACGCTACGTGCCGACCCCGTGGCTATGTTTCCATCGCGGGTGAGCACCACCGTGGGGCGAAAATATATTTCGGTAAGACGTGAGGCCACAATGCCAATAACGCCCTTCTTCCAGTTTTCGTCGTACAGCACGATAGAGGTGTGGTGACGCTGACTTTCCAGGCGCGACACAATTTGGTTGGCCTCCTCTGTCATCTGCTTGTCGATATCTTTGCGCTGTTCGTTGTAGCCATCAATGTGCTTGGCCACCGTCAACGCATGGCTCAGGTCTTTCTCTACCAGCAGGTCAACACTCTCCTTGCCGTTGTCCATACGTCCTGAGGCGTTGATGCGTGGCCCTATCTTAAAGATAATGTCGCTCATGGCTATCTCTCTACCGTTCAGTCCGCACACGTCGATAATGGCCTTCAACCCCACGCTGGGGTTTTGGTTCAATATTTTCAAACCGTGAAAAGCCAGTATGCGGTTCTCTTCTACCACAGGCACAATGTCGGCGGCAATGCTCACGGCACAGAGGTCGAGCAGCGGTATGAGGCGCGAAAACGGTATGCCGTTGTTCTTAGCAAAAGCCTGCATCAACTTAAAGCCCACGCCACAGCCACACAGGTGCTTGAAGGGGTAACTGTCGTCGGCACGTTTGGGGTTAAGGATGGCCACAGCGGGCGGCAACACATCGTCGGGCACGTGGTGGTCGCAGATAATAAAGTCGATACCCAAACTCTTGGCATAGGCCACCTCTTCTACGGCCTTGATGCCGCAGTCGAGAATGATGATGAGCTTGATGCCGTTCTCGTGGGCATAGTCGATGCCTATCTTGCTTACGCCATATCCCTCATTGTAACGATTAGGAATGTAATATTCGATATTCGAATAAAACTGCTGCAAGAATCTGTACACCAGCGCCACGGCCGTGCATCCATCAACGTCATAGTCGCCATACACCAAAATGCGCTCCTTACGCCCCATCGCGTCGTTCAGCCTGTCAACAGCCACGTCCATGTCTTTCATCAAGAACGGGTTGTTAAGGTCGGCCAGCTGTGGATGGAAGAAACGCTTCGCTCCGCTCTCGGTAGTGATGCCACGGCGTATCAGCAGATAGGCTAATATCTGATTGATATTTAGCTTCTCGCCCAGCTCCTTAGCAACCCTCTTTTCGTCGGATGTCGGTGGCTTGTAATTCCATTTGAAAAGCATTGATATATTGTTTTTATTTTATTTGGCTAATGCAAGGATGGGCAAAATAGCCCATAGAGTGGGGTGTAGTGTAGGTTTGCGATATGCACATATCGCTTTCAAAATTACAAAAATAATATTATATGACGAAATATTGAAGACACTTTTCATTGTTTGCACCTATAGAAAAAAATGATGGCACCTCTCCAAATTTGTTCTTGACGATTATAAATGTGAGCGCTTGCAATGAAAACCCACAATCAGCAAGTCTTAATGGGCCGAAGAGTGTTTTGATGGGTAAAACATAAATTTATATACACCTATCTTATATTATATGTCTTACATATTACCTTAGAAAGAACTGGTCAATAGAACTTGATATATATTAAGAAGAACAAGAATATGCATAATAATTGCATCAAAATTTTGTGGTTTCAAAAATAATCACTACCTTTGCACTCGCAATTCAGAAATGATTGATGATCGCGGAGTGGAGCAGTTGGTAGCTCGCCAGGCTCATAACCTGGAGGTCGCATGTTCGAGTCCTGCCTCCGCAACTAATGACGACATAACAAGTTGTAATAACAACAAGTTATGTCGTTTTTTTGTTTTATGGTGCGACAAATCTGCGACAAAGTTAATAAAACAAATTGATAAACTGTTTATTTTTACTGGAATAATATCTATAAAAGATGTTAACATTATTGCTTATATTTGTGTTAAATTGTACATAGCTATATATAATAATTGTTAAATTAGTTAATATCGTTTAGTTTTCGTTGTTATACTTGCACTATTTATGCTATTGTAAACTGCGCCAAATATGCGCCAAAAGCAATTACCACTTGTAATTGTTTGCAATATGCTTACATATAGAAATTTTAAACAAAGAAAATGTATTCAAGATTTCGAAACGGAAACTGTTCGAACATTGTGGGGTACACACCTCCCACTTTACATAAGGGTGTGCGTTGGTTTGTTGATTTCACAGCTTGGGATCCTGCGCGAGATGCCATGCGCCGAAAGAGATGTTACATAAAGGACAGTCTTAGTGTGCCAGCGAAAAAGCAGAGAGCAAGTGAAATAATCGCGGTTTTGACAAAACAGCTTTCCCAAGGTTGGAATCCATGGGTTACAAATGACGAAAGCAGAGGTTTCGGCATTTTTGATAATTGCCTGGAACATTTTTCCGAGTATGTAGAACGAATGGACAGGAAAAAGACACGCCAAGACTATTCTTCAAGAATCAGCGTCCTCAGAGAGTTCATCGCGCAGCAAACTAGTCCCATCAAATACGCCTACCAGTTTGATGTCACTTTTTGCACGGACTTCATAGACTGGATATATCTTGACCGTGAAAGTTCAGCACGAACAAGAAACAACTATCGCGTTTGGCTTTATGGCTTGGCTGAATTTCTGATTGCACGAAAGCATATAAAGACGAACCCGGTGGAAAACATCAAGGTACTGCCTGAACACGAGAAGTTCCGCAAAGACTTGTCGCCTCTAATGTTAAAGCAGATGGCAGTACATCTCAACAAGGTAGACAAACCTTTTTATCTCGCTTGCTTGATGCAGTATTACACGCTCATCAGACCAGGAGAAATGAGCAATCTAAAAATTGGTGACATCTCCATCAAAAGACAATCCGTCTTTGTATCAAAAGAATTCAGCAAGAATCACAAAGATGCTGAAGTAGGTCTGAATAAAATTGTCATTAAGCTAATGTTGGACTTGGGCATATTCAATTATCCCAATGACTTCTACCTATTTGGCTCAAAATTTAAGCCCAGCAAGGAAAAATACGGGGCATTTCAGTTTAATATTAGATGGAAGGCTATGCGAAAAGCCCTTAATTGGGATGATTGCTATCAGTTCTACAGTCTAAAAGACTCTGGCATAAGAGACTTGGCAAATGCACAAGGTGTGGTCGTAGCCAGAGATCAGGCTCGGCATAGCGATATTTCCACTACCAATAAGTACATACAGAAGCATGGCGTTCAACAAGTAACTTTCAATTTTAAAGGTAATCTTACTTATGGTGAAGATGATTAAAAACCCTCAAACCACTATTTATGCAATCGTTTATTGCCTTCACAGGGCAATAGATGATTGCTGTGTGCAAATAAAATGGCCTTTTTCGACCCATCGCCGTACACTCACAGTGCCAGCCTGGGAAGCCGTCGCTCCAGGGGCTGGGCCAGCGCATGATGTGTTCGGGCTGTGCCTTCTTCCACAGTGCGAAGTCGGCCTGGTTGCGCTTCTCGCCTACGCCGTCGAGCTCTCGCGATGCGTCTTTCACGTCGTCGAGGTTGCGGCCAGAGAGTATGCCGTAGTGGTGTTGCTCGTTATATTTCTTTATGTCGAAATAGACCGAACCGTTGCTTATGTATGCAAAGCCGTTGTCGAGTATCTGCTGCACAAGCTGCTCCTGCTCTATGATGTGGCCCGTAGCGTGAGGCTCAATGCTGGGTGGCAACACGTTGAGGGCGTCCATGGCGGCGTGGTAGCGGTTGGTGTAGTACTGCGCTATCTCCATTGGTTCGAGCTGCTCGAGGCGCGCCTTCTTCTCTATCTTGTCATCGCCGTCATCGCCGTCGTGCTCCAGGTGTCCCACGTCGGTGATGTTGCGCACGTAGCGCACCTTGTAGCCGATGTGTTTGAGGTAGCGGAAGAGTACGTCAAACGTGATGGCGGGACGCGCGTGTCCCAGATGCGGGTCGCCGTAGACGGTCGGTCCGCAGACGTACATGCCCACATTGGGTGCATGCAGCGGTTTGAACAGTTCTTTCTGACGCGTGAGTGTGTTGTATATGATTAGAGGCTGTGCCATAATATCATTTTTCCTATTGATAATGTTGCTTGTTGTTAGTTGCCTGAGATTGATTCTCTGTCTGCCACGGACAGGTTTCGGGTGCAAACTTACAAAAAAATTGATTTAATGAAAAATAACTGTTCAATTTTTGTGGCACGGCTTACGAATGTGTCATGTGGCAGCGGTGGCAGTGGCGCTTTTTGTCGCTGCGACGGGCAGTGGTGCTGCTTTTCATGGGGGGTGCTTACGTTTTGGGTTTAACGTGGGTTAAAAGACATGCGGCAGCGCCGACGGGGTCGTGGCGTTGCCGCATGGTGTGTGTAATGTTGTGTTTTCAGTGTTTCAGGTGCTTAATGTCGCTTCTGCTTCAGGTGTTACTTCAGCGTCATCTTCCACGTTGTGTTGCCGCTCTTCAGCACATACACACCGGGGGCGGGAGCTGTGACGCTGCCCTTGCCTTGTGCTACACACAGTCCGGCGGTGTTGTAGAGCGTGAGTTGTGCGCCGTCGATGCTGAGTGTGCGACCGTCGATGGCGAGCCCTGCTGCCGAGACATGGGCGTTGTTGATGCCTGTTGTTAACTCGCTATAGGTGTAAATATCCTTAGTTATAACGTTGGTGCCGCTCATCATGAAATCATTAGTATGGAGTTTCAAATGACCATCGAAGTTATATCTATAATTATCTATAGATGTGCGATCAAAATCGGCGTTGTTTTTGTCGGTAGTTATACTTATATATTCTATCAGTTTGCCCTCCGCATCTATCTTATAGCTATAGCTTTGAGAACCATACTGGTTTTCAGAAGAAGAAGAAGTCATCTTACGGCCATCGTCAGACAGATCGCAACCCTTAGTGCTGACAACGGACCACTCTTTTTCGTATTTGTTCCACTCATACTCTTTTATGCAGGGGGTTAAATTAATAATTTGTTTTCCGAATTCTGGTGATGACGATGGGTCGTAAAAGTGCTCGAGATTGTTTGTGGGACTGTAAAACTCAAACTCCTTCTGGCTATATTTCTTCGTGCTGCTGCCGGTGGCGCCGGACCATGCGTTGAGGTCGTTGTCCCATAAATAACTATAAATGTAGGAGTAGTTGTCACCACTCTTGCCTTCAGACTTATAATTGGGATGTTTCGTGCCGTCGGAATCAACATTATAATTTGTCGCCGTATAGCTGCCGTCTGCCAACACTGTTCTTTGTGTTACAAAATCGAGTAATAATTTGTTATAAGATGAGTTATATCTATATCGGGAGGTGTTTATGTCGGTGACGTTGTCTTTCGTCACTGTCTCTTCTACTTCCTTAAATGTGGCAACCCTTACCCCGTCTTTGTACTCATATCTGATTGTGGTGTTCACGTTGCCGTCTTTTGCACATGCGGTTTCTTCTATTGGATTATTTTTGTCATTATAGGTTAATCTATTCACACCGTTGGGGCTGTAAGTGAAAGAATAGATGTTGGAGACGTTGTATTCTTCTCCTCCGTCTTGCTGATTGTAAAACCACTGTTCCTTTACACGTCCTTGCTCGTCGGTAATAAGCTTTTGTACGGAACCATAAACACAAGTACAGCAGCTGCTGTTGGTCAGCGGTTTCCAGTTGTTGCCATCTTTCTCTTCCAGACAAAAGACTCCTGCCTGTAAATAGGCCCACTCATAGCCTGTATCTTTTTGGTTGTAGCGCAGCGTCTTCGTCAGCTCATAATTGCTGTTGAATACAAATATTTTTGAGTATTCATCATGCTCATCGTAAATTTCTGCCGCAAACGTGCCGTCAGGCATTTTCGTCAGATAAGTATCTTGCGATATGGTGTTGTTCTCGATAAAAGCCAATTTTGGTGCGTCGCCAGACAGTTCCCACAAAATGATGGTGGGCGTCAGATCTGTTCGCTTTTCGCTCATTTCAAAAGTCAGGGCGCCGTCTTTCACCACGGGACGGTTCATGGTATATGTCTGAAGATGGGTTACAGGGTCATACACTATTTCGGCTTTCGTGCCATCGGCATCGATAAGCACTTCCTGATCGTCGTAGTACAAGAAGTAGTTGTCACGTCTGTTTCCATCGCTGCCAAAACTCATGTGACGCACTTCTTGGAGAAACTGCTTCGACTCATCAGAGCTGCACTTCTGGTAAGTCTTCGTACAAAAAGACATGTTGGCGCGATCAACTTCTAATTCCATTTTCGCACCTGAAGAATTATAGCTGGTATAACCTCCTACATATCTGCCTGCGTCTTTCGCCCAAAAGTCAATACTTGCAAAATAAAGCGTTCCATCATTATTGTAATTACGGCGCTCTATTAACTTCCCATTAGGGGTGTGGTCGTATTCGAACAAGTTCTCATAAAGCTTATGATAGTCAGTATCATACTTCTCTTTTCTGTATATTACTTCTTTTATGGTCTTGTTGTTCTCGTCCAGCGTACGCTCGGTCTTCGTATAACTTTTGTCACCGCTAATTGATGTGCTGCAAGCTACATGTTTCACCATATAGCCGGCAGCGTTTAACTCATATTCGTGAGTAGTCTCACCATCGTTATCTGTCACAGTCGACAGCCACCCGTTCTTGCCATAGTTATATTGGTAAGTAGTGGAACTGCTTTCGGTGACGGTGGAACCATCTGGAGAGTATCTTTTTGTTTCTGTTGTCTTCTCCTTCAGTCGCGTCTGCGTCTTTTGCTGTGCAAGACATGGCGCTGCTATGGCAACGCACAATGTGAATAGTAGATGTCTTTTCATATTAATGTGTGTGTTAAATATTATTGGTTGGATTAAATATCTTTGGTTGGATTAAATATCTTTGGTCTGTTTGTGGCATTTCAGCAAATGGCTTGGTGTCAGTTGGTTGGCATCAGTCGTTTTTTATTGCTACCGAAGTTTTTTTCTTGTATTTGTTTGTAAAGAAGTTTATTCTTCTTGTTTTGTTTGTAAAGAAGTTTTTTCTTCTTGTTTTTTGTTTGTAAAGAAGTTTATTTCTTCTTGTTTTTTGTTTGTAAAGAAGTTTTTTCTTCTTGTATTTGTTTGTAAAGAAGTTTTTTCTTCTTGTGTATCTGCAAAAATAATTCTTTAAGTAGGTGTTCATAATTATTTATATAATAACAGCATCACCTACCATAGCATCTATAACCTCATATAACAGTTACGTAGGAGCCGCTACGCGCCTTTATATCTGAGATTATATCTACCATACTATTTAATACTCTTAAATATAAAAATAATTAAGAACACCTACTTAATTACAATCTACATGTTTTACGAATCTTTAATTTTTCCCCCTCCCTGTTTGTTTTTATGTTATTTAACAGTTTTGACGTTTTTAATCGCCATTTATTAATGGTTGTTAAATAAATGGTTTCCAAATAAAATGGGAAAATCACATGCACATTGGGACATTTGTCATTAGGGCCTGATGAGGCTGCCATTAGAGCCTAATGGATAGCCGCCCTTTAGCCGGCAGTCGATATTCACCCCAAGCGACATGAGTATGTTGTCTTTCCAACGGTTGAAGGTCTGGCGCGGAAGAGGTTCGCCATAGCTTATGCTTTCGTCAAGCTCCCACTTGTCGCTTAGTTCCTTCAGCGATAGTCCGTGGCTACCAGCACGATATAGAGCGTTGATCACCCAAATGTATTTTTCCAGTGTTGTCATACTAACCCCATGTGTTTAGAATTAATGAAATGTTTAAGTGCCCAAAGTTACAAAAAAAATTTTAGTCATTACATCCCAGTTAAAAAATTACTCTTTATATGTTGCATAATCGTATTCTACAGAAATTTCTATATTAAAATCGCGCACCCATAAAAGGTCAAAGATTGAGAAGCATGTATGTTCATAGAGGTTGTGGAACGGATATATGAGATGCATGTCGGAAGTCAGCTCTGGGCTTAACCCTTCATTCCAGTTGTCGGTCTTCTCGCTCAAGTAGAGCATATTATTTTCCGATTCGGGTTCACCACCGCTATATTGCCATCCAGACGAGATTACCCCATCTTGATAAAGCGGCACAAAATCATCGTATGCGCCGCACAAAATTTTCCAGATACCTTTTTCGCGTTTAGACTGATCTGGATGCAATGGCGAAAACTGGTAGGCCATGAAGCATTTTCCCATGGCTGTAATGTCATAATCGGCCGACACCTGTTTTACAGCGTTGTAGGTTGAGATAACAGTGCGGCGCATTTGCAGCAGCTGATCCGTCATGGCCTTGTTAAAGTCATTTAGCAACTGCTTATAATTGTCATCCATGACAAACTCCTTGTCAAGCAACCGCTTGCGCACGGCAAGCAGTTGCTTAATCGCCTCTTTCTCAGCTTTGTTGTAATAACAATGCCGCTCATACTGCCAATATAGATCACATATTTCAGCTTCGATAAAATCGATAACTGGCAATCTGAATATTTCCTGTGCTGTCATACTTGATCTTTGTTTAAGATATCGTTTAACCATATATAAATGTCCTCTTCCACTTCATACGGAATAATCGTGAAGTAGGCATTTCCGTTCAGCATAGCCGAAAGATTAGCCTTGCTCTTGTTGTAGAAAACAAACACTGGGATGCCGTTTGCTTCGGCATAACCAAGTTCATAGCCAACGCCAAGCGATGGACATGTACATTCGGCTATCACCATGTCGCACTCTCGAAGCCATCCCGTATCCCGCTCGTATATATGAGTGTCGACGGCCTTCGTCTGGGCTTTAAGACTCATGTTTGACTTGCCTATGTGCTCTGTCAGTACGACATTGGTTCTTTTCATGTAGTCTATCATTCTCTTATACAAGGCTGCATCGTCCCTGCCACCACGAATAGATCCGGCAAAATATATTTTCTTGTTCATAGTCACTGTTTTTTTTGTTACGACAAATTACATACTGTAAAAAGCGAAATCTATCCGTAAGTCTTTGCCAAGCGTATCGTCTGCTTTCAAGCAAAACTGCGGTTCACTGACACTTCTGGACAACAAACGTTGCAAGGTTTCAAGTTCTTGTGGTTGGAGAGGATGCTTTGGTGAGGCACTTATGCTTATTATACTATTGTGTTGGTTGAGGCCCTTTGCTAAATCATATTTCTCAATGAGTTCCTTTAAATAATCACATCTTCTACCTGCGTCAAATGCACAAGTGTGCCAACGATCAATCCAGCACACATTCGAACGAAACAGCACGCTAAGTTGTTCTGGTGTTGGAGGTTCACTAAGGTTTGTGCCCCTTTCGTGCAAATCGTCAATGAATTCAGCAGTCTTGATAATCCGCTTTTTGTATTCCTCGTTAATCTCCCAACGCTTCCACATCCGGCGTTTACGTTTTTCACATCTCCAAAACTTTCTTTCTGACTTGGAATAACGACGATTGTTATGGGACTTCATTTCACGCCTTATCTTATTACGAAACGAACGTATATTCATCATCTCTTTTCTCGACGGAATGAATTTGCCATACTTCTCTCTACAAAGTCTGAATACTTTAGCCTCATCGTAGCACGACAAGTGCAGACGCCTAGCTAAGCTTTCCCTATCATGAGGAAGAAAGGCATAAAAGGATGTTTCCCATATACAGCATGCAGCAATCTCTGCTAAGGAGATGTCTGCTCTATTTGGCACTACCACTTTTTGGCCTAAAATGGCTTCTGTTTTTGCTATACGTGAATTATCAAAGTCTTTAATGATAATTTCTCTACCAAGAGAATCTTCCCAAGGGTTGCCATCCAAACATGCAGAAACTGTAATTCTTGATTTATCTGTGTCAGAACCAGTCTGAGGAACCATTTCTACATATATGTCATAGCCAGTCTCGCTTTTGGGTGATGGAACAAGATGGAACAAGTAGTCGTAGTGCATCTTGAACCATGCCAAAGACCTTCCCTCTGCATAGCTTTTCGACAAGAATGGCGCAATCTCGTCAAACGATACCTTGTGCAATAATTCGTACAATGTCATATCTCATGTTTTTATCGTTATTTGCCGGCAAAGATATTGACGTGCTGACTCAATTATCAATACAGGTTAATTGTTTCTTATAAAAACTCACAAAAACAGAAGTTTTTTCAACCTGTGCTAATAATTGGCACACCTTCATAATACTTTTGCCGCAACATTAAAGATACAGTTATGGAAAAGTCTACAAAATATGAAAGCACTGTAAAGGATGCGAAGACAATAGCAGAATGTTTAAGAAGCATATCTTTCAATGAGATTGAAGAAATCTTATGGGATGCTTATGGAATGGGGGACAACTTTACCCCATTCCTTAAAATGACTTATGACCGATTTACTAATTGTGAAATGGTTTGATAAGAAATGAGCCTGGTCATAGATAGACCAAGCTCATTTCTTATTTTCGGAGGTCATCGAACTGTGAGACATTATAATACTCTGTATAGACACCACCCTTGCTTTTGTTTCCACAAGAATGAGCATGCCCGAAGACATGGAAATGGGGATGGTGCTGATATACTTCCATCAATAAAGGAATACTTCCCCTACCATCATCAAGGATTCCTTCTGGTGGAATATGTGTAATCAGAAAATCTATATTGGCAGCAAGGTGGACATTTAAGCTCTTATTTTGCAAACTCCTCATAGAGATATTGCCAATATTGAGAAGTGATATATTTAAATGAAAGCAAATACCAATCAAGTATAGCGTAAGTAGCTGTATATCAGTATGTATTAGTAGTTTTGTTATTCTGTTGTTGTTTCTCGTCTCTGCACTTGATTGTTCTTTGTTTGTGCGCATTTTGTTTCTTGTTTGTTTCTCGTTTTCGGGGATTTTTAGTACCTTTGCAACACAAAATCAATAAGAAGAAACGACTATGGCAAGAAACAAGAAAACATCAAAGCTCAAAGAGCCAATCCGTCTTAGGATGAAAGACCTGAGCAACGGAAATAAGAGCCTGTATCTGGACATATACAGAGACGGCAAACGTTCGTATGAGTACTTGAAGATGTACATCATTCCTGAAACGGACGATGAAGCACGCAAGCGGAACCAAGCTACGCTGATTGCCGCCAATGCCATCAAGTCGCAACGCATCATTGCAATGACGAATGGAGAGGCTGGTATCAAGAAAGCTGACGACAAGCCAAAAGTGCTTCTTGCAGATTGGTTGCAGACATACAAGGAAAGACAGAAAAAGCGTGGACGAAAGGACGAATCGCAAATAAACACATCCATCCGTATTCTTACAGAAATGGGATGCGAGAATATGACAATGGATGATGTGGATAAGAAATTCTGTCAGGACTTCATTGACTACTTGCGTGACGGATATAAAACCAGGAACGGTGAGAACATCTGCACAAATACAGCATGTAATTATTATCGAGGAATGAATGGTGCGTTAAATGCTGCTGTAAGAGAAGAGTTACTAAAGGTAAATCCATTTACAAGACTTGGCAGCTCGGACAAGCTGAAAGTTCCTGAAAGCAAACGTGAATACATGACTATCGATGAAATAAAGAAACTGATAGCAACACCTATGGAGAACGAAAACATAAAGGATGCGTATTTGTTTTCTTGTTTCTGCGGACTGCGTTTCAGTGCCATAAAAGGATTGAAATGGGAAAATATTTTCTGTGATAGCGGACAATATCGCCTACAAGTCGTAATGCAGAAGACCAAAGCTCCTATATATCTTCCTTTGTCATCAGAAGCATTGAAATGGTTACCTGTACGTAATGGCAAAGGTGCGGACGAAAAAGTATTCTCGTTACCAAGTAACAATATGGTAAACCTTTTGATAAAGCCGTGGGCAAAAGCAGCAGGTATAACCAAGCATTTCACCTTTCACACAGCCCGACACACGTTTGCCACAATGATGCTGACACTTGGAGCGGATTTGTACACAACGTCCAAGTTGTTAGGGCATGTAGACGTGAGAATGACGCAGGTATACGCCAAAATCGTTAACAAAAAGAAGGACGAGGCTGTTAATTTAGTTAACGGTCTATTCGATTAGGTAACTATGAGACACGACATAATACGGAATTTTACTATCAAACGCAAGACTCTGGCTACATCAGTGGTCAGAGTTTTTTGCGTAATTACATCACATCATAATTAATTGAACAATGACCACAAAATTTGGCGGTCATCTCTCTTTTTGAGAAATGGCAAACAGTACACAGACATTTCGTGAACGACAAGGACGAATTGCACGGATTATGGACTATTCTTCTGGCAGCAAGATTTGGCTATCGGAATGAAGTAACAAATGGCGTAAAGACACACCAACGCTTTGTTGAGGACTTTGCCTGCAGCCACAAGCATGTGAACTGCAACAAGGTGGGTTGCAAGAATGTGCACAGGAGAAATCACAGCATTGCCAAGCGCATTCTGATGGAACGCCATGACCTTACACAACATCTATTCAACAGTGACGCATTCACATTGGAGGACTGCATAAAAATGAAAAACGTCTTTGATACGACGGATGCCCCTCCACCAAACATCATGTCTCATGAGGACGTTTCAGAAACGAAGCGTCCGCTATTTTTCGATTGTCACCTGACCAAAGAACAGATGGTTCGCATTGCCCACTGCGCAAATACGAATCATCTGTTTTGTGTATCAGAGGTATCGATTGATGACATGCAATCCCTGTTGGAATGTAAAAGCAATTTCAGCCTTAAAGTAGAGAACACCCGTAATGTAGCTGTGCTATTCAATGCCCTACTGGAAGGTAACCTCATTGGTTGGAACTGGAAGAAAGCAATGGAGAACGGTGGACATCTGCTGTCAAGGAAGACCGGCAAGCCAATAAGTGCAACAACCCTGTCGAGTGCGCTATCTGACATAAAAAGAAAACCTACGCCAACAAGTAAGCGCATAGAGGATGAGATAAGGGTAATAACAACGCTACGCCCCTCTATATAATAAGGTGTAAGTATGTATGAGACTTTCTGTGACAAAGGAAAGGGTGCCCGTACTTGGGTATACGTGTCATATTTATGAGAACGATCATAGCCAAACAGATGAAAAACAGCAGTAACGTATAGTAAGTGAAAGGAAGACCATGACAGGTACCATTACAATTGGCACTTGTCATGGTCTTTTTCTTTCATCGTCCTCATAGCCACTATACCTTTGCATCCCGAAAGCATGCAGCTAACGGAAGGACGCTTCCACATTTAAGAACAAACAAAATAAGAGCATAACGATGTTGAACAACCGAACAACATTTATGGAACGACTCAACGACAGAGTGACCGCCATAGAAGCATTGCTCCAAAAGTTGGAGCCTATAGAGGGACTATTGGAACGTCTGACTCTATTAGAGGAGAATATCTACACAACCAAGAACGTATTGACCTTTATGGAGGCGTGTGTTTATCTCGGCATCTCGGAAAGTCTGCTGTATAAACTGACATCAAATAAAGAAATACCGCACTACAAGCCACGAGGCAAGATGCTGTACTTTGACAAGACGGAACTGGATGCCTGGCTCAAACAGAACAACGTGCCTACATTGGGAAATATCATTGGTGATGAAGGCTGTGGCATGGGACGCGAAGAAGCCAATGCAGCATCAGAAGAAGAACAGAAGAAGAACAAGCGTGTGCCTTATTTTGCGAGAGTACGCTACTCCAAACGAAACAAGCAGTAAAGAGAACAGCTACATGATAATCAACGAAGAACTACAGAATGTGCGTCTGTCACAGATTTTGAAGGACGCACTGATAAAGGCGACCGATACCTACAGTACGCCACCGCAGATAATATGGATAGACAATTCAACAATAGCGACTTTGGGTAATTTCAGTGCTTCGACAGGTAAGGCAAAAGCTAAAAAGACATTTAATGTGTCCGCATTGGTGGCAGCATCATTGGCAAATGGTCAGGTGTTGAACTACCATGCCAGTCTGCCTGAAGGTAAACGACGCATCCTCTATGTCGATACGGAGCAGAGCCGCTATCATTGCCACAATGTGTTGGAACGTATACTGAAATTGGCAGGACTTTCAACTGCCACAGACAACGAGAACCTTGACTTCATCTGCCTGAGGGAGTACACACCTGCCGTAAGGATTGAGGTTATAGACTATGCGCTGAGCCATAACGAAGGATATGGACTTGTAATCATTGATGGAATCAGAGACCTGCTGCTTGACATCAACAATGCAGCCGAATCCGTTGAAGTCATCAACAAGATGATGGAATGGTCATCCAAGTACAACATCCATATTCATTGCGTTCTCCATTTGAACAAGGGGGACAATAATGTGCGTGGACACATCGGAACTGAAATGAACAACAAAGCGGAAACAGTGCTTGTTATCAGCAAGAATACCAATAACCCAAACATCAGTGAGGTAAAGGCGCTGCACATCAGAGAGAAAGAGTTCAATCCGTTTGCATTCACTGTAAACGAACAGGGATTGCCAGAACTGGCAACTGATTATGATAGTTCTGAGGACGAACATAGCAAAACCGTACCGCTTAAATATACCGACCTAACCATAGAACAGCATGAAGAGGCTTTAGCATCAGCTTTTGCTGGTAAGCCTATCAAGGGCTTTGAGAAAACCATTCAGGCAATGATACCTGCATACGGGGCTATAGGGTTCAAGCGAGGGCGAAGCGTGATGGTGAAAGTGTTGCAGTACTTAATGAACGACTTGAAGTTGGTGAAGCGATACGACAAGATGTTCTATTATGGAGAAGTTCCGACAAATGTGCAACTGTTTGAGGAGGACGAATAAAACACTTTAGCAAACACTTTACTTTACGGGCGTGCCTATAGAGGATGAAGTAAATGAAGTGTTTTTGAAGTCCCCCAAAAGATCATATGTGACAAGACGCAGCGGGCTTAAAAACACTTCGAAATATGGTTTACTTTATAGGTGTGCCTATAGAGGATAAAGCAAATAAAGTGAATTTGGAACATGAAGTCCATAATCTGGTGTTACAGAAAAATCTATCTGAAAACACTTCGGATTTTCGTTTACTTTATGGGCATGCCTATAGTAAGTGAAGCAAATAAAGTGATTGACAAGTAGTAAATATGGAATAAAAAGCAAGTAATAGTAATGGATATTTCAGAAGCTAAGAAAATAAGCATAGTGGATTATCTTGAAAATATGGGATATACCCATGCCAAAATCCGAAGAGGGCAATATTGGTACCGCTCACCATTGCGTGAAGAGAAAACACCTTCGTTTGTAGTGAATAACAATCTCCATGAATGGTATGACTTTGGAATTGCAGAAGGCGGTGATTTGATAGAACTGGGCAAACGTATGTATAACACCAATGACATACATACCGTTCTGACTATGATAGAACGTGACAGCAATGGTCTGGTAAAAGAGAAAAAGCAAGAGGTGCGTCTATCGTATGCAAGTGTAGAAGATGATATGATTGATTTGCGAGTGATGCCGCTAAGGAACTACGCCCTAACATCCTATCTCCAATCAAGAGGTGTTGATATTGGAATCGCCACAACTTTCTGCAAGGAGATTCACTATACATTGAGAAATAAGAAATATTTTGCTATCGCATTTCCAAACAAGTCTGGTGGTTTTGAGGTACGCAATCCCTATTACAAGGGATGTATCAAGAACAAGGATGTTTCTGTCTTTTATCATACCGACGGAATGACTCAGGAACATATATGTGTTTTTGAAGGCTTTATGGATTTTCTGTCGTATATGACATTGCGCAAGAAAGGCAATATGGAAACCTGTGTAGATAGCATGGTTGATGTGTTAGTGATGAACTCCGTTGCCAACCTGAGAAAGTCCATGGATTATCTGGAACCATACAAAGAAATCCACTGTTATCTCGACAATGACATTGCCGGGCAAAAGACAGTGGAGACATTTGTCGGACTGTTCGGGGAAAAGGTAAAGGATGAGTCGGCAAAGTATCGTGAGTATAAGGATCTGAATGACTTACTGCGAGGGAAAAAGCGGTAGGAATGTTTGGAAGTTTGTTCAATGAAGGGTCTTTGTTCAGTGGAATTGAACATTGAGCCCTCATTGAACATTGTTTACAGATAAAAAAGTCATTATGAATAAAGTAATAAAACGACAAACTCTTGCATTTTCAAAAGAAAACCAGTATATTTGCAAAAATATTACATATCCAAAGGTTATCTTTATGATTGTACAGTTTTCAGTAGGCAATTATTTGTCATTTAAGGAACTGTCTACCCTCTCTTTGGTGACCACTAATTTGAAGGAGACAGCGATACCAGAAACAGACTCAATGACGGAAATGGGTGACGCTATCCCTGCAGTACTTCATGGAGCCGCCATTTATGGTGCAAATGCGTCAGGTAAATCCAATTTTGCAAAAGCGTTCTCAACATTCAAATGGCTTGTTATAAACTCCATGAAGGAGCTACAAGCTGGCGAGACCTTGAATGTGGAGAGTTTTATGCTCAATGCTGCGACTGCCAAAGAGCCGTCAGTGTTTGAAATCGTGTTTTGCAATACAGCGTATATCTTCCGATATGGCTTTGAGGTTGACAGCAACAAGGTGCATAAGGAGTGGCTGTATCGTAGAAACAACAAGAAGCGTGCAAAAGAAGTGGAGTTGTTGTATCGTGAGGAAGATACATACAATGTTCATCCTTCTTGTGCGATAGCGAAAAACCTTATTGCCAATAAGATGGTGCGCGACAATGCACTGCTTGTTTCTGTTGCGGCACAATTCAATGATGAGACTGCTGTCAGCATCGTGAACTGGCTGAACGACACGTCAATCATCACAAGTCATGATGATGAAATGATGTGGAAACGAGCAGCTGTCAAGTTGGATGACCCCAAGATACGTAAGCGCATAGTCGATTTCTCGCGATTTGCCGATTTGGGTATAGAGGATATATATAAGGTGAATGATGAAGTAGTCAGTAGTCACGTGCAATATGATGACGATGGAAGAGAGACGCAGACCGTTTCGTTTCCGTTTGAAAGCAACGAGTCAGAGGGAACGGTAAAGTATTTCCAGTTAGCCTATCCCATCATAGATGCCTTGGACAGTGGCAAACGTCTGGTAATAGACGAGATAGACAGCAAGATGCATCCCAAGTTGACAAGTAAAATCATTGAGTTGTTCAATTCAAAGGCAACCAATCCGCATCATGCCCAGCTGATATTCACCATCCACGACACAAATATCCTGAGTGCCAGAATATTGCGGAGAGACCAAGTGTGGTTTACACAAAAAGACACATACGGTGCTACCAAACTGTATTCTCTTGCAGACTACAAAGTAAGAAACAATGCGTCTTTTGAGAAAGAATATCTTGAAGGCAAGTATGGAGGAACGCCCATTATAGGTGATTTTTCAAAGTTGTTTGTAAATGAGGAGGATTGACAATGGCAAGATATAATCCGAGACAGGAACGGAGCCTGAAACGTCATTCCAATTACAGAGACATCAAGCAATCGTTCTTGATAATCTGCGAAGGCGTGAATACAGAACCAGATTATTTCAATGCTTTTCGTCTGACATCAGCTTCAGTAAAGGCATTGGGAAAAGGACTGAATACCATCAAACTGGTTCAAGAAGCCGTAATTGTCAGAAACGAGGAACGGCGAAAAGGCCATAATTTCGATCAATATTGGGTCGTGTTTGACAAGGACGATTTCTCAAACCACGACTTCAATGAAGCTATACGCTTGGCAGAGTCCAATGGATTTCAGGTAGCATATAGCAATCAGGCATTTGAGTATTGGTTCTTGCTGCATTTCAATATGTATCGTGGCTACATCCATCGAAACGATTACGAGCAAATGCTTAGCCAACAGATGAAAGTAAAGTATAGCAAGAAGGACAACTTCACAACAAAAATCTATGGAATGTTGTTGCCATATCAGCCAGAAGCCATATCAAGAGCAAGAAAGATATTGGCAGAGTTCGGCAATACGCCGCCATCGCAGGCTGTATCTTCAACAACGGTATTCAAACTTGTTGAAGAGTTGAATAGGTTTATATAAGAAAGGTTGGTGCAAGGATTATTCGTTTCTAAAATGAGTATCTTTGCACTATGAAAGAAGTGTGTACGAATGCACTTTTCGCTTCGATATGCACTATAAAAAGAAAACGGGTTTCATCACTATTCGATGGGATCCGTCTTTTTTGTTTGTATCCGTATCATTTATCCTTTTTCTTATTGAAAAGCATATTATAAGACATCTATAACCGACATGGACAATGTCATTATTCAAATAAGGCATTGTCACACTGATATACGCTTTCAAGTATGAAAATCAAGTTTGATTTTGTTTTTATCTACAATTGATGTTAAGAAACAGTCCTCGATGGGGCTGTTTTTCTTTTATCCCAATCTTTCGGAGTTTCTTTGCAACCGTTTTCGGAAGGGCGCACGACCAAACGGCATGGACAAAAGAGATATTTATCTGTGGGCATGTGCAGCCTTTCCTAACCCTTCAAACCAATTACATCATATATGAGAATTGCTTGTTGGGTAGTCAAAAAAAAACGACAAGAGACAATAGGAACAACAATGTATAATCAAACTTAAAAGAAATGAGTTCATACTTGATATTCGTATTTGTATTGACAGCGGTATATATCATCTACTACGCTGTTATAGTCACCAAAGACCTCTATGGCAAGAAGGATGATGCCAAGACAACGGAGGAAGTATTTGACGTTAGTAATATGGTTGATGCAGAGGAAAGCATCGCCGTAGAAGAAAACAACGGAGGATTCAGTATTGGTGGAAACAGCTATGACACACAGGTGGATGCGGTGGCAGACTATGGTGTGGGAGAAGCTGCGAATAAGCCGAATGGCTACAATGATAACATTGCCGAAGCAGGACAGGAAGAATCCGACAGAGTGAATGGAGGCTATGTCGGCAATGAAGCCAATGCTTCATCTGGAGAATCTGGTGATACAGACAAAGAGAGTGCTTTTGAGAAATTGAAAGCAAAGATGGAGGAACAGTTGGAAGAAACGGAAACGTATATGTCCAACCCACTGACCGATAAAGAACTATACACGGCAATGATTATGCGAGATCCGAAGCTAAAATGGCAAATGGTGAAGAATGAACTATGAAAATGAAACGGTTTCATTGGGCTTTGTCCGCATTGGTGTTGGGCATCCCCATTCGGGCAAGTGCCAAGTGTGGCGGTGTGAACTATAGTTGGGGAGCGGACGCACTGGCAAGCATGCACGACTACGTAGTGACAATGATGCTGTATGTGCTATATCTGCTCTATGCCATAGCAGCCATAGTAGCGGTCATATCAGCATTGCAGATATATATCAAGATAAACGCAGGAGAAGACGGAGTGACGAAATCCATTATGATATTAGTAGGCGCATGTCTGTTCATCATTGGAGCTTCTATCGTGTTTCCAGCATTCTTCGGGTATCAGATATGGTAGGTATTAGATTTAGGATAACGGTATCAGACAGGTAAATAGATTTTAGGATAACAACAGACTCAACTGCAGAAGAGTTATATAAAAAGTAACGATTAACAAACAAAAGGAAACAGAATGTTTATCAAGACAAAGAATTATTTGAAGAAGAAGGCAAAGAATGTGATGTCTTCTGAACGTTTAAAGGCAATGGCACTTATGCTCTTGGTGGGTTGTGGTGCAGCAATGGCACAGAACTCGGCAGGTGACTACACAGCCGGCACGACAGCGTTGACGCAGGTAACGGAGGAAATCAATTTTGGGGTAAATCCAACTAAATATAATACTTGCATAAAATCATACTTATCGAACAATAACACTTCATACACAATGAATTACAGCGTAAAAGTGAATTATAATAATACTTAATCGGTTTGCATAAAGTTTGATTTCTATGGGAACATTTGTGGGAACCATATTATCTTTGCATTGAAAAAGGGTAATATTACCCCAGTTTTGAACATTCATAAATTTGTTTTTGAGATGAAGATTATACCGTATTTTCGCAAGAGTAATTCTGCCGTTTATGTAAGGTTGAGAGACGGAAAGGACGTTGATTACAAAATATCAACAAACTTGTATATCGACCCTATCCATTATGACGCATCCGTGCCTGGCTATTCAAAAGAAAGCAATGTGCCTCAAGAAGTGAAGGACAAGTTCAACAGACAACTCGCAGACATTCTTCTTTTGGTTGGCAAAGAATATCACACAGGCTGTACACTTGACTTCCTGCACCATATTGTAGATAACTATTTCAATCCCGACAAGCAGGGAAAGGAGCATGAGGACATTGACAACACCAAGACTGGTTTCTTTGACAGAGCCGAGCAGTATTTGAGAGAGGTAAAGAATGGAGCGGAAAGCAAATGTGCTATCACATCCATATTCCGTAGACTTCACCGCTATGAGGCATGGCAAAAGGAAATGGAAGGTCGTAAGGACTTTGTTCTTCGTATCGAGAATTTTGGAGCGGACGAGTTAGAGCGCTTTATGAAGTATATCACTGAGGAATACACATACTTCGCCAACAATCCCGACTTCTTCTGCCGATTTGAGATTTACCGCAATACAATGAAGCCATCATCTGCCAATTCCGCCTTTAGTGGAGGAACAAGGTTAAAGGCGTTCTTGAACTGGTGTGTGAAGAAAGGCTACACCACTGACACCTCATTTCGAACAGTCAAGGTGGACAAGCATGTGTACGGCATCCCTTACTACCTCACCATTGAGGAACGTGACCAAGTGCTGCACAGAGACCTCTCAATCAGTCCACGAATCGAACTGGCAAGGGATATGTTTGTGTTCCACTGTCTTGTTGGTTGTCGTGTTGGCGATTTGTTCGCTTTGACAAGAGAGAATATCGTTGGGGATTTCTTGGAATACATACCGAGCAAGAACCTCAACAAAGGCAAGACAGAGGTAGTCCGTGTTCCCCTATGCGGCAAGGCATTGAATATACTGGCTAAGTACGATAAGTACAGTCCGAGACTGTTTCCTTTGTTGGATGAGCATTTCTACAACTTGGCTATCCAGTTTGTCCTTGAATTATCTGGGGTCAACCGCATGGTGCCAGTTCTCAATCCGCTAACACGGCAAGAAGAAATGAAGCCTTTGTATGAGGTGGCTACAAGCCATGTCGCACGAAGAACCTTTATAGCGAACATCTACAAGCATGTCAAAGACCAGGCGTTGGTGGCTTCGCTCACAGGACATGCTCCCAACAGCCGAGCATTCGCCCGATACCGCACCATAGACGATGATATGAAACGTGAAATTATCAACCTTATAAAGTGACGATTATGAACGTAACCGCTTTTATACGCAAGACATCAGCCAAAGACAAGGCTACAATATATTTCCGTGTCCGTGACGAGAAATGTGACATCAAGTGTGCGAGCGAACTGACCATCAATCCCAACCATTGGGATTCCAAGCGTCAGAGTTACAAACAGCGCATAGCTTTGGTAAAGGATAGCGAGAGACAGCAACTTAATGATGCCATTCTTGACTTGAAGAGACTCATATCAAAAGAATACTATATAGGGGCAACCGCAGAATGGCTGAAACGTGTGATATTCGTCTTCCATCATCCCAATGCCTACAAGTTGAAAGACAACCAATGCCAGGAGACAAGGTTGTCGGTGCTTGTGGAGCAATACATTCAGGCAAAAGGCTTTGAGAAAAGACAGGCATCCGTAATACGTGCCAATATCGGGAAGATAGAACGCTTCGAACAATACCAGAAGACCGTGAAGAAACGCACCGACTACGTAATGGGCATTGACAATACTACAGCAGAAGATTTGGAAGACTTCTACCAGTTCTTGGTGCATGAGCATGAGTATGTCAAGTTATATCCATATCTGTACAGAAATGCGACAAAGTCTGTGACGCAAGCCGTGCGTTCAGACAACACGCTGCACTCCAACTTCGCACGCCTGCGGACAGTCTTCATGTGGTGCATACATCGTGGCATCACCACCAACAATCCGTTTCTACAGTTTGAAATGCCAAAAGCCGTATATGGAACTCCTTGGTATATCAGCATAGAGGAGCGTGATTGTCTTTACGAACTTGACCTTTCGGATAATCCACACTTGGCTACGTTCCGAGATATGTTCGTTTTCCAGTGCTTTCTCGGTTGCCGTTTCGGTGACCTGCTCAACCTCAAAAAGGAGAATGTCATAGACGGTGTGGTGGAGTATCTTCCGCAGAAGACCAAGAATCATGACGGAAGAACCGTCCGTGTACCTCTTACAGAGAAAGCTCTCGCTATCTATGACAGATACAAAGAAAGACCGACCCTTTCGCTGTTTCCACACTACAACGTGGCAGACTTCAACAAGGCTGTCCGTGCGGTTATGGAACTGGCACATCTTGACAGGAAAGTGCCGATACTCAACCCTCAGACCCGACAGAACGAGATGCGACCGATATACGAAGTTGCCACTTCCCATGCCGCCCGAAGAACTTTCATCGGAAATCTCTACAAGCAAGTGCAAGACCCGAATTTGATTTCCTCAATGTCTGGTCATGCCAATGGCAGCCGAGCTTTCGCCCGATACCGAACAATAGACGATGACATCAAGCGTGGGCTTGTTGACCTTATCGGTTGATGGTTCACGTATTCACACAACAATCAAAAGAAAGGAATAATATGGATTTATACTCAATGATACAGAATGGAGCACACTTCAAGGTAGAAGTGACCTCCGAGGATCTGGTCACATTTGCCGATCGACTTATAACAAAGTCGCAGGAGATAAAGGCAATGGAACTGGCAAACAATCCCGATGAGGAGAAATGGCTGACCGCAGAGGAAGCAGCCAAGATGTGCCGTGTATGCGCCACCACATTATGGTCTTGGGCGAAGTCTGGCTATCTTGTCCCTGCCAAGATGGGACGGCAGCGTCTGTTTGCCTTGTCGGACATTCAGAAGATACTCAATGACAGAGCCAAGAAGTAACATTTGTAACACCACAGCACCAGTCAAAACATTCTCTGAGAGCCTTACTTCTTTTCTTCCCTAAGTTCGCCATAGCCACACCTTACGGCAAGGCTGTTGGCAAATCTATCTCTTGTAGGTCAGTCAAACCGTCAAGCGTATCTTTGATTATTGGGGATGTTGGGGAGCAAGTATAGGTTTAGTGTTCCACAAAACCACGGCTCACAAGCCGGGAGTGTCCGCACAGGTGCTTCAGACACGATAGGACAATGACATCCCCAACATCAACAGAACAGAAGAAAAGAGGCGGTCGTCCGAAACAGCCGAAAGGAACGCAGCGCACCCACCCAGTTAAGGTGTATTTTGACGATGCCAATTACAGGAAACTGCTCCGCATACAGAGGAGAGACAACACTCCGCTGTCCACCTTGGTATATAATCTTGCTGTAAACGGTTATGTCAAAGAGCCGATTTCAAGGGAACTCACGAAGTACATCCGTGACCTTTCAGGCATGGCAAACAACTTGAACCAACTGGCACACCTCGGACACATTCATGGTGGCTTGGCTGTGGCAGACGAGAACAAACGGCTGGCACAGTCCATCAGTGAGATTATCATCAAAATCAACGAACAGTTATAGTCTATGATAGCAAAGATTAAGCAGGGCAAGGGCTTTGGTGGATTGGTCTCATACGCCAACGACATCAAGAACAAGGACACGAACATCATCGCATCAGAAGGTGTTGACCTTTCTACCAACAAGTCGATTGTCGCCAGTTTCAACATTCAAGCCAAGGCTCGCCCGACACTCAAAGCGTATGTCGGGCATATTTCTCTGAGCTTTTCACCAGAGGATTACAGGCGAATGAGTGACGAACTGATAGCGGAAATATCAAGGAAGTATCTCCATAGAATGGGGATAGTGAACACCCAGTTTGTCATCTTCCGTCACCACGACAAGGCACACGACCATGTTCACATTGTGTACAACAGGGTGGATAATGACGGCAACGCAATCACTGGTGATAGCAACTTCAAGAAGTCAGCAGCCATCACCAAGGCACTCACAAGGGAATACGGCTTGACATTTGGCAAAGGCAAGAAGAATGTGAACCGTGAGCGACTGAAAGGTAAGGATGCCTCCAAGTACAGAATGTATGACCTCATTACCGCAGCATTGAAAGACTGTCGTACTTGGGATAGCCTTAGACAGGCTCTTTCCAAGAAAGGTATAACTATGGACTTTATACACAGGGCGGACGGAAGTGTCAAAGGGATTTCTTTCTCTGATGGCAATGTCACATTCTCTGGCGGCAGGATAGACAGAAGTCTTACCTTGGGAAATATTCAAAAGGTACTGACTGATGAACGGAAAGCTGTCGGTGCTGTGGAGAATATCGGAAACGAAAGCTACACGGAAAACAAGGTGGCAAATGGCATGGATAATGCAAAGTCCTCGTTCTATTTCACATCGTTTTCTTCCCTAAATTCTGACAATGGGGAAAGCGTATCTATTGCAGACGATGAAAGCACTCCAACTGCTAATGACACAGATGACAATACTTCTATTGGCACGTCTGATGTTGTAGGAGCGGTTGCAGAGTTAGTGCTTCAACCTTATACAGTTTCGTCAGTTGGCGGAGGTGGTGGTTCGTCACGTTCTGACGATGATGACAAGGACAAGAAAAAGTACAAACCAAGACGCAGATGATTATGGTAAACAAGAAACCTGTTCCTTTGAAGGACGAAGCGATAGACACTCTTGATGAATTGCAAGACAAATTGCAGACTTGCATAAATGCACTCAATTCGTTGTCAAGCAAAATCGACTCGCAACCAACAGACAACATAGATGTGGAAAAGTTCAAGGCTGATGTGGCGTCCGCTGCAAAATCGGCTGTGGAAAACTTATTGGATGACAGACAGAAGCAACGTGAGGAAAAGGATAAAAATGACAAAGAGAAATTTGGAATAACCCAAGATGAGTACATGGGGACTCTATCTGAAAGGTATGATATTGTCCTTTCCAGATGCGAGGGACTTCTAAACATTATAGAAAAAGAACGAGCTTTGGCTTTTTCTTTGAATGACAGGTATAAGAAATCCGATGATTGTATCAAGATTATTGGCAATACATTGGACTCTATCTGTGAAAAATTGGGGGTGCAAGCTAAAGTTGGCGTAACGCAGCCACCCATGCCTAAGACATTGAAAGAAGTGCCGTCATTCTTACTATGCACTATTCCTTGGTATTGGATAAGGCGCATTTGGTATTCTCGCCATGTTAGACAGTTAGCTCTTATACTCATGCTGTGTTCTTGGGCTTTGTCTATTGGATTGATGCTTTTTCTTGCAAAGGATAATGCAGACTTATACAAGAATATGTTTGAAAAATATTCATATTTTAGTCGTTAATTTGTGTCTCTGACATATTTGTTGAATACTTTTATAAAAAACAAAACGTTATGGGGTAATTGTAATTCCATAACGTTTTGTTGAAATACCTTAATCATATATCACATCACTACTGTCCGGATAAAATCCAGGACATGTAGCCTAAGTCGTTGAAAATTAATT
>OHEU01000327.1_pt1 | contig 30238 bp, 23 predicted proteins | sample 1567341 | NCBI WGS metagenome assembly OHEU01 (sample SAMEA3879524, study PRJEB24766) | human gut metagenome | biome: human-associated habitat; feature: feces | place: USA | collected 1985/1987 | reverse complement strand
CCGCCGCGCTTCGGGAGCCGTCATCGAATCGACACTCGACAAGGGCCGCGGTTACGTGGCTACGGTGCTCGTACAAAACGGTACGCTGCACATAGGCGACGTAATGCTTTCGGGCATACACACGGGCCGTGTGAAAGCGATGTTCAACGAAAACGGCCAAAAAGTGACCGAAGCTGGCCCTTCGACGCCGGTACAGGTGCTCGGTCTGAACGGTGCTCCCCAGGCAGGCGACACGTTCAACGTCATGGAGGACGACCGCTCGGCCCGTGAAATCGCCAACAAACGCGAGCAACTCCAGCGTATCCAGGGCATCATGACCCAGAAGCACGTGACGCTCGACGAAATCGGACGCCGCATCGCCATCGGATCGTTCAAGGAGCTGAATATCATCGTAAAAGGCGATGTCGATGGTTCGGTTGAGGCTATGTCGGGTTCGCTGATCAAGCTCTCGAAGGAGACCGTGCAGGTGAATGTGATCCACTCGGCCGTCGGTCAGATTTCGGAATCGGACGTTCTGTTGGCGGCGGCCTCGAATGCCATCATCGTCGGCTTCCAGGTGCGCCCGTCTGCCGACGCGCGCAAACTGGCTGACCGCGAAGGCGTGGAGATCAACACCTACTCCATCATCTACGATGCGCTCGACGACATCAAGAGTGCCATGGTCGGCATGCTCGACAAGGTCAAGAAGGAGGTCGTCACGGGCCAGGTGGAGGTGCGCCAGGTCTTCAAGATCAGCAAGGTGGGCACCGTGGCCGGTGGTCTCGTCACCGAAGGCAAGGTGCACAACAAGGACAAGGCACACGTCATCCGCGACGGTATCGTCATCCACACCGCCGCCATCAGCGCGCTCAAGCGCTACAAGGACGACGCCAAGGAGGTGGCAACGGGCCTGGAGTGTGGTATCTCGCTCGTCAACTACAACGACATCGAGGCGGGAGACATCCTGGAGACCTTCACTGAGATCGAGGTGGAGCAGAAGCTCTAAGCCGACTGCGGGGACTCAACGGCCGTGGCTACTGCCTAGGCCCGCCCCACGGCAGCCCCTGCCCCCTACCTTATTAAAATATGGCCACAACGGCAGCCGCCCGCAAAAGGACGGCGCGCCGCTTGCGGCCTGTTTTTCAAAGCAGAACCATTCAAACAATGGAAGAAATAAAAGAAGAGAAGAACGCATTGGTGCGGGAGATAGCCGACAAGAAATATGAGTACGGCTTCACCACCGACGTGGAGACCGACATCATCCCCGTGGGTATCAACGAGGACATCGTGCGCCTGATCTCACAAAAGAAGCACGAGCCCGACTGGATGCTGGAGTTTCGCCTGCGCGCCTTCCGCCACTGGCAGACGCTCAAGCAGCCCACATGGGGACATGTGCACATCCCGCCCATCGACTACCAGGCCATATCCTACTACGCAGACCCGCTGGCGAAGAAGCCGCGGAACAAGGAGATAGACCCCGAACTGGAGAAGACTTTCGACAAACTGGGCATTCCCCTGGAGGAGCGGCTTGCACTGAGCGGCACGGCGGTCGATGCCATCATGGACTCCGTGTCGGTCAAGACCACATTCAAGGAGAAGCTGCGGGAGAAGGGCGTGATCTTCTGCTCCATCGGCGAGGCCATTCAGACCCACCCAGACCTCGTCAGGCAGTATCTGGGCACGGTCGTCCCCTACGGCGACAACTTCTTTGCCGCGCTCAACTCGGCGGTGTTCTCCGACGGATCCTTCGTCTATATCCCCAAGGGCGTACGCTGCCCGATGGAACTGAGCAGCTATTTCCGCATCAACGCCCGCAACACGGGACAGTTTGAGCGCACGCTCATCGTGGCCGACGACGACTCCTACGTCTCCTACCTGGAGGGTTGCACGGCCCCAATGCGCGACGAGAACCAGCTCCATGCGGCCATCGTCGAGATCATCGTCATGGACCGGGCCGAAGTGAAATACTCCACCGTCCAAAACTGGTATCCAGGCGACGAACACGGTCGGGGCGGCGTGCTCAATCTCGTGACGAAGCGTGGCGACCTGTGCGGCGACCACTCCAAACTCTCCTGGACACAGGTGGAGACGGGTTCGGCCATCACGTGGAAATATCCCTCGTGTCTGCTGCGCGGCAACGACTCCGTAGCGGAGTTCTACAGCGTGGCCGTGACCAACAACTATCAGGAAGCAGACACGGGCACAAAGATGATCCACATCGGCAAGAACACGCGTTCTACCATCATCTCCAAGGGCATTTCCGCCGGACACAGCCAGAACAGCTACCGCGGCCTCGTCATGGCTACGGCCAACGCCGACAATGCGCGCAACTACTCCAGCTGCGACTCGCTGCTGCTCGGCAGCGACTGTGGAGCGCATACGTTCCCCTACATGGACGCCCACAACGACACCGCGGTATTCGAGCACGAGGCGACCACGTCCAAAATCTCGGAGGACCAGCTCTTCTACTGCAACCAGCGGGGCATCCCGATGGAGGAGGCCGTGGGACTCATCGTCAACGGCTACGCCAAGGAGGTGCTCAACAAGCTGCCGATGGAGTTTGCCGTCGAGGCACAGAAGTTGCTCAGCGTCTCGCTGGAGGGCACGGTGGGATAACGCTTCCACAGGCTACAACGCCGCAAGACCAACAAAAGAAGGAGGAGCAATGAGAAGAAAGATGATCATGGGACCGGCCCTTGCGGCCACCCTGCTGCTGACAGCCCTGCTGCCGTCGGCGGCTTCCACACCCGTCCCACGCTGGACGCCACAGCCCTACCGACAGTATCTCATCAAACTGGAGGTGGAGCGCGACACCATAACCGCACCGTCGGTCATGCTCCACGGCGCAAAGACCAAACGGAAAGTGGACGTGAGCCATTTCAAGGTGGGGCCCTTCTGGGTACCAGACCCACCCTCGCTCTTCGAGCAGGAGGACGAATGGCGCGACAGAGACCGCTACAAGAAAGGGCGGATTCTCGGCGACATCATCGAAGACATCATCAACATCTTCCTGTTATAACTATCAAACGACAACCAAATCCTTATAGATATGCTTGAGGTAAAAAACCTGCACGCCACCATCGCAGGCAAAGAGATATTGAAAGGCGTCAACCTCACGGTCAGAGACGGTGAGATCCACGCCATCATGGGACCCAACGGGTCGGGAAAATCGACCCTCAGCGCGGTGCTGACGGGCAACCCGCTCTACACCGTCACCGAGGGAACAGCCTTCTTCAACGGCAAGAACTTGCTGGAGATGAAGCCCGAGGACCGAGCCCGCGAAGGTCTGTTTCTCTCTTTCCAGTACCCCGTGGAGATTCCGGGCGTGAGCATGACCAACTTTATGAAGGCGGCCATCAACGCCAAGCGCGCGTATGAGGGCAAGGAGCCGCTGAAGGCTGCCGACTTCATGAAACTCATGCGCGAGAAGCGCCAGATCGTAGAACTCGACCCGAAACTCGCCCACCGATCCGTCAACGAGGGATTCTCCGGTGGCGAGAAGAAGCGCAACGAGATCTTCCAGATGGCCATGCTCGAACCGAAGCTCAGCATCCTCGACGAGACCGACTCCGGACTGGATGTCGATGCCATGCGCATCGTCGCCAACGGCGTGAACAAGATGCACTCGGCAGAGACTTCCGCCATCGTCATCACCCACTACGAGCGACTGCTGGACATGATCAAGCCCGACGTGGTCCACGTCCTCTGGCAGGGCCGGATCGTCAAGACTGCTGGTCCGGAGCTGGCCAAGGAAATTGAAAAGCTCGGCTACGACTGGATCAAGGAGGAAGTGAAAGGAGAGGAGACCCAAGGATGACCGAAGCAGAAAAGCAATACATAGACCTATACACCGAGGCCTCGGAAGCCATCAAAGAGCATAGCGCAGAGGTGATGAACGCCGTCCGCGACCGCGCCTTCGAAGACTTCCGCCGCCAGGGCTTCCCGACAAGGAAGGTGGAGCGATATAAGTACACCGACATGGAGAAGATCTTCGCTCCCAACTACGGTCTGAACATCAATCGCATCGAGTTTCCTGTCGATCCCTATGCGGCCTTCCGCTGCGACGTGCCCAACCTGAGCACGCTGCTCTATTTTGTCGTCAACGATGCGTTCTACACAAAGCGGCTGCCCAACGTGCAGCCCGAGGAGGGAGTCGTCATCGGATCGCTGAAACAGGCGGCCGAGCAACATCCCGAATTGGTAGAGAAATACTATTCCCGACTGGCCAAGACCGACGAAGATGCCGTGACTGCTCTCAACACGATGCTGGCCCAGGACGGCCTCTTCGTCTATGTGCCGAAAAACGTGCAGATGGAAAAGTGCGTGCAGATCATCAACATCCTGCGCGCCGACGTGAGCATGATGGTCAACCGACGCGTGCTCATCGTGATGGAGGAGGGTGCCAAGGCTAAATTCCTGTTCTGCGACCATACCGCCGACGACCACGACTTCCTCGCCACACAGGTCATCGAGGCCTATGTCGGCGACAACGCATCGCTCGACCTCTACTGCATGGAGGAGACCCACTACAAGAACCATCGCGTGAGCAACGTCTATATAGAGCAGCAGCGCGACAGTAGGGTCAACCACAATGTGATCACGCTCCACAACGGCGTGACGCGCAACCGCCTCGACCTGGTGTTCAAGGGAGAGGGCGCGGAGTGCTATTGCAGTGGCTGCGTCATCGCGGACAGGAAACAGCACGTGGACAACAATACGCTCATCGACCACCAGGTGCCTCACTGCACGAGCAACGAGCTCTATAAGTATGTGCTCGACGACGAGGCGGTGGGTGCTTTCGCTGGACGCGTCCTCGTACGCCACGGAGCACAGAAGACCACCTCGCAGGAGACCAACCAGAATCTCGTGGCCACGAAGACGGCAAGGATGTACACACAGCCGATGCTGGAAATCTATGCCGACGACGTGAAATGCGCACACGGATCCACGATAGGACAGCTCAACGACGCTGCGCTCTTCTATATGCAGCAGCGCGGCATCAGCCAGAAAGAGGCCAAACTGCTCCTTGAGTTTGCCTTCATCAACGAGGTCATTGACAAGATGGACCTCGAACCGCTGCGCGACCGTCTCCACTACCTGGTGGAAAAGCGTTTCCGTGGCGAACTGAGCAAATGTGTAGGCTGCAAAATGTGCCAGTAGGGCCGGCAGGATTCATTCATCAAAAGCAAGAAGCGTAAAGCCATGTTGGATATAGAAAAAATAAGGAAAGACTTCCCCATTCTCAGCCGTGAGATCTACGGCCGCCCGCTGGTCTATCTCGACAACGGTGCCACGACCCAGAAGCCGCTCTGCGTGCTTGATGCCATGCGCGACGAGTATTTGAACGTCAATGCCAACGTCCACCGTGGTGTCCACTGGCTCTCACAGCAGGCCACCAACCTCCACGAGGCGGCCCGCGAGACGGTCAGGAAGTTCGTCAACGCCCGTTCCACCAGCGAGATCGTTTTTACGCGGGGCACAACGGAGAGCCTGAACCTCGTAGCTTCGTCCTTCGTGGAGGGCTGCATGGAGGAGGGCGACGAGGTCATCGTGAGCACGATGGAGCACCATTCCAACATTGTTCCCTGGCAACTGCAGCAGCAACGCAAGAACATCCGCCTGCGGGTCATTCCCATGAGCGACGACGGTGTGCTGCTCCTCGACGAGTACGAAAAGTTGTTTAGCGAGAAGACAAAGCTCGTCAGCGTCATGCACGTCAGCAACGTCCTGGGCACGGTCAATCCCGTCAAGGAAATCATCCGCATCGCCCACAGCCACGGAGTACCCGTGATGATCGATGGCGCACAAAGCATCCCTCACATGAAAGTCGATGTGCAGGACTTGGATTGTGAATTCCTCGCTTTCAGCGGCCACAAGGTCTATGCGCCCACGGGCGTAGGCGTGCTCTACGGCAAGGAGGAGTGGCTCGACAAACTGCCACCATACCAAGGGGGCGGCGAGATGATCGAGCGGGTGAGTTTCGACCATACCACCTTCGAGCGCCCACCACTGAAGTTTGAGGCTGGAACGCCCGACTACATCGCCACCAACGGACTTGCCAAGGCGATCGACTACGTCTCAGCTATTGGGATGGAGAACATCCAGGCCTATGAGCAAAGTCTCACCGACTACGCCCTGCAGCAGCTCCGCGAGATCGAAGGAATGCACATCTATGGCCACGGCAAAGGCATGGAGGCTGACGCCGTCATCTCCTTCAACGTCGCCGACATCCACCATGCCGACCTCGGCACGCTCCTCGACCAACTGGGCATTGCTGTGCGCACAGGCCACCATTGCGCCCAGCCCCTCATGGACCGCCTCGGCATACTCGGCACCGTCCGTGCGTCGTTCTCCTTCTACAACACGCGAGAGGAGGTCGATACGCTCGTAGCAGGACTGCGCCGCGTCATCAAGATGTTCTGAAAATGATTCCGCTGGGCAAAAGATGGAGCCATCGATTGCATTTTTGACCACAAAATTTTGCAATATAAGAAAATCTCCGTAACTTTGCACCTGGATTTTGTCCTATGGTGTAATGGTAGCACAACAGGTTTTGGTTCTGTTTGTAGTGGTTCGAATCCGCTTAGGACAACATACAAAAGGATTCCTCTCTTCGGAGAGGAATCCTTTTGTTGTATTGCCACTTATTATATCGTCGTTTGTTGTATGGTGATTGTTGAAGCGTAGTGAGTTATATTGCGCTTGTATTGTACTACAACACAACATTTCACTCAAAATAGGCACGAAACGCCTCTGCCTGCTCCTCCAACAGGGTGGGTTGACCATTGGCGTAGCGGTTCCACACCTGCTGGCACGGAGCCAAAAGGGGGAGGGGAGAGTCGGTAGTACGCATCAGATAAGGATCGCAGGCTTGGAAGGTCTCCAGCACCTGCACCACCTTCTCGGGCTTCAGTTTCATCAGACGCGCCAGTTCTGCCACCTCGGGCGTGTCCACCACCATAGTATGGGGCACAAGCCGGAAGTAGAGATCGAGGACTAGGACCAGCATGACAGGCTTCAATTCATGGTCTTCGGTCAATGGCAGAAAGAAGTCCTCAAACGTGTTGCGCACCTCCACCCCCTCGTAGAAAGCCTGCTCACAACCGAACCCCTTCATCTTCCGCAGCCGCGCAATGTCTTTTGCAAGCCGACGCGGCTTCTGGGCGTAAGTTTTCCAGACCAGTTGTAGCACCAGGCGGTCACGACGGTCCATCTCCTGCAGTTGCTGGTGGATGAATGGGGGCGGCAGATGTAGTTCCACAGCAAGGTCAACAGCCTCACGCGCATACACAGCCTTCACGCCCGTAGGACGCTTCAGGTAGAGTTGCAACACGAGCAGCCAGTAGTCATCGTTCCAGAGAGGATGAGTAGCCATACGCATTATCTTAGGTTTTCTATACTTTATCTTTAGATGTAATCCTTATCTACGGCGCACGGGCTGACCAGCCTGGTCAACTCGTTCACCGTTAATATAGATATCAAACGTCGGTCCGTTCGACCAACCGTCGCCAAAGTCCTGATTGCTGCCTCCCAAGATCTTCACGTCGTCGAGGAAAAATTCCAGCGGGGCGACCTTCAGCGTAGTGGGATTTTCACCATCGATACCGATAAAGATAGCGCAATCAAAGTCAAACTCCACGACGCATTGTTTGCCACCAACATTGAGCGACAGCGACAGAGGCTCAGGTGCAAGGCGCACATAACCCTCCGACTCCTTGTCCGAAAGGCCTCCGGACAACCCATATCTGATCAACAGGTTCTGCAGCGGCGCAGAAGCAACAGCACGCGCCAGGGCCGTATCCTTCAGACAGGGCGCCACGAGACTGATGGGGAAATTGGGGATGGTAATGCGCTGGTCCCCATAGCCACCTACGACGTATTGCAGCGGCGCAGCAGAATCGGGGAGCATGGCCCGTATCGCACTATCCTTTAAGACATCCTGCCCACCACGCAGGTCAGTGCGGTAGATGCGAAAGTAGCTCATATCGTAAGTGCCTGCCATCGTGTCGCAGATCCGCTTCACGTTGGCCTCCCGATGGAAATAGCTATTGGTCCAACGCGGGGTCACACGGTGGCAACTGCCCAACAGACAAACCGTCACAACGGCGAAAACAGAGAAAAGAACAGACTTCAATCTTTGTAGCTTCATATCTTTGAATTTTTAAATAACTGCCTTTAGATAACGAAATCTGCACCGAATTATTGCACCATTGGCCTTTTTATGACCTTTTGCCAACAAAAAAGAAGCACGACATGATGGAAAACGAGTCTTTTTTTGTAATTTTGCAACGGAATTGAAACAGTCAATGTGTACCAGCTCCTATTGATGATATCATCACAACAACATCACACAATATGCACACCAGCGACTATCTGATCATCTTCATGAAAGTTTTGGGCGCGTTGGCCCTGCTTATCTATGGCATGAAGGTTATGAGTGAGGCGCTCCAGAAGATGGCCGGCTCTCAACTGCGCCACATCTTGGGAGCAATGACCACCAACCGCTTCACAGGAATGCTCACGGGAATGTTTGTCACCTGTGCCGTCCAGTCCTCTTCCGCCACCACCGTCATGACGGTGAGCTTTGTCAATGCCGGTCTATTGACCCTTGCCCAAGCCATCTCCGTCATCATGGGTGCGAACATCGGCACCACGCTCACGGCGTGGATCATGTCGCTTGGCTTCAACGTCGATCTGACCATGGTCGTCTTTCCGGCCTTCTTCATCGGCATCATGCTCATCTATTCGAAGCGACGGCGCTTCATCGGCGATTTCCTCTTTGGCATTGCGTTTCTGTTCTTTGCCCTTGTCCTGCTATCGGCAGCTGGCAAAGAACTTGATTTGGAACACAATCCTGACGCCATCCACTTCTTCTCCTCCTTTGACACCCATAGCCATTTCAACATAGTGGTCTTCGTGCTCATTGGCACCCTCATCACCTGCATCGTGCAGAGCAGCGCAGCTGTCATGGCCATCACCATCCTGCTGTGCTCCACGGGCGTCCTTCCGATCTACTTTGGCATTGCCCTTGTGCTGGGTGAGAATATCGGCACGACGGCCACGGCCAACCTCGCGGCGCTGGGAGCCAACACACAAGCCCGAAGGGCGGCCCTGGCCCACCTGGTGTTCAACGTCTTTGGCGTGGTCTGGGTGCTCTGCCTGTTCTATCCCTTTGTCGATGCGGTCTGTTCTTTGGTAGGCTACGATCCAACGGGCGCTGGTACCTCTCAGACACAGAAGGCAGTCCTCCTTCCGATTGTGCTGGCAGCGTTCCATACCTGCTTCAATGTCACCAACACCTTCCTGCTCATCTGGTTCATACCCCAGATAGAGCGTATCGTCTGCCTGATCATCAAGCCGAAGGCCAAGCAAGACGAGGAGGACTTCCGCCTGCGCTTCATCCAGGCTGGCATCATGAAAACCCCAGAATTTGCCGTACTGGAAGCCTCCAAGGAGATCCACTCCTTCTCTGGGCGCATCCATAGAATGTTTGGAATGGTGCGCGAGTTGCTCGGGGAGCAAGATGGCGAGGCCTTCGTCAAACTCTATTCGCGCATCGAGAAATACGAGGGCATTTCCGACAACATGGAGATAGAGATTGCCAAATATCTCGACCAGGTGAGCGACGCCCATCTGAGCGACGACACCAAGGAGAAGGTGCGCGCCATGCTGCGCGAGATCTCAGAACTGGAGTCTATCGGTGACGCCTGCTACAACATGGCGCGCATCATCAGCAGAAAGCGTTCGGGCAAAGATGAGTTTACCGAGGATCAGTACAACCATCTCCACCAGATGTTTGAACTGACCGACGATGCGCTGGAGCAGATGACACAGATTCTGGTGGCCCACCGCGGCAGCGTGGACGTCAACCGTTCTTTCAACATCGAGAACGAGATCAACAACTACCGCAACCAACTGAAGAACCAGAACATCAATGATGTCAATGAGCACAAGTACTCCTATGCCAGTGGCACGATGTATATGGACCTCATCAACGAGTGCGAGCACCTAGGCGACTATGTGGTCAATGTCGTTGAGGCGCGCATGGGCGTGAAGCAGCACGAGCCAGAACCAAACATAGACTAACGACCGCCCACACCCGCTCTACCAGCACGAGAAGCCCCGACTGTACAAACTCCTGTACCGTCGGGGCTTCTTGCCAATAGGCCTTCCTATAGCACGCCAGCAAGCCTTTCTCCATTGACTCGAGCAAAACACAAGGGCCAGGAAGGATCGCTTGCAAAAAGAAAGGCTGACTCCTTTTGGGAACCAGCCTTTCTTTTTTAGTTTATTTCTTGCAATAAGCAAGCCTTATTTCTTGCTCCAAGCGAGATTACTTCTTGTTCAGTGCGAGGTCGAGGGCAACGGCGATAGCCACCGTAGCACCAACCATCGGGTTGTTGCCCATACCCAGGAAGCCCATCATCTCGACGTGAGCAGGCACTGAAGAAGAACCTGCAAACTGAGCGTCGGAGTGCATACGGCCCATGGTGTCGGTCATACCGTAAGAAGCAGGACCAGCAGCCATGTTGTCCGGGTGGAGCGTACGGCCCGTACCACCACCAGAAGCCACTGAGAAGTAGGGCTTACCAGCGAGGGTGCGCTCCTTCTTGTACGTACCAGCTACCGGGTGCTGGAAGCGGGTCGGGTTGGTGGAGTTGCCAGTGATAGACACATCGACATCCTCGCTCCAGTTGATAGCCACACCCTCGCGTACGTCGTTAGCACCGTAGCAGTTGACCTTGGCACGAGGACCATCGGAGTAAGCCGTGCGATCCACGACCTTCAGCTCGCCCGTGTAGTAGTCGAACTCCGTCTTCACATAGGTGAAGCCGTTGATACGGCTGATGATCATGGCAGCGTCCTTGCCCAGACCGTTGAGGATAACGCGGAGCGGATTCTTGCGCACCTTGTTGGCCATCTCAGCAATCTTGATGGCACCTTCGGCAGCAGCAAACGACTCGTGACCAGCCAAGAAGGCGAAGCACTTCGTCTCCTCGCGGAGCAGACGGGCAGCCAAGTTGCCGTGACCCAGACCCACCTTGCGGTCGTCGGCCACAGAACCAGGGATGCAGAATGCCTGCAGACCCACACCGATAGCCTCTGCGCAGTCGGCAGCAGTCTTGCATCCACGCTTGATGGCAATAGCAGCACCGCAGACATAGGCCCACTTGGCGTTCTCGAAGCAGATACGCTGCGTCTCCTCACACATCAGATAAGGATCAACACCTGCCTCGTCGCAGATCTGATTAGCCTCCTCTACGCTCTTGATGCCCTCAGCGTTGAGAGCTGCAAGAACCTGCGCCTCACGACGCTCCTGACTTTCGTAACTTACCTTTCTAATCATAATTATGTTTCTCCTTATTATTCTTTACGTGGATCAATCGCTTTAACAACACCCTGCTCGGCAGTGGTACGACCGTAGCTGCCCGTGAACTTCTTCACAGCCTCGTTGGCGTCCATACCGTTCTTGATGGCCTCCATCATCTTGCCGAGGTGAACATACTCGTAACCGCAGACCTGATTGTCCTTGTCGAGGAACTGGCGTGTGATGTAGCCCTCGGTCAGCTCCAAGTAGCGCGTACCCTTAGCCACCGTGCCATAGAGCGTACCCGTCTGTGAACGAAGACCCTTACCCAGGTCCTCAAGACCGGCACCGATGGTCAGACCGCCCTCAGAGAAAGCGCTCTGCGTGCGTCCATAGACAATCTGGAGGAAGAGCTCGCGCATAGCCGTGTTGATGGCGTCGCAGACGAGGTCGGTGTTCAGTGCCTCAAGGATCGTCTTACCCGGAAGAATCTCGGATGCCATGGCGGCAGAGTGGGTCATACCCGTGCAACCGATGGTCTCCACGAGCGCCTCCTGGATGATGCCGTCCTTCACGTTGAGAGACAGCTTGCAGGCTCCCTGCTGGGGAGCGCACCATCCCACACCGTGGGTGTAACCCGAAATATCAGCGATCTCCTTGGCATAAACCCACTTTCCCTCCTCAGGAATGGGAGCAGGTCCATGGTTGGGGCCTTTGGCCACAACGCACATGTTCTTTACTTCCGATGAATAAATCATAATAGAATTATTAATGTTTTGTATTGATAATATTTATACCGTTCACTTATCAAAAGCCAGGCTGCTATCTTGTTGATGTTACCCTGTGAAAGGACCAACGCAACGCCGTGTCCATATTCGCGTACAAAGGTATAAAAAATAATTGATTCCTATACTAAATAATGGGGATTTTATTTCCGCAAGGGCTCTTTTTTGACTAAAAAATGCTAACTTTGTACACAGGTTGCGCCACTCCTGCCCGATGTGGCGAAATCAGAACACTTACACAGCGAAGGCCAGGCAGCTTCATCTGCCCCAAAGCCCCACTTCATAAGACGATACAAAATGAAAAATCATATTGGCAGGACGCTGCTGGTCCTCATACTATTTATCCATTCGCTTACGTCGCTGGCCTCCAGCCACAGTAAGTACACACCCCTCATCCGCCAAGTGAGGGGATGGGCGTCGGAAAAGATCCTCTCCAAGGGCGACCAGTTCTTGCAAAACAAGGAGGAGGACAAGGCCCTGGTGATGTACATGCTCGTCTGCTCTCGCACCAACGGAAAGCTGACCATCACGCCCTCCACAGCCATTGAGGGCGTCTCCGCCAAGACTCTCTTCGGTGGCAAGGCCACCGACATCTTCTCCCTCACGGGACACCTGGTGCGCAAAAACGCCCAGAGCCTCAAGGGCCTTCCCACCGGCATCTATGTCGTCGGTGGCAAGAAGGTCGTGGTGAGATAAGATCGCCACAGACTTAGAGCCGCTGGAGTCTCACACCAAGACTTCCACTTCCACAATCCGCCAGTCAGTTTCCCATCGGGGAGGCCCACTGGTGGATTTTCTTTTCTCCCTTGCCTCCACGTATCCACCACGCTTTCATCTCCCATCGTCCTCGCTTCATCCTCCCTCCCCCCAAGTATCATTTCCGTATCGTTTCCGTATTGTTTCCGCTTCCGGAAGCGAGAACGATAGGAGGACGATAGGAGAACGATACGGGAACGATACGAGAACGATACGGGATCAATACGGGATTGATACGAGATCGATACGAGACCGATATGCTTCTGTTTCCAAGCGAAGAGATTAATAAAAAGTTTAATTTTTCCATCAATATTTATATGTGTTATTTTTTACATTTTACCAACTCACAGCACCTAGTTTCTCGTCCAAAGACAAAGAACACTCGATTTGCCAAGACGAGGCATCTATACAAAGATAACCTCTCGCCCAACCGAATGTAAGCCGATTAGCATGAATTAACAACCCATTAACTTCTTGTCCGTATCCATTTAACAAAACCCGCACCAAGCAAAAAGCCTTGATTACTGCATTTTCCCACTTTCTTACCGCTATTCCAACCGCATTCAAGTCGCTGCAGCCTGCAGCCACAACTCGTATTTTCAGACGATTGAAAATAATAAAAAAACACAACAATTAGGGCTAAACTCCCATTACGAGAAATCCAGCCCTTACTATCGTCTTTACTTAGCCCAAGTTTGACACCCAATACATTTTTTCATCAATTTTTAGGATATCCACCGTTGCTAACAAGTTGATTTTCAACAACCGCCTCCTTTGTTTTTGATTTGTAGTACACAGGAGTTCGTGAAAAAGTAGTATTTTACACCCGCAATGCACTTTATGTCCCAGCCCCGATACAACCAGAGGAATCAGCGCGATGCCTGGTACTATCGCATCAAGGAGTCTTTCCGCGACCTAACAGGCCGCGTTCGTAGCCGTATCATGTTGAACGTGGAGTTCATTGATGAGCCACCCCGCAGTCATATCGTGAAGTACTACGACACGAAGGACATTGGCGATGTTTCCCAGACGCCTTGCCCCGTTGTCACGCCGTCCGAGTCTTACCGACCTGGACAGTGCCATCTATTTCAGCGAATCAGAAATTTTTGAGCATATAAGCCATCAACAAACAACAAAGTATTAAAAAAAACAACATGAGACCGAGAAAGAAATTAGATTTTAAAACACCACATGAATGCTTTTACGAATAAATTAAGTAATTTTGCACTTGCTTGTTGAATTCACGTTAAACGTAGATGTAGCAAGATTGTTAAATTCGGAAGTGGCCAATGAATAAGAATGATAATAGTGCAGGATATGTCTATATTTTGACTAATCCAAGTTTCCGTGAAGATTGGGTGAAAATCGGTAAGAGTTCACGCCCTGTGGATGTCCGCTCTAAAGAGTTGGACAATACAGCTGTACCTTTGCCGTTTGAGATTTTTGCAACAATGAAAACGGTCAAATTCAACGAGGTGGAGAAACTGGTTCATAAGACGATTGACCGCCTTACAGATTTGCGAATTAGGCAAAATCGTGAATTCTTTAATGTTCCGCCTCAAATAGCACTTGACATTTTCAATGATATTGCGCTTACAATTGATGATGCAGAAGTGGTTGAATATGAGGACAACAAGCCAATAACAAAGAAGAAAGAGGTTAAACCTACAGATCATCCCCCACGGAAAAACAGACGACCGCCATTCAAATTCAGTATGGTTGGCATTAAAATTGGCGACTATGTTGTTTTCGACCCACTTGACATCAAGGTTAAAGTGGCTACTGACGATGCTGTTGAGTACAACAATCGAATATACAAGCTATCGCCTTTTGTCGGCACTTTCTTGCCAGAGGATAAGCAAACTCCCTCTAAAGCGTATCAAGGACCTAAGTTCTTTTCTTATAACGGAAAGGTCTTGAATGATTTGAGAAAGGAGATGGAGCAAAATTTCAATACCAATACTTCTGATAATATTGTATTGTCGGAAGATGAAAACTTAAACCTATGACACCAGAAGAAAAAGCAAGAGTTAAAATAGATAGACTGTTTGCCGAAGCAGGCTGGACAGTTGTCAATCGTGACGAGTATGAGCCTACAATGAATGCTGTAGCCGTTAGGGAAGCTCTGCTGAAAGGTAATCTTGAAGCTGATTATTTCTTGATGATCAACGGAAAGGCATGTGGCGTACTTGAAGCCAAACGAGAAGAAATAGATGTGTCTTCGAATATGGTGAGTGAGCAAGTGGCTACATATGCCAAGATGGTGCCAGATTATTACCAAGCATGGCAAAATCCACTACCTCTTCTTTATAAGTCGAATGCCAAGGTAGTAGATTTTCAAGATTATCGCAAGTCAAATGTTGAATGGGAAGAAATCAATCGCATACATACGCCTAAGGAAATTGTAGATATGCTCGGCATTGATGATCCTTTTGCAGGGTTGCCAGTGCTGAATAGCAAAGGTCTTCGCACCTGTCAGTTTGAGGCTATCACGGAACTTGAAAAGAGTTTCCGCACAGGGCAAAGTCGTGCGCTAATGGTGCTTGCCACTGGCGCAGGAAAGACTTATACGGCTTGTCTTGCTGCCTATCGTATGCTTGCTTACACACCTATGCGTCGTATTCTTTTCTTGGTTGACAGAAACAATCTCGGCAAGCAGGCAGAGGGAGAGTTCGGCACTTTCCGTCTGACGGAGAATGGCGAGGCGTTTAATACGATATATACCGTCAATCGCCTGAAATCGTCCACAATCCCTAAGGATAGCAATGTGGTTATTTCTACCATACAGCGATTGTTCTCACTGCTCAAAGGTGAGGAAATTGTAGATAGTGATGACGATGATGCGGATGAGACCACAGGTGAAGTCACTTTGCCAGAGAATCCCAACTTGCCTCACGACTATTTCGACATGATTGTCATTGACGAGTGTCATCGCAGCATCTATGGCAACTGGCGCAGGGTGCTTGAATATTTTGACACGGCTCGCCTTATCGGCCTTACGGCTACACCTATCCCGGAGACTATGGCTTTCTTCAACAACAACCGCATAGTGAATTATACGCTTGAGAAAAGTATCGTGGATGGCGTGAATGTGGACAATCGTGTGTATCGCATAAAGACGGAAGCTACAGAAAATGGCGGTGCCATTATGCAGGGTGAGCACGTCAAGGTGGAGACCCGTTACACTGGCAAAACGGAGGAGGTAAGCAGCAAGGAGACTAAGAACTACTCCAAGACGGAGCTAAACCGTAGTGTCATCAATCCTTCGCAGATAAAGCTTATTCTCACTACTTATCGTGATGCCGTTTATACGGAGATGTTCAACGACCCACAGCGTGAACCGCAGTTTGAATATCTGCCCAAAACACTTATCTTTGCACTCAACGAGGCTCATGCTACGAATATTGTCAATATTGCCAAGGATGTGTTCGGTGAGGTCTGTCCTAATGCAGACATGGATAGATATGTGCAGAAAATCACTTACTCGTCGGGCGATAGCAATGAGCTGATTCGTCAGTTTCGCAACGACCGTGACTTCCGCATAGCAGTCACTTGTACGCTTGTGGCTACAGGCACTGATGTGAAACCGCTTGAAGTGGTGATGTTCATGCGTGATGTGGAGTCTGAGCCACTTTACATTCAGATGAAGGGACGTGGTGTGCGCACTATTGGCGATGAGCAGCTTCGCAATGTCACACCTAATGCCGTTAGCAAGGATTGTTTCTTCTTGGTGGATGCGGTGGGCGTTACCGAACATACAATGTCTATCCCAGAGCAGGGCGAGGGTCCAGACACGGAGGTTATTACATTAAAGGTACTTTTGGAGCGCATCGCCCACGGCAATCTTCCAGATATGTATATCAAGCGTCTTGCTTCCACGCTTGCCCGACTGCATAACAAGGCGGATGGCGAACAGCGTGCGGAATTTGAGCGTCTTGCCCACGACTCTATGGATGCTATCGCATCACGCATATATAATGCCTTGGAAAGTGACGAACTGCCACCTTTCAACAACATCAACGAGCCTAACAATGAGCGCAAAGGACTTGTCGCTCCTGTGGCTAACCATGCCGATGCTCGCAAGTATATCCTTATTCTTGCTGCTGGCTTCGTGGCTACGCTGATGCCTGGCGAGGACACGCTGATTTCAAAGGGCTTTTCCGTGGAAGAGGCAAAGGAAACGACAAGTGCCTTTGAGCAATATTGCCATGACCACCAGGACGAGATAGAGGCTCTGCGCATATTGTACAATCAGAACGGTGAACCTATAACATACTCTATGTTGAAGGACTTGGAGAACAAACTGAAGATGGAGAACAATAAGTTTTCTGCCAAGCAGCTTTGGAACTCGTATGCCATTGTCTGTCCCGACCATGTGCGCCGTGCCGCTAAGAAAGAAGAGAGTGATGCACTTACAAACATCATCCAACTTGTGCGCTATGCCTTCCGGCAGATTGAGCGGCTCGACTGTGTATGTACCACGGCACGACAGTATTTCAATCTTTGGTGCGGACAGTGGCATCGTGATATTTCTGACCGTCAGAAGCAGCTCATGAGCGAGGTGGTTGATTATATCGCAGCCAACGGAGCTTGCACCGTGCGCGATATTCGTGATGATGACAAGACACAGGCAGCACAGATGATTCGGGCTTTCGGCTCGATGCAGAAAGCTGACGAGGCACTTCTCTCATTGTTTAATTTTGTAGTATTAAGAAAAACAGCTTAAATATGGCAAACAATATATCTACCGAGCAGACGCTCACAAAGAAAGTTTGGAATCTTGCCACTACTCTCGCAGGACAGGGCATTGGCTTCACCGATTATATCACGCAACTCACTTATCTGCTTTTCCTCAAAATGGATGCAGAGAACGTAGAGATGTTCGGCGAGGAGTCAGCTATCCACGCAGGCTATCAGTGGCATGAGCTTACTGAGCTTGACGGTCTTGAACTCGTGAAGCAGTATGAGGACACATTGCGTGTTCTTAGCAGCCAAGACAATCTCATTGGTACTATCTACACTAAGGCGCAGAATAAGATTGACAAACCAGTGTATCTTAAAAAGGTCATTACGATGATTGACGAGGAACAGTGGCTTATCATGGATGGCGACGTGAAAGGTGCTATTTTTGAGAGCATCTTGGAGAAGAACGGACAGGATAAAAAGAGTGGCGCAGGACAGTATTTTACCCCACGTCCTCTCATTCAGGCTATGGTGGATTGCATCCGTCCGCAGATTGGAGAGACGGTATGCGACCCTGCCTGTGGCACAGGCGGTTTCCTCCTTGCTGCCTACGACTATATGAAGCATCAGACGCAGGACAAGGCAAAGCGTGATTTCCTCCGCAACCAAGCCTTGCATGGTGTTGACAACACACCACTTGTGGTCACACTCGCTTCCATGAACCTTTACTTGCATGGTGTGGGCACAGACCGCAGTCCTATCGTTTGCGATGACTCCTTGGAGAAAGAGCCAGCTACTTTGGTCGATGTCATCCTTGCCAACCCTCCTTTCGGCACTCGTCCCGCGGGGTCGGTGGACATCAATCGCCCAGACTTCTATGTGGAGACAAAGAACAATCAGCTCAACTTCCTTCAGCACATGATGCTGATGCTCAAAACTGGTGGTCGTGCTGCCGTGGTGCTGCCCGACAACGTGTTGTTTGAGGGTGGTGCTGGCGAGACTATCCGCAAGCACCTGCTCTCGGAGTTTAATCTTCACACTATTCTTCGCCTGCCTACTGGCATCTTCTATGCGCAGGGTGTCAAGGCCAACGTGTTATTCTTCACCAAGGGGCAACCTACTAAGGAGGTGTGGTTCTACGACTACCGTACTGATATCAAGCATACGCTTGCCACTAACAAACTGGAGCGTCATCATCTCGATGACTTCGTGAAGTGCTACAACCCAGAGAACATCAACGCTCGCACCGAAACTTACGATGCCGAGAAGAATCCTTCTGGTCGTTGGCGCAAATATCCTGTTGAGGAGCTTACCGCTCGTGACAAGACTTCGCTCGACATCACTTGGATGAAACAAGGTGGCGAAGAGGAAGAGCATACGCTTGCCGAACTGATGGCTACAATCAAGGAGCAGAGCCAGAACATCAGCAGTGCAGTGAGCGAGTTGGAGAAGTTGTTGAGGAATATTAAAGAGGACTAAAAATGAACGGAAATATAGTAAAAATAGAAAGTGAGGAAACACTATTCAAAATGGTTTCTTCACTTATCGAGAATAGTCGCAAACATATTGCAAAGACTATAAGTGCGACTACAGTAAGTACCTATTATGAAATAGGGCATTATGTAGTGGAATATGAGCAACAAGGTTGTCTAAGAGCTTCCTATGGAAAACAAGTTGTCAAGAACTTGTCTGATAGATTAACCAGGCAATATGGTCGAGGATGGTCTGTAACCACTCTTACAAATTGCAGAAAGTTTTATGTGGCATATAAGAAATCGGATGCAATGCATACGATTTCTGCTTCTGCCAATTCCGTATGCAATGCACCCGAAATTCAAAAGTTCTCTCTTTCGTGGAATCACTACCAAGTATTGATGCGAATAGATGATTTGGCGGAAAGAAACTTCTATGAGATTGAAGCACAAAAACAAAACTGGGACTACCGATGGCTAAAAAGACAAGTGGCTAGCAGTCTATACGAGCGCATTGCCTTAAGCCGTGATAAGAGTGAAGTCTTCAGATTAGCATTGGAAGGTCAAACTGTAGAAAAAACTTCGGATATCATCAAGAGTCCTATTTCTTTAGAATTTGTTGGACTGAAACCTGATGAAAGTTATAGTGAGTCAAAACTTGAGAATGCCATCATCAGCAAGATACAGAAATTTCTCCTTGAAATGGGGAAAGGCTTCTTGTTCGAAGCCCGACAGAAGCGATTTACTTTCGATGAAGACAACTACTATGTAGATTTGGTGCTCTACAACCGCTTGTTACAGTGCTATGTACTCATCGACTTGAAGATAGACAAACTCACTCATCAGGACCTCGGACAGATGCAGATGTATGTCAACTACTTTGACCGATATGTAAAGCAGGACTTCGAGAAACCTACCATCGGTATCTTGCTCTGCAAGGAGAAAAACGATGCGTTGGTAGAACTCACTCTTCCTAAAGACGCAAACGTCTATGCAGCGGCTTACCAGCTCTATCTGCCCGACAAAGCCTTGCTGCAAGCCAAGGTGAAGGAATGGATTGAGGAGTTTGAGGAGAATGAGGAAATAAAGAAATTAGAGGAAGATTAAACAAAACTCAGAATGAATATAAAAGCGTTACGCCAAAAGATACTCGACCTTGCGATACATGGAAAACTTGTACCGCAAGACCCGAATGATGAACCTGCATCGGTGCTGCTTGAACGCATCCGTGCAGAGAAAGAACGTCTCATCAAAGAAGGAAAAATCAAGAAGCCAAAGAAATCTAAGGTTGCTTGTGATAAGCCGCATTATCCCTTTGAACTGCCGAAGGGGTGGGAGTGGACGACTTTAGGCGATTTGGCTTTTTATAAAAAAGGACCATTTGGTAGTAGTTTAACAAAATCTATGTTTGTCCCAAAATCGAACGGTACTTACAAGGTATATGAACAGAAAAATGCTATTCAGAAGAATTCAACACTTGGAACGTATTATATAACTAAGGAGAAATTCGATTCATTATCTGGTTTTGCAGTACAACCTTTCGACATTATCGTAAGTTGCGCTGGTACTATAGGTGAAACGTATGTATTACCGAATAATACTCCTAAAGGAATTATAAATCAGGCTTTAATGCTTATTCGGTTATATAACTGCGAAATAGAACGATTCTATCTTTTGTATTTTGATTTCATACTAAAGGAAGAGGCGCAGAAAAATAGTAAAGGAACTGCTATCAAAAATATCCCTCCATTTGATGTACTAAAGAATTTCTTAATTCCTATTCCACCTATTGAGGAACAGCAGAGAATTTTGAAAGAAATAGATAAATGGATGTCACTTGTCGAGAGTATAGATCAAGGAAAGGATTGTGTGCAAACTGCGATACGGCAAGCCAAGAGCAAAATCCTCGATCTCGCCATTCACGGCAAACTTGTTCCGCAAAACCCGAATGACGAGCCTGCCAGCGAACTGCTCAAACGCATCAATCCAAAGGCTGAAATAATTTGTGATAACCCCCATTATCAGAACTTGCCCAGTGGGTGGGCTATAACGACAATAAAAGAACTATGTGAAAATATTAATGGACTTTGGAAAGGAAAGAAAGAACCTTTTGTAAATGTGGGTGTTATACGCAATGCCAACTTTACTAAAGACTTTCAACTTGACTATTCAAAGATTGAGTACATTGATGTTGAACAACGTGCTTTCAATCAACGCCATCTCAAAAATGGTGATTTGGTTGTTGAGAAATCTGGTGGTAGCGACAACAATCCTGTAGGCAGAGCCATATTATATGAAGGTAAAGATGCAGTGTTCTCTTTCAGCAATTTTACAATGGTACTGCGCATCGTACATAAGGATTTGATAACAAGCAAGTTTCTGTATTATACCATACTTGCAAAATATAAGCAAGGTGTCATGAGACAAATGCAAACACAGACTACAGGGTTGCATAATCTCATTTTGGAAAAGTATTTGGCAATGCCAATATTCCTTCCACCTTTATCAGAACAAAAAAGAATCACTGATAAGATAGAAGAAATATTCGCATCGTTCAACAATATCATGGAAAGTTTATAAATTCACCATAATTCTATCAAGGGTTGTAAATGCTTTATTAATAGCATCTACAATCCTTTTTTGTTCATTGTATGGTGGTAAAGGAAAGAATAAATCTTCAAAATCGCCCGCGTTAAAACCTGCTTGTGCAGTCCTTGATATTTCAGTTAGTTTTCTTTGATAAAGATTCGACAGATAATAATAGTAGGCATAATTTTTGAAAATCAAGCCTTTACTTTTGATTATAACTTTTGCCATTGCTACATTATATGCACCATCTTCAGCTATAAAAACTTTACCAAGGGAACCACCATATCGCGCTAACAAAATATCTCCTTTTGCAGTTCGTTTTGTTGCAGATTCTATTGGTATATATACAGGTACAGGATTTTCTCCATAATCTCTTATTTGATAGAGCCGAATATAACCTGATTTAGGTCGAATACTGAATTGACTTTTCGGAGGTTGAGAACCGCCCGAAATATCAAATATCTGATTATGACAACACCAAATCCAACTATTCGGTAGAGAAAATGGCAAATTCTGATAATGGGGGATACGTCATATTATATTGTTACCATTCTTTTTTAATTTTAATCAATATGGTAACACAATTTGAAAGATTTTTGGTCAAGGCAAACTTGGCGAAGAGTACGGTAACATCGTACCTATGGACGATGAAGTATTTCCTTGATAATTACAAGGAGGTGAACAAGAAAAATCTGTTGGCTTATAAGGGTTATCTTATGGAGAACTTCAAGCCACAGACAGTGAACTTGCGTTTGCAAGCAGTGAACAAGTTTTTGGAGTTCAGCAAGCAAGAGAAGCTAAGAATGAAATTTGTAAAGGCGCAACAAAAGAACTTCTTGGAGAACGTCATCAGCGATGCCGATTACAAGTTTCTGAAAGCCAAGCTAAAGACTGACGGTTATGATGAATGGTATTTCATCGTTTGGTTTATGGCTGCCACAGGTGCGCGTGTCAGTGAGTTGCTTCAAATCAAAGCCGAGCATATAGCGGTTGGCTATCTTGACTTGTACAGCAAAGGAGGCAAGATGCGCCGCCTTTACATTCCGAAGAAGCTATGCACTGAAGCCCAAAGATGGCTAACAGAACAAAACATCACCTCTGGCTATCTGTTCACCAATCGTTCAGGCAACCGCCTTTCCACTCGTGGCATAGCCATCCAACTGAAGCACTTTGCCGAAAAGTACGGTCTTAACCGTAATGTGGTTTATCCACACTCGTTCCGTCACCGATTCGCCAAGAACTTCCTTGACCGCTTCAACGACATCGCCCTCCTTGCCGACCTCATGGGACATGAGAGCATCGAAACAACACGCATCTATCTGCGACGCACAGCAAGCGAACAGCAGAAGATAGTGGACAAGGTAGTTACTTGGTAACTGTGTCTATAGCATTTAGCCACCGCAAGAATATGCCTTGCGATGGCTAAATATGGTGTTTACAAAGATGCTTCTATCTTGTCAAGTTGGGCGAATAGCTCTTCAATCTTTGTAACTATACGATGCTGTTCTGTAAGAGGTGGTAAAGGAAAATGGATTTCTTTAACAATACTTTTTCCAACTCTTTGTTGTCCAACTACCCCATTGAATGTTCCAACACAATTTTTGATAAAGCAATCTGACTTGAAAAAATACAACCCATACAGTGCATCTACGCAAAGAGGACGAAAAACATGAAGTTCTGTCGTTCCTGCCCCTATACCATTGGGTAAATTACCTAGTACCATTGATTTGCGGTTTTCCAAGCAGGGTGATATTTTTGCAACTGCAATATCACCATCTGCGAAATGCGTAAACCCTGATTCAATTTTCCCCCATTCTTTTGTTTCGTAAGAATATTGATTCTTGAAACCTTCACATATGTTGGTCATAGGAATGAAACCTGCTGCTTGTGTCGTTTCCGCTTTATTCTTCGGATTTATACTAAATACATCTTTGACTTTAGTCAATATCCATCCCTTCGGCAGCTTGCCATATTGGGGGTTATCACAAGTGATTACTGCCTTTGGATTGATGCGTTTGAGCAGTTCGCTGGCAGGCTCGTCATTGGGATCTTGCGGTACAAGTTTGCCGTGAATGGCGAGGTCGAGGATTTTGGATTTAGCCAGGCAAATTGTTAACTGTAAATCTGATTTTTCTTTTTCAACTATATCCACAAATGATAGCCAACGTTCAATCTCTTCCACTATTCTTTCTTGTTCTTTCAATGGCGGTAATGGCATATTTGTAGAAATTATTTTTTCTTTAGATATATTTGGTTGTGCCCCACCGCCTCCCATTGCAATAAAATTCTCACGATTGGCAAGTAAGAAATAAAATAAGAACATTTGGTTTATACTGTACTCATAACAAGCACAACAAGCTTGATTTGTTGTTGCTGGGAATGACAATATTCCTATTTTTCCAATGGTCGCACCATACATAGCAATAAGTACACTTCCTTTAGGGTTTAGTCGTACAGATGTTTCTTCTAAAGCCCTTTGAGTAATGTATTCTGGTATGTATATTATTGTTCCGTCATTCAAATCACCAGTTTTCAGCCAAGGAATATTGCCCCCATAATAGTCTTTATTCATACGGCTTGGTGTTGCTCCTGATTGCCAAGAACCAATTTCTCCTAAAGTCGTCCACACCCACCCCTTCGGCAGTTCAAAGGGATAATGCGGCTTATCACAAGCAAAAACGGGGCACTTGCAAAAACCTTGGTGAAACTTTTTATCTTCACCAAGACTTTGAGTAGTTATCCACGGTCATATGCCTTATATGAAGTTTCTGTTCGTTAGGTCAGATGTTTGTCTTGGGCTTCCTTCAGATTCCATCTTGCGATGGATACCATTGCCGTCGACTATACAATTCCCGCTATTAGGGCTTGCTCGGGACTTTCACCCGTTAGACAATGCTCATGCCGAGAGTACCAACAAGACTGATCTCCCACATGAGGAGACCAGCCTTTGGGGTCGTCTTTGTCCTTGAACAAAGACTCTATTGTCGATTACGTTACATCGTTACCTTCGTCGAAACCACACGGCCATTGGCCATCGTTACCGTGACAATGTAGAGACCAGCACCCTGATCGGAGAGGTCGAGGGTGTCGGCATAAGCCTAACGCACCGTGCGACCGTCTATGGTACGAATCATGATCTGGGCCGTCTCGCCACCAGCCACCTTCACCGTCTTGCCCGCCACGACCAGCGCACTGCTTTCCACAGCTTCCACATTTCCGATAGAAGCCTCTCTTTTGCTCACCATAGCTACCCCTCCAATAGTTGCTTGATACTCTCCACAGAAGAGTCAACGTAAGGCACGGCATCAAAGCGGCCCTGTATGTAGCCTTTCTCCGCATCCATGTTTTCGCGGAAGTCCTTAAAGTCGTACAATGAATACACCTCCGTAGAACCATCTTCCGACTTGTTGACAAAGACTATCTGATCTCTTCTCAGCCGTCTGACATCTATCAAGTTGGTGTTGTGGGAAGAAAAAAGCAGCTGACTTCCATCGGAGGCATGGATCAAGTCGAGGATGAAGTCGGCCAATCTGGTATGCAGGCCCATGTCAAACTCGTCTATCATGATGCCCTTTCTGTTCTTGACGACATCCAGGAGCCGTATCAGTATCTGGAAGAGCTTCCTTGTTCCGTGAGACTCTTCGAGATCCAAATCGAACATCACGTCCTTGTTGTGATGATGGAAGGTCTTGAACTTGAGCAAATCGACCAACTTGAAAGAAATCTCTTCATGGCCCGAGACCGCTACCGGGGCAGAGACCTGCTCCTTTCTCGCTTCTATGTCCGTAATGTCCGTGTCGCACACCTCAAGAGCCTTGAGGATGACGTTCTTGTAGGCATTGAAACCATGAAGGGCCACCACGTCGTTCACATTCACCAATCCCAGAAGAAACTGGTTCATGAAGTAGCGATACAGTCGTTGGGCTATCTCTCTATTCATCGAACTGGCCCTGCTCAAAAAGAGATTCTTGTCGCTGGTGTTCAGTACCACGTCGGCGGGCTTGCTGATGACCCCTGTGCCAAAACGATACTTGCCATCGGCTTGACGGACAAACATCTTGGCGCGTCTGCCCAGCGGATAATGATAAAGACTTTCCGAGAGAATCCTGGTCTTTGTCAAATCAAAAGAGTATTCATACTCTATATTGTCACACACAAAGTCTATCAGAAAACTGCTTGGTTTCTCCTGCCAGCCATCAAACTTGAATGGCTCGAAGTTGAACACTGCTCCTTCGTTGTGAAGATGCGATTCCAGGATCATCCTACAGCAGAAGTTGATGGTCTTCAAGATATTCGACTTGCCTGAGGCGTTAGGCCCAAACAAGCCAACAGATTTCAGAACGGGGACGCCATTCCAGTCTATGACATTGTGCCTCAATTCGCGGGTCAGCGCGGTATTGATATTGGCTGCCCGGAAGTCAATTCTCACCCTATCTTTAATGGAAAAGAAATTTTCAAACTCTATTTTCAATATCATCAGAACGCGTATTTTGGAGTTTTCCCACAAAATTAGCCATTTATTTTGACTCTATACGCTATTAGAATGTTAAAACTGCGTTTCATAATAATATTTAACTATTTTTGGGGCAACCCCGCTCACTACGGCGATTTGTGAACAGATAGTATGACATTTGGGTGGCACTTGTTGATGAGGCTGTTGTTTTTGAAACGACACGAACAAGACAACCCCCTCCCTTACAGATAAACAATTAAAAGGCGAGGCTGCGCCAAAATCTACCTCTCGACGCAGCCTCTTATTGCCTGGGGATCTTCCCAGGTCTTGGATCAGCTTTTGACTTTTAGAACATCACTTTCTCGGTTTTGCCCTCATCCTTGCGAATGTACAATCCCTTCTTCGAGGGCTTGCCGTTGATCTTGGTGCCGTTGATATCGTAATATTTGTCCTGGCCGGTGGCGGTCTTCACGTCGTGGATGGCGGAGGAGACCGGATGTGTGATCTTGATGCCATCTACAATCATGGAGTTGCCCGCATTGTCGCCCTCGTCGCGCATGTAGCGCCAAGCCAGCTTCACGTCCTTGCCAGCATAGTCGGAGAGGTCGATATCGAAGTATCTCACGCGCAGACCGCTTCCGTCGTAAACCTGTCTGTCCGTGAGCAGCGAGGTGACATCCTCGCTCAGGTCCCAAATCTCTCCCCAGTGCTCGCCGCCGTCGGTGGAGATCATCACCTTCATCGTGTTCACCACCACACGCTCGGTATAGGCCAGCTTGTTCCAGTCAAACTTGTCGCAGTCATAGACCGAGAGGTAGTCGGCCTCCAGGATAAACTGCAGCGTCTCCTTGTCCTTGAGCGAGATGACGGGCGAGACCAGCCACTCGTCCTGAGCGTAGGGCTTCAGTCCGTACTTCTCGTTGCTATAGCCGAAATGGATAAAGGCCACGGACGTGCCGTCGGGCGTGAACTCCTGGTACATATTGGAGCTCTCATAGCAGTACCATGTGTTGTTGATATTGTGGTCCAGCATTTCCTGCGTGGGGATATTCTCCTTGGTGTTGATCTGCGACCAGTCCTCCGGCAACCAGTTCATACCGTAGCTCAACTGCCATCCCTCAAAGCCCTCGTAGAAGGTCGTCTCGATGTCGTCCTCCACCTTCTGTGCCTTCTGCACGGGCGCCGCATTGATTAGCGTCTCGCCCTGCGGCTTCACGAGTCTCTTGAATATTCTGCCCTGCTGGTCTTTCACGACCTGCATTTCGTGTCCTGCCGGAAGGCTCTTGGTTTCGAGGACCGTCTGTGCGGAAGCCGCACAAGTAGCCACAAGGGCCAAAGCGAGAAGTAATTGTTTTTTCATAAGCTTAAAAATTTTGAGTATAACGCAATCGCAAAATTATAAATATTTACTGATAATCCCAAATATTTAGCAAGGAAAAGCTACCATCGGCAAGGTCTCCATTTTATAACACCTTTAAACACCTTAAGCGCAATGAACAACTACAGCATCACGGCAAGATTCGTCAACGTAAAAGCTCTTCGAGATCTACCAGGCCAAAGCAAAACTCATTTGTCAAACCCTAAAACGAACAAGAAAAAATCATGGATGAAAAGAAAGCCAGGTGTGGCGATAACACCGCCATAACCATCAAAAAAAACGAGTTATGGCTGAGTTATCACCTATAAGTCAGCCATAACTACGAAAAAAAAGGAGTTATGGCGGCGCTATCCTTGCATAATTCAGATCTTTTTGGTATCTTTGCACCTGTAAGATGGAGATATAAACCGAATAAAATCAGAAAGTTATGGGTGTAAACGGGATTATAGGGCGTGAGTACGAGCAAAAACTCATCCAGGAGCGCTGTGAAAGTAGCAAGGCCGAGCTGATAGCGATCTATGGTCGCAGGCGTGTGGGAAAGACTTTCTTGGTCCGAAAAATGTTCAATGACCAGTTTGCCTTTTCGTTTATAGGTATGTACGAAGTGGAGCGCGCAGTGCAGCTGGAGCAGTTTCGGATGGCATTGGAGCAGTATTCCAAGCAAGCCGTACCCAGACTGAAAACCTGGTTTGAGGCATTTGCTGCTTTGCGGGAATATCTGTCGGGAATATCTCAGCAAGACCCGATTGTTCTGTTCTTTGACGAGTTGCCGTGGATGGATACACCAAAAAGCAATTTCATCGCAGCTTTCAGTTTCTTTTGGAATTCATGGGCTTCTATGATTCCCAATCTCAAACTGATCGTGTGTGGTTCTTCCACCACGTGGATGCTATCGAAGTTTATAGGCGACAAGGGAGGGTTGTACGGTCGCGTGACTCGTCAGATCTACCTCTCTCCATTCTCCTTGGGCGAGACTGAGCAGTTCTTAAACGAACTGAAAGGGCTCAAGCTTACCCGCCAGCAGGTGTTGGATGTGTATATGATACTGGGTGGCATTCCTTACTATCTTGACATGCTGGAGCGAGGTGTGCCCTTGGACGCGTGTATCGATAGGTTGCTTTTCTCGCAGGATGCGCCATTGCGTGGAGAATTCGGTTTTCTCTTTCGATCTCTCTTCCACGACTCCAAGCATTATCGCAAGATAGTAGAGGTACTCTCGCAAAAAATGAAGGGGATGACACGCAAGGAATTGATGGATGAGCTGAAACTGAAAAGTGGCGGACAGTTGTCAGAAATCCTGGAGAATCTGCAGAAATGTGATTTTATAAGGAAATACGCTACTATAGGAAAAAGTGAACGGGACGCACTTTATCAGTTGACCGATTTATACTCACTGTTTTACACCCGTTTTGTGGCTAACAACAGTGGGCAGGACAAAAGCTATTGGAGCAACATGCGCAATTCGGGAAGCCGAACAGCCTGGAGTGGTTATGCTTTTGAGCAGGTTTGCTTCCACCATATCCCACAGATCAAGAAGGCATTGGGGATTTCAGGCGTGTTGGCAAATGTCTATTCCTGGTCTTGCAGACCGTTTGCGGATGCTACCGGTGCGGAGTGGCGAGGAGGTCAGATAGACATGCTGATAGATCGTGCTGACGGAGCGATCAATATTTGTGAGATGAAATACGCCAAGGACGAATTTGTCATAGATGCCAACTATGAGCAGCGGCTGCGAGAAAGAATGTCGTCATTTGCCGTGGCGACCAAGACGAAGAAGGCCTTGCTACATACTTTTATCACGACGTATGGGGTGAAGCGGAACACGCATAGCGGATGGGTGAATAGTGAGGTGAAAATGAATGATCTTTTTGGATAGCTTTGACCCAGAATACGCTGCCATCTGCGGCATTACGAAGGAAGCCTGAAAAACATTACACAAAAGGCGGGCAACAAATTATTCGTTTTAAAAAATATTTGTACTTTTGCAGCGGATTCACACCCCACGGACATAAAGAGTGGAAAGCGGGTCTTGATAGATGCCAAATATAAAAAAACAAAGAAATGGATAGTTTGTTTCTTCTACAGTTTACCTGCTTTCTCTTCGTGTCGATCAATGCCATCATCTTGGGGATCACACGACTACAGATCAAGTGGATGAACCGCCGATACGAAAAGTCGCGATGGCTGATATTCGCAGCCATGGTGGGACTGGCCCTGCAGTTTCTGGCACAAATGGGGGGGGGGAATTTCGGGCGAAAGGCGACGATGAGGGAGCCATATTCAACATGCTGGTCTATCCTCCCTGCTTCACGCTCATCGCCATGGGCATCTACAATATCGAGGCTATGCACGCCAATCTCCGAAAGATGAACGTCGTTTGTGCCACTATTTATGCCGCCATACTCGCTATCTTCGGTGTAGGCTATAGCCAGAGCGGAAGTTTCCATATTGGCAACTGGCTCTATGCGATGGTCTTCCTGTTTGGCGTCAATTTGGCCTACTGTCACGTGATGATAATAGTGGAAATCAGAAAGCGCAGGAAGATGCTGGAGGAAATGGCGGGCAACGATATCCTGCCCTACGTGAGATTCGCACGCGCCAGCGTGATCATCCTTCTCCTTCTCATTATAGCCATGCCTGTCGCCGTGCTTTCCACCGATTTTCTATATGTCATCGGACCCTTGGAACTGCTTGCCTTGCTTTTCTTCACGATCAGTTTTGTGTCGCTGGGATATAACTACAACCCTGCCGAGGAACTTTTGGATAAGGATGTGGAAGAACAATAGTTCGTTAAAATTTGAGTATATGGCTACGCAGCCTTAGGCTGCCAGCCAA
>OHEU01000309.1_pt1 | contig 31696 bp, 19 predicted proteins | sample 1567341 | NCBI WGS metagenome assembly OHEU01 (sample SAMEA3879524, study PRJEB24766) | human gut metagenome | biome: human-associated habitat; feature: feces | place: USA | collected 1985/1987 | reverse complement strand
TCATTTACTTACCTATTTATTAATATAATGGGACAATTACAAGAAAGATACAAAAGCTACCGCTTGCCACAGAAGTATATGGAGGCTGGTGTGTATCCTTATTTCCGCGAAATCACCAGTAAACAGGGAACGGAAGTAGCCATGGGCGGACATGAAGTGCTCATGTTTGGTTCAAACGCATATACCGGACTGACTGGCGACCAGCGCGTGATAAATGCAGCAAAAGCTGCCTTAGACAAATATGGCTCGGGATGTGCTGGTAGCCGTTTTCTTAACGGAACCCTTGACTTGCACGTACAGTTAGAGAAAGAGTTGGCCGAGTTTGTTCATAAAGACGACACTCTGTGCTTCTCAACAGGTTTCTCAGTTAATGCTGGCGTGCTCGCTGTAGTAGTGGGCCGTGGCGACTATATTATCTGCGACGACCGCGACCATGCAAGTATCGTTGACGGACGCCGTTTGTCATTTGCGCGTCAGCTGCACTACAAGCACAACGACATGGAAGACCTAGAGAACATTCTTAAAGGTCTGCCCCAAGATGCTATTAAGCTGATTGTGGTTGATGGCGTGTTCTCAATGGAAGGCGACCTTGCCAACTTGCCCAAGATTGTTGAACTGAAGCATAAGTATAACTGCTCAATCATGGTTGACGAGGCTCACGGCATTGGCGTGTTTGGCGATCACGGACGTGGCGTTTGCGACCACTTCGGACTGACCGACGAGGTAGACCTCATCATGGGCACCTTCTCAAAGTCGATGGCTTCAATCGGTGGCTTCATCGCTAGCGATGCCGACACCATCAACTATCTGCGTCACACCTGCCGCACCTACATCTTCAGTGCATCAAACACACCGGCTGCTACCGCTGCTGCTCTTGAGGCACTGCACATACTGCAGCAAGAGCCCGAGCGCATTGAAAAGTTGTGGGACGTTACCAAGTATGCCTTGAAGCGTTTCCGTGAGGAAGGTTTCGAGATTGGTGAGACCGAGAGTCCCATCATTCCCTTATATGTTCACGATGTAGAAAAGACCTTCATCGTAACAGCACGGGCTTACGAGCGTGGCGTGTTTATCAACCCCGTTATTCCACCTGCTTGTGCTCCGCAAGACACCTTGGTGCGTTTCGCCCTGATGGCCACACACACCAAAGAGCAGGTAGAACGCGCCGTAAACATCTTGAAAGGTATTTTTGTTGAACTTGACATCATCAAGTAAAAACAATCATTATACAAAACATAATAAAAGCCATACACTGGTTTCTGTTGTCAGAAAGGTGTGTGGCTTTTATCGTTTATCAATACACATTACATAGCAAATGATAGTGTATAGGCTACTTGGCCATAACTTACACACGGAAAATAGCGAAAAAGCAGAAGAAAATTTGCAAGGTTCATATTTTTTCACTACCTTTGCAGCCGTCTAATAAAGACATGTGGTTTTACACATTCGGGGTGTAGCGCAGCCCGGTAGCGCTCCTGGTTTGGGACCAGGCGGCCGCAGGTTCGAATCCTGTCGCCCCGACCAATTCATTTAAAAGCTTCATTCTTGTTTTAAGAATGAAGCTTTTTTTGTTGTTATAAAACAGTGGCTACAGTTTTTCAATCAATGGCTCCTTTTATCAATCATTGGCAACACCGCTATCATTGGCAACACCGCTATATCCTTTAAAAAATATCTTTAGGCGGTATGGAAGCAGCACGGCAATAAGCTTGATAACAACGGGCTGCAATAATGTAAACACATATATAAACAATGTAAAGCAGCACCACATCAAAAGCAGTAAAGGTGATGCCACTGAGTGTAGCACCAGGCCAATGGGCAATGGTGGTTAACGATTGGTTTAACCACACAACAAGATGCGAGAGAAGTGCCGCTAATGCTGATGAAAGCCAAGCGAAGAAAGAGATGGCATGCACAGGCACAAACAAGAATAATAAGGTAACAGGAATGATAACCGATACCAACGGCACAACAACCATATTGGTAAGAAGGAAATAGCACGAAAACTGCCCAAAGCAATAAAGCGTGATAGGCGCTACACCTATTTGTGCCGCTAACGACACGGCCCACAAGCTATACAAGGCTTGCACAAGGCGCCATCGACCCAACGAGTGGGGCAACATAAACACAATAAACTCGTATAGCGGACGATAAAGAACCAAGATAGCGGCTACCGCCATAAACGACATCAGAAAACTGACATCCCACAAACAAAGCGGATTGGCACATAGCATAATAATGGCGGTAAGACAAAGGCTGTTGAGCGATATGGGTTCGCGCCCAAGCACTACACCCCACGTGCAAAGGCTCAGCATAACAGCAGCACGCATCAAGCTGGTAGGCATGCCTGCCACCAACACATAGGCCCACACCGTTGTGAGCAACAATACATAGCCCAACACATTTCCACGCCTACCTAACAAACCCTGACGCGCTCGGCCGCCACGTTTTTTAAAGCAAACCAACATCAACAACAACGTAACAACGCTGAGGTGCATGCCCGACAATGCCAACACATGCGACGCACCCGTGGCAGCATACAACGCCTTTACCTGTGCCGACAATGCCGACTTATCGCCCAGCGTCATGGCCGCTGCCACAGCCGCCGCATCAATATTTATCTGGTAGGCATCAAGCTTTTGCAGCAGACGTTGCCTAAACAACATGGCTGATAGGCGCAAACGCAAGAAATGACTTTCAGCTTGCAAGTCGATGACAACAGGTTGCCATTGGTCTGACATCACAAAGGTTTGTGCCACATAGCCATGCACCTGCATCCAGCGCACATAGCTGAAGTGGTTGCCAGCAGCAAACGGTTTCGGAGCCTTGAGTGTTGATGTAACCTGAATGCCATCATTCACGCCCAAACGTTCGGCAGCTGCATCGCGTAAGAACGAGGCCCTAACTGTGCGTCCATGCCACTGTTTGCTAAGCAAATATAAGTCGCACTGTACCACCTTTTCTTTTTTCACAGGCGTCGACGTTACCACCGCCTGATAAGTTATAGGCTTTGAAGACAATAATGCTTGTTGGCGCAATTCATACACCGCTGTCCACCAGGCGCCCAGCGTTGTCACAGTAACCATAAAGAACGCCCCTTGCACCACTGGCTTATGACGCAGTAACAAGGCGCACAGCAACGATAAGGCAGCAATGCCTCCCCATAGCCAGTGTGTTACGGCTATTGCATCGCCCACCACAATACCTAATACAAGCACAATGGCCAGGCGCAAGAAAGGCACCATCTGTATTCTACCGTTTACTATCATTATGCGCTACAATTTACTTCCTTCCAGCAGTTTAGGACAAACATCGGCCAAACCACAAGAGGCACAATGCGGTGCACGACTGGTGCATACATAACGTCCGTGCAGCAACAGCCAGTGGTGCGCATGCGCTACATCTTCTTTCGCTATATGTCGTACCAACTCCTGCTCTACCTTCAACGGTGTATTTGCCGTCTTGGGCACCAACCCCAATCGATGGCTCACCCTATACACATGCGTGTCGACAGGCATCTTCGCCTTGCCAAAGGCCACTGCCTGAATAACGTTGGCTGTCTTTCGGCCCACGCCAGGCAGCGTCAGCAGTTGATCAAAGCCTTCGGGCACCTCGCCCCCATAGCGCTCTACAAGCATGCGCGCCATCGCTACCAGATGTTCTGCCTTAGCGTTAGGATACGACACGCTCTTCACATATTCATACACCTCATCAACCTCAGCCTTTGCCATTGTATCGGCATCAGGAAAACGTTTGAACAGTTCGGGCGTAATTTGGTTTACCCGTTTGTCGGTGCACTGTGCGCTCAACACCACTGCCACCAGCAGTTGGAAGATACTGCCAAACTGCAGTTCGGTACTCACATTGCCCGTGTGTTGTCTGAAATAGTTGACGACATAGGCATAACGTTCCTTCTTTCTCATCTTTCTTCTCTACCCTATTTGCGTTTACATTCGGCTCTTTCTCTTGCATCGTCACTATCAAAAAAAGGCAACGCGAAACTGTTCACGTTGCCTTTCTCTTATTGTGATGTTGCAATGTTGCGAACCCACTTATTTTTTCTTCTCTTTACCAGCAGCCTTCATCTCGGGCGACGACTTGTAAGCTTTGTTCAAACCTGCAATTACGTCTTTTGTGATGTCGTGCACCTTGTCGGCATACAGAATGTTATCGCCAGCCTTGCTCAGGATAAGCGTAAACTTCTTACTCTGGTTGTAGCTTGCGAGGAAATGCTGAATGCTGTCGCGCAAAGCCTTGTTATACTTTTCGGTCTCGTTCTGGAACTCACCACTCAAACGCTGGTTCAAGGCCTGCAGATCGGCGTTCTGACGCTGCAACTGAGCCTGAATAGCCTGAGCCTGCTCACGAGTATATGCGTTCTGCTGAATTTTCTGCTGGAAATTGGCGGCAGCGGCCTCTAACTGCTGCTGCTTCTGTGCCAGCGTGTTCTGAATATTCTGACCCTTCTTCTGCATGATGAGCGAATATTCTTTGCAGAACTGATACTGTGTCATAATGCTGTCTACCTCAACATAGGCGATCTTTGTCTCAGTGGATGCCACCTGATTGGCAGTCTGATCATCAGCCTGCGTTTTCGACTTGTCGCATGCTGTGGTTGCCATCAATGTAGCAACAGCCAGAGCCATAGCTCCGAAAAAGTTTTTCTTGTTCATTGTTTTATTCTGTTTTTAATTATTTTTCTGTCGTAATATTAATAGGCACCGTTACGCTGACGTGCCTCGCGGTCTTGGTCCATCACACAATGTATGCCCTGTTTGCGTAGCCCTGGATTGTCGTGCACATGCTGCGACGAGAAGCGTCCGTTCTTCTTCAAAAGCACCTTCACACACAATAATGCCATAGCAATAGCAATAATTAACACGGTAAGAAGTAAAGTTTCTATCATTTTTATTAACTTTGTGTTTGCAAAGGTAAGATAAAACAAGCAGAGCACAAAATAATTTGTCATATTTTATCGCCCTCACACGGCCTTATTGGCTTTTCTTTGGCTCTCTTAACGCTTGTTGTGAAGCCGCTGCCGCAAACAGAACCGAATGTGGCACCCCCCTACACATTGGCACAACGCATCAAGCTGATACGACATATAAGAACATAAACAATATATAACAAATGAACACAACAGAACTGAAGCCTGCTCGCGTGTTTGAGCAGTTTGCTAAAATCAACACCATTCCTCGTCCCTCAAAGCATGAGGAGAAAATGATTGAATACCTGAAAGAGTTTGGCAAGAGCCACAACCTGGAAACTGAGGTTGACGAAACAGGCAACGTTGTTATTCGCAAACCTGCCACACCGGGTTATGAAAACAAGCCCATCGTTATCCTTCAGAGCCACATGGACATGGTATGCGACAATTTGGTAGACGTTGACATCGACTTCTTCAACGACCCCATTCAAACCTATGTTGACGGCGAATGGCTGAAAGCAAAAGGTACCACACTGGGCGCCGACGATGGCATTGGTTGCGCTATTGAGCTGGCTTTGCTTGACAGCAACGACATTGAGCATGGCCCCATCGAGTGTGTGTTCACCCGCGACGAAGAAACACAGCTTACGGGTGCTATAGGCATGAAGGCAGGCTTCATGAAGGGCGATATGCTGATTAACCTCGACTCAGAAGACGAAGGTCAGATCTTCGTTTCATGCGCTGGCGGAAAGACATCAATGGCCACCTTCCATTTCACTAAAGAAGCTGCTCCCGAGGGCTATTTCTTTATGGAAATCTCGCTGAAGGGATTGAAGGGCGGACACTCGGGCGACGACATCGACAAGAAGCGCGCCAACGCTATCAAGGTGCTCACCCGTTTCTTGTATCTTGAGCAGAAGAAGATGCCCCTTGTATTGGCCTCATTCAATTCGGGCAAGAAGCACAACGCCATTCCTCGCGATGGCAAGGTGGTATTTGCTGTTCCCGCTGCTGAGAAAGAAACCGTACGTGCCGACTGGAATGTGTTTGCCGCTCATGTACAAGAAGAGTTTTATGTAACCGACCCCGATATGGAGTTTGCCCTCCAGAGCACCGACGCTGTCCCCGTGCTGCCTAAGGCCGTTAGCCGCAACTTCATCCTTGCCGTACAGGCTGTTGACAATGGTGTGTTTGCTATGTGCCAAGAGAAGGAACTGGAGAAGATGGTAGAAACCTCAAGCAACATTGCTGTTGTTGAGACCACTGATAATGCCATCAACATTGTTGCCTCACAGCGTTCAAACGTTATGAGCAACCTCGACAACCAGGTAAACACCGTGGCAGCCCTCTTTGAACTGGCTGGCGCCGACGTTGAGAGCACCGATGGCTATCCCGCATGGAAGATGAACCCCAACAGCAAGCTTACCGAGGCGGCTGTAGCATCATACAAGAAACTGTTTGGTAAAGAGCCCATCGTGCGTGGCATTCACGCTGGTCTTGAGTGTGGATTGTTTGCCGAACGCTACCCCAACCTCGACATGGTATCGTTTGGTCCCACCCTGCGTGGCGTACACACCCCCGACGAGAGCTTGCACATTCCCACCGTACAGATGGTATGGGATCATATTCTCGATATCTTGAAAAATGTAGAGAAATAACACCTCGCATATAGGTTAACAAAGACCTCGCATATAGGTTAACAAAAAAGCGCCCTGCAACAGTAAAGTATTGTTCATCATACTTTTCAGTTGCAGGGCGCATTATTGTTTATAAATGTATGAGTTTTAAAAGTTTACGAGTTAACTTTTAAAACTCGTCAACTAATCAGTCTTCCATCAGTTTGCGGTAACGGCCTTTCTTGATATCTTCGTTACCCAAACGGCGGGCCTTATTAATTTCATAATCAGAGTAGCTGCCCTCAAAGAAGAACACCTCACCATTGCCCTCAAAGGCAAGGATGTGGGTACAGATACGGTCGAGGAACCAACGGTCATGGCTTACCACAACAGCACAGCCAGCAAACTCGTCGAGACCTTCTTCCAAGGCGCGCAATGTATTCACGTCGATATCGTTGGTAGGCTCATCGAGCAACAGCACGTTGCCCTCCTGCTTCAGTGCCAAGGCCAACTGCAAGCGGTTACGCTCACCACCCGACAGTGTTCCACACAGTTTGCTTTGGTCGGTGCCAGAGAAGTTGAAACGCGAGATGTAAGCGCGAGCATTCACATCGCGACCACCCAAACGCAGTGTCTCATTGCCCTGCGAGATGGTTTCATACACACTCTTGTTAGGGTCGATATCTTTGTGCTGCTGGTCAACATAGGCCAATTTCACGGTCTCACCCATTTCAAAGGTACCGGCATCAGGTTGCTCCAAGCCCATAATAAGGCGGAACAGCGTACTTTTACCAGCACCGTTCGGACCAATCACGCCCACGATGCCATTAGGTGGAAGCATAAAGTTGAGGTCGTTATACAGCACCTTATCGCCATAGGCTTTCTTCACGTGCTGAGCCTCGATAACCTTGTTACCAAGACGCGGACCATTGGGGATGAAGATTTCCAACTTCTCCTCGCGTACCTTCTGCTCCTCGCCCAACATCTTTTCGTAGGCGTTCAAACGAGCCTTACCCTTAGCCTGACGAGCCTTGGGTGCCATGTGTGCCCACTCCAACTCGCGCTCCAGCGCCTTACGACGTTTCGAAGCCTGTTTTTCTTCTTGCATCATGCGTTGCGTCTTCTGCTGCAACCACGACGAATAGTTGCCGTGCCAAGGAATACCCTCACCACGATCAAGCTCTAAGATCCACTCGCTTACATCATCGAGGAAGTAGCGGTCGTGGGTTACAGCAATCACCGTTCCCTCATACTGCTGTAAGTGTTGTTCTAACCAGTCGATGCTCTCAGCGTCAAGGTGGTTGGTAGGCTCGTCAAGCAGCAGCACATCGGGTTTCTGCAGCAGCAAGCGGCACAGCGCCACACGGCGACGCTCACCACCCGACAGGTTGGTTACAGGACTATCACCAGCGGGGCAACGCAAGGCTGCCATAGCACGATCCAGTTTCGAGTCCATATTCCACGCATCAGTAGCGTCGATAATGTCTTGCACCTCGGCCTGACGTTGCATCAGCTGATCCATCTTGTCGGGGTCGCTGTAATATTCTTCTTCGCCAAACTTGCGGTTTATCTCTTCATATTCGGCCAGCGCGTCATACACTTTCTGCACGCCTTCCATTACATTTTCCTTCACCGTCTTCTGCTCGTTCAGTGGCGGATCCTGAGGCAGATAGCCCACCGTGTATCCAGGGCTCCATACCACATCGCCCTGAGTGGGTTGTTCCAGTCCGGCGATAATTTTCATCAGGGTCGACTTACCAGCACCATTCAAGCCGATGATGCCAATCTTGGCCCCATAGAAGAAAGAGAGGTAGATATCTTTCAATATCTGTTTTCGGTTTTGGGGAATGATTTTCGACACTCCCACCATAGAGAAGATAATCTTCTTGTCGTCAACTGTTGCCATATATTATTATTTGAATAATGTTTATTAGATTTTTGTGCAAAGATTATACAATGATTATATAATAGTGCAAAGATACAACAAAAAAGTTGAGTCTACAAAAAAGAAGCCTATCGTTTTGACGTTAAGCTGTTCGTGTATCAATAAAAAGATGATACTATCAGCTTACACAACGATAGGCTTCTTACAATTATATTTTATCTTTTAAACAATTCTTCTCTTCACCTAAGAAAAGGCAAGTGGTTACTTTACAACCTTACGCCCTCCTACGATATAGATGCCATGGGGCAAACCCTGAGTGGCGGTAGCAATGCTAACCTCAGCATTGTAAGAACGCAAGGTTCTACCATCAAGGGTGGTAACCAGTGTGCGCGTGGGGCGCGCTGAACAATTGCTAACCACAGCTTCTATGCCTGTGGTATACTGGCTGGTAACGTCTTGCACCTTATAGTGGCCCTGGTTATCCTTATTGGTTGTAACCACAAAATAGCTGGTTTGCTTAACATTTTGAATGTTTTCTGTTTGAGGATTGCCCTCTTTTGTACTGAAAACAAAGTTTACATAGTCGTCAACAGTGTTCATGGTATAGTTCAGCGAGTACCATTTCTTTCCACCCTCCTGTTTGGTGGTTGATACGGCGTCGCCTGGCCACTTCGTAGCAACGTTATTGTGCGAGCCATCGCCGCCCCATGACCAAACATTCATGCTGTTCCATCCCACTTGCTCAACATTCACGTTTACAACAATAGGATAAGCCTTAAACGAGCGCACATCATATTGACGTTCAATCTGTCCCCACACCTTTCCGCCTTGCAGCAGCGCCATTTTCATGGTATATTGGCCTTCAGGCAATTTAATGGTAGCGCCGTTGGCCACTGCTGTGCTGCTGGCTGTAGGGTTAGTGCCATCGGTGGTGTAAACAATCTTGGCACCATCGGTAGCCGACAGCACGCGCAACGTAGCGGTAGGATTGTCATAATAAGTGCCCGAGGGCAGCGAGGTCCAGGCCTTCTCCTGAGTTTTCTCTACAAAGTAGCGATAGTTTTTGCCATCAAGCACCATTGCCCAGTTGTTACCAGCGGGAATATAATCGGTGGCAGTAGGGCCTACCACCACCATCAGTTTTCCATTCGTGCCCGTCACCGTAGCCACATATTGACGTTTAAGGCTTGTGTTCTGTGTAAAAGCGCTTTGGTTATTAATGCCCACCATATTGCGCACCAATATCATGTTTTTAATATCAGCTTTGCAATCAATCCAGTGTGGCAAGAACACGCAAGGTGTACCTGGCATAGCCAACATAAAGGCGTTGGCAGCCAGTGTGTCGGTGCGCACGGGGTCTTGCTGTTCGCTGGCGCTACGCACCTGTGTGTCGTGATTCTCGACAAAAGTCACCGCATAACGGTTATACGTAGCATCAGTAGCCAAACCGCCCCATGACAGGTCGCTCCAACGGTTGTTATTAGCAGCACTGCGAATGGCGTTACGCAAGGGGAAGTCGAAGGCGCCACTTTGTATTGTGCCATTCACCTTGGTGCCGTTCATCCAGTTTATCACCAACTGTTTGTTGTAGTCGAAGTATTCGCCCACCGAGTATTGTACCTTCGCATCAGCATTATACATACCTGTAAACCCGGCACTGTAACCCTTCACCATATCATAGCGCACACCTGTATAGCCCAGATCGTTCAGCAAGAAGTCGAGATAAGCCTTTACGTTCTTCTGCACATTGGGGCTTTTGTGGTCGAGGTCGCGAGCAAAGTCAACGCCATCGCCCGTGTCTTTGTTGCTACTCAGTTGGTATCCGTTCTTCTGAGCCCACGTTGCGGTTGTTCCCCCACAGTCGTTGGCACAGATGTCGGTAGACAGCAGCTGATAGGTATTGCCCTTATAGGTTTCCTTCGGAAAGTCGACATAGTTGGTCAGCGTTTTACGGTGGTTAATTACCACGTCGGCAATGGTTCCTAAGCCCTTCTGCTTAAAGGTCTTAATCATTGAACGCAACTCGTCTTCTGAACCGAAAGCACTCTTATAATTATCAAACCAATAAAGGTCGTCATATCCCATCGACTCGCCACCACAATTTCCGCTCTGCGGTATCCATATCAGTTTAAAATATTGCGACAATTCGTCGGCCTGACTTTCAAGGTTCTTCCAGTTGGTGGCATCATAGCTATTCCAACTAAAGCCTTGCAGCATCACGCCTTGATAGGCTGTGGGCCAGCCCTGTGCCATCACCGATGTTGAAGCAGCGATGATGGCCAGGGAGGTAGCAACTTTTTTAAAATTCATATTACTTTATGATTTTGATTTATCTCATCAAAACTCAAGTATCATTGTGGCGCGAGGTGTCAGCGTCACATCCTTGGTGAGATCAATGCTTCGGCCTGTAAGGATATTTTTGGCAGTAGTAGCATCTTTGATAATCTCAGCATAGCGAGCAATGTGCATCTTCTTTTCACGGCTCGTACCGTTAATAACGGTGAGCACCGATTTTCCATTCAGTGTACGAGCCACAACATAAACACCATCAACAGGTGCAAACTGCGTTTGCTTGCCTTCAGTAATGAGTTTGTTGCCCTGACGCCAGTGCAGCAGTCGGCTCAGCCAATTAAACATTTGGTTTTGCTCTTTGGTGCGTCCTTCGCGTGTAAAGGCGTTTTGTGCATCACCTGGGAAACCACCTGGGAAGTCGCAACGCACATAACCGTCGGTTACCTTTTTAACGCCGTTCATCAACACCTCTGTACCATAATAAAGCTGCGGTATGCGGTTGATGGTGAGCAAGAGTGCCAAAGCCTGTTTCAGGGCCAATGTGTCTTGACCTTCTTCTAAGAAGCGGTCGGTGTCGTGGTTCTCAATAAATGCCATCACATGCGAGGGGTCAGCATAGAGATAGTCGTAGCACAACGAGTTATACACGCGGTTGAAGCCAGCACCTCTGTCGCTCTCTTCTTTCTTAGCAGCATTGATGCGGTCGAAGAAAGCAAAGTCCATCACAGTTTTCAAATTCGAGTTCTGTGTTGTCAGTTTCGAATCTTTTTGCCAAGCAGCGGTATAAGCAGGCTCTGTTACCCATGTTTCGCCCACAGTGTTGAAGTTAGGATATTCATGGTTCAGCACATCCATCCAGTGTGCCATGGCAGCGCGATCGGCATAAGGATAGGTATCCATACGTATGCCGTCAATGCCAGCAGTTTCTATCCACCACTCGCTGTTCTGAATAAGATAGGTGATGACGTGCGGATTGCGCTGGTTCAAGTCAGGCATAGCGGGCGTAAACCATCCGTCAACAGTCTCTTTCAAGTCAATTTCGCTGGCATAGGGGTCGAGCACAGGCGTAAGTTTATAGCTGGTTTGCAGATACTTATCGTTTACCTGTGCGGTACCGTCAATCGTTTTTGTTTTCTTATTTTTTGCCTGATTTTCAGGTGCCAACCACTCTGGGGTGTTCAGCCAGTCGTGCGACGGCATATCGCTCACCCACGGATGCCTAAAGCCACAGTGATTAAAGATCATATCCATTACCACCTTCAAGCCTTTTTGGTGTGCCTCATCAATTAGCTGTGCATATTCTTCGTTTGAACCGAAACGAGGATCAACACGATAATAGTCGGTAGTGGCATAACCATGGTAAGAGCTATGTTTGCCCAGTTCAGTACCATTATTTTCAAGCACAGGTGTAAACCACAAAGCTGTTACGCCAAGGTCTTTGAAATAGTCGAGGTGCTGGCGTATACCGTTAAGGTCGCCACCATGACGCATGCTGGGCTCTTTACGGTTAAAGATGTAGGGGTCTAAACCTTTAATGTTTGAGTGGTCAGCGCCCGACGATGCAAAGCGGTCAGGCATCAGCATGTAAAGCACGTCGGCATTGGTGAATCCCTGGCGCTCCTCACCACTCATCTTACGATTGTTGAGGGTGTAGGGCACCGTTTGCTTAACGCCACGACCAGCAAACTTCAGTTGCATGGTACCTGCCTTAGCATCCTTCACATTCATGTAAATCAGCAAGTAATTGGGCGAGTCGAGACGCACCAAACTATCAATGCGCACGCCAGGATAGTCGGTCGACACCTCGGCCGAACGTATATTCTTACCATACACCATCAGTTGCACCTGTGGGTTCTTCATGCCTACAAACCAATTGGTAGGTTCAATGCGGTTGATTTTGTTGGCAGCCGACATCGACAATGTGGCGCCCAGCATAACAGCTGTTATTAATTCTTTTTTCATATTGTTGTTATTGTTTTAGTTAGTAAAAAGAAGGGGCGCACAATGTCTCGCAAATGGCGAGACATCGCACACCATGTTATTATTCGTTACTATAGATAATGAGGGCGCGTTGTGCAGCCACCTCAACCTTGTCGGCATTAATGGTGTTGCCAATACCCTCAGCCTTCACCACGCCATCTTTCACCACAGCGGTATATTGGTTTTGAGGAATATTGATGGTTTGAGGCGTACGGTTAGCGTTCAGTATCACAACGATGTTGTTCCAGGCATCGCCACCAGCATGGTTCTTCAGGCGGAAAGCCACCACCCCGCTGGGAGCTGAAAGGAACTCAAGATGCTGGCGAACAGCCTCTGCATTGCCTAAACGGAAGGCGGGATGTGCCTTACGCAAAGCAATAAGTCCACTATAATAATCAAACACCTCAGGATATTTCTTCAGGTTGTTCCAGTCGAGATGATTAATGTTGTCGGGCGAACGGAAACTATTTGCCACGCCCTTCTTGTCGCGCAACATCTCTTCGCCACAGAGCATGAAAGGCACACCTTGCGAGGTAAACACGGCCGTTTGAGCCAACAGATCGAGACGTATCAGTTCGTCAGTGTTAATGCCAGGCATACTGGTGCGCAGACGGTCGGTAAGACACAAATCGTCGTGGCAACTTACATAGCTCACCATCTGTGAGGGCGAGTTGGTCCATGGTACTTTGCTGTAGTTTACCTTTGTCATATCCACTTGCGGATGCTGTATGGCACCCACAATGCCAAACTTGATGCTCTCTTCCTGACCAGATACACCTGCCAAGAAGCCACCCTTATGGTCGTCGCTGACAGGGCCACGCAGCGCGTCGCGCATCTCGTCGCTGAAGGCGCCTATGCCGTCGAGTTTCTGAGCATTAGCCTTCATCGCCAATTTCTCTGTGGGATAAGCACAAGAGCCAGCGCTCCATCCCTCACCATAGATATATATTGAGGGGTCGATGTTGTTCACCTCATGGCGAATCTGGTTCATGGTTTCAATGTCGTGCACGCCCATAAGGTCGAAGCGGAAGCCATCAATATGATATTCGTTCACCCAATACTTCACACTCTCAATCATATAGGTGCGCATGAGCGGCTTCTCTGATGCGGTTTCGTTGCCACAGCCCGAACCATCTGAGTATCTTCCATCTGCAGTCTTACGATAATAGTAATCGGGACTAATGCGCTGGAAATTGCTGTTCTTGATATTGAACGTGTGGTTGTAAACCACGTCAAGGATAACCCTAATACCAGCCTTGTGCAGCGCCATCACCATGGTTTTAAACTCTTTTATGCGGCGCGTGGGCTCGTAAGGATCAGTAGCATAGCTGCCTTCGGGCACATTATAGTTTTTAGGATCGTATCCCCAGTTGTATTGAGGCTGGTCAAGACGGGTTTCATCTACCGAAGCGAAGTCGAACGATGGCAAGATATGTATTGCGTTCACGCCCAAACGTTTGAGATAGTCGATAGCCTTGGGTTCGGCAAGGGCAAGAAACTTACCTTTGTTTACCAATCCCGACGATGCGTCGATTGAGAAGTCGCGATGATGTAGCTCGTAGATGACGAGATCGCATGGCGACTTCAAGCTGGGGCGCACATCATTGGCCCATCCCTCTGGGTTCGTATCAGTCATATCAACAATGGCAGCGCGGTCGCCATTGGCACACACGGCCTTAGCAAAGAGGCCAGGACACTCACCGTTACCAGTATCGAAGGTGTAAAACTTGCCCTTAAGGTTGCCTTTTACCGTGGCCACCCATTCACCATTACTGGCTTTCTTCATCTTCACGGTTTTGGCCGCTTTGGTGTCAGAGCCATTATCATAAATACGCAATGTGGCTCCTGTGGGAGCGTTAAGGCGAAACTCTGTCATACCCTGTTGGTACGACATTTCATTGAAGATGCCTTGTGCAGACAAGGTCTGTGCAAAGAGGCCGAATAATGAGGTCATCAATGCGGTTTTTAAATTAATTGTAGGTTTCATTTTTTAGTTGACAAATTGACAAGTTGACGAGGAGACAAGGAGATTACTATGCTTTGTAACAAGGCTTGCAAGTAATTTTGCTACGAAACTTACTATTAAGTTTGTTACAAAAACTTACTCTTAAGCTTTGTTACAAAGCATTGTATTAAGCTTGCTCTCGACCCGTCTGTCGTATGAGTTCTTTAATATTATCGTTATACTCTTTGTTAGCAATCAAATCTTCAATATTCAGGTGCATACGATAGCGCCAATAGTGGCGTGGGTTGGCAGGAATATTGATGCGCTCGGCATTGGCATCAGCAAAACGCAGTTTCTCATCAATGGCAAACCAGTCTTGCAGCAACAAGACGCAAAGCATTGACGGACAGGCGAGCTGGTTTACAACAATTTCTTTAGCCAGCCATCCAGGCAGCGGATGTGGGGCGGCACCAGAGCGATACAACTGCGAGTTATAATAGTCTTGTGTGCGCTCCATATCTTCATCCCACCACTGTCTTAAGGTAGGCATATCGTGGGTAGACAGTGTACATACGCTGCGGTAGGGGTTCTTCCACAGTTCGCCAAAGCGCACGCTGGGGTCTTTAGGCATCTGCTGCAGTTCAAGGCTCAGTATGCGCAACTCATTCATCACCCATGCCACACAATCGGGCACCATGCCTAAGTCTTCGGCACATACCAGCATGCGTGTAGCCTGCACCAACACGGGCAGTTTCTTCATAGCTTCGTTATACCAGAAGTTGTTATTGCGGCGATAATAATAGTTGTTATACAAGCGGTTAAACTTCTCTTTATCGCTATCAACTAAAGCCTCATACATAAAGTTGAGCTGAGCCGTGATGCGCGGATGGAACTTGTTGCTGTCGTTAATGTCGCGCACAAACAGCACATCGGAAGCTAATGCATACAAGCCATCACGCACCCAAACATCGTCGGCGCTATCCTTGCCTACAAAGGCAGCTTCAATCTTGCGCTCAGTGTCATATTCGGGCTTCAACGAGAAGATGTCGTCGTGCTCGTGCTGCAAATATTTTTCTACCACAGCATCGGCATGAGGGCCAAACACGCGGTCTACCACCCAACGGGCAATAAACGGTGTGGTGAACAGCTTCTCTTGGAAGTGCAAACCATAGCTCTCTATCTCTTCGCGTGTCATGGCCAGCGAGGGAGCAAACTGTCCTTGCAAGGCGTGAACACAAGTGGTAGGAGTAGCCCAAATGCGGAAGAAGCCCAACACGTGGTCAATGCGATAGGCATCAAAATATTTCGACATATTCTGGAAACGGCGCAACCACCACTGGCAGCCATCTTCAAGCATACGTGCCCAGTTGTAGGTAGGGAAACCCCAGTTTTGTCCATTTACCGAGAAGCTATCGGGCGGAGCACCAGCCTGCAAGTTAAGGTTAAAGTAATGAGGCTCATGCCATACGTCGCAGCCTTTACGGTTTACACCAATAGGTGTATCACCCTTCAGTATCACGCCTCGTGCCATAGCATACTCGTGTGCGGCGCGCATTTGCACATGCAGCACATACTGCACATAATAGTAGAAGGCCACCTCTTTATATTCTTTCGTGCGAGCGTTAAGCAGCGTTTCGCGGTCTTTCTCATGCCATACCTCATGGCCTTTCCATGTATTAAAGTCTACATTGCCATAAGTATCGCGTAGGTGGCAATACTGTGCGTAGGGCACCAGCCAGTGAGCACTTTCTTTCAAGAACGCCTTGAAGCCAGCCGACTTCAGCACCTCGCTACCCTCTTGTTCAAAGATAATGCGCAGATACTCTATCTTAGCGTTGTTCACACGCTCATAGTCAATCTGGGGCAACTGGTTCAGCTCTTCGCGCAGCGCCTCAAAGGCGGCAGCCTTCTCTTTGTCGGCCACGGCAGGCAACTGGCGCAAGTCGGCAAACTGAGGATGAATGGCAAAGATGCTAATGCACGAATAGGGATACGAGTCGGTCCAGGTATGGGTAGAGGTAGTATCGTTGATAGGCAATACCTGAAGCACCTTCTGGTGCGTTTCAGCCACCCAGTCAATCATCATTTTCAGGTCACCAAAGTCGCCCACGCCAAAGCTGCCACGGGTACGCAACGAGAACACGGGGATGAGGGTGCCCGCCAACTTACGGTCGCAAATCTCGAAGAAGGCTTGATCCATTTCCTCCACACGCACCTCACCATTAGCCATCTCAGGTATAGCGAGTGTGCGGTTATAACCTGTCTCCCACAGCACATCGCCATTATCGGTGGTAGCAATAAATTTCAGTTCGGTCTCAGCCTCATCAAAGGCATCAACATTCATGTCTACCATCCATTCGTTATAGTTGTGCTCTACCATCTTCAAGGCACGATCGGCATGCCAGTTGCCCAGGCACAAGCTCTCGCCCGTAACATACAGGTGCTCGCCCTTTCTCAGTTGGGGGGCACGCACAATCAGGCGCAATGTCTTTTCATATTTTATAGTAGGCACAGCCTCGTGGTGACGACGATTTACGCAATCGGTAAAGGCCGAGCTATAGAGAAACGAATCGTACGGAATGTCTGTCCAGCGGTTATATATTTTATATTCGCTGGCATTAGGCACATTCATGTCTAAGCGGTGAGTAACAGTTTGCCACTCTTTGCGCTCTTCCTTGCCCCACTTATCAATACTATAAAAATAGTTGATGCTTTTGGGTGCTTTCTCCAGTTCTATCTCACACTGCCACATTTTTCCGTCAACAGTGGTCATTGCATAAACGGTGTTTTCTGAGGCCCTGTCACCCTTAGCAGTCGTTTCGCCCATGATGTTCAGACGCAAGTCTTGACCAAAGACCGTATCGTATTGCAAATAGAAAAATAGTTTCATAATGGGATAATATCTAATTTTATAGTTTATTTCTTAATCCATGCTACGCTCAAAGCGCCCAGCAACAACAACAAGGCAGCCACAAGCATCATGTTAAACTGGTGCGAACCCACCATTGAGAGCACGGTGCCACCTACGGCAGCAGCAGCAATCTGTGGCAAGCAGATGGTGCCGTTGAAGAGGCCGAGATAAGCGCCTTTATGTCCGTAACCCTCAAGGGCATTGGTAACAAAGGTGAAAGGCATGGCCAGCATAGCGGCCCAAGCACAACCAATGAGCAAGAAAGGTATGATGAGCAAGTTCTTGTCAGCAATAAAGGGTAACGCAGCAAAACCAGCAGCGCCAATGAGCAAGCTGAGAGCGTAAGCCAACTTGCCGTTAGGAATCTTAGGCAGCAACATAGCCCATATCACACTGCCTATAGCCTGCCAGAAGAACAGCACGCCTACCCAGTTGCCAGCCTCTTGATATTGGGCTGAAGCGGTGTCGGTGGTTTGCCATACAGTTTCGGCAATAGTACCATTGGTGTAGGTCCACATATACATAAAGGCAGCCCAGCAGAAGAACTGTACCAGTCCCACCTTCCAGAACATCGTGGGCGCATTACGCAGCAGCGTTATCCATCCCGCCTTCTGCTCTTCGACCTCAGGCTTGCGCTCGTTATATTCGGCATACTCTTGGGGGTTCCACTCCTTTACCTTAAAGGTGGTGTAGAGCACACACAGTATGAGGATAGCAGCGCCAATGTAGAACGAATAGATAACCGAGTCGGGCACAATGCCCTTAGGGGCCTCATTAGCAATGCCTAACGCTGTAAAGATGAAGGGAAACACATAGCCCACCAGCGAGCCACTGTTGCACAAGAAGCTTTGTATAGAGTAAGCCACCGACTTCTGTTTCTCGTTTACCATGTCGCCCACCAGCATTTTAAACGGCTGCATGGCCATATTAAGGCTGGTGTCAAGAAACATCAATGAGAAAAGACCAAATATCATGGCCGTACCCACAGCCATACCAAACGAGCCTGCATTAGGCAACAGGCACATCACCGCTACAGCCACGGCAGCACCTATAAAGAGGTAAGGTATGCGTCGACCAAAACGACACCAAGTACGGTCGCTAAGCGTGCCCACAATAGGTTGCACGATAATACCCATCAGTGGGGGCAAAATCCAGAAGTAACTCAACGAATGGGGGTCAGCTCCCAATGTTGCAAATATACGAGAAATGTTAGCGTTTTGCAGAGCATAGGCAATCTGCACGCCGAAGAAACCAAAGCTAAGGTTCCATAGTTTCCAAAAACTTAAATCGAGTTTCTGTTTCATAGGTTTATGTTATTATTTTTTGTTATGTTCTGTTAAGGTATTTATTATATGAAGTGCGAAGTGAGCGGTGAATTATCGCGAGCTCCCTCTTACCACCAAACGGGTGCGCACCACACGTTTCTCAATTTTATCGATGGGCGATATACCCTCCACCTTATTGATAAGTACATCAGCAGCTTCTCGGCCCACCTCCACCCCTCGCTGTTCAACAGTGGTAAGTTGTGGGTCGCAAGCTATGGCGCGTTGTCCGTTTGTAAATCCGCATACCGACACATCTTCAGGAATACGCAGCCCCATATGCTTTGCCGTATACAGCACCCCTATGGCGGTGTCGTCATTCACACAGAAGAAGCCATCGGGGCGGTTTTCTGTTTGCAGCACACAGGGCGTTATGTTCTCGGCATCGTCGCGGTTATCACATTCAAATATCAAGTTATCGTCGGGTTGCATACCCGCCTTCAACAGTGCGTCTTTATAACCATTAAAGCGGTTCTTACCTATCAAGGCATTGCCACGCATACCATAAAAGGCAATGCGTTTGCACCCAGTCTTAATAAGGTATGTTACGGCGTTGAAGGCACCCATATAATCGTCTACCACCACCAGGCTGGCATTAACGCCCGTGCAAATGCGGTCGTAAAACACCAGGGTGATGCCTTTATCGATAAGCGATTGAAAATGGTCATACCGCGTCGTGCTCTTTGCTTGCGACACGATGATGCCGCACACCTGATGGGCTTCAAACACTTGGCACATCTGCACCTCGCGCTCATAGTTTTCCTTGCTCATCGTTATCATGATGCGGTAACCACGTTCTGAGGCACGCTCTTCAATGCCCGTTACCACCGACGAGAAATAATAGTGGGTAATTTCAGGTACAATAACGCCTATCACCTTTACGGGCTGACGCTTCGAATAACGCAACGACTTGGCAATATCGTTAGGATAAAAATTGTGCTCGGCAGCATACTTCTGTATTGCCAAACGTTTATCTTCTCGCACGCGCTTGCTTCCGCTTAGTGCTCGCGAGACAGTAGAAATAGACACGCCAAACTCTTCGGCGATGTCTTTCATTGTTGTTAAATTGCCATCGATCATAGGTTATGCAGTATTTTCGGCTACAAAGTTATAGTAAACTTTTTAATGTTGTTGCACACAAGGCCTTCAATTTTGCGCAAGAGTGTGCAAACGTTTGCACACTTAAATCAATATATTTCCGTTAAAATAAGCATTAACATATTATAATTCGTCCTAAATTTGCAACTGAAATTAAGAACGCCTAAATTTAAGACAATATTTAAACAATAAGATTGAGTGCCCTTTTTAAATGATAATACATCTATATAAGAGACATTCTACATTATTTATACATTAGCATATTTTAATAACCTTCTAATAATAAAAATCGAAAGTAATGAAGCAAGTTAAATTCAAAAATGCCTTAAGGGCAGTAGCCTTGACTGGCGGACTGTTCCTTACGACAAGTGCCTTCGGACAACAGGTTGTCGTGAAAGGCCATGTGAAAGACGCTTCTGGCGAACCTATCATTGGAGCCACAGTACGCATTGACGGCACTCAAGGCGGTACCGTAACCGACCTTGACGGCAACTTCACATTGAAGGCCGACGCCAAGTCAGTAATCAAGATTTCGTACATTGGTTACGCAACCACTACTGTAAGCGCTGGACAAAACATTAACGTTATCCTAAAAGAAGACACCGACCAGAACCTTAACGAGGTTGTCGTTATTGGTTACGGTCGTGCAAAGAAAGACGACCTTACGGGTTCAGTAACAGCCATTAAGCCTGATGAACTGTCGAAAGGTATCACCAACAACGCCTCTGATATGCTTGTAGGTAAGGTTGCTGGTGTCGACGTTCAAACCACTGGTGGTGCTCCTGGCGCCGGTGCACAAATTCGTATTCGTGGTGGTGCATCGCTCTCAGCCAGCAACGACCCTCTGTACGTAATTGATGGTTTGGTTATTGACAACAATACCGCTACGGGTATGAGTAACATCCTTGCCAACGTCAATCCTAACGATATCGAAACCTTCACCGTATTGAAAGACGCTTCGGCCACAGCCATCTACGGTTCACGTGCCAGCAACGGCGTTATCATCATTACCACCAAGAAAGGCCGTGCCGGACAGAAGGCACGGGTTTCTTACAATGGCGACATCACCGTGTCTACCTCACGTAAGAAATATGAAGTGCTGAACGCTGCCGAGTATCGCAAAGTAGTGGGCGATAACAACATCGATGTATCATTGTTAGGCGATGCCGATACCGATTGGCAGGACGAAATCCTTCGCACCGCTATTTCTTCAAACCACAGCATTAGCGTTACTGGTGGCTTGAAGAACATGCCTTACCGCGTAAGTGCTGGTTACAACATTGGCAACGGTATCCTCATTACCAGCTGGATGCGCCGTTTCAATGCCAGCGTTAACCTTGCTCCTTCGTTCCTCGACAAGCACCTTAACTTTAACATCACTGCTAAGTATATGTACGAGAAGAACCGCTATGCTGATCAGGGTGCCATCGGTGCTGCCTTAGCTATGGACCCCACCCGTCCCGTACGTATGAGCGATCCCGACTATCAGTTTGTTGGTGGTTACTACCAGACATTGTCTGATGCCAGCTACAGCGATCCTTCATGGAGAAAGAGAGGAGCCAACAACACGCCAAACAACCCCGTTTCCATGCTTAACACCAAATACGACTTGGCCCATGCTAATGACTATAGTGGCAATGTTGAGGTTGACTATAAGATTCACGGCTTTGAAGACTTGCACTTGCACGCAAGCTTGGGAGCACAATACACCGACAGCCGCGAAAACATAACATCTAGCCGCTACTCACATAGCAATAACTATTATGGAAGGGTTGAAAACATGGGGTACTGGAAATATAATATCGTAGCTAACGCCTACGCACAGTATGCTCATAAGTTTGGTGTACACGACATCGACATCATGGGTGGTGCCGAGCAAAGCCACTACCACCGTACAGGTACAGGTTACTATGGCCAGGGCTTCGACTACTACACTAACGAGCCTTATAATGCCAAAGCAAGAAAAGAAACCGAGTGGGCTACACACAACTCACTGGTATCTTACTTCGGTCGTTTAAACTATAACCTCCTCGACCGTTACCTCATCACCGCTACCTTCCGTGCCGACGGTTCTTCACGTTTCGCCGATGGCCACAAGTGGGGCTACTTCCCCTCAGCAGCCTTCGCATGGAAGATCAACAAAGAGTCGTTCATGAAGAACCTGCACTGGGTTGACGACTTGAAGCTTCGTTTAGGTTGGGGTAAAACAGGTCAGCAGAACGGTATTGCCGACTTCTACTATGCTCCGCTTTATGTACGCGGCGACCAGTATGCACAGTATCCCTTCGGCGACAACTACAAATATACCAACCGTCCGAACAAATACAATGCTGAACTGACATGGGAGAAGACCACTACCTACAATGCTGGTATCGACTTCTCGGCACTGAACAACCGCTTCTCAGTAAGCGTTGACGGTTATCTGCGTAAGACCACCGACCTGCTTTCTGACGTATCAGTAGTATCAGGTGTAACCTTCGGCGATAAGCTGTTGCAGAACATCGGTTCACTCGAGAACTATGGTCTCGAGCTTGCCTTCGATGTTAAGCCTATCGTAACCAAAGACTTTACATGGAACCTGACCTATAACGTAGGTTGGAACAAGAATAAGATTACCGAGCTGAAAGCCGGCGCACAAGACTGGGTATGGGTAACCAGCACAGGTGCAGCCCGTGGTTTCGCACTTCTGCAGCGCAACAAGGTAGATTATCCCCTCAACTCGTTCTATGTTTACCAGCAGGTTTACGACGAGAACGGCAAGCCTATCGAGGGTGTTTACGTTGACCGCGATGGCAACGGCCAGATTAACGACGACGACCGCTACTACTACAAGAGCCCCGCTCCCGATGTAACGATGGGTCTCACCTCTAAGTTCTTGTATAAGAATTGGGACTTGAGCTTCTCGCTCAGAGCATCTCTCGGCAACTATGTTTACTACTCGGCACTGGCCGACAAGGCTCAGGTAAGTGAAACAGGTCTCTATAACCACGGAGCCTTCTCTAACACAATGCCCGAAGTTGTAGCTATAGGCTTTACTGGTAAGACAAACATTTCATGTAGTTTGAGCGACTACTTCGTACGCAATGCTTCATACCTGAAGTGCTCTAACATCACACTGGGTTACACCTTCCCCGCATTGCTCAAGTATGCTGGCCGAGACTACTTCTCAGGACGCGTTTACGCTACTTGCCAGAACCCCTTCATCATCACCAAGTATAAAGGTCTTGACCCTGAAATTGCTAACGGTGTAGATAGCAACCCCTATCCACGTCCTATCAGCTTCCAGGTGGGTGTAAACTTCAATTTCTAATCAGCCACTCGAAAGAGATTAATGGTAAAGAAAAAATTTAAAGATATTACAACTATGAAATATAAGACAATAAAGACCGCAGCAATGGCCTGTCTCGCACTGGGTTTGGTGTCATGTGCTGACGAGTTGAACATTAAGTCAATAGATAAAAAATACTCAACGACCTATACCGTTGAAGAGCTGTTGGCTAAGCAGTACGGCTCTCTCGGCCTCACAGGCCAGAAGGGTGCTACAGGCGATGGCGACGTTACCGATAAAGAAGACGAGAGCGGATACTACCGCACCGTGTTCAACCTGCAAGAGCTGAACACCGACGAAATTCTGTGGGCATGGCTCGAGAACACCGACATGTCGCCTATTTGCTACTTTGGTTGGAATAAAAACTCTGAGCGTGCCAACTGGTGCTACCAGCGTCTGGCATACAACATCACACTGTATAACCAGTTTATCAGCGAGCAGGATGGTAAGATTGACGCTGACCAGATAGCCGAAATCCGTTTCCTCCGCGCTATGATGTACTTTAATTTCCTCGACCTCTTCCACAAGGCTCCCTTCAAAGATACCTTCAATGCTGAGTTGCCTGTTGAAAAGGGTGGCAAAGAGTTGTACGACTGGATCGATAAAGAGCTGACCGAGATTGAGCCCCTCATGAAAGAGGTAGGTGCTTACAACAACCGTCAAAACTTCGGTCGCGCTGACCGTGGTGCTGCCTATGCCCTGCACGCACGTCTCGCCCTCAACTCAGAGGTTTATACCGACGGACAGGTTGCCGACTATGCCAAGGCTAAGAGCTATTGCGACAAGATTCTCACCGCAGGCGTTTACGAGCTCTCAAAGGCCACTAACGCTAACGGCTACAGCGGCTATCAGCAGCTTTTCATGGCCGACAACGACGAGAACGAACAGGCCATAAAGGAGACTATCTTCCCCATTCGTCAGGATGGTGCTAAGACACGTGAAGACTCAGGTTCTACCATGCTTATCAATGGTTCACGCATGGCGGGCATGCCCTATTATTATCAGAGCAACCCCTGGCAGTGTATCTTCGCTCGCAAGACCCTCTTGCAGAAGTTTATCACCAAAGAGGCCGACATTCCTGTAGCTTGTGCTGCCGATGCAGCTCCTGGCAAAGATGCTGCCGAGACCTTGTCAAACCGTCAGGCTGTTTACGACAAGTACATCGCTGCTAACAACCTCGACAAGAGCAACCTGTCTGAAGCCAACGTTGTCGCTATGGATAAGGCGCTGGGCGGAAGCACAGCCGAGTTTATCAAGAAAGCCGACGACAAGCGTGCCCTGTTCTACTGTGGCGTAGGTGGTGGTCTGCGCACCATCGAGCCCGCCGAGCAGGTAACAGGCTTCACCAATGGTGCCTCTATCGTGAAGTGGTCATCTGTACGTTCAGACAACGGCCCTATTCACGACATCAACTACTGCGATACTGACATTCCTCTGATTCGTCTCGCCGAGATTTACCTCACACGTGCCGAGGCTATGTGGCGCCTGAACGAGGGCGATAAGGGTCTGGCCGACCTGCAGGAAGTACAGCATCGTGCTGGCAAGACCACACTCGCACCTTATGTAAACGCACAAATCCTCATCGACGAGTGGTGCAAAGAGTTCTATATGGAAGGACGCCGTCGTAGCGACCTGATTCGCTTCGGTCTCTACACTGGTAGCAAGTATCTGTGGAGCTTCAAGGGTGGTGCTAAGTATGGTCGCGGTGTTGACGGACACTATGCCATCTATCCTATCCCCGCTGGCGAAATCAGTGGCAACCCCAACATGACTCAGAACCCTGGTTACTAATAAAAACCCTGGTTACTAATAAAAACATTGTGATAAAACAATATTGTAAAACAAACAAAGACATTGTATCATGAAATCGATATATAAATTAATGATGCTTCCGCTCATGGTCTTGCCGCTTATCTTTGCATCATGCGACACCGACGATGGCAGCAACCCAACACTCGACTTAAGTCATGTGTCTGAAGGCTTCGTGCTCAACACACCGGCTTATGCTGAAAGCAACACATACGACCTGAGCCAATCAGAAGGCATATGGCTCACATGCTCACAGCCCAACTATGGTGGTGGCGTGCCCTATGTAGTAAACTATTACGTACAGGTATCTCTCGACCCCACCTTTGCTCAAGGCAACGCTGACGCTACCTACGTAGAGCTGTTAAGTTCATACAACCTTGCTAAGATGCAGGTAAGTGGAACCGAGATGAATAATGCTGTGGTAGAGCTCTACCAGAAGGCTCATCCCGATGAGATTAATGTACCTGAAAAGCTTACCGTTTATGTTCGTCTGCGCGCTTGCATTGATGGTGCTATGGACAAGAAGCTGGGCGAAACCTTCTCAAATGTTATCACCCTGCCCTCAGTACACGCTACATACATTGCTCCCGATGCTGAGCTGAAGTCCAACCTCTACGTTATTGGTTCATCAATACAGGATGCTTGGAACAGCTGGAAACCAGTGCCCAAGTTGGCTGGTCTCGATGGTCAATACTTCACCGTGATTTATGTTCCTGCTGGCGGTCAGTTTAAGTGGGGTACTGCTGAAGGCGACTACAAAGACTACAAAGCCCTGAACAGCGTTACCGATAATGCCAACGCTGGCGCTCACGCTAACGAGGCCGACAACAACAACATCCAGTTTACAAACGGCGGATGGTACACCCTCTACTTCAAGGGCACCATCACTCCCGATGGCAAATCAATCGACTACGACCTCACCATCTATCCCGCCGAGGTTTACATCTTCGGTAAGAGCAACGGTGGTATCTGGGAGTTCAACGATAGCTGGAAGCTCACCGCTCCTGCCGACGCAAGCGGCGTATGGGAATCACCGGCCTTCGCTGCCGCTGGCGAGCTCCGCGTTTCTATCAAGATTCCTGGTATCGATTGGTATCGTTCAGAGTTCACCCTCTACAAAGGCAGCCTCTTCTTCGGCAATCCTTCTGACGACTGGGCTACTAACTTCGGTGCTGACTACTCAGTGCAGTGTGCTCCTGGCAAGAAGCTGTATGTAAACTTTGACATGAACACTGGCGAGGTAAAATAATACTGAAAATAATTTAACTTGTTGAGAAGTGTGATAGGCCCCTTTTCTTGCAAGGACAGCAGAAAAGGCTTACCTACAAGAAAAGGGGACCTCACCACACGCGCTCGACGACACTAAAAACAGAACAACAATGAAAAAATCATTCATATATGGTTTAGCAGCTATGGCATCACTCGTGTTTGCCAGTTGCAATGGCGACTATGACGATTGGGCTACACCACAGCAAAACGGCCCCGAAGCTGCCATCACACTTCCGGGTTACACAGCCACAGCTGCTGCTACCGACGTTAACCTGGCCAACCCTGGCGAGAACGTAAAAGTGTTTAACCTCTCTCAGGCTTCTCTGCCTGAAGGCACCACACTTGACAACGCACGCATCGTTATCACCCCTACCGATGAGACGGCCCTCGACCCACAGCCTCAAACCATTACTAACGCTAACACCGATGGTACTGTTGACAGCACTGCGCTGCAAAACGCAGTAATAAAGGCTTACGGCAAGCGTCCCTTGGCAAGACCGTTCAAGGTTCATGTTTATGCCGACGTAAACATCTCTGATCAGAGAATGTGGGTCGATGCAGGCGAATTTAACCTCATCATTACACCTCGCGTTGTAAAAGCACTGTCTTACTGCATGGTTGGTGGCGTATATGGCTGGGACGATGAACATGCTGCTAAGCTGGCTTTCTACTCAGAAGGCGACAAAAAGATCTCTATGACCACACAGTGGACGGGTGATGCTAACCTGAAAGTATGGAACCGCAGCGACCTGGGCGATTGGACCGAAGCATTTGGTACTGCCGTTGATGGCGACAACAGCGCCTCTGGCACACTTATTAACAACAATGCAAACGCTTTTGTTTGTCCTGAGAAGGGTGCCTACTACACACTCGAAATCGACATGTCTGACAATAGCTACAAATGGATAAAGCTTGAGAATCAGGCACCCGCTTCATACGAAAGTGTAGGCATCATGGGTAGCTTTAATAGCTGGGGTGACGAAATCGGAATGGTGCAGACAGCACCACACAACTGGTATGTACGCAAGGAATTCAAAGATAAATTCGAGATGAAGTTCCGTGCTAACCACGCTTGGGATGTATCTTGGGGTGGCGCAACAGCCAAGACCGACGAGTTTATCTACACCTCGGCTGTTAATGGCGACAACCTGAAAGACATTCCTGCTGGCACATACGATATCTATTTCAACGATATCACTTGCAAGTTTATGATTGTCACTGTTGAATAACAATGTATGCTTCGAAAGAAGTAGAAACAACGAATAAGGTAAAAACTTAAGACACGACAACAATTACAACAAAAGGACAACAAGAACAACGTTTCATAACAATTAAAGTATGAAAACAACGTTGTTTCTTGTTGTCCTTTTGTTGTTTTGTTGTCGTTTTGTTTATTGTGTTATAATACTCATAATACTTTGCATTACGAGCTTTTATTTTAATCCAAACAGATGCGCCCTCAAAGTAGGACGGTGGTCTCCGCGCCCCGTCCTCCAGCACCCAACCTAAGTAGCACTTTATGGGGTTATCGAATGTAGAAGTCGGCGGTGAGGGCTGCATACCACGGCGTGCGACTGCCATCGGCCGCTTGCAGCACCGCCTCTTGCCGCTCTACCGTGTGGCCGTGCGTAAGGGCAAAAGCTAACAGCGAGCGGCGGGGCATCTTGCGCGGTGTGGTGCGCACATCGCAGCGGCGACATAGGCTGAAGCCATGCAGGTAGCCTTCTGAGAGGTATAGCTCGGCATTGTCGGTGGGCACAATAATGCTGAGCATGCCCGTAGGCGTGAGCAGGCGGTGAGCATGAGCAAACAGCGCATTGATGGGCAGCGCGTAGGTATGGCGAGCCTGGGCACGGCGCTCATCGGGGTTCTTCAGGCTGTTATGAAAATAGGGCGGGTTCGACACAATGCTGTCATACACGCCCCCCTCTTGTGGCATGAAGGCTTGCAATGCTTGGTGCACCACCTCTACCCTATCGGCAAAAGGCGTGTTGGCCACATTCTCGCGCGCCTGTTGGCATGCCTCGCCATCAATATCAATGCCCGTAACATAGGCATCAGGAAAGCGTTGCGCCATCATCAGCGCCATCAGCGCCGTGCCCGTACCAATATCCAGTATGCGCGTGCCGCCTTGCGCCCACGCCCCTAACAGCACACCATCAGTGCCCACCTTCATGGCGCACCGCTCCTGCTGTATCACAAATTGCTTAAATGTAAAACTGTTTCCCGACATCTGTGCAAGGGTTTATGTTCTGTTTATCCACTATGCTTTCTTTGTTGCCAGCTTCAATGCGAAAAGCCAACTGCAAAGTTATACATTTTTCGCCGCATCGCCATCATACTGTAAAAGAAAAAGAGCGCCCTCAATAGTAGGACGAGGGTCTCCGGAGGGCACTGAAAAAGTCCCCATTTTTAAGGACTAAAACGGAAAAATGTTACGATTTATAACTTCTTTTCTATAAATCGCCTTAATAAGGCTGTATTTGACAGGAAAAGAAGGATAAAACTACGATTTATCTGTCATTAGCTTTCAATCTGAAAGTGGATTTTACTTTTTCAGTGCCCTCGGGTCTCCGCGCCCCGTCCTCCCTGATTAAAAAACGAATACGGATAGAACTGATACAACTGATTATATCAGGGCTTTAACAAAAACATAAAAAACCCCCTATTGTTGGCAAAGCCTTCGGTTTCAATAAAAGGTATGACGAATGGGCTTACGAGAGCAAGCTCTCGCCACCCATCCGCCATACCTTTTATTGGTGCAGCAAGCTGCACTTTGCCAACAATAGGGTGATAAACATAAAAAACATTAGATAAATAACTAAATATCGTATATGATATAGATAACTATATATCGTATGTGATATAGATAACTATATATGGTATATGATATTCGAATAGTTTGCGAACATCTGAATGTTTTTTATGTTTTTTCCCTATATATTTACCGAGTGGCACATTGTGCCACTGCTTTACATTCAGATAAAGTTGGAGAGAGCTTGCTCTCGTAAGACTTTAGCTGAAGGGAAAGTAAGTCGAAGACTCGGTAGATATATAGTTTTTTTTTATGTTTTTGTGAAAGCCCTGATAGATACTTATATAAGGTTCATCACTCTAAATTCTGGATGAACCAAAATTTTTATCGAAACGGATGCACCCTCCAAGTAGGACGGTGGCCTCCGTGCCACGTCCTCCAGCACCCAGCACTTCTAAATAGATAATCTCACATATTTATTGTTCATTTCTAATGTCGGGAGGACGGGGCACGGAGACCTCCGTCCTACTATAGTTACGGCATGAAAAAACCGCAGCTGCTTCACAGCAACTGCGGTTCAAAAAACATATTATTTACTTCTATTTCATAAAAATAGTAGTCACATTTTTAATTAGTCCTCCCACACATCATAGTGGTTGGGCTTTGACAACATCTCATCTTTGGTGATGGTTCCACCATTTGGGTCGTCAGGAGACAAGACATTAAATGTCGGATCACTACCTGCCAATATTTCTTGTGCCTGTACCTTTACGGTATCTGTCTGCGGTTGGATATATTTTTTCAACATAGCTTTTTCTTTTTTTAAATGTTAAACCTATTATTACTGATTGCTCTACGAACGATTATTTGTTCAGATATTTCTTGCCGTTCACAATCACGATGCCCTTGTAGGCCTTGTCTACGCGCTGACCAGCCAAGTTGTACATGGCAGCGTTAGCAGCCGAAGCAGCCTCAATGGTATGAATGCCAGTAGCCTCATCGTCGAAGCAGATTGAATACTTAGCAGCAGAAGCACTATTCAGCACGATGTAACCCTTCTTTGCGGGAATGTCCTGGTTAGGTTGCACCTGTGCAAAAGCAGGAGTGCCAGACTTAGAAGTGAAGCCATACTGTGTGCCGTCGGCTTTTGTGGCACCTGTCTGAAGATCGGTAGCAAAGGTAGCATCACCCTCGGTAGTGGCGGGTGTCAAGGTATATGCTTTGCTTGCATCGCCCTTTACCAACACGGCCCCACCAGCAGGCACAACGCCCGTAAACTCTTTGGCTGTAACCGTTTTATTGGTTTCATCAACGGTAAGGGTGTAAGCAGTAAGACCCAAATCGCTATAATTTACAGCGTAGTCGGCTGAATAAGTGGCGTAGCCGCCGGCTGAGGTGGTGAGGGTTTCGGGTGTAATTACCTCTTTTACATTAATTGTATATGAAGCTTTAGAGGCAGCATAAGTATCATCACCAGCAAATGTAGCAGTTACAGTGGCAGTACCTGCTTTATTCGTATCAACAATTATATCAGATGAGTTTTCATTACTACCTAAGATAGCAAGGTCTTTAACGGAAGACTCTACGCTATAAGTAATTTTTCCAGAAGCATCAGAAATAACGTTACCTTCTTTATCCTTTAATACAGCAGCGTTATTACCAATTATAACCGTTCCATTATCTTGTCCTAATTCATAGGTGTAAGAAGATGTTGGGAAAGAAAGAGTGGTTTCGGTTTTACCTTTCTCATAAAAAATTTCTATAGATTGTACACCTACTTGATTACTATTGTTACTAAAAGTAAATTTGAGCGCTTTCGTAGTTAACGAAGAAGCATTAAGCTCAAATTTTGAAGATTTCTTTGATGTAGACGTAAATGTTTTTCCATCAGCACTGACATTTAATGTCACAGTTTGGGTTTTCTTTCCCCATTTTTTCAATAACAGTTTAACACCTGTTATATTATACTTATTAGGGTCTTTCAAAGATACTGTTATCGGTTTTCCTTTTGTTACAGGACAATCTGTAATAGTCTGATTTTGCTTATTCGCGCTAGAAAAAACAACATCTACAACATTCCCACTAACAGAGCGTTCCAAATAATCAGTGGTCCAAGCCTCTGTAGTAAACTTCCATCCTACAAAATCAAACTTTTCCGAATTTTGGGCTAAGATTTTACCCCCCCCGAACATCACTGCCATAATGAGCAGCATAACGGGTGATAAAAAGCGTAAATAATTTTTCATATTGCGATAATTTAGTTAATAATAATTCTTGTTTTTATTGTTTATGTTCATGGATTGAGCCTTACTGTTTTCACTCATTGGTATATGTTTAATGCCTTGGGTAGGGCGTTGTTTGGGTGTTCAGCGTTAGCTTTTCCATTGAGAATAGTATATCGCTTTTGTTATAATTATCGATGCAAAGTTACAACTTATATGTATAACATGCAAACTTTCAGCACATTATTTTATTTTCGTCGTAGGAAAAGCCCCTCCCCCGCGCCGCGCCCACGCGGCTTCCCCCTCCCCTTATGGAGGGGAGTGAATGGCCTTGCTA